>WBZT01000753.1_pt1 | contig 25402 bp, 19 predicted proteins | sample 5204241 | NCBI WGS metagenome assembly WBZT01 (sample SAMN12344358, study PRJNA552823) | activated sludge metagenome | biome: Activated sludge suspended growth; feature: Nitrification reactor; material: Wastewater; isolation source: activated sludge from nitrification reactor of wastewater... | reverse complement strand
AATTATGGCACTACACGGAGGCGACGTCCGCTAAGGGACTGATCCGGCTTGGGCCGATCCTCACTCAGGGCGGGAATATAAGGATTTTCGGCCGAATCTGGGGGCCAAAATGTCAAAGATGGGTTAGGAGTGACCCCGTCTTTCCCTGGTCGCTGTGTACGGGAGCAGGACAATTTCCTTGGCTCCAACGGGAAACCCAGGCAGGCAGCTGGGAAGATAAGCGATTTGAGCCTGAACCAGGCGGCATCCTTGCCGTTAAGGATTCAGGGACTTGCCTTACTCAGGGTCTCCCTCCTCTAAGCTGGACTTATCTGAGACTTTGGGAGGTGCGGTTGCCGCGGGTTCCGCCTTGGGTGCCTTGGGGGTCTTCGGCGGCTTGGGAGCAGCAGGCCCGCTGGCTTTTGGGGATTTCACCTTAACCTCCTCTCCCTTTCTCTGGGGCGTCGTACCCAGTGCCGGGGCAGGTTCCGGGCTGTTGGATTCGGCCTCCGTGGGTAGTTTGGCCGCTTTTTTTGCCACTGTGGTTATGGCCTTGTCGTCCAGTATTTCGGGCTCGGCCTTGGTATTGGCCTGGCTTGTTGCCTCCTGGTCTGTTGTCGGTGCCATAGCCGGTTGATTCGCAGGGGGAGGGCCCTCCTTCAGAGTAGGCATTTCCGTGGCTGCGGCCTGCGGTCCAGTCTCGACAAGGTTCTCCCCCTCCTCGGATGTCTCGTTGGTTGCTCGTTTGCGGCGGGGACTTGGGGTCGGACTGGTGGCCGGAGTCTCGGGCTTGAGCAATGAGGATTCGACGGAGGTTTTGGCTTTCGGTTTGGCTATGTTGATTGGGGCAGAGGGCTCCCCAACGGCTAACTCCAGCTTTTCCGGGTTAGTCTTGGTCTCGGCCTGCTCTCGGGTCTTGGCAATCACGAGCGGTTGGTCTTGGGGGGAAGGCACGTGGGCTACAGGGGTCACGGTCTCGACCTGAAGATCGGAAGCCACGCTGGTCTCGGTCCGACCCTCGGCCTCGCTGGATTCATCCACGTTAGCCTGATCCGAGGTGGTCTCGCTGCTATTGCCCCGGCCACGTCTGCCCCGCCCGCCGCGACGTCGCCGCGAGCGAGGTTTGCTGGGCGGCTCTGCGTTTTCCTCGACAGCTTCTTGAGAAGGCTCGAAGCTAGATTCGTCCCCTAGGGTGGCATCAGCGGTCGCCGGCTGAGTACCCAGTGCCTCGGCTGTCGGGGTCGGGGTGGGTTGAAGGGTCACGGCGGGAATGTTGGGTTCTGGCTCACGGGGCGGCAGTGGTGCCACAGCCTGGGCCAACTCCTGTTGGTATTCGCTACTCGCTGCCGCGCCGGGTAGGTCTGTTTGTGGCAGTCTCTGGGTTTGGTCCTGGGGGGCGACGACGGTTGCCGGCTGGGTAGGCCTGATAAGGGCCGGGACGGGGGTTTCCTCGGGGATTAGGTCCCAGTCAAAAAAGTCCAGACCCTCGCTCTCCTCAAGGTTTGCTGGGGTCACGTCCTCGGGGCGGCGCGCCTCACCGCCACGACGGCCGCGACCGCGACTCCCGCGCCGGGAGCTGCGCCGGGATTCGCCGCTGCCCTCGCCGTTCTCCACACCCTCGCTCTTGGCCGAGGTCGGTGGCGCGGGTGGCTGCTCATCGCTAACCTGACTGGTGGGAGGCTGAGGGCGTGACTGCGGACCGCCGGTCAGGGGCCTGGGTCCAAACGCCTCTTCACGCCTGGGCTCACTGCGCCGGATCTCCTCACGCCGGGTTTCCCCGCGATTAGGTTCGTCGCGCTTGGGTTCTTCGCGGCGTGGTTCGTTACGCCTAGGCGGTTGTTGCGCCGGACGTTGCCGGGAAGCATCCCGGTCACCGCCGCCGCTGGAGGTTCGGCCCGGCTGGGATTCCGCTGGCCGGGACGCGGGGGCTGGGCGAGAAGCGGGGGCTGGGCGAGGAGCGGGCCTGGGCCGTCGCGGCGGCTCGGACCTGGCCGTGGGGACGGGCATCGGGGCAGCTTCCTCGACATGGCGTGGGGCGAAAAGGTTGGTCCAGAGCCGTTTGAGCAGGCTTTCCGGTTGCCGGTGTTCCTGGGCTGACTGGGTCTGCACAGGGGGACCTTCCAGGCTCCGGGGCGGTGGGGCTGGCTCCATAGGGGCGAGCTGCTTGATCGCGGGTTCCTCGATGCGTATCGGCTCGGCTGGGCGCCCAAGGTCCAGATGCCGCTCCTCAAGCTTGCCGGCCAATTGGTAGCTAAGCTGGTCGGCCGTCAGCCGTTCCGCGTCCTGAGAGCGAATACGTTCGATGCGGTAGTCCGGTGTTTCCATGCGCGGGTTTGGCAGTAGCAGTACGCTCAGTCGCTGGCGCTTCTCGATCTCGAGGATGCCACGACGTTTCTCGTTGAGAAGGAAGGTGGCCACGTCCACGGGCAGTTCCGCCAGGATGCGCTCCGTGTTCTCCTTCATGGCCTCCTCCTCCAGGATGCGGAGAATGGAGAGGGCAAGGGATTCGACGCCCCGGATGGTGCCCTGGCCCTTACAACGCGGGCACACGAGTTGGCTGGATTCGCCCAGGGAGGGGCGCAGGCGCTGACGGGACATCTCCATGAGACCGAAGCGGGAGATGCGGCCGAGCTGGACCCGGGCGCGGTCCTCCTTCATGGCGTCGCGCAGCCGATTTTCGACCTCGCGCTGGTTGCGTGCCGGGGTCATGTCGATAAAGTCGATAACGAAGAGGCCACCCAGGTCGCGCAGGCGCAACTGGCGGGCGATCTCGTCGGCGGCCTCTAAATTGGTGTTGAGGGCCGTCTCCTCGATGTCGGCACCCTTGGTGGCGCGGGCCGAGTTGATGTCGATGGAGGTCAGGGCCTCGGTATGGTCGATGACGATGGATCCGCCGGACGGCAACTGTACCGACCGTTGAAAGGCGGACTCGATCTGGCTTTCGATCTGGTAACGGGTGAAGAGCGGAACTTCGTCCTCGTAGAGCCGCAGCTTGCGCAGGTTATGGGGCATGACCTGGCGGATAAAGGCCTCGGCCTTTTCGTACATCTTGCGATCATCAACCACGATTTCACCGATGTCCGTGCGCAGGTGGTCACGGATGGAGCGAATGATGACGTCGCTTTCCTGATAAATCAGGTAGGGGGCCTTGCGCTCGGCGGCGGACTGTTCGATGGCGGCCCAAAGTTGGTTGAGATAGTTGAGGTCCCACTGCAGTTCCTCGACGCTTTTGCCGACGCCGGCGGTGCGCACGATAAGCCCCGTGTTTTCGGGGATCTCAAGTTGGCTCATGGCATCACGCAACTCGGAGCGCTCATTGCCCTCGATACGTCTTGAGACACCCCCGGCCCGGGGGTTGTTGGGCATGAGAACCAGGTAGCGGCCCGCCAGGGAGACAAAGGTGGTGAGGGCCGCGCCCTTGTTGCCGCGCTCCTCCTTGTCAATCTGGACCACCACCTCGCGACCCTCGGTCAGGGCATCCTTGATGTTGATGCGGGCACCCGGTTTGTTCGCCTCCTCGGTGAAGTAACTGCGGGCGATTTCTTTTAGCGGGAGGAAGCCGTGACGCTCGGCCCCGTAATCAACGAAGGCAGCCTCCAGGCTGGGCTCGACGCGGGTGATAGATCCTTTGTAAATATTAGCTTTTTTCTGTTCTCGACCCGGGGATTCGATATCCAGGTTGAAGAGTTTCTGGCCATCGACAATGGCCACCCGCAACTCTTCCGGCTGAGTTGCGTTGATCAGCATTCTTTTCATTCTTTGTCTCGCAGCTAGGCGCGCTGGCCACCCGGGGCTCTCGCCGGCGCATCGCCGCCGATGTGGGGGCCGATGGCCGGAGGTCTGTGCAGCCGCGCCGGCCTCCCGAGCCCTCGCCATTCGTGGAGCGGCGGGCGACGGGGGCCACGCGGACAGGCGCGCGTGATCCTTTCATGTCGCGGAGTTATTTGAACTCCACGCGCTTGGAGCCAGCGCCTTCCTGGCTGGGAGGGCGCCGGACCTTGGGGCAATCTGGACATCGGGATGGCGGCGACCCGAACCGAATCTCACCAACCCCGATGCGCCGGGGCCGTCTCGGTGTACAATCCGCGACCGCCTAGTGGAAGGGACGCCGCTGGTTAGCGCAAGGTGCCGGCCGACGGCATAAGGGTATGTCGGGGCGCCATGGTATTGACACGGAGGCGGCCTATGAAAAAGCGCCCCGGAAATCATCTGGTTGCATCGCCGTTTCAAGCTTCTTTGGCCGGCGCATCACAACTTTTCAATGATATCAGTGATCGCTGATCGCATCAATCGAATCAAGGTTATGGCCCCGATATCTTCTTACAGCTTTTGTTACTCCCAACCTCATGGTTGATGAGGCCAAAAATCAGGCAGTCGCCCTAGTGCGCATCGATGCTGAGCTTGCCGGTCAGCGTATCGACAACTTTCTCTTGGCCAGGTCCAAGGGTGTGCCACGCAGTCATGTCTATCGCATCCTCCGGCGCGGGGAGGTGCGGGTGAATAAGGGTCGGGTCAAGCCAGACTACCGGTTGCAACCCGATGATCTGGTACGCATCCCACCCCTGCGTACGGTTGAGCCCAGGCCGCCAGGTCAGGTGCCGGAGTTACGCCTGCGCGGCCTCGCCGGGGCAATCCTATTCGAAGATGAGCGCTTGCTGGCGCTGGATAAACCGGCGGGGCTGGCGGTGCATGGCGGTAGCGGTCTGAGCTTTGGCCTTATCGAGGCTATGCGTCAAATGAGGCCTGGGGCGGAGCTGGAGTTGGTCCATCGCCTTGACCGCGATACCTCTGGCTGTTTGCTCCTGGCCAAGCGCGCCAGTACATTGCGCGATCTTCATCGTCTTATTCGTGAGAATAGGGTCGAAAAGCGCTATCTGGCTCTGTTGATTCGGCCCCTGCCGCGGCCCGAAATGACCGTGGATGCCCCCCTCCTCAAGAACACCCTCAAGAGTGGGGAGCGGGTGGTGCGGGTCGATACCGCCCAAGGCAAACCAGCGCGGACCCTGTTTCGCCGTCTGCGGCGCCTCGGTGACCTTGACCTGGTCGAGGCGCGCCTCATTACGGGGCGTACCCACCAGATTCGCGTCCACGCCGCCTATGTGGGGGCGCCCCTGGCTGGGGACGAAAAGTATGGTGACGAGGCTGTAAACAAGGCCCTGCGCCCCCTGGGCCTGCGGCGCCTCTTTCTCCATGCCGCCTCCCTGAGTCTGCATCCCGCTCATCTCGACCAGCCCCTGCGCATTCAGGCCCCCTTGCCCGCCGAACTCGAGGCCGTGCTGGGGAAGCTGGAGGGAATAAGGAGTAGGGTATAGTGGCTCTTAGGGATTATCCTAGTGGCTCGATATTGATCGCCAAGGCGCCTTACCTTGCGTTTCCACCAGCGTTCTTTCTGTTTGCACGATTCTTGCCGCATTATCGCCACTCCCCGCTGATCAGGCTTTCCCGCCATGTCGTACAAATTGCTTGTCTTTGACTGGGACGGAACCCTCATGGATTCGGAGGCCCGGATCGTGGCCTGTATCCAGTCTGCTTTTGCGGATATCGGTGAGCTTCCGCCCCCTCGCGAGGTCGCCCGCGAGGTGATTGGCCTCGGGCTGGAGGAGGCCATGACCATGCTCTGGCCTGACGGTAGCGTCCTCCAGCGGCGGGAGCTGGTCGATCGCTATCGTTTCCACTTTCTGGGCGGCCAGGAGACTGAGTCCAATCTCTTTCCGGGTGCCCGCGAGCTGGTGCAGGACCTCAAGGCCCGTGGGCTGCTGCTGGCGGTGGCAACCGGCAAGAGCCGGCGTGGCCTGGAGTCCGCCCTGACTATCACTGGGCTCAGGAGTCACTTTCACGCCACCCGCTGTGCCGATGAGACCTTCTCCAAGCCCCATCCAGAGATGCTGAATCAGGTCATGGCGGAATTGGGGGCGGACAAGTCCGAGACCCTCATGATTGGCGACACGGAATTTGACATGGAGATGGCCCACAACGCGGGCGTGGCGGCCCTGGCGGTCGCCTATGGCGTCCATCACCCGGAACGCCTGCTCCGGCATAACCCCCTGGATTGCCTCAATGAGTTCCAGGATCTTCGGGAGTGGCTGGAGCGTAACCTGGAGGCGTGAGGCGCGCCTTCAAGGGCGCCACTCGATCCGCCAAACGTTGTGAATGCGCGGATTGCGGGCAAAGTCCTTGGGGAGGGTCGGGACGGTGATATTCGTGATCTCCAAGGCCCCCCAGGCGTCGAGGGCCTCCCGATCCAACTGAAAGCGGCGTAAGTTGTTGGAAAAAATAAGAATACCACCGGGCTCCAGGAGGCGGAGGGCATCCCGGATCAAGGTTACCTGATCCCGCTGGACGTCCAGGGTGGTGGTCATACGCTTGGAGGTGGAGAAGCTGGGCGGGTCCAGCAGGATCAGGCCCCAGCGCCGTCGGTCGGCCTCCTCGCGCGGCCAGTGCAGGCAATCCGCCTGGATCAGTTCATGGTGGCGACCGCCAAAACCATTGAGGGCGAGATTGCGACCCGCCCAATCCAAATAGGTGCGTGACAGGTCTACCGTGGTGGTGCTTAGGGCGCCCCCTGCGGCGGCATGGACGCTGGCAGCGCCGGTATAGCCGAAGAGGTTAAGGAAGTGCCGACCCGCCGCTAATTCCCTGATCAGCCGTCGCACCTCGCGATGGTCCAGGAAGAGGCCCGTATCCAGGTAATCCTCGAAATTGACGAGAAAATTCAGACCTCTTTCCTGCACTTGAAAGAAACGGCGCTGGCTGTCGAGGCGCTGGTACTGATCCTTGCCCTTCTGCCGCCGGCGGACGCGAAAAAAGAGCTGGTCGGCGGGGATCTCCAGCACCTCGGGGATAACGCCCAGGGCCTCCCGCGAACGGTGCCGCGCGTCAGCTGGGTTGACGCTGGCGGGGGCCTCGTATTCCTGGACATTGGCGATACAGACACCCGTCCGGCTTGCGTAGATGTCCAAGGCGAAGGCGTATTCCGGCAGATCAGCGTCGTAGAGTCGATAGCAGTCCACCTGCGCGCGTCGTCGCCATTTCTCCAAATTTTTAAGGTTCTTGCGTAGCCGGTTGGCAAGCATCTCGGCGCCGGGCCCCCTGTTAGCCACTGGCAGGGGGCGGGGCTGGTCGGAGACAAAATTCTCCTCCTTGACGTCGAAATGCAGCAGCCGGCAGGGGATGGGGCCATTGTAGAGGCTGTGATAGCCTTTGGCCCGCAAGCCCATCCGCCGACCCAGGTCCGGATTGCCCATCATGACGGCGGCCTGCCAGCCGCGAAATCGTTCTCGAAGCACAGTGCCCAGCAAGGCGTAGAGATCCGTCAGCTCCGTTCCCTCGCCCAGCCGTTCGCCATAGGGTGGATTCGCCACCACCAGGCCCAGATCCCCCTGGCGTCCTGGATTGGCCTGACTCAGGTCGCGGCGCTCGAAGTGGACCCTGCCCGCCAGCCCCGCGCGATCCAGATTATCGAGGGCAACCCGGATTGCGGCTGGGTCCCGATCGTAGCCCCGGATCGAGGCCTTGATGGTGTCGAACCTTGCTAACCCCGCGGACCGGCGCTCCTGAGCTTCCGCCAGGAGTTCCCGCCAGGAGGCCTCTTCGTGCCCCAGCCAGCCGGTCATTCCCCAATGGACGCGGGCAAGCCCTGGGGCTATGTCGGCGGCCATCAGGGCGCCCTCGATGCAGAGGGTGCCGGAGCCGCACAGGGGGTCGAGGAGGGCGGCTCCCTCCCGGGCCATGACCGGCCAAGCCGAACGCAATAAGATGGCGGCCGCAAGATTTTCCTTGAGGGGCGCGGCGCTGCCCTGATGGCGGTAGCCTCGGAGGTGCAGGGACTCCCCAGACAGGTCCAGGCTGAGAGTTACCTGTCCGCGATGGAGATAAGCCTGGACCCGCAGGTCTGGCCGCTCCCGGTCCACGTTGGGACGTTCCCCAACCTGAGCGCGGAAGCGATCGACGATAGCGTCCTTGATCCGCAAGGCCCCAAACTGGCTGTTACTGATGCCGCCTTCCGCCCCGTCGAACTGGATAGCGAAGGTGCCTCGCGGGGGGAGATGCTCCTCCCAGGGGAGGGTGCTGGCCCCCGCGTAAAGGCTGCCGCTGTCAGTTGCCGGGAACTGGGCCAGTGGTAACAGCACCCTATTGGCTACCCGCGACCAGAGACAGGCGCGATAGGCATCCGTGATCGGACCAGAGAAGCGGGCGCCGCCCCGGGCTTCCTTGATAGACCGCAGGCCTAGGTCGCTCAACTCATCGGCAAGCAGTGATTCCAGGTGCCGGGGGGCGGTGGCAAAGAAGTCGGGCATGTCAGAACTGGGGCGGAATGGAAGTTGGCGAGAGGCGCGCCGAATAAAGACATCTTACGGCTTTTGCTTGCCGATTGATGTTTCAACGGCCAATATTGGCGCCTAGGATCATGAGTTGGACTAAATGCCGCTCCGATTGCCCCTGAGCCGCGAAGAGTTTTCGCCTAGATCCAGATCCTGTCTTGGGGCTAGGATGTGCTTGCCGGGGTGAAGTGGCCACCAGTTTGCGTGGGCCTGAGGCCGCGCGTTTGGCGAAACTGTCGCCATGGCCATTCCGGGTTATACTTCAAATCCCTTTATTAACCTCCGCATCCATATCCGAGTAGCCCATGGACGCCGATATTCTCCGTATTATCCTAGCCATACTTGGCGCCTTGGTCATTGCCGGGCTCTACTATTGGGAGCAGCGCCGACGCCATCGGGACGATGAGGGGGAGAGAGAGGAACGGGACGACCTGGGACGCCAGGGGACGGATGATGAAGGCTGGCAGCCCAAGGCCGACTACGACAAGCTTGAAATGAAACGGGAGCCCCGCCTAGGCGTCTGGGGTCGGGATGAAGGAGACCTGGATGCCGAGGAAGGAGAGGACGCCGAGGGCGATGCTGAGATGCAGTCCCGGAAAACCGTTGAGGCGACTCACTTCGATTTCTTCAAGCCAGACCCGGACCTTGCCGAGGAATCCTTCCCGCCAGGTCCCATGCTGCTAGTCCTACACGTAGCTGCCCGCGGACCCCATTTCGATGGCGCCTCCATTGTTCATGCCGCCCGCGTTGCTGGCCTGGAGCCTGGCGATCAGGAGATCTTCCACTGCAAACTAGGCGACGAGCATCATACCGAAACCCTTTTCAGCATGGTCAACATGGTCAAACCCGGCACCTTCCCCTTCGGCGCCATGGCGGAATTCGAAACACCTGGTCTGACCCTCTTTGCTCAGCTTGATGGCCAACCCGGCGACCCCGGGCGACTGGAGGAGTTGCTTGGCACCGCTCACAGCCTGGCCAAGGATCTGGGTGGGGAGTTACGTGACGATCAGCGCCAGCCTCTCACCGCCGAGGGCGAGGAACGGTTGCGCCAACGCGTCATGGCCTTCATCACCCACCGGATGGCGGAGTAAGGTGGGATGGCTCCGGCGGAGGACCCGTCCAGCCGGGCGGAGGCTTTGCGCCAGCTCATCGATTATCACGACTACCGCTACTATGTCCTGGATGATCCGGAAATTCCGGATACCGAGTACGACCGTCTGTTTCGAGAGCTCCAGGCACTGGAGGCTGCCCACCCCGATCTGATTACCCCCGAGTCGCCAACCCAACGTGTCGGTGGCCGCCCTTTGGAGGCCTTTGCCGCAGTGGCGCATCGGGTGCCTATGCTCTCGCTCAAAAATGCCATGGATGAAGACGAGATGCGGGCCTTTGATCAAAGTATCCGCAGGGAACTGAGCAGAGAGTGGGTCCGCTATGTGGCTGAACCCAAGCTTGATGGTCTTGCCATCAGTTTAACTTATGAAGACGGCGTTCTGAGTCTGGCCGCAACCCGCGGCGATGGTCATTTCGGCGAAGATGTGACAGCGCAAGTCCGCACCATCAAGGCCGTGCCACTGCACTTGCGCGGCAAGGGTTGGCCTGGCCTCCTGGAATTGCGCGGCGAGGTCTTTCTGCCCAAATCCGGGTTTGAGGCCATTAACGAACAGGCCCGGCGGGAAGGTGGCAAGGTCTTCGCGAATCCGCGCAATGCCGCCGCAGGTAGCCTGCGCCAATTGGATCCCCGCATTACCGCCCAAAGGCCCCTGACACTCTATTGCTATGGTTTCGGCGCCGTCGAGAGGGGGTCATTGGCGCCCACCCAGAGTGCGAGTCTCGAGCGCCTGAGGAATTGGGGACTGCCCGTGTCGCCCCAGATGCAGGTGCTGGAGGGCATTGAGGCCTGTATCGCCTATTACGCGGCCATGGGCGACCAACGTGCTGGCCTTGACTACGATATCGATGGGGTGGTTTTCAAGGTCGATGCCCTGGTGGATCAGGAACGGCTGGGCTTTGTTGCCCGCGCCCCGCGTTGGGCGGTGGCTTATAAGTTCCCGGCAATGGAAGAATTGACGATTGTCGAGGCGGTGGAATTCAACGTCGGCCGTACCGGTGCCGTCACCCCGGTGGCTCGTCTCAAACCAGTGCAAGTTGGCGGCGTTTCCGTTGCCAACGCCACCTTACACAATATCGACGAGGTGTGGCGCAAGGATATCCGCCCTGGAGATACCGTAGTTGTTCGCCGTGCTGGCGATGTCATTCCCGAGATCGTGCGCGTACTTTTGGAGAGTCGGCCTAGTGGTACCACCCCAGTGGCCCTCCCCGCAACTTGTCCAGTCTGTGGTTCGGCGGTCATCAAGCCTGAAGGAGAGGCCGTGGCCCGCTGTGTCGGCGGCCTCTACTGCCCCGCCCAACGCAAGCGGGCTATTCTTCATTTTGCCTCCCGCCGGGCCATGGACATCGAGGGTCTGGGACAGGAATTGGTAGACCAGTTGGTTGATCGGGACTTGGTACGGGATCCCGCGGATCTCTATGCCCTGCGCCACCAAGACCTGGCCAGCCTGGAACTCATGGGGGACAAGTCTGCCAAGAATCTGCTCGCTGCTTTGGAGCGCAGTCGCTTCACCACTTTGGCGCGCTTCATTTTTGCCCTCGGCATCCGCGAGGTGGGTGAGGCCACGGCTCTAGCCCTGGCGAACCACTTCGGGGACTTGGAACCCCTGATGGCGGTGAGTCTGGCGGACCTGGTGTCCCAGCATGGTGTCCCTGGCCTGGGACCGGCCAAGGCCCAGGTTGTTGCTGGTTTTCTCGCCCGTTATCCCGAGGCGGCACCGGGGGCCGGGGAGGGTCTGGTGGACTGGCTGGTAAGACAGTCGCTGCCGGGCATCACCCCAAGGATGGCCGAGGCCATTGTTGCACGGTTCCCGACCCTGGAGGCCTTGCGTCGAGCGGGTGTCGATGACCTGGAGAATCGCAAGCAGGTGCGGGTGGCTGGGATTGGCGACAAGGTGGCCGACCAGATCGTGCGCTTCTTCGCTCAATCCCACAATCAGGAGGTCATCCGCAAGCTCCTGGCTGCTGGCATCCGATGGCCCGGATCTGGGAGAAGTTCCGGGACCGAGGCCCTTCGGGGGCAAACCCTCCTGGGTCGTACCTTCGTCATTACCGGTACCCTGAGCCGGCCACGGGACGAGTTCAAGGATCGCCTCCTGGGTCTGGGGGCCAAGGTAAGCGGCAGCATCTCCGCTAAGACCGATTTCCTCCTGGCGGGTGAAGCGGCGGGATCCAAATTGGACAAAGCCTTGAGCCTGGGTGTTCGAATCATCTCCGAGACAGAGCTTGAGGCCTTGCTAGCCAGCGGTCACCTCTAGGCAACAATGGGACCCGGTCGGTTACGAGGCTACCAGAACCATCCATCAGCGAGTGGGTTTGGCCTGGAAATTGACCCTGGGGTCGCCATATCGGGTCTGGGACCGGCTGGGGTTCGGTACAGGATCTGAATGCTCACATCCCCATGAGTCAGGCCTCGGCGGCCAGTCCATCCTGAATCCCCACAGGGCAGGGGCGAATTCTGCCACCGGGAATATTTTCGATTTTCTTACAGAGGGTTAGATGCAAGATCTGACGAAAGACCAACAAATCCTGGTGGCCATGCGTAAGACGCTGGCGGCGATCATTCGGGACGTGACTCCGGCGCCGGGCATGAAGCATCCCCTGTCGGCGGGGACCATCGAGGATGTGCGTAAGTGTCTGGCCTTGATTTCGGCGCGGGAACGGGAATGGGCGGATCAGCAGGGGCGCGTCACCGAGCAGCCCTATTACACAGATGAGCCCCAGGCAGCGCAAGTGGTCTCCATGTCCGGTCTGGGTAAGAGCCGCAAACCGAATTGATCTTAGACCGAGGCCTCGGTACCCAAAGTCGTGGCAGCCCCAGGCGCGGCTAAGGGGGTGCCCAGGGTCCGTGACGTCGAGGAATTACTGGCCATTGATCGGGCCCATGCCTGGCATCCCTACACCTCGACCCTGAATCGGGATCCTGTCTATGCGGTGCGCGCTGCCCATGGCTGCCGCATTGAACTTATGGATGGTCGGGTTCTCATCGATGGCATGTCTTCCTGGTGGTGCGCCGTCCACGGCTATAACCACCCGGTACTCAACCAGGCCATCCGGGACCAGCTCGATCAGATGGCCCACGTCATGTTCGGGGGCCTCACCCACGAACCAGCGGTATCCCTGGTGGCACGTCTGGTGGCCTTGACTCCCGAGCCCCTCCAGCACGTCTTTCTCTGTGATTCCGGCTCGGTGGCCGTGGAGGTGGCCATCAAGATGGCCATCCAATACCATCAGGCCCGGGGCGAGCCTGGACGCCACCGCCTGCTGACCTTGAGATGCGGCTATCACGGGGATACCCTCGCCGCCATGTCGGTGTGTGATCCAGTCACTGGCATGCATCACCTCTTCTCCCACCTCTTGCCTTACCAGCTTTTCGCCCCGGCCCCGGCTTGCCGTTTTGGCGAGCCTTGCCAAGACGCCGATATCGCTGAGTTCGAGGTCCTGTTGCGGGGGCACCGCCATGAACTGGCGGCGGTCATCCTGGAGCCTATCGTCCAGGGAGCCGGTGGCATGCGTTTCTATGCAGCTGATTACTTGCGGCGGGTGCGCGACTTGTGCGACGAGCAGGGGGTGCTCCTTATTGCCGACGAGATCGCCACCGGATTTGGCCGTAGCGGCCGCCTCTTCGCCTGCGAACACGCCAAGATAGTTCCTGACATCATGACGGTTGGTAAGGCCCTGACCGGTGGCTACATGACTCTTGCCGCCACCCTGGCCAGCACCGAGGTGGCGGCGACCATTTCTTCCGCCAAGCCGGGCGTCTTCATGCACGGCCCTACCTTTATGGGCAACCCCCTTGCCTGTGCCGTGGCCAACGCCAGCATCGACCTCTTGCTGGAGCGCGGCTGGGAGGGGGAAGTGCATCGCATCGAGGCTGGCCTGGCTACCGGACTAGCAGCCTGTCAAGGGCTCCCGGGCGTCACCGAGGTGCGAGTGCTGGGCGCCATTGGCGTGGTGGAGATGGAGAGACCCGTAGTGATGCGCGATATTCAGCGCCGTTTTGTCGATCGCGGTGTCTGGGTCCGCCCCTTTGGGCGGCTGATCTACCTGATGCCACCCTACATCATCAGCAATCAGGAGCTGGAGTGGCTTTGCGCCGTTACGGTAGAAATAGTTAGCAAAAACAAGTTGTTCTGACAAAATTCGATTAATCCTGCTTTCGTGAAATGGCTTGTGACGAAATCAGGGCCAGGATGCTTGCTCGGTATGCCCAAGCCACCCCTGACCAAGTTCTTCCGGCAAGACGTCCAGATCAGCCGGTACGTCGATATCCGCCAGTTCGTTTCCAACCCAGGTCCGCCAGTCCAGGGCCTGGATGCGTGCCAGGGTCAGACTTGCGACCCTCGCTGTACTCCAGGGCAGGTCCGCAAACAGGCTGGGATGAAAGGTCCTCAAGCCCAGCAACACATAGCCCCCGTCCCGAGCCGGGATCAGAGCGGCTTCATGATTATTCAATGCCTCGGCGGCTTCCCGCAGGCGCTGGGCGGACAAGCCAGGGCAATCGGCGCCAATCATAAGCACCCACTTGCCAAGATCTAGGTGCCGTCGCGCGGCTCGGGCCAACCGTGCGCCCAGGTCGCCTTCGCCCTGAGTGCTCGTCGTCAGGCGGTCTGCCATGCCGCCCGCCTGGAATAACGGCTCAAAAAACACCGGTGCATCTTCGCCGGGCCGGCTGGTCCATGCTTTTCTGGTGGTCACGATGCCTGGGTCACGGGATTCTGAACCCTCACTGATGCCCAAGGATAGGCGCTGGCCAGCCCAATCAGGGTGGTTGATCGCGGGACAGGCACACAATTCCACCGACCCCAGGTCCGCGGCCATCGCCTGCGTCAGAGTGTGCCGCAACAGGCGCCTGGCGAGCCGCGCCGCGCCAGCCGCCCCCAGGGCGGGGATGAGCCGGGTCTTGACGCGACCCGGCATCGGGGCCTTGGCAAAGGTCAGGATGCGGACCTGGCTCATCCCTTGGACCTGTCGCCAAAGGGGCGGGTGGGCGGCTGGGCCTGGAGGCGATAGCGACTGGCCAGTGATGCTGCCGGAACCCCGCGCCAATAATCGAAGCGCAACCGCCACATGAGGAGGATGGTGCGCCAGGCTCCCTGGGTCTCCCAGCGTCGGCCGGAGGTGAGGGCTCGCTGCCGCAGACAGGCCGGCGGGCCAAGGCGTTTGAGGCGCTGGGAGAGGGCGATGTCTTCCATGAGCGGCAGGTCGGGGAAACCGCCCAGGGCGGTAAAGGTGTCGCGCCGCACGAAGATGGCCTGATCGCCGGTGGCAATACCGGTGAGCCGGGAGCGCCCATTCATCAAGGTGGCGACGATCCTCAGCACCCAAGGCCGGCCCACGATGCGGACGTCGAAGCGTCCCCATAGCCGGTGTTGCAGGGCCTCGCAAATGAGGTTGCCAGCCCCCGCCGGCAGGCGGGTGTCGGCATGGACAAATACCAGGGCCTCGCCCTGGGCCTGGGCAGCCCCGGCGTTCATCTGGCGGGCCCGGCCCCGGGGGGCAATGATGACCCGGTCGACCTCGGGGGTTGCCAAGGCGGGGGTGCTATCGCTGCTGCCGCCATCGGCCAGGATGACCTCGTGCCCTTGAGCGCGCAAGGATTGCAGGGATGCCAGGGTGGCCGGGATACCCGCCGCCTCATTCAGGGCAGGCAGAATGAGCGATAGCCTCATGGGGCAGGGGGCGGGCCGGGACTGGTCAGGGTTCCACCGCAACTGCTGCCCTGACCCGCGGTACAACCATAGCAGTGAGCGGCGATGGCGATGGGGGCCAGTGCAAAATCGGTGTCTAGAAGGTCGCGCAGGTACGGCTCGCGACGCTTCTCTTGATTGTGGTTGACCAGGGCCAGTCCCAACTGCTGATTGAAGTCACAGTCAAAGAGATGACCCTGCCAGTCCACGCTGATCAAGTCGCGGCACATGACCTGCTCCAGGTTGGCGGGGCGAAAGCTATCCTTGAGCAGGGCCATATAATCGCGAAACTGGCCTCTGGAGATCAGGGTACTGCCAAAACGCTTGATGGGCATGTTGGTCAGGGCATAGAGCCGGTTGAAGTTGATGCCGTGGCGGGCCTGCAGTTCCCGCTTGTAGTCTGCCTCTAAGCCTGTTTGTGCCGGCGGCAGGCTGGGACCGCCGGGATTGTAGATGAGGTTCAGAGCGAGCTTACTGCCGGGCTGACCGTAACCCAAGTCATTCAATCGTTTGAGTCCCGCGATGCTGCGCTGATAGACCCCCTGGCCGCGCTGGGTGTCCACGTTGTCCTCCAGATAGCAGGGCAGCGAGGCCAAAATCTCGACCCCCTGGGCGGCGAGAAAGTCCGCCAAGTCCTCAAACCCTGGCTCGGAGAGGATGGTCAGGTTGCAGCGGTCGATGACCTGCGCGCCCAGGGCGCGTGCTGTCCCCACGAGCCAGCGAAAGCGCGGGTGCAGCTCGGGGGCGCCGCCAGTAAGGTCGAGGATGGGCAGACCCCGGGCGGCGAGCACCTGGGGGATCAAGCCGATGTTGGCGTCGTCCATGGCCTCGGTGCGTCCAGGACCGGCATTGACATGGCAGTGTCGGCAACTCTGGTTGCAGCGGTAACCCAAATTAACCTGGAGGGTTGTCAGGCCACGCCGGCGTAAGGGCGGAAAGTCGGTGTCGGATAGCAGGGGCAGGGAGTCGAGCATGAGGTGATGAGCCCTCGATAATAAGTAAGTTGATCATAGGTTTATGAGGAGTTCCCCGGAAAGAGTCCTCCAGTGGTCGAGCATCGGGTCACCGGGGGGTGCGCCACCATCCCATTCAGATCGACTTAGGACTGCGGATCGAGGTTACTGTCCTACCGATAGCTCCGTGACCATCCTGATAGCCCGGTGGAGCTGGGCCTCATCCGTGTAAAAATGCGGTGAAAAGCGGATGCCCCCACCACGCATGGCGCAAATGACACCCCGGGCTTGGAGTTCGCGCCAGAGCCTGGGGTGATCAGCCCCCGGAACGCGGAAGGTGAGAATACCTGCGTGTTGCGCGGGAGCGCGCGGGGTCAGTACCTCAAAGCCGGCCTGATCCATGAGGCTCAGGAGTAGACTGATGCGTTGCTCAATGGCGGATGCCACGGACGCCATCCCTACCTCTTGCAGGAGGGAGAGACTGGCCTCCAGGGCGTGGATTCCCAAGAGGTTGGGACTCCCGCACTCGAAGCGGGTGGCGGTGGGGGAGGGGGTCCAGTCATGGCGGTCATAGTCGCCGGGGTGGGCGATCATGTGCCAGCCGAACTGGCGCAGCTTGAGCCTGGGCCGCAGCGCTGGCGCGACATAGAGGAGGGCGATGCCCTCCGGCCCCAGCATCCACTTATGACCATCGGCGACCACCGCATCTGCGGGGGTGCGCCTGAGGTCGAAGGGCAGGGCGCCCAGGCTCTGGATGGCATCTACGCAAAGCAGGATGCCTCGGCGGCGGCAGGAGGCGCTGAGGCGCTCCAGGTTGAGGCGCAAGCCGCGGGCGTACTGGACCGAACTCACGGCGACCAGCCGGGTGCGGGCGTCGCAGAGCCCGTCGAGGGCGTCCTCGGGCTCATTGGTGCTGTCCAGGTCCAGGACACGGTAGTCGACACCCTGATCTTGCAAGGCCTCCCAGGGCAGGCGATTGGAAGGAAATTCCTGGGCTATGCCCACGACATTGTCTCCCGCTTGCCAGTCGAGCCCCTGTGCCAGGATGGACAAGCCCTCCGAGGTGTTCTTGACCAGGGCGATGTCGTCCGGGGTGGGGGCCTGGATAAGATCCGCCAGGCGTTCGCGCAACCGCTGCTCGGAGGCGAGCCAGCCTGCATAATCCGCCGCACCACGGCGACCGTTGGCTTCGGCAAATCGAGTCACCGCCGCCACCGTTCGACGTGGCCAGGGGGCAACGGCGGCATGGTTGAGGTAGCAGAGGTCCGGTGAAAGATCGAATTCTGGGTGCATGGAGGGCTCCGATGATGGGGGCGCAGGTTGCTATTAGTTTACCTTGCATCCAAGGCTGAGTCGGGATTGCCGACTGCTACACCTCTGCAATAAGTACCCTTTGGCCGACGGTGTTTCAGTACCTTGGTGCCTCCCGACCCTATTTGGTGATCCCGAGGTCGCCCCTGTGCTTTGTCCCCGTCCATGGTAAGCTCCCGACGCATGGCAATCTCATCCCCATCCAGTTCCATCTTGGAGCCAAGCCCCTTTGCCACGGCAGTGGCTACCCCGAAGGCCGTGAAGGTCGTCATCCGCCGTCGCCCCATACCGGCGGCCTCGGTCCTTATGCCCGCCAACCTGTCACCCTTATTGCGCCGCATCTACCTGGCGCGCGGGGTACGGGATGAGGCCGGTTGCCAGCTCCCCCTGGGGGCTCTGCATCCGTCCGGGACCCTTCGCGACATTGGCCGGGCGGCGGAGCGGCTGGCGACCTGGGTGACGGGGGGGGGCTCCATTCTGGTGGTAGGCGACTATGACGCTGACGGTGCTACCGGCAGCGCCCTGGCGGTGCGGGGTCTCCGTGCCATGGGTGCGCAGCGGGTCTCCTACCTAATCCCGAGCCGTTTCGCCTATGGCTATGGTCTGAGTCCGGCGGTAGTGGATGCGGCCATGGAGTGGCGTCCAGACCTCATCTTGACCGTCGATAATGGTATCGCCGCCGTGGCAGGGGTGGCCCGCGCCAATGAAATGGGCATTCAGGTCATCGTCACCGATCACCACCTGGCGGGGGAGGCCCTGCCGGAGGCGGCGGCCATCGTCAATCCCAACCAGCCGGGAGACCCCTTTCCCAGCAAGCATCTGGCCGGGGTTGGCGTGGTCTTCTACCTGCTCGCCGCCCTGCGGGCCCGGCTGCGCGATTTGGGCTGGTTCGGACCCGCTCGCCCGGCCCCCAAGCTGGCGGATCTCCTGGACCTGGTGGCCCTGGGGACGGTGGCGGATGTCGTTACCCTTGATCAAAACAATCGCATTCTGGTGGAACGTGGCCTGCGTCGCATCCGCGCCGGTAATGGCAACTCAGGGGTGCGGGCCCTGTTGGCGGTAGCCGGCTGTGACCCAAACCGGGCTGTGGCCCGTGATCTGGGGTTCCTGGCGGCGCCCCGTCTCAATGCCGCTGGCCGGCTGGAGGACATGGCCCTGGGCGTCGAATGCCTGCTGACAGACGACCCGGCTCAGGCCGTTGCCATGGCACGTGAGCTGGACGACCTCAATAAGCGCCGCCGGGAGATCGAGGATGGCATGAAGGTCGAGGCCGAGGCCGCCCTGGCCGCTGTGAACCTGGAATCCGGTGGGCTGCCGCCGGCGCTTTGTCTCTTTGATCCGGGCTGGCATCAGGGTGTCGTCGGCATCCTCGCCTCCCGCATCCGCGAGCGCTGGCAAAGACCCGCCATCGCCTTCGCCCCCGGTGAAGATGGCCGGCTGCGCGGCTCCGCCCGTTCCGTCGAGGGCCTGCATATGCGCGACCTGATCGATGCCGTCGATAAACGCCATCCGGGCCTGATCACGCGCTTCGGGGGGCACGCCATGGCCGCTGGCCTGACCTTGGAACAGGCCGCCTTCCCACCCTTCCGAGAGGCCTTTTGCCAGGCCGTGCGTGGCGAAATCGGTGATGCCCCGCCGGTGCGCGAACTCCTCTCGGATGGGGTATTGCCACCTCAAGCCCTCGATCTGGCTACTGCCCAGTCCCTGCGCCACGCGGGGCCTTGGGGGAAAGGCTTCCCAGAGCCTCTCTTCGACGGGATCTTCCAGGTGCTGAGCCGCAAGCAAGTGGGTGATGGGGAACATCTGCGCCTGCGCCTGCGCGCCGAGGGTGGCGTTGGCCTGGCCATCGACGGCATCGGCTTTCGGCTGGGCGATCAAGTGGACGGACCCGGCGACCGCGTCCGTCTGGCCTACCGGCTGGATGTCAACGAATTCCGGGGCGAATTCAAGCCCCAATTGATCCTGGAGCACCTGGAATGGATCGCTTGAAGCATACCCATGAGCGGGAGGATTCCTCCGAGGAATCCCCCTACGATGGCCCGAGCAAGAGCCAGGTTAAGCGCGACCACCATGCCCTCCAGAATCTGGCGAAACGCCTCTTGTCCCTGCCCAGGAGCGAGTTGGAACGTCTGGAACTGAGCGCCGCTACCTGGATCGCCATCGATGAGACAGCGCGCATCAAGGACGTCCGTGTCCTGGGTCGCCACTACAAACGTATCGCCAACCTGCTGGCCCGGGACGACATGGCCGCGGTATCGGACCTGCTGCATGGTCAGGAGCACCACCGAAAAGAAGAGACCAACCGTCTCCACCTCCTGGAGGGCTGGCGCGAGCGCCTCATCGCCGAGGGGGACGAGGCCCTTGGGGCCTTGCTGGACGCATACCCACACGTGGATCGCCATCAACTGCGCACCCTAATCCGTTCCGCCCGCAAGGATCGCCAGCAAGGCAAGTCCGGGAGCGATCGCCGCCTGTTCCGGTTTCTGCGGGAGGCATTGGCCTGAAGATGGTGGGGTTCGTTGGCATGTCCTGGCCCCGTTCACCCATCTGTCTATTGTGCAACCCCTGTTGCGCTTCAAGGTTGCATTCACCACTCCTGTAGCCGCTCCGTTACCAAGCCAGCGCGCAACTCAACGATCTGCACCGCACCGCGGTCATAAATTACAACGGTTTCTATGACCACTTGTACTCAGCGGGTATAGGGTTAGGCCCGCAATTCCGGGCATCGATAGGTGTCAAGTCCCAGACTCATAGAGGCTTGTGATTTCGGCACGATATTGTTCGATAACCCGGTTACGCCTGAATTTCAGTGTCGGTGTCATGAGTCCGTTATCGATGGTCCAAGGGTCGAGCAGGAGCAGTAGGCGGCGGATCTTGGCATAGCCTGGAAAGTCACCGAGGGCCTCCCGTACGCGTTTGAGCATGGCCTTTAGCAGCAGGGGGTTGGCAAGGCTTTCCTTGTCGCCCGGATCCAGCCCAAACTCCTGGGCCAGGGACGGCCAGGCATTCGCATCCAGGACGAGCAAAGCGGCCAGGAATGGGTAACCCTCGCCGACAATCAGGACCTGCTCAAAGAGGGGATCCAGCCCGATTGCCATTTCCATGTCTGCTGGCGACACCTTTTCGCCATTGGACAGCACCATAATGTCTTTAATGCGACCGGTGATATAAAGGTGCCGTCCGGCGATGCGCGCCTGATCTCCGGTACGCAGCCAGCCATCATCGTCCAGTACCTCGGCGGTGGCGTTGGGGTTATTCCAGTAGCCCAACATGACGCCGGGGCCCTTGACCTGCAGTTCGCTGTCGGTGCCCAGCCGCACCTCTATGCCCCGCAAAGGCACGCCGACACTATCCAGACGATTGTCTTCAAGTGGATTGACGGTGATGACCGGGCTGGTCTCGGTGAGCCCATAACCCTGGATGAGTGGCAGCCCAAGCCCGGCGAGGAGGTGGGCGACCTCGAAGGGCAGGGGTGCACCACCGCTGACCGCGGCGCGCATGCGCCCACCGAACTTGTCGAGCACCGGCTGGCCAATGACGCGCCTCAGCAGAGGCCACAGCAGTAGCAAGGGGTGCCAGCTGCCCCGACGCTGCTTGCGCTCGAAATCGTGCCAGCCAGCCGCGACGGTCAAATCAAACAGGCGCCTGATGAGGGCCGGGCGGGTCCGGAGCTGAGCGCCGATACGGGCATGAACCCGCTCGAACACCCGGGGCACGGCAATGATGACGCTGGGGGCTATGGTTTGCATGTCCTCGCCCAACTGTCCCACCGAGCGCGCATAGGCTACGGTGCTCCCCGCTATCATCGGCAGAATATAGCTGCCGGTGCGCTCTAGCATGTGCGACAGGGGCAGGAAGGACAGGAAGACGTCTTCCGGATAGACCTTGACCAGGGAAAGCACAGCATGGGCGTTGCTGAGGATATTGCGGTGGCTGAGCATGACGCCTTTGGGCCGACCCGTGGTTCCGGAGGTATAGACGATACTGGCCAGGCTGTGCGGGTCCGCTTGCCGCCGAGGCCAGTCCGGGCCGCTCGCTGGTAGCCAGTCGGGAACGAGGGCGAGGCGTTGATCCTCTGCCGCGAGGCGCTTGGACTCCTTGGAGCCGTCGAGTAGCAAAACACGCCGCAGCCCCTGTGCGGTCCCGATCATGGGGGCCAGTCGTTTCCAGCGGTTGGCATCCTGCATGAGCAGGAGTTTGACCCCCGCGTCGCGCAGGATCTCAGCGGCGTTGTCGGCCCGGTCGTCGGTGTAGAGGGGCACCGTGACCAGGCCCAGAGATAGCGCGGCCTGGTCGAAGATCACCCATTCAGGACAGTTGCGCAATTGCAGGGCGACGCGATCGCCAGGCTGCAGCCCCTCGCTTCCGAGGGTCTGCCGCCACCGTGTCACTTCGCGCCCCATCTCGGCCCAGGTCATCTGCTGCCAGCCGTCCAGGGTGCGATCGAACCAACGGTAGGCGGTGCGCAAGGCTGAGCGCCGGACCCGCTCCAGGAAAACGCCGTCCAAGGTCGTCATTTCATCGACGGGAATCGCATCCATTGACCAAGCTTTCAAAGGGGTAACCTCCGTGGATGGGGCAGGGGGTCCTTATAGGGTTCCATGAGGTAACAGAGGCAATCCTGGCGAATAATGGTTTCGTCCCGGGTAAGCATGGTAGGCATGGTCGCCTGGGATAGGCGTAATTCTCCGTCCTCAATACGGAAATAGCGCGCCGTTACATCATTCCCCCCGGCATCACGCACCCTGATTGGAATCTGATGGCTCTGGGTGACCCGGCCAAAGCTCGTGCCGGGGGCAAGTTCGCAAAAGTTGAAGCCTTCCAGATCCGGGGCCAGGATGAGATCGGCCTGCCCCGGCTCATAGGTGAAGTTGTGGTCATCCCGTACCTGGACCTGGGCTATGGTGTGGTAGAGGTCGATATCCTGGGGGGCGACCGGGTGCCTGGGCAGGTCGGAGAGGTGCAAACAGGCATCGAGGTATTCCTGGGCATGGCTGACCCCATGTTTGTCACCGACCTTGCCGCACTCCAGGGTTACCGCTGGGCAGAGGTTGCCTATGGCGGTGGCCTGGACGCCCTTGGAATGGAGTATGTATATCAGGGTGCGGCTGAAGAGGGCGGCTAGGTGCAGGGATCGGTCGTCAAGGTGGGTGACACAGCCGTAGTGGGGGTTGATGCCGGTCGTGTTGTGGATGTCGACGCTGGCAAACAGGCCCCGGTCGCGCAGGCTGTCCACCACCCTTTGCATGAGGTCGTGCTCCGGGGTGTGGTCCAGTTCACTGCCCGGCCAGACCCGGTTGTAGTCCGGCTGATGGGGTAGGTGGCGTAGCCCCTGGGCGGCGGCCGCGACATTACCGATGAAAAGGCTCAGGGCACGGGGAAGTCGTAGCTCACCCCACCGTTCCAGGCGCTGGCCCAAGAGGGCGCGGAGGGCATCCCAGCCACTGGTCTCGTTACCATGCAGCAAGACCGAAATAAAGAGGGCCGGTTGGCGCTTGCCAGGGAGGTGGATGAGGGTCGGTCCCCCCAGATATGCCTCCAGATCGCGGCTGTCTTGATCCAGGAGTCCTTCCGGCAGTTCATAACGTTCTGTAAGCATGATGTGCCAAGACGCTGATGAAATAGAGCAATCTAAAGGGTCCAGTCGTGGACGGGCTGGCCGCTTTGCTGGCGCTCCAGATAGGCGCCAGTGAGGGCAGTCATATCCGGTCCATGGCGGGCAATGAAGGCTCGTTGCCACTCTGCCCCCGTCTGACCGGTACGGACACGGCCGTCCATGATTCCAAGCCAGCGCCTTATTTCCTCGCGGTCGAACCCGAGATGCCTGAGGCCCCACCGGGCCCGTGGCAGCAGATCGCTGGCGATAATCTCACGGGCCGTGGCGACGCGGCCATCCAACCATTGGAGCCGGGCCTCGAGGCCCTGTTGCGCGGCCCGATAGAAGTTGGCGCAGGCTACCGGGCAGGACAGGGACCCTTCCGGGGGTCGGGGATCATGGAGGAGGGATTGGATGGCGCCGAAATAGAGGGCGGCATTGGCGACGACATCCAGGATCGTTGGCCCTGCCGACAGGGGTCTATGTTCGATGCGTAGATGAGGGGTGCCATCCGAGTCGAAACCCACCACCGGGCGGTTCCAGCGCCAGATGGTGCCATTGTGCAGCCGCAAATGCGCCAGGCTTTCGATCGGTTCGTCAAGAAGGTCTGGCAGGTATATAGGAAAGTCCCTGAGGTTGGCCTGAAAACTCTCCAGAACCGAGCCGTTGGCATAGCGAGTGCCGAACCGGGTGCGGTCCGACCGAATCGACCAGGTCACCGAGGTCGTTTGCTCATAAACAGGGATACGGGTTTCGCGCCAAAGGTCCAGGCCGAAGAGGTAGGGTGAATTGGCGCTTACTGCCACCAAGGGGGCGGATAGGATCTTGGAGAGGTTATAGACCCGGGCCGACTCGGCGGGTGATACCTTGAGGTGTATTTGAAAGGAGGTGGTGGTGGCCGTGGCCATAACATCATGGCGGGTGATCTCCATTCGATCCTGGCCCTGGACCTGGAGTTGCAGTGGCTGGCCCTGATGTTGGGCCATGATCTGGGCATTGAGGATGTGGAAGCGGTTGGAGGGTGTCATGTTGCCCATGGTCAGATCCTCCTCGCGCAAAGTTGGAAGGATGCCGATCATCATTAGACGCGCATTCAGGGTGGTGCCGACCGCCTGGGACCTCGCCCAAGTGGCCTCCAATTCCGCGGCCATCTGGCTGAGTGACTGACCCTGGAGGCGTTGGGGCTGGCCATTGATCTCCAGGTTGAAGGAGGCTACCTCGTGGATGACTTGGGGGTCATGGAGGCGCGCCAATAGCTCCCCGGCACACGGCAAGGGCCGAAGATCAGGACCCACCAGCCAGGCCTCCAACTCGTAGCCTCCGGTCCTGGGGCCTGAGGCAAGGACGCCCTCGGCTATCCAGGCCGCCAGCAGGTCCGTTTCCGCCCGCAGGCGTACTCTGAACTCCGCCAAGTCCGCTGGGGTGAAATGATCCGTCCCGATTTCCTGGCTCATAGTCGCCAGCGATTCCTCAGGCCTTCGTCCAGTTCCCTTAACCGCTCCGGTGTCCCGATGTCCAGCCAGATGCCGGGATAACGCTCCCCTGTTACGAGCGAACGGGCCATGGCGGTCCGCAGCAGGGGTGCCAGGGGAAAGGCAACCGGTTGGCAGTCTCGAAAGAGGTCTGGGTGATAAAGGCCGATCCCGCTGAAGGTCAGGCGTGGCTCGCCTTGGGCCTCGACCCGATCGTCCGCAAGGACGAAGTCCCCTTGGAGGTGGTGGGCTGGGTTGTCCACCAGGACTAGGTGAGCGAGCTTACCCCTCGCCAGTCGTGGCCGCGCAAAATCCAAATCGGTCCAGACATCACCATTGATGACCAGAAAGGGGCTAGGACCGAGATAGGGCAGGGCGCGAAAGATGCCACCGCCCGTTTCTAAGGCCGGTGCTTCGGGGGAATACTGGATATGAACACCCCAGTGGGCACCTGTGCCAAGGGCGGCAGCGAGTTGATCCCCCAAATGGCCATAATTGATGACCAGTTCACGAAAGCCGGCGGCAGCCAGCCGCTCGATGTGGTGGACGATCAGCGGTTTGCCGCCGGCCTGTAGTAAGGGTTTGGGCATGTGGTCCGTCAGGGGCCGCATCCGCTCGCCGCGTCCGGCGGCCAGGATCATCGCTTTCATGAGATTGGCGACCTAGGCTGGTTTTGGATGAAGTCAGGCGCGGGGCGTGCCGTCACCCGCTAGCTGGCCCGAATTGTAACGCGCTTCAGGCTAGAATCAGAAAGAGGCCCGTTATCATGAGACCGCCTGCGGTTAGGTGCCGAGCCAGGCCCCGTTCGTGGAACCAGAGGGCGCCGTAGAGGATGCCGAACAGCAAACTGTTAGCCCAAAGTAGTAATGTCCCCTTTGTGCAGTTTAGAAATGTCCCCTTTTGATCACCGGAGGGGACGATGCCAGAGGAGACGATCGCGTTGACGCAGCGCGCACTACACCGGCTGAAGGTC
>WBZT01000749.1_pt1 | contig 25416 bp, 15 predicted proteins | sample 5204241 | NCBI WGS metagenome assembly WBZT01 (sample SAMN12344358, study PRJNA552823) | activated sludge metagenome | biome: Activated sludge suspended growth; feature: Nitrification reactor; material: Wastewater; isolation source: activated sludge from nitrification reactor of wastewater... | reverse complement strand
GTCCTTTTAGCGTCATCGCCACCAGGTCGTGAAGCCGCCGCTCGTCAAATCACCGCCCAAATTCAGGCCCTGGCCGATGAACTCGCGATTATCTGAAGTGTCGCCCGAACCGGGCAGAGGCAGAAGCCCTGGACACGAAATGAACGGTTTGAGGTATTCGCACGGTAGCGACTCTCCCACGGCTCTTAGTCCCACAAGTTCGACATCTTGCGGCTCGGTCCACGGGGTAACGTCTTGCGGCTCTTCCCAAGGAGTGACATCAGCCGGTTCAAAAAATGGTTCGGCATCGTGGATGCCTTGGGGCGCGGGCGGTGGCGGCGCGGTGGTGCGGATGGACCGCAGAAACAGGCCCACGAGGCGGCGCTTGATCCGCTGTCCGGGGGGGCCGGTCAGGTCACTGTCGTCGTGCGCTTTCCTGTCGCCTTTGGCCCTGCGGACGATTTTTCGGAGCACCAGTGCGTCTCCCTTGATCGCGCGAATACCGAGGTCAAGTTCCCGAGCGGTGGAACTGTATGGTGACAATTCCCGGGCAGCGCTGTGGACGACATCCAGTACATCCTTCATACCACTATTGACCGCCCGGACTCCTGCGCTGCCTGCTTCGAGGCCCACCGATACAACATCTCCAACTAATTCGGTGCCTTCATTGACGACTCCCTTAATGACTCCCAACAGTGTAATCTCACCGGAAGGATCCAAGTAACTCAGAGGATTCCCCGCAACATAAGCATAGGGATCCAAGCCACGCGGATTACCCAGCCGCGGCCAGACGGGGTCGCGGCTCAGGAATCTCGCGCTGTTGGGATCGTAATAGCGGGCGCGCATCTGATAGAGATTCGCTGCCGGCTCGTAACGCACGCCGAACGCGCCAATGTAGGTGAAAGGCTGCGGGTTTGCGCCGGTGCGCGCCAGCAAGACGCCGTATGGCGAATAGGCATAGGCATCGGTGACCGCGCCCGCGGCGGACGTCAGAGCAAGCACAGAGCCGACGCGATCCGTGTGAACATACGACACCGTATTACCGCTGGCCGCATTGATGATGTAGAGCAACCGTCCCTCGGGCGTCCAAACGTAATAGCGCTGTGTGGCGTTGGCCGTTTCATTGCGCTCGGCCATGATGGGGTTCATCTCAACAGCGTGGTTGTAATAGAACCGCGTGATCACGCCACTGGCGGTGCGGGTCAAAATATTATCCGCGCCGTTGTACGACAAAACCACGGAGTCAATGGCTGTCAGACGTGACGCGCCATCCCAACTGAACGCGTGGCCGGGCGCGACGGTCAGCCGTCCGCGCGCATCAAATCCATAGCCGGCGTTCTTGATCTGATGCGCGGCATCGTAACCAAAGGTTGGATTCGCGGGCGCGAGGGAGTCTGCCGGGTCGAGTGGCGCCGTGAAATTTGCCGCGGTGATCTGATCAGCCGCGTCCAACGTGTATTGAATGTCAACGACCGCGCCTTCTTGAATCCGGGTCAGCCGGCCCGCTGCATCGTAGGTGTACACGCTGTTGACGCTGCTGGGTCGCGTGATGCCGGTCAGCCGGCCCGCGTTGTCATACGTGAAACCGATCTGGGTGCCCGTGAGCGTATCGGTCACATTCGTGAGTCGATCACGGCTGTCGTACGCGTAATTCACCGTCAGCGCGGCGTTGTGGTAAGTCACGCGCGTAAGCCGTCCGCCAGCATCGTAGCTCGCGCCATAGTTCACGCCGCTGCTCAACGTGTTCGTTACGCGGCCTTCGGCATCGTAGGCGAACGCGAGGTTGTCCGCGGTGACGAGGCGGTTCAACGCGTCGTAGGTGTACGACAGGTCCGGGCCACTGCTGTATTTCAAACGCGTGATGTTCCCCGCCGCATCGAAACTGTTCGAGCAGGTGACCCCGTCGGGGAAAGTCGTCTTTTGGGAGCGTCCATTCTGATCGTGCGTGAGCGTGGTAACGCGGTTGAGCGGGTCGCGAGACGATTGCAACCGGCCCATGGGCGTGTAGCTGAAGTTCCATTGTTCGCCGTTCAGACCGGTGATCCGGCTCAATTGCCCGAGGGGATTGCGCTCATAAACGGCGGCCCCGATCAAGGGCGCGCTGGCGTTCGTCAGCAAACCGCGCGCGTCGTAGGCAAACCCGTTGGTCCGGGAGATTCCGTCCATCGCCTGCGTCACCCGCCGCAACCCGTCGCGCACCACGCGAGCGGATTGTCCCAAGGCGTTGGTCGCGGCGGTCGGGTAACCGAGTTGGTCGCGGCCCAGGCGATTAGTCTGGTTCAGCGGATTGGCGGCGGCGCTGAGACGGCCTTCGGCGTCGTAATCAAAACTCCAGACCTGATTTCCGGGATCGGTCACGGCGGCGAGTCTTTGGCGCGCGTCGTAAGCATAGCGGGTCACGTTGCCGTTTCGGTTCGTCACAGTGGCGACGTGGCTGAACTGGTCGTAAGCCGTGCCGGCTGCCTGGCCCAAACGGTCAATGGCCCGCACCAACCGATTGGCCTGATCGTAGGCAAACTGAACGGATTGCCCCAAGGCATCCGTGATGTTGGCCAGACGATTGTTCACGTCGTAGGTCAGTTGTGTCAGGCCGCCGCGCTCGTCCGTCACGGAAACCAGCCGGTTGTCCGCGTCATACGCGGCGCGAACGGTTGTGCCGTCGGGGTTGATCACATTGGTCAGCCGTTTCAGAGAGTCATATTGAAACTGGCTCAATCCGGTGTCGCTGTCCTTTTGCGAGGCTAGCATCCCATCCGCACCGTAAGTGAACGTCACCACACCGCCCAGGGGATTGGTGGCGGTGAGGACCTGTCCCCGGGCATTGTAACCAAAGCCCCAAAGCTGACCCGCCCGATCAATCCGGGTCTTGAGATTGCCGTTGTTGTCGTAACTGAAGCTTTCAGCCGCGCCATCGGGATAGCTCACCTGGTTCAAATCGTAAAAGACGACACCTCCGTTGGTGCGGGGTGCGTAACTCATGAGCGTTACCGTGCCATCGGCATTGGTGAGGGCGGCGGGCTTGCCGCTCGGCGCGTGATAGGCGATGCCCGTGCTGTTGCCCAGGCGATCCGTTACGAGCGAGCGCTGGCCTTTGGCGTTGGAGCCGAGGGGCAGCGTCTGCCCCGCTTCATCTTTGTAGGAAGCGAGTTCTCCTGTGGCGGTGTGAACGTCCTGAACCGCGTTGCCGGCGGGATTCGTGACCGTGGTGGTCAAACTGGCGAAGTTCAAACTCCATACGTTCGAGCCGGCTTCGGTCTGCGTGGCGACGCGGCCCTGCGCATCGAAAGTCTGCGTGAACGGTTGGTTGCCCGCGGGCTTTGTCGCGGCGGTCATCAATCCATTGTTCGTGTTGGCGAGGTCGTAAGTGTAAGTGGTGATGAAACCGAGCGGGCTGCGGGCGCTGATCAGATTATTTCCCGTTTGCGCAAAGGCCACGGAGCGCGAGCCGTCCGTCACGTTCGTAAGTTGACCGCTGCCGTTGTATTGGAAGGTGAACACGCGCCCCAGGCCGTCACTGACGTTGGTCAACAAGTTGCCCGCATAGGTCAGCGTGTGCGCGTTGCCGTGGCCGTCCGAGATTTGAAGTAATTTGCCCGTGCTGTCGAAGGTGAAGAGCCGTTGGGAGCGGGGATCGCCCAGCACGTAGTTGCCGCTGTTGGTCGCCAGTTGAAACGCGAGGTCCTGCCGGCCAATCAACGCGAAATTACCGGCGGTGTTGGTAAATGAAATCAAACGACCGAGGTGATTGACGACATTGACGGTATTGGAGGACGTGACCGTCAGCGTCATTTCAAAGTTGTGCAGCCAGTTGTCGCCGAGTTTGCCAGACGCCAAGCCATCCTTTTTGAGGAACGCCGCATAGTAACGGGCAAACACGAGCGGCATCGGGCCGGCAAGAGACAGGTCCGGCGGCAACCCTTCAAACAACTCGCCGGTGAATGTGCTTACTGGATGACCCACTTCGCCAGCGGTGATTGTGTTGGCATCCGAAGCGGGAACATTGACCACCACCGGAAAGATCGTCGGGAAAACCAAACCAGGACCGATTTCAAACGATTCGCCATCGAAGGCGGTGCCACAAACCGTGATCATGCTCCCATCCGCCGTATCGTTGGGACACGTAAACGTAAACTCCGCGTGCCCATTGGCGTCCGCCATCACCTCCTGGCTGCAAAGAAACGTCTGTGCCTGACAGCCCCCCACCGGGTGGCAAGTGCTATTGGCGTAGAGTTCGGCCGTACACGTCTCAAAAGGTTCGGCGTCCCAAGTGCAGATTGCCTCCGTACTGCCGCGTCGCGTGGCGGTGATAATCGGATAATTATGCCGATTGCCCGGCGTATTGGCCGTCGGTCCATCGCCACCACGATCAATCCCTGAGTAAATGTTGCCGTAGATCGAATTGCGGGAAATCCGATTCGCGCCGAGCAACGTGATGCCCGCTGCGTAACCGCCGTTGGTCAGCACCGACACGCCATTGGAATAAATCAGGTTGCCTTGCACCAAATTGTTCGTCCCCGGCGTCCCAAATGCACCGAACGTCGCCGCGAGCCAGATGCCGTCGAGTCCGTTATAGGCGATCACGTTTCCCGTGCCGACGATGTTACCACCGAAAAGGTTGCTGTGCGCGCCCAGCGTAACGATGCCACGTTTGGCGTTGCTGAGCGGGGTCACTCCGTCCGCCGCCACGCCGAGGTAATTTCCCTGCACAACATTGTTCGACGCACCCGTGCCGGTGATCACCAACCCATCATTCCGGTTTCCGGAAATGAGATTGCGCGCTGCTACGGTTGGGCCGCCGATCAGATTGTTGGTGGCCGATTGGGACGCGGTCCCAATGTTGATCCCGGCGCCCGAGCCGGGAATTCCGTTGGGAATGGCGCCCGCACCCAAGGCGTCGGTGCCGATGAGGTTGCCTTGCACTATCGTGCTGCTGGAATCATTGATGGTGATCCCGTAATTGCGATTGCCGGAAATCACATTGCCCGCGCCGGGATTCGTGCCGCCGATCAGGTTGCCATTGGCCCGGGCGGAAATACTCACGCCGTTGAAATTGGAAAGGATCAGCATTCCGTTGGTCGCCGTGCCGAGATAATTCCCCTGGATGACATTGGCGGTGGCATTCGAGCCGGTGAGTTGCACGCCAGCCGAGACATTGCCAATGACGTTGCGCGCCGCGGCACTCGCACCGCCGACAGTGTTGGAGGGCGCATTGTCAATGCGGATGCCATTCGCGCTGGAGTAAGTGGTCGTGAGCGGCTGGCTATCCGTCCGCAGGCCAATCCAGTTGCCGAGGATTTGATTGCCGGTCGCACCGGGCAGCGTAACGCGGATGTTTTCACTGGAATTACCGGCGATGAAGTTGCGGGCCGCGGCAACCACGCCACCAACGATATTATTGGGCGCATTGCTGATGAGAATACCGCCCGAACTGTTGGCCAACGCCGCTGTGCCCGGGGCGTTGAGGCCGACTATCGTCGCGATGACGATGTTGTTGGTGGCTCCGCCGCCAAAGATTTCAATGCCCGTGCGGCTGTTGCCGGAGATGAGATTGCCCTCATTGGCGTTCGTGCCGCCGATCCGATTGTTCGCCGAATCAATGATCTGGAGGCCCGCCTGGGAATTACGGCTGGCCGCGGTGCCGGCGGCGGTGGTGCCGAGGTAACAGCCCACGATCGTGTGACCGCCGAAATTCGTGAGCACGATGCCGCTGCGCCGCGCGGACCCGGTGTCGCCAAAGCCGCGAATGACGAGGGAACGCACGGTGCAATTGGTTGTGTTCAACGTCAACCCGTCGAACGTGCGGGTGAGATTGCCATACAGCTCGATGATCGGCGTTGTGGTGAAGCCCGGTTGGGTGGTGCCGTCCATGGTGACGGGATCGGTGATGATGGGCAGGGCCGTGCTGGGCGTTATCGTTTGTACGCCACTGCCAATCGCGAAGTTGATGATGTCCGGGCCGGCATTGGCGTTGGCGTCCAGGATCGCCTGTCGCAGCGAGCCCGGGCCGGAGTCAGTTGTGGAGGTGACGGTGAAAACGGCTCCCTTGACCCGGGCGCAAAATCCCAAGACAAAAAGAAGCAGCCCAAGAGAAAGCGCTCTTTGGTGCATGGCTGATGGCCACGACCATAACGAGCGTCAGCCGAATCTCAATCCAAAATTCCCGGTATTTCGACCGCAGTTCCGTGGCTGCTCCAATCGGCAGTCGCCGCACTGTCGCGAAAGAAACCTGTGCGGCGGCTAGCGTTTGATTGCCGTGGTGATTTCGCCCAAGGGAACCCCAAGGATGCTTCGGGCCACGGTGTCGAGGCTCGCTTCCGAACCGGTCAGGTGGATCGTGCGATGGACGTGCGTCAGGCTTTTGCGCGGCGCGAGCGCGGCAGCGGGGGAGGAGGACTCCAGTTCGTAGAACGGGCCGAGCGGCTTTGCGCCGGGCGCGGGCGGGCCGTCGTTGTAGCTGTTCGCGGCGTCGCCGCCGAACGGATGTTCCTGCAACTTCCAGAGTGAATTCACGTAGTCCGTCACGCCTTCGGGTTGCGTGAACTGGACAATGGTGAGCGCCTTGTTGGCGGCGTCGTAGCTGCCGAGCACGGCTTTGCTGCGTTTCGGGCTGATGCCGATCTTGCTGCGATACTGGCCGTCGCCGCTGAAAAAAATCACGCTGTCTTTCACGATCAAGCGCTCGGAGGGCACACTGCCGAAATAATCTGAAGTGACCTTGCCGCCGAGTTCGCTCTCCGGGCCGGGCTTGATGGGCACGACGATGGTGGTCGCGGGCGAAGGATTCAACATGCCGAGAATCCAGACGGAGAGCAGGCCGGTTTCTTTCTGCCACGGTTGCTTGCCAAAGTTGGTGATCCGGTTCTCTGATTCAAACGCGACCAGCGAAACGTCGTTCACGGCCTTCAAGCCGAGATGCCGCCAGGCCGCCACGGGCGGAAGCAGCCGCACGCGACGGTTGACCTTCACCTCGAACTGGGTGCCGGAGAAATTGGTGAGTGTGAATTGCGCCGCGAACGTCGCGCGGGATCTTTCCTGGTTGATCTTCGCGTAGGGCAGCGTGTCAATGGCCGCGGGCGTCTGCCAATCGGCGAGCTCGAACTTCGCGCCTTTGGCAAAGAAAATCGAGAACTGCCCGCCTTCAGGCCCCAGCCAGAAGCGATCCTCACCACCGAAGACGTTAATGTGCGGTGTGAGTTTGCCGGAGGCAATATGCTCGCGGTTGATCCAGCCAAAGCTCAGCCCTTCGTCACCGCCAGCGGTGCTGGTCATGACGCGGCCCTGCCACGCGGGAACGACGGCGACCTTGGCCGCGCCGGCTTTGTCGGTGAGCACGATGACGTCGGTGTGCTTTTTGAGGAACTTGAGGTCCTCGCCAAAATTGGCGGCGGAAGTTGCGTGTGGTATGGCAATGGCGGCCAGCACGGTGGCCAGGATGGTGATGCGTTTGGTTTTCATGGCGGAATCGTCGTCGAGTTGAAATTCGCCCGTTGTCCCGGGAACAGCCCGCACCGATTGAAGCATTCACGAGGCGGCGGCGCAAGCCTCGGGGTTGGATGCCGGAAGTCAGACGGCCGGTTTCCGACCTGCCACCTCTACTCGTGGCGCAACGCTTCGACCGGATCCATCTGCGCGGCGCGCAGCGCGGGATAGATGCCAAACACCACGCCCACCAGCGCCGAAATGGAAAACGCCAGCAGTGGCGACCAGAGCGTGACGATGGTCTTCATCCCGGCGGTCCAGGTGACGATGAACGGAATCGCCACGCCCAGCAGCACGCCGATGATACCGCCCGCGCCGGCCAGCAGCACCGTCTCGATAAGGAATTGCAGAATGATATCGTGCCGCCGCGCCCCCAGTGCGCGGCGAATGCCGATCTCGCGCGTGCGTTCGGTGACGCTCGCCAGCATGATGTTCATGATACCGATGCCGCCGACCAGCAGCGAAATGGCGGCAATCGAACCCAGCACGATGTTGAAGATGCGTTTGGTCTCCTCCGCCTGCTTGAGCTGTTCGAGCGGCACGACAATGTCGTAATCCTTCTTCTTGTGGTTGTGTTCGAGAGTTTGCTTGATGGCGTCCGCCACGCTGCGGACCTGTTCGAGTTCGTGGACTTTCACGGTGACTTCGTGGAGTTGGACGCGTTCGGCCTCGAAGCTCCCGGTGCGGCGGCGCATCAGGACTTCGCCGTAACGGAGCTTGATCGTTTCCAGTGGCACATACAGGTATTTGCCGACGGTCTTGCTGTTGGCGCCGGATTTCTCATCGCTCTTCACGTCCGTGCCGCGCGGCTCCATCACGCCGATGACTTGATAGTAATTTCCGCCCACGCGGACGTGCTTGCCCAGCGGCGATTCGAGCGGGAACAACGCGGGCACCATTTCCGCGCCGAGCACGCAGACGCTCGCCTTGCCGTCCATGTCGGTCTCGGTGAAGAAGCGGCCTTGCGCGACGCGGTGATTGCGCATCTCGGGGTACCACGGCACCGTGCCGACCATCTCGCAGTCCACGCGGCGGCTGATGTTCCAGGCGTATTCGCGGATGAGGCGGGCGGGCATGACGATGGTGACGCCCGGGATCGTGGCGCGGATGTTCTTCACGTCGGCGTAGGTCACACCGTATTGCATGACGTAACTCTGGCTGCCCTTGTCGGAGACTTTTTGTTCCTCGGGCGGTTTGATGCTTTTCAAGATGATGTTGTGGCTGCCGAGGCTCTTGATCCGTTCCTGCGCCTCCCAGCTCGCGCCTTCGCCAATCGCGAGCATGGCGATGACCGAGCAGACGCCGAACACGATGCCGAGTACGGTGAGCAGCGAACGCAGCCGGTGCAGCCAGAGGCTTTTGAAGCCCAGCCGCACTGTGCGCCGCAGCCGCGCGGCGGTGAGGTCGCGCAACATGTTCTCGAGAAAGCCGGTTGGATTATTGGCGGGCATCGCTTTCAATCAGCCCGTCGCGCAAGCGGATCGAGCGGCGGGTGCGTTTGGAAATGCCGGGGTCGTGCGTGACCATGATGATGGTCTTGCCCTGCTGGTTCAGGTCGTCGAACAAACGGAGAATGTCCGAGCCGGAGGCGGAATCCAGATTGCCGGTCGGTTCGTCGGCGAGAATCACCAACGGATCGTTCACGAGCGCGCGGGCGATGGCGACGCGTTGCTGCTGGCCGCCGGAAAGCTCGAAAGGTTTGTGTTCCAGCCGCGCTTCCAAGCCCACGCGTGCCGCGAGCTGCCGGGCCCGTTCCCGGCTTTCCGCCTCGGGCCGGCCCTGGTAGTAGAGCGGAATCTCGATGTTCTCCACGACGGTGAGTTGCTGAATCAGGTTGTAGGATTGAAACACGAAACCGAGCCGCTCGCCGCGCACGGCGGAGAGTTCATCGTCGGGCATCTGGGAAACATCCTGCACGCCGAGCAGGTAACGGCCGGTCGTAGGCCGATCCAGGCAGCCCAGCAGATTGAGCAGCGTGGATTTGCCGCAGCCGGAAGGGCCCATGATGCTGATGTACTCGCCGGCCTCGATTCCAAACGTGACGCCGCGCAACGCCTCCACTCGCACCGGGCCCATCTGGTAATGTTTCCGGACGTCCTCGAATTGAACGATGGTCGTGGCCACGGTAGCAGGAATCAAATTTTAGCCCGCTTCTCGGCGGGCTTGGCGGATTCCGCGGTCTTCTCCGGCTTGGCCGGCTCGGGCTTGGTCTCCTTCGGCTTACCGGCGTCGCTTTCCACACCATCAGGCGTCCGGAGCAACACGCGCTCACCTTCCTTGAGACCCTGTTTGATTTCGATGAAGTCGTCGGTGAACTCGCCGATTTCCACCTCGCGGCGCTCCGGCTTCATGCCGCCGGCGATATAACAAACCTGCCGGCCTTCGTTCAACATGACGGCCTGCACCGGGATTTGCACCACGTCCTCGAGCCGGTTGACCATGATCTCGACCTTGGAACTCATGCCGGGCTTGACCCATTCCTGCATGCCGTCCACGGCCACGGTCACGGCATAGACTTTCAGATCGGGATTCATCCAGCGGTTCTGCGAATCGGGCAGCACGCCTACGCGCGTGACTTCGCCCGTCAAAGGCTTGTCGGGAAACGCCTCGACCGTGATGCGCGCCTTCTGACCTTTGCGGACCTTCTTGATGTAGGTTTCATGAATCTTCACGTTCACCGACATGCGCGTCATGTCGGGAATCGTGATGATGGCCTGGCGCTCGCGCACGGTGGCGCCTTCGCGGATGCGTTCCTGGTCGCCGTAATACATCATGTCATCCCGGCCGCTGCCATAAACCACCAAACCGCTCTTCTTCGCGCGAATGATGCACTTGTCCCGCTGCTCGGCCAAATCCTTGCGCTGGCGGGATTGCACTTCGTATTGGCCCATGGCGGATTTCAGCCGCGCCTCGGACTGCGCCAGCTTGGAGATCGCCTGCCGCCGGGTTTTGTCCAGGTCGCGGACGGCATCGAGCAACTTCGAGAGCGATTCCTCGGCGGTCTTGGCGAAATCGTATTTCATGTGCAGCGTCCGCGCCGTCTCGGCGGTTTGCAGCTTCAACCGGCTGTTGTCATACGCGATTTCGTCGCGCTGCAAATCGTTCTTTGTCACAAAGCCTTTTTCAAACAACCGCTTGGTGCCGTCCAGCGTGGCGGTGGACTGGCCGAGTTCTTTCTTGGCCACCTGCAAATCGTCGTCGAACTTGCGCAACTTCTGTTTTGCCTCGCCGTCGCCGAGCACTTCGATGTCCGCGTATTTTTGAAAATCAATCGCCGCTGTCGAGGGGAGTTCGAAGGTGGGTTGCTTCGGCGGGGTGGGCTGCTCTTTTTCCCGGGTCGCGGGCGGCCCGGCGCTTTCCAGTCGCGCGCCAGGAGGTGCGCCGGGCGGCGTGCCGGGCGGCGTGCCCTGGATTTTGACCGGCCCGGCCACGGTCACGGCGTCGCCGCGGTCATCCAGAATGCGGATGGCATTCCGGTCGGGGGGCGCATTCGGCGGCGGGGGGCGGGGTGATGAAGACGCCTTGTCGGGCGAGGGACTGGCGGTGACGTTGTTCGTGCTGGCTTCGGCAATCAATCGGTCAATGCCGAGTTCCTCAACGATCTTGTCTGTGGCGGTGTCGCCGAGGAATTTGTCGAAATCCATGCGGGCGAAGCGGACTTTCTGCTCGGCCGCCGCCAGGTCGCTCTGGTTCTGGTTCACCTGGATTTCGTAGCCCTGCTGGGCGTCCGTGAGCGAGGCGAGCGCGGATTGATACTGGATTTCCTGCTGCACAATCTGCTTTTCGATCTCGGACGAATCCAGTTCCACCAGCACCTTGTTGGTCTTCACGTCATCTTCGGACACCAGGTAGCCCTCCTCCACGATCCGGAGGATCTTCGTGCCTTGGTAGCCAACGCGCACTTCGCATTTGATTTCCTGCGATTCGAGCGCCTGCAAACTGCCGCCTTCCAGCACGGTGATGTCGAGCGGCCCGCGTTTGGCGACGAATGTGGCCGCGCCGTTGGTGGTCGAGCGTCCGCCGCGCCACCACCACCAGCCGGCGGCGGCCAGCAGCACCACGACCAGTCCGACGAGCCAGCGTGGCTGCCGGCGGATGAACGAGATGGAATCAGTTGGCTTTTGCATTTTGAATTTCCTCCCATTGACCCCGTTCCTTGATGTAAAGGATGCCCAGGTTGTTCCAGAATTGCAGGCGTGCGATGGTGTGGGCCACGAGCGCCTGCGTCCGCTGGTTTTTCGAGTTCACAAAATCGTTCTGCGCATCCACCTGGTCCTGGGCCTTGGCCCGGCCGAGTTCGGCCAGCAAGCTCTGCTCCTCGACGCGCCGCTCCGCCAGCTTCACGCCGATCTCGCTGATTTCAAAATTGCGCTTCGCGGAATCCAGCGACCGCCAGCTGTCGCGCACCTGCAACTTGATTTCGTCCTCCTGCTGGTCCACCGCCCGCGCCGCAATGTCGCGGTTGATCAAAGCACTGCGATACCCATAACGGTCCGCCGTCTTGTCCAGTCCGGGATCAAAGTTCAGCCCGGCATCGTAACTATAGCGGTTCAATTCCGGCAGCGCGAAACCGTTGGCCTTGGCGGAATCGGGCGAGAGGGTGACGGAAGTCGTAAGATTCAGCCCGGGCTTGAGTTTGTCCGCGGCCAGTTTCAATTTCCGGCCCGAATCCACCAACTTGTCCTTCGACGTCTGGTAATCCAGGCGCGCGGCCAGCGCGACCTGGATCGAATCCTCAACGGGGATTTCGGGATGGCGAATTTGCAGCGCTTCCAGTTCCGAGTCTGAAAGAATGATGCGTTCGTTGATGGTCATGCCCAGTTGCAGTTTGAAATTGTCGAGCGCCTGCTTGTAACTGCGGATGGCATTGATCCAGGCGCTTTCCGCGGACAATTCCTGCTGCGCGAGGCGGCCGAGGTCGGATTGCGTCACGCGGCCCTCCTCCGCCAGCGCGCGGGTGCGCTCTGCGTTCTTGCGGGAGCTTTGCAGATTCAGGTAGTTGTTGCGCACGGCGTCCCGGCCGCTCAACACGCCGTAATAGGCCGTGGCAATCTGCACGCTGAAATCACGGCGATAGCGGGTGAAGTCCCGCAGGTCGTACAACAACGAACGCTCCGCCTGCGTAAGCGCTTCCACCTCGGATTTGTAGCCGGCGTCGCGCAACAGGGGGCTCACGAACCTGGCCGTCAGCGAGGCGGAATTCGCCGGGCGCGGACTGCCGCTGACGTAGCGCAAAAAATCCGCCGTGAACGCGGTTGTCAGTTTGCCCACGCCTTTGATCAGCCAGGATGCGTCAATCGAGGTGCCACCGTTCAACTTGTCTTCCTCAACGAAAGCGATGCTGTGGTTGGTGGTGACGATGCCGCTGTTGGTGATTGTCGTGGAAATGTTCGTCGCCTGGGATTCCCCGTGGAAATTTCCCGAAACCGCGCCGCTGAAAATGGGCGTGAAAGCGTGGCGCTCCGTGGTGAGCGAGAGCGCGGAGAGATAAAGCTGCTCCTTGCGGGACTGGTAGGCGCGGCTGTACTTCACCGCGATGTCCAGCGCGTCCTCCAGGCGCAGGACGCGCGAGCCGACTTCCCGTTCGCCATCCGCCCCGAGGAACTCCGGTGCGTTGGTTGAAAGCGGCAGGCCGTCGAGCGAGAGCTGGTTCGTGCGCTCGATGGTGAAGTTCGGCTCCATGTTCGGCACTTTCGGGGACTTTTGCCGGATGACCGCGTACGCGTCGCGATCCGCCGTTTTGCGATAGTGCGCGGCGCTACAGCCCACCAGCAGCAACGCCAGGAGGCAACCAACTGCCTTTCGGCACAGACGACGGTTCATGCTTGAATGAGGACTCGGGAAAACATCGCCACCGGGACCACCCAACGCGCGGTCTCTTTTATTTAACAGCTTCCGCCGGAAAACGTTTCAAAAAATCTGGCCCGCCGACGGGATTCTGCCCGCTGGCGGCGCGCGATACAATCGCCTATTCACCGTCGCCGGGCTTTGCTAGCTTGCGCCCACATGGATTTGAACACGGTGATTGACGGCTTGATCATGTACCTGGGGCTGGTCGTCCTGTTGACCTTTCACGAGTTCGGCCATGCCTGGATGGCGTGGAAATGTGGCGATGATACCGCAAAGCTCCAAGGCCGGTGTTCGCTCAATCCGCTGGTGCATATTGATCCCATCGGCACAGTGCTGATGCCGTTGCTGATGATCTTCATCAGCCCCACGCTGGCTAGGTTCATGATTGGCTGGGCGAAACCTGTGCCCGTCAATGCCGCCAACCTCCGGAATCCGAAGCTCGATGACATCCTGGTTACGCTGGCCGGGCCGTGGATGAACCTGATGCTGGCGGTGATTTTGATCGGCGCCGCCAAGTTGGCGCGCACCGTCGGCTACACACCGGTGGCAGATTTATGCTTGAATTCAGGGAGCTTGAGTCTGGTGCTTTTCTTCTTCAACCTGATTCCCATTCCGCCACTGGATGGTTCTCACATCGTGCGGGTGCTTCTGGGTATCAGCTATCAAACCTACTGGCAGTTTGCCCGCTTCGGTTTTGTCGCCGTGATCCTGGTGCTGCAAATTCGTTATGTGCGGGAGTCGCTTGATACCGTGACCAGGATTTCGGTGAACGTCATCAAGGGCTGGTTCGGCCTGTGACGGCGAGTCAATGCGCCGCCAGCAAAACCACTTTGCCGGCGAAATCCGTAGCCAGCACTTCCTTGCCACTCAACGGCACGAGCGTGTTCACCACGCCCGTCCCAATCTTGTGCTGCCATTTCAGCGCGCCCGTCTTGCCTTCGAGGGCGAGGATCAATCCGTTCTTGGTGCCGTAGAAAACCACGCCATCCTTTTCCACCAGCATCGCGGAGTTGATGTCGTAGCCAAACCCCGCCCGCAATTCCCAGAGTTTTTTCGGCGTGTCTGATCCCGTGGCAAACGCGCAGATCAGATCATTCATGGTTCGGACGTAGAGCCGTTCGCCATCGGCGCTGATCCCGATGGACTCCCGCGCCTGGTAGTCGCCCGTGCGCCAGACCGACCGGCCTGTGCTGACATCAATCGCCGTCAGCTTGCGATCCGGCGCGGCAATGAACACCCGACCGTGCGCTGCCACCGGCCAGCAGGCCGCCGGCGAGAGCAGCGCCCCCGGTTTGTCGCCGCGCCATTTCCAGAGCAGCGAGCCACCCTTGGCGTCGAGGGCGTAAAGGTGATCGTCCCACGCGCCAAAAATCACCTTGCCCTGATGCACCAGTGGCCGTGTTTCCACAAACCCCGGCACGCCGCCGAATTCCCAGAGGACTTTTCCGGTGGCGAGGTTCAGCGCCCGGAAAGTTCCATCGCTCGCGCCGATGTAAACCGCCTCCTCGACGATTCGCGGACACGCGACGACCGGCCGCGCCGTTGCGAAGCGCCACACCTCACGTCCCGTGCTGGCGTCGAGCGCGTAAATGTTGCCGTCGGTCGAGCCGAACACCACCCGCTTGCCGCCGACGTCCGGCGTGGAATAAACCGCGCTCGCGGCTTTGAACTCCCATTTCACCGCGCCGGATTTCAACGCGAACGCGCGCACCGTGCCGGAGGCATCACCCACGATCGCCAGTTCGCGCCAAACGGCGGGGGTGGAGGAAATAGTGTAACCGGTTTTGAATTCCCAGCGCGGCTGCACCTGGGTGAACCGGGCGTTCATACCGTAATCCGGGCGTGGGTAATGGTTCGTGTCGCTGGCGTAATCGTGCTGGGACAATTCCACGGTGCGCCACGGAGCCCTGGTTTTTCCGCCGGGAAAATGTTCGGAGAAAATCATCCGGCCCTCGCGGACTTCCACGAGATTGAATCCGCCGACCTCCGCGCGCGCGCGCAAATTCGAGCGCCCCATCACGCCCGGCACGCCTTCGAAGGTGAAACCCTTGTTCGCGTGCCCGTGGCCGCAGAGCACCGCTTGCGTGTTGTACTGCTTTAACAAATCCAGCACCTCGAACCAGTTCGCGATGCCGTCATCAATCGGGTAATGCGTGACGAAGATGATGGGCTGTTTCCGATCCGGCAGTTGCTTCAGCGTGTCGCTCAACCAGCGCACGTCCTGCGGCGCCCAGAAACCGTCGCCCATTTTCATTACCGGTCCTTCGTGGATGGACAGGAATCGGTAGCCGCCGAATTCGAAGTTGAACCGTTCGTCGCCGAAGATTTTCGGAAAATCCGTCGCGCCTGACTCGGACCATTTCGTGTCGTGATTGCCGGGCACGATGTGCAACGGAATCTTGAGTTCGGACAGAATTTCGTGCGCCAGCCGCAACTGCTCCCGCGAGCCATACTCCGTCACGTCGCCGGATAGAACCACGAAGCTGACGTTGGTCAGCGCGTTGATGTCACGCACCGTCGCGCGCAAATCCTCCTCGCCTGTCGGGGAGCCGACGTGGGTGTCGCTGAGGAAAACGAAACGGAAATTCGAGTTCTCGGCGAATGCGGCTGGCAGCGCTAAGGCCAGCGTCAAAAGCGCTACGCCAAGTCGGCGGCAAAAACGGAAGCTGTGATTGGACTGGTTCACGCTGGAATTGTTGACCGCCACCCGCCGGGATTCAAGAGTGAATCACCAATGCCAGCTGGGCTTCTTCGTAGCGGCGCGTCGCCAGACCGCCGCAAAGGTTAAGCTTCCGTCCGGAGATGGCGGCTTTCTCCCGAAAGCAGCTACCGGACGGCGAGATTCACCCGGGCATGGTTGATCAGCGAACCAGCGGACGATAGGCTGCCTTTGCCAGCGTTGATCCCGGATTCTACGATGCGCAAACACGATGCTCGACAGGAATTTCCGCCAGGAATAATGTCGCCGCGTGAAATCGGACAGGCTGCACAACCCAGCGGTTACCTCTGTTAGCGGCGAGCATCTCGCGATGTAAAATGAACACCTCAGTGGTAATCGGTCTCGCAGTCGGTTGCGTTATTGTCGCTTGGTGCGTGTGGTCATTTTCGTGGACTGCTAAGCAGACCTTGCTCGGAACATGGGTCGCTGCTCTTCCTGACGGCACTCACGTTACGCTCCAGTTCGAGGGCGAGCGCAAGGGCGGCATTTACAAGCAGCTGTCCAAGGCTGGCGGGGTGGAATCAAGAGAGTTCGGACACTGGACCATCAAAATCATCGAGCTCCGGCTTATCATCATGGCAACAGACGTGAAGGCGCACCCGCGCTTCGCGGTCGATACCAAATATTGGGTTAATTTCACCAGCAAAAGCCAAGTCACGATTAACGGCCCCGAACGTCCAAAGTGGGCCTTTCAACGGGCTGCCGAAGGTATGAAGCTCGATTTCGATGCACCCAAACCCCCTGCTCGATAGTGGGACAGGCTGCAAGAGTGCTTTGCTCATTCACCTTCCGGCTTGGATTGGGCCGAAAATTCCCGGCAGCAATTCGGTTGGTTAACCAGCCACCACCTTGTCGCGATTCGAGCGACGTCGCCACCAAGGCAGAAGCTTGAAGGCTGCGCGCTTGCGCGCCGGACCATTCCGTCCACACTGCGGCGTATGCCATTCATCAAACTCAATCGCATCAACAAGGGCGGCGCCATCGTGCTCAACACCACCCAAGTGGTCTTCATCGAGGTCGAGGGCAAAAGCACGACGGTTCATCTGGGCGCGAATTTGCTGTTCTCCGTCGAGGAATCGCCCGAGGCCATCGCGGCTATGGTCGAGAAAGCTGAGGCCGCGCCGATCAAAGCCGCCTTGCTGGAAAGCGGAGTGGGGAGGGCCACCGGCTAGAGCGGTTCTCAGAGAACTGTAGCTGCAATGGTGGTAGGGCCGCGCTGCTGCGCGGCCTCGGCGGTGCCGCGACGCCGCCCTACCAATTGAGTCAATACGGCTACGACAAAACTTGAAACGCTCTTGGGATCGCCTATCGGGGCGCGGACAGCGTGGCCTGCCGGTTTCGCACCCCGGGGTTCGCGCAGACTCGGCGGTTCGCGCTCCGTCGGCTCACGGGCCGCTGCGGGCGCGGAAATAGCGCTGCGGGTCGTTCGTCGCCGCGCCGATGGTGAAGGCCGCGCTGGCGTTGGTGAGCGTCAGGTTTGTGAGCGCGGTCCAGTCCACGAGGTTCGTCGAGGTTTCCACGAAATACGTCGCGCCGGGATCGCCGGTGAATTGGAGTTGCACCGACTGGTCGGGTTGCAGCGCGAAGGATTGGAATTGCGCGGGCGCCGCGGCGAGGATCATCAGGAGCGCGTTGGAGCTGGTAAGCGCGCCCGCAAGATTGGTCACCACGACCGAGTATTCCCCGGCTTGGCCGTATTGCGTGTTGGTCACGATGAGACCGGCGGCGGTGGCCCCGGCGAGGTTCGTGCCGTTGAACCGCCATTGATACGCCGGCGCCGGAATGCCTGTGGCCGTGACCGTGAAGGTGGCGTTGCTGGTGACTTTCACGGCGAGATCCAAGGGCTGCGCTGAGATCGTGGGCGCGACGGTGGGCACTTCGACGCGCAAGTTGTCCACGAGACCGAAACTGAGGTTGGTGTTGTCCGATAGCGACGCAAACGAATCCCAGTAGCCGATGAAGATGTTGCTGGCGGCAAAGGTGGCGTTGGTGACGGTGGCGATCTTCAAGCCGTCAATGAACCACTCGACCGTGTTGCCGGTTTTGTTCACGACAACGTCGCGCCAGGCAAAACCGATCGTGCCGCCGTCCAATCCGCCGGTTTGCGACTGTGAAGCCGGTGCGGTCTGTCCGCCGGGAAAAACGTTCGCGTAGTAGGGGTGGCCGTTGCCGCGGACATTCGGTTGATTGCCACCGGTGTAAACGCCGCTGTTCGTCGCCTGCAACACCGTTCCCACGTAGGCCCGCCAATCCGGCAGCGTGGCCGAAGTGTCCGTGGCCTGGCCTTCGCCATCGGTGGCGAACCACACGCCGTCCGCCGCGGCGCCGGTCCATTGGACGTGGTTGCCCGACGTGCCCAAGCCGGAGGTGTGGTGCTGGGTTGAGCCGTTGCCGCCGGCGGGGAAGGGCCCATTCGCGTTCAGCCAAAGATCGTAGTGCAGGCGGTAATTGCCGACGAAGCTTTGCCCAACGGGCGAAATGCTCAATGCCGAAACCGCGTTGGCGCTCACGTTGGCTTCAAACTTCACGCCCTTGGTTGTGCCGCTCGCCGAGTTGGGCGCGGAGGGGATGCCGTAGCTGGCGTAGTTGTAGGCGAAGGCGATGCGCGTGTCCGCGGAAGATTGGTTGAGCGTCCAGTTCGCGGCAGAATTGATGTCGAAGTTGTCCGCAAAGACCGGCGTGAAGAGCGGGTTGACCGTGAGCAGGGCAGGGTTGCTCGTGACGCTGCCCGAGTTGTTCGTCACGACGACGGTGTAACTGCCGGCGTGGTTGGTCTGGAGGTTGGCGAGCGCGTAGAAGTTGGTCGTTGCGCCGGCGAGGTTCGTCCCGTTCAACCGCCATTGATACCGCAGCGGCGTGGCGCCCGTGGCCGACGTGGTCAGCTTGATCGTGTCGCCCCGGTCGGCGTAACGGTTGGAAGGTTGCGAAACGATGTTCGGCGGCCCCAACCCGCCAATGACGTAATTCGCCAGGCCCGCCGCGGTGCCGTTGAACACGTCCGAATCGCCGCCCGACCAGTTGGTGTCGGCGTACTGCCAGAAATTCCAGGTCGGCCACGGATACGAACTGCTGGGCCCGCCCGTCTGTGGATTGGGGTTGCTCGGGTAGGCGGCGATCCAGGCCGGCCAGCCGGTGACCGCCGTTGTCAGTCCCGAGTAGGTTGCCGAGGGCGTCGAATACCACGCGCCGGTATAGACGACTGGCTTGATGCCGGGCGCGCCGTTGCCGCGCGCGTAGTTGGAAACCGTGTTGCACCATTGGTTGACCCAGGCCGACATCGTGGCGGCGCTCAACTGATTGGTGCAGTAGATGTCCTCCCAATCCAGCATCGGAACGAGGTAGGTGCCGCCGGTCTTGACGTAGTTGCTGACCACGCTCCAGAAATGCGCCGCCTCGGAGTCCGCGCTGTTTGCGCCGGTGAGGTTGGGATGGCTGCTCGGGCGCGCAAAATGATACGCGCCGATGTAGATGCCGACGCCCTTCGCGCCAGCGACGTGCGTGGTGAAGTAGGGATCGGTGTAGGTCGTGCTCTCCGTCGCTTTGGCCCACGCGAAGCTCACGCCCGCGTTTTTCACGGTCGTCCAGTTGATGCTGGGCTGGTAGTGGGAAACGTCCGTGCCCAGCGGCCGTTGGGCAAGGGCGGACACGGAAGCACTCACGGCAAATGACAGGCTGGCAGCGGCGAGGCGCGCGAAAATACGGCGGGCGGAGACTCTCACAACAGGCGGAACTTTGGCGCTCAAGGACTTCATCACTGGTTGCGCGACAAGTTCGCGCAAGAGCCCAAAGAAACAAGCACAAACCAGGCGGCGGCGCCGGCCCGGCGCCCGCGACGGTCACTTCACTTTGAAATCGCGGAGTTCGCCTTCCCAGTTCAGCGTTACCTTGCCCGGCGTGATGGCCACGACCTCGACGCCACGGATGCGTTCACCCACCTTGAGAGTTTTGCCGTTGATGACGGCGAGAGGGTTGTCCGTGCGGTAGAAGACGCCCTGGACTTTCACGGAATCAAAGCCGACAACGGGCGCGGTGGATTTGCTTTCGCCTGTTGGGGTGACGCCCAGTGCTTCAGGTTGCTTGGAAACGCTCGCTGGCGCGACTTCAACGGGTGGCGCCTTCGCCGCGGGAGTTTCAACGAGTGCGACGGGTTCCGGATGGCTCACTGGGACGGGGACGGATGCTGGCGGCGGCAGGGGCACACTCTGCGTTGCCACCTTGGCGTTGACTTGGATGGGGCGGGCGGAGTCCGTATGTCGCGCCCACCAGACTCCGAGCGCCACAATCAGTAACAGGGCCGAAGCTGGAACGAGGATGCGGGACAACCAGTTTGTCCGGTTGCGAGCGGTTGCCCGGTCGGGTGCGGTTGCTTTGGCTGCCGCAATTCGGGAAGCCACTTTGATTGCTTCTTCGCCTTTGACGAGTCGTCGCCACTGTTCGGGCTGATCCGGGAGGCCGATGGCGGCAAAATGGGCGTCGTCAATGGCCGGTAACGCCAGGCCATCCCATTTCGGCGACAGGGCGTGGGCAAAAACGTTGGCCGCGTGAACGGCCGTGAGCACGGAGAATTCGCGTGCGGCCGTCTCGCTGGGGGCGTGATGCGCCGCCGCGGCTTCGACCAGCGGAGCGGGCATGCCCCACAGGCCGAGCAAATAAGCACCCACCTGCGCGTGGGTCACGCCGAGTTGCGCTGCCTCCTCATCCTGCAACGAACGGGACTTGCCGCGCGCCGCTGCCACGATGGCGGCGTATTCCTGCGGCAGGTTCGCGGCCAGCACGATGCGGCCGACGTCGTGCAGCAGGCCGGCGGTGAAAGCGTCGTTGGCGTGGCGGGCTTCGGCGGTCTGGGTCAGCGTGATCTGGCGGGCGATGTTCGCCACCGCAAGGCTGTGTTCCCACAGTTCCTCGGGCGCCAAGCCGGCCTGCTTGGCTTCGTCCGTCTGGCTGAACACCTGCAAACAGAGGACGAGCGACTTGACGGTTTCAATGCCGAGCAGGGCGACCGCCTCCTTGGGATCGGTCACTTTCTGGCCTAGCGCAAATGCCGCCGAGTTGACCATTTGTAGCAGGCGGGCCGTCACCGCCGGATCGCGCGCAATCACTGCGGCGATGCTTTCCAGATTCGCGTTGGGTGACTCGATTTGTTTGAGCAGCTCGAAATAGGTCGAAGGCAGACTCGGCAACCGTTGCAGACGCGGCGTCAGTTTGCGGAGGGCGTCCGAGGAAAGCCAGGCGTCGAGTGCGAGGGCGCGCTGGATGGTGGAAATGACTTCGGGCGGATGGAACGGCCGGGCGATGAACTGATGCGTCCCGCCGATGCAGTTGATGATCAGGGCCTGGTCCGCGACGTCGCCCACAATGAAGCGCATGGTGGTCGGATACGCGGCGTGCGCCTGCCGGAGCAACTCCGCACCGCTCTGGTCCGGGAGCTGCATGTTCGCCACGATGGCGTCGCAGGGAGCGGCCTCAAGCGCCGCCAACGCGGCCGGCATATCTGGCACAAACACGCAATCCCAGGCGCCACTGATGCCGCCCAGGGCCGCCTGCAAGGCTGCCAGTTCACTCCCGTCAAAACCCGCCAGACAGATTCGCTTTCTCATGTTAATTCCTGCGCCTCGCGTTGGCATAGCACATTCCACTCCAGCACCAACACGCCTGAGTCGCTTATCGGCGAAAGCGAGGAATGACTTTAGGATCCTCCGGTTCGTTTGCGGAAGTCACGGACGGGCCGCGCCGGCTGTCTTGAACCGGGACAATGCCAACGCGCTTGCCCGCACACGGGCTTTCCCGCTTAATGGCGGCTCGATGACCAAAGATTCTTCCGGTGGCCTCCGCCAGTTCGTGGCTTCTTTCACCGATATCCTCAAGTGCCCGCGCGCACTGTGGTTCGTAATCGGCGCCTTCGTCATAGATTCAGCGGCGTATTTTGGGGTGTTGACCCTGATGACCACATACCTGTCCACCGATCTCGGCTGGGGTGACAAGTGGGCGGGCGTCACGGTTTCCATTTTCACCATGCTCATCACGCTGCTGATGCTGGGGCTGGGGAGCCTCGCGGAGGGATTTGGCCTGCGGCGGGCGATTATCGCTGGCCTGGTCATGACCGTTGTCGGGCGTTTGCTCTACTGTTTGGCGCCTGAAATTAATGGCGCGGCCTCGATTGCGCTCACCGTGATTGTTTCGCTGATCGTGGTTGCAGCCGGCGAAGCCATCCTCCAGCCGGTCTGTTACTCCGGCATCAAGCAGTACACCGACGAAAAGACGAACTCCATGGGTTACGGATTGATCTACGCCGTGATGAATCTCGGCATTGTGGGCATCGCGACGCTCTCATCCTGGATTCGGCCGGCCGTGCAAGACATCCAGGATGGCAAGATTGGTGATCGTGCCGGATGGTCGTTAAACTGGCTGGCCGGTTTCACCGAATCCGGAGTTCAGGCCGTAAACTGGGTCTGTCTCGGAGTGACCGGCCTGACGTTGCTGGCGTTTATGATCTTCTTCACGCGCAAGGTTGAAGCCGACAAGATCCGACCTGATACCGCTGAGCAGAACCGGCAGACCAACACCGCGCCGCTTTCCCAGCGCATCAAGGCCTACTTCACCGAAGGTCCTTTCTCCAACACGCGGTTCATCTTCTTCATCTTCATGCTGCTGCCGGTGCGCACGCTGTTCGCGCATCAATGGCTCACCATGCCGCAATACATCATGCGGGCGTATGACAAAGACGTGGCGGATCACATGGAATGGCTCGTGAACTGGATCAACCCCGGCATCATTTTCTTCGGCGTGCCGCTGGCGGTGGCGCTCACCCGGCACATCAATGTCTATAAGATGATGGTCATCGGCACGCTCGTCTCGGCTTTGCCCACGTTTTTGCTCTGCGGCGGGCCGAATCTTACGATGCTCATCACCTACTTTGTGATCTTCTCTATCGGTGAGGCGCTGTGGTCCGCCCGCTTCCTGGAATACGCCTCCGAACTCGCGCCGCCCGGCCGCGTGGCCCAATACATGGGGCTGGCCAACATCCCGTGGTTGCTGGCCAAAGGAACGACCGGTTTTTATTCGGGCTGGATGCTCGCTCACTATTGCCCCGACAAAACCCCGCCCGCGGAACTCAACACCGGGACCATGTGGCTGATCTACAGTTTCATCGCCATGAGTTCGCCCATCGGCCTGTGGCTCGCCCGCAGATGGGTCATGGCCGGGATGCACACGAAGCCCGCCCCGGCTGGGGTACAAAACTGACTGCCACGGTTCCGGTCAATTGGCTATTGGCTATCCGCCGTCGGCAATTACACTCCCGGCGGTGAACATTCTCGATGAACTGAACTGGCGCGGGCTCGTGGCTGATTGCACGGACACAGCGGAATTGACCAAACGACTCGCTGCACCCACGACGCTTTACGCTGGCTTCGATCCGACAGCCGACAGCCTGCACGTCGGCAATCTCGTCCCGCTGCTCGCGCTGCGGCGCTTTCAACTGCTGGGCCATCATCCCATCGCGGTGGCCGGCGGTGCCACGGGCAGCATTGGCGATCCCAGCGGCAAAACGGCTGAACGTCAGTTGCTCACCAAGGAAGTGCTGGATCACAACATCGCCAGCGTGAAGGTGCAGTTGGCCAAGCTCCTGGATTTTGAAACGAAGACCAACCCCGCGCGGCTCGTGGACAATGCCTCCTGGACGACCGGCGTTTCGTACCTCGATTTTCTGCGCGACATCGGAAAGCATTTTTCCGTCAACCAGATGGTCGCCAAGGAATCCGTGCGCGCGCGCATGGAGGACCGTGAAGTCGGCATCAGCTACACCGAGTTCAGCTACATGCTGCTTCAGGCGTTTGACTTCATGGTGCTGTGCCGTGAGCACAACTGCGAACTCCAGATCGGCGGCAGCGATCAATGGGGCAACATTACTGCCGGCATTGAGCTCACGCGCAAGAAATTGGGCAAACAAGTTTACGGCCTCACGCTGCCGCTCATCACGAACGCCGATGGTTCGAAGTTTGGCAAGAGCGTTGGCGGCGCGATCTGGTTGGACCCGAAGCGCACCAGCGTCTATCGCTTCTACCAGTTCTGGATCAATACCGACGACCGTGATGTCATCCGGTATTTGAAGTTATTTTCGATTCAACGCCCAAGAGAAGAAATCGAAGAGCTTGCAAGGAAACACGAACAGAATCCCAGCGCACGAGAAGCTCACAGGGCGCTTGCGGTTGAAATGACTTATTTGATTCATGGCAAGGACGGGATGATGAGCGCTCAAATTGCAAGTGAAGTTCTTTTCGGCGGAAGCGTGGAGAAATTATCACAGGAGGATTTTGCCGACATCGTCGGCGAAGTTCCGACGAAGGAAATCGAAAAAGCCAAACTGGACGGCACGGGTCTTCCCCTCGTCGAATTGCTCGTCCACTCTGGTCTCTGTCCTTCAAAAGGCCAGGCCCGCAAAGACATCGAAGGCGGCGGCGTGAACATCAATAACGTCCGCGAAGCTAGCGTCGCCCGTGCGGTGACGACGAATGACCTGCTCTTCGGAAAGCACGTTCTGCTGCGAAAGGGAAAGAAGAATTACGTGGTCGTGACCGCGCGCTGACGCGAACCTGCAAACCTCCATGGATGTTTTCATCATCGTCACGGTCTTGTGGGTGTTCTCGGTCTGCCTGCACGAGTTCGGACATGCGTGGGCGGCGTACCGCGGCGGGGATTACACCGTGCGCGAGAAAGGTTACCTCACGCTCAATCCCCTGAACTACACCCATCCGGTTTACAGTCTGCTGATGCCGGTGGTCTTCATGATGATGGGTGGCATCGGCTTGCCGGGTGGCGCGGTTTACATCGAGCGCCACTTGCTGCGCTCGCGCGGTTGGGACACCTGGGTGTCACTGGCCGGACCGGCCATGCAATTGCCGCTCATCATCCTGATCAGCCTGATGTTCAAACTCGGCTGGTTGCAAAACGATCCCGGCAGTCTCGCCTCGGTTTCGCTCGGCTTCCTGCTCCAACTAGAGATCAGTTCCCTGATCTTGAACTTGCTGCCCGTGCCGCCGCTGGATGGGTTTCAAGCCATCGCGCCCTGGCTGCCCGAAGAGACCCGGGAGAAAATGTTCGCGGTTTCCAATCAAGCCATCTGGATTCTGTTCCTCGCGCTGTGGTTCATTCCGCCGCTGAATGCCGCGCTATGGAACAGCGTGTATTTCTTCTGCGACCTGGTGGGAGTGGATCCCTACCTCGGCCACATCGGGTGGAAAACTTTCCGGTTTTGGGAACGTTAATTGTCCGGAGGTGTCATTGGCTGCCGGCTTTAGGTGCGGCTCGCACAGTATTCGTTCCGTAAACCAGCCGCGCTTTTTCCGCATCGGTGGCGCTGATCTGGTTTTCATCCCACTGGCCGATGACGC
>WBZT01000748.1_pt1 | contig 25432 bp, 23 predicted proteins | sample 5204241 | NCBI WGS metagenome assembly WBZT01 (sample SAMN12344358, study PRJNA552823) | activated sludge metagenome | biome: Activated sludge suspended growth; feature: Nitrification reactor; material: Wastewater; isolation source: activated sludge from nitrification reactor of wastewater... | reverse complement strand
GCTGGTGCACAGCAGGCGCGATTCGCTCTGTTCGGCGCGCGCCTGGCGGAAAGCTTCGAGCAGCGCGCTGACGACGGCGCGCGCTGCCGGCTTGACGCCGACCGGGCGCCCGTCGGCGCGCGGTTCTTCGAGCAGCCGTTCGAGGTCATCGACGATGAGCAGGATCGGTTGCGCGGCGAAGGGGCCGGCGAGCAGTTCTGCGAGCACGTCGCCCAGCACGGCCGGCCGCTCGAGCAGTTCTTGCCGCCAGTGGCGCAAGGCGGCACGCCGTTCGCCGGGGACGGCGGCGAGCAGGCGGTCGAAGATCGTCGCGGCGTCGTAGCGGCCGTAGAGGACGACGCTGCGCTGCCGGCAGCGGCTGGCGACGCGCGCCGCCAGGCTCGATTTGCCGAGCATGCCCATGCCGTGGATCAGCACGCCGGCCTGGCCCTCTCCCGGCTGCTGCAGTTGGCGCAGGATGTGCTGCAGCGCGCGCCGGCGGCCGACGAACGCCGCCGGCGAGGCGACCGGCGATTGGCCGCGCTCGCGGTCGAGGAATTCGCTGCTCGCCAGATGGCGGCGGCGGCTGCGCGGCTGCGCGGCGCTGGTCAGCGCGCCGCCGCCGTCGACGCCGAGCGTCAGCCGCGCCAGATGCCAGTGGCGGCCGCGCTGCGCGTCGGCGAGTTGCGCCTGGCGCAGCGCGCGGCGGGCGACGGCGGCGGCGAGCACGGTCGACTGGTGTTGGGCGAGCTGGGCGTAGAAGGCTTCGGCGTAGTCGATGGCGTCCTGGTCGCCGACCGAACCGTCCCAGCCGACGACGTTGGCGACGCCGGCGCGCACCAGCGCGCGCGACAGCGATTCGACGAGCGTCGTGCGGCCGTCGGCGGGCCACGTTTCGGCGCTGCGGCACGCCGAGAGAAAGAGCAGCGGCACCTGGCCGGCGTCGCCGAGTGCGGCGACCAGTTGGCCGGCGTCGGTCGGCTGCAGACGGCCGTAGTCGTCTTCGAGCGCCAGCCAGGCGCCGTGCCGTGCGTCGATCTCTCCGTGGCAGGACAGGTGCAGCGCTTCGCACATCCCTTCTTCGCGCAGCCGGCGGCCGAGTCCGCCGGCGCTGCCGCTTTCTTCGACCTGCAGTTGCAGCGCCAGACCGGCGGTCGCCCGCGCGATGGCCGCTTCTTCGGCTTCGAAGGCGAGTTCAGCGACGTCTTGCGGTGCAGCGGCCATGAACAGCAGGTGCAGATCGCGCCGCTGCGGCGGCCAGGGCGTCGGCGTGCCGTCGGGCAGCGCGCCGATGCGCCGGCTGAGCAGATACGGTTGCACGCCGTCGTCGGCGAGATAGCCCGACGGGCCGGCGAGCAGTTCCCATGGCGCGTCGAGCAGCGCGCCCGCCAGCGGATCGTCGGCGTGCTCGACGCGGATTTCGAGCCCGCGCGGCCCGCCGCCGCGCAGCCACTCGCTCGCCCAGCCGGCCTGATCGAGCCAGTCGTACAGCCGGCGGCCGATGGCGTAAAGCTCGCTCTGCCGATCGTATCGCGCCGCCAGGTCGTAGGCAGCGGCGCAGGCGAGGAATTCCTTGCGCGCCGCGTTGCCCGGGCAACGGTATTCGCCGTGCGGCGTCGTGCCGATGAAACTCTGTGCCAGCACGTCGCCGTCGGTTAGTCGGATCACCGCCTGCATCTTTACCCTCCGCTCGACTGAATGACGCCGGCAATGCTACCGGATATTCCCTTGTTATGGCAGGGAGTTGTCGTAGGGGTGCCTGCTTCGGCTGGTTGGCGTTTTTTTCGTGCCAGCGGCCGCTGCGCCGACGCTGCCGTGCAGCGGCGTGCCGTTGCGCACTGCCGGCCTGCGGCATGCGCATCAGCCGCGGGACGCTTGCCGCATTCAGGGCCGCTTATTTCTCATCCACCTATCCACCGCGAGGCACGCCGCCTGCTTCTTTTCTGCTGCCTGGCTTTCAAGCGCTTCAGGTAGTGCCGTGGCGGCCTGAACCGATAAAATAGCGGCATGAAAGTTCATGGCGTCTCGACGCGCTCGATCTGGCCCACCGCCGACGGGCAAGCCGTCGAAATCATCGATCAAACCCTTTTGCCGCATCGCTATCGGGTCGTGCGCCTGGAGAGTGCGGCAAGCGTCGCCGACGCCATCCGCCACATGCAGGTGCGCGGCGCGCCGTTGATCGGTGTCACTGCCGCCTATGGCCTGGCGCTGGCCATGCGCCAATGCGCCGATGACAGCCATCTGGCGAACAGCGCGGCCATGCTGGCCGCCACACGGCCGACGGCAGTCAATCTGCGCTGGGCATTGGCGCGCATGCGGCGGACGCTCGCCGCCTTGCCTCCCGCCTTGCGCGCCACGGCCGCCTGGCAGGAAGCGGCGCACATCGCCGACGAAGATGTCGCGCAGTGTCGTGCGATCGGCCGGCACGGTCTCGAACGGTTGCGAGCGCTGGTCGTCGCAGGCCGTCCATTGCGCATCCTGACTCATTGCAACGCCGGCTGGCTGGCGACCGTCGATCGCGGGACGGCGCTGGCGCCGGTCTATGCGGCCTGCGAAGCCGGTCTGGCGGTGCACGTCTGGGTTTCCGAAACGCGGCCGCGAAACCAGGGCTTGCTGACCGCCTGGGAACTGCGCGAACAAGGCATTGCCCACACGCTGATCGCCGACAACGCGGCCGGCTGGCTGCTGGCTGGCGGGGAATGCGATGCGCTGATCGTCGGTGCCGACCGCATCGCGGCCAACGGCGATGTGGCGAACAAGGTCGGCACGTATCTGAAGGCGCTGGCTGCCCGCGCGGCCGGCGTGCCCTTTTACGTTGCCGCACCGCGGTCGACGATCGACTTTTCCTGCGCCGATGGTGCGGCGATTCCGATCGAGGCGCGCAGTGGGGACGAATTGCGTCTCGTGCAGGGTGTCGATGATGAAGGTACGTATGGCACCCTGCGGCAGTTGCCGGCGTCGGCCGCCGTCGCCAATCCGGCATTCGATGTCACGCCGGCGACTCTGGTGAGTGCGATCATCAGCGAACGCGGGGTCTGTGCCGCCAGTCAAGCGGGTTTGCGCGCCTTGTACCCGGAGCAGGACGATGGCTGAACCGCACATCGAAGAAACCCGGCAAAACCTGCTCGACTACGCGCGGCGGATGAACGCGGTCGGCCTCAATCGGGGTACGGCGGGTAATCTAAGCGTACGCGGCGGGCGGCCGGACGACGACGGTTTTCTGATCACCCCCACCGGTATGCCCTACGAGCAGCTCGATGTGGACGACATCGTTGCAATGACCTTCGCGGGCGTCGCGCACGGTCGCCGCCGGCCCTCATCGGAATGGCGTTTTCACCGCGACCTCTATCGTGCGCGGCCTGACGCCGGCGCGATCCTGCATGCGCATTCGCCTTTCGCCACCAGCCTGGCCTGTTTACGGCGCGATATCCCGCCCTTTCACTACATGATCGCGCGTTTTGGCGGTGACGACGTGCGCTGTGCCGCTTACGCCACTTTCGGCACGCAGGAATTATCGGATGCCGTACTGACGGCGATCGTCGATCGCCGCGCCTGTCTGCTGGCCAATCACGGCATGCTGGTGCTCGGCAGGGATCTGCCGCAGGCACTGGCCTTGGGTGTCGAACTGGAAGCTCTTTGCGAACAATATTGGCGCGCCTGCCAGCTTGGCAGGCCGATCCTGCTCGATGGCGAAGAGATGCAGCGCGTGCTGGGAAAATTTGCCGGCTACGGACAGCAAGCCTGAGTGTCTATCGACCCGGCACAGAATCTGGATGACCTTCATGTTGCGAGTCAGTGAAATCCGCTTGCCACTCGACCACCCGGCAGACGCTCTGCTCGCCGCGCTGGCCGCGCGGCTCGGCGTCAGCAGCGCAGCGATCGACAGCTGGTCGGTTTTCAAGCGCAGCATCGATGTGCGCAAGATCGCAGCCCCCAGCTACATTTACAGCATCGACGCCGCTGTCACCGACGAAGAAACACTCTTGCTCCGCTTCGCCGACGATCATCGTCTGCAGCCGACACCGGAGATGCGCTATCGCGACGTCGGCCAGGTGCCGGCGAATTTTTCGCAACGGCCGCTCGTCGTCGGCTTTGGCCCGGCCGGCATTTTTGCCGCACTGATCCTGGCGCAAGCCGGCTGCCGGCCGATCGTCATCGAACGCGGCAAGGCAGTCCGCGAACGGACCCGCGATACCTGGGGCTTGTGGCGCAACAACCAACTCGACCCCGAATCGAACGTCCAGTTCGGTGAAGGCGGCGCCGGTACGTTTTCTGACGGCAAGCTGTACAGCCAGATCCGCGACCCGCACCATTATGGCCGCAAGGTTCTCGAGGAATTCGTCAAAGCCGGTGCGCCACCGGAAATTCTTTACGTCAGCAAACCGCATATCGGCACCTTCCGGCTGGTTGGCATGGTCGAACGGCTGCGGCGAGAGATTCAAAGGCTCGGAGGCGAGATCCGCTTTCAACAGCGTCTGACCGGCCTGCTGATCGAAGCGGGACGCCTGCGCGGTGTACGGCTCGCTTCCGGCGAGGAACTGGTGGCCGAACAGGTCATCCTGGCACTCGGGCACAGCGCCCGCGACACATTCGCCCAGTTGCACGCCGACGGGGTGTTCATGGAAGCGAAACCATTCTCGATCGGCTTTCGTATCGAACACCCGCAATCGCTGATCGACCAGGCGCGCTACGGACCACACGCCGGCGATCCGCGACTCGGTGCTGCCGATTACAAGCTGGTGCATCACTGCCGCAACGGCCGCTCGGTGTATAGCTTCTGTATGTGTCCCGGCGGTACCGTCGTCGCCGCCACCTCCGAAGTCGGGCGCGTGGTAACCAACGGCATGAGTCAGTATTCACGCAACGAACGCAATGCCAACGCCGGCATCGTCGTCGGCATTTCGCCGCATGACTTCCCGGGCGGACCCCTGGCCGGCATTGCGCTGCAACGTCAGCTCGAAACGACCGCTTTCGAACTGGCCGGCGGCACTTATGAAGCCCCTGGCCAACGTGTCGGCGATTTTCTCGCCGACCGGCCAAGCGTCGCCTGGGGATCGGTGGTTCCTTCCTATCAGCCCGGTGTGCACCCGACCAGTCTCGCCCGTGCGCTCCCCGATTACGCCATTCAGGCCATCCGCGAAGCCTTGCCGGCATTTGAACGGCAGATCAAGGGCTTCGCCATGGCTGACGCGGTATTGACCGGCGTCGAAACCCGTACCTCGTCGCCCTTGCGCATAACGCGCGGTGATGACTGTCAGAGCGTCAATGTCTGCGGTCTGTATCCAGCGGGTGAAGGCGCCGGTTATGCAGGAGGAATTCTTTCAGCGGCGATCGATGGTATTCGCGTCGCCGAATCGGTAATCACCAAGCTCGGCAAGGCGTAAACCCGGTCACTGGAAAAAATCAGCCGCCTGTCCTGACGTTGGAAAATTCAGCGGGATGAATTGCCTTGCCAGGAGGCATGCCGTGTCGATGACTTGATGGCAGCGTCATTTCGCAACAAAATTTGTCAGGACGGCTGTTGCTACTTAGCAAGGGAAACGCTGAATTAATGGCCACGTACCGTGTGTCCTGCTTGATACCTGCAGCCATTCTTTCAGCGCATCCCGGACGGCCAATATTGATTACTTGTAGTACCCCACGCCACAAACCTGATCGGCCACCTTGGTAACGTAAGCAACTTTCGCCACCGGCTCGGTCTGTCCCGGACGCGCCCACATATAAGCGACTTCGCTGACCACTCCAGGTTTGGCTGCTGCATAGACTTCCTCACCTAATGCCCGGCCGGATTTATCTTTCAAATCCTTCAAACTTTTTCCAACGAGAGTCGGATGGGCAGTGAAATTGCCGTCGGGACCGCCGCAATAGGGATAGAGATCGCGATCCTTGAACCCGCCTTCTCCCTTGCTAAACATCGCCAATGCGCCGGCCTTGTCTTTTTGCACGGCGGCAACGGCTTTATCGAGCATCGCTTTGGCTTCAGCCGGAGTGCCGTAGTCAGCGGCAAAAACGCTTCCTGAAACTGTCAAAAAGGCAAACGTAGAAGCTAAGGTCAATTTTTTCAGCATTGAAAGTCTCCTTGTTGATGTCATTTACGCTTTGATCACAGCGCAGAAAGTCGGCAATCACCCTCATTCCCGACATCTGCACAGGGAATGGTAACGTAAACCTGCGAAGACATTCATTAATACATCGGCTTTTCGGCTGTCACTGCCAGCCGATATCGGCAATGCAAGTTGAATAGACAGTGCCGACCCCTTGCTGGAACTCAAGGTCGGCGCCAGAAATTGCCGTCGGCTTTCAAAGGCTATTGTTGACGATCAGCGAACGGCTGTAGTTGAGCGACAGCGCACTCACCATGGGATCGGCGGCCAAATGTTGGCGAATTTCCTGCTCCGTCTGCAAAACTGAGGCGATTTTGTCGACAGATGGCATGGGCAGAAAGATTTCCGCCTCGACTCGGCCGTTGAGAAAGTGGAGCACCAGACGTTGAGGCACGGGCAGGCCGGACAACAGCGGGGTCAGTTGCTTCTCAAGCTGATTCCGATCAGGCACTTGTTCCACCCGGATATCGTGCTCGAGATCATCTTCGACATCGACATGAACCAGAACATCGGCAACCGAGGATTGACTGTCAAGCACACGTTTGCGGGTCATCTCGGCAATGCGGTGACCTTCGGAAACGCTGATCCGTGGATCGACGCAGATATGCGCATCGACCAATGAACGATGCGCCATTTTACGGGTGCGCAGTTCATGCAGGCTGCTCACGCCGGGTGTATCGATGATCACTTGACGGATATTGGCGACTTCTTCCCCCGACAAACCGGTATCGATCAGTTCCTGTACCGCCTCCCAGGAAAAAACCACTCCCATGCGCACGATCATGAAACCGACGATCACCGCGGCGATCGAGTCGGCGAAGTTGTAACCCAGCAAGTTACCGACAATACCCACCGCCACGACCAGTGATGAGGCGGCATCGGAACGAGCATGCCAGGCATTGGCAATCAGCATCGGCGAGCGCACGCGTTCTCCAACGTGCAGCATGTAGCGAAACAAGCCCTCTTTGCATACCAGCGCCAAGCCAGCCGTCCACAGAGCCAGCGTTTGCACCGGCGGCAGATTGCCCAGATTCTGCAAATTGTTGGCGGCACCCCAGATGATGCCGGCACCGGTTGCGGCGAGGATCACTCCGAGAGCAAACGAAGCCGCTGTCTCGATCCGGGCATGACCGTAGGGATGACTATCATCGGCAGGATCCTTGCTATGATGTGCCGCGAAGAGCACCAGAAAATCGCAGACCAGATCGGAGAGAGAGTGCAGGCCGTCGGCAATCAAGCCCTGCGAATTGGCCACGAAGCCAACCACTACCTGCGCTGCAGTCAAAAAAACATTGACCACGACGCTGACCCAGGTGCTGCGCTGCGTCAAGGCATGACGCTCTGGGTCGTCGAAGGAAATTTCGGGCGGAGCGTCATGTATCGCAGCCATGTGTGTTGTTCCTTTCAATTAAATGCGTCGCGCATTTTAAGGCAATAGCCGATCGCGTTGAAAAATGATCCGATTGCGTCGGCAACAGGCCAACAGTACACGATGCAACACTCGACAATGATTTATTGAACGGGAAGGTATTTATGAAGCTTATCGGATCGCTGACCAGTCCTTATGTGCGCAAAGTGCGCGTCGTTCTGGCAGAAAAGAAGATTGAACATGCTTTCGAGATCGACTCGCCTTGGGTGGCGGAGAATCATGTCGCTGACGTCAATCCCTTGGGAAAAATTCCGATTCTCCTGCGCAATGAAGAAAGTGCGCTGTTCGACTCGCGGGTAATCGTCGAGTATCTGGACCATCTGTCGCCGAATCACCCGCTGCTGCCGGCGAACCATCCTGAACGTATTGCAGTGAAACGCTGGGAAGCCCTGGCCGATGGCATTTGCGATGCCGCTGCGCTCGTCTTTCTGGAAAGGAAGCGCCCGCTGGAGCAACAAAGTAGCGACTGGATCGCCCGGCAGGAAGACAAAATGATCCGTGGCCTGGCTTTCATGGCCGAGGAACTGGGTGACGACACTTGGTGTTCGGGCGGAAATCTATCTCTGGCAGACTTGGCGACGGGATGCGCACTGGGTTATCTGGTGTTCCGCTTTCCGCAGATCGAGTGGCAGAGGCAATATGTCAATCTGGCCCGTCTCTACGACACGTTGATGGCGCGCAGTTCTTTCCGCGAAACCATTCCGCAAGGGTGATCGACAGTTGCTGCTCAGTGCTTGGAATGCGCTGCCTGTGGAGCGATTTTCTCGGTATCCAGCCCGCCGTCACTACCCACCTCCAGCGCATCGGCCTTGCCATCTTCCTGTAGCAGCGCCTCTTCCGATTTCCTGTTCAGCACCACGATACTAATACGTCGATTGATCGAACTGAGCGGGTCGTTCTTGTCGAGCAAGACCGTCGATGCCAGGCCGACCACACGCAACACTTTCGTCTCCTGCATGCCGCCGGCGATCAATTCGCGTCGCGACGCATTGGCCCGGTTGGCGGACAGTTCCCAGTTCGAAAATCCCTTATCGCCGCCACCGTATTGTGCCGCATCGGTATGGCCGGCCAAGCTCAATTTGTTCGGCACGCTGTTCAGGGTCTTGCCGATTTCATGCAGGATTTCCCGCGTATATGGTTTCACTTCCGCACTGCTGGTATCGAACATCGGCCGGTTCTGTTCATCGACGATCTGGATACGCAGTCCTTCGCTGGTAATGTCGATCAGCAACTGACTTTTGAACTGTTTCAAGGTCGGATTATTGTCGATCAGCTTCTCGATGCTCGCCTTGAGCTCCCCGAGCATCGTTTTTTCCCGCTCTTCAAAAGCTTTGCGTGCCGCCTCGGCGTTGGTTTCCTTGAGATTCAGACTCTTGCTTTTCGCCTCGATGTCGCCCGATTTGACCTGCCCGGCTTGCCGTGTCAGGTCTTTACCACCGCCTTTCAAGACGCTCGAGCTGTCACCGGTGCCAGAGCCACCTTGCGCAGCGATTTTCAAAGGATTGTTGAAATAGTCGGCGATCCCTTTCAGATCGCCACTGGCGGTCGACCCCAGCAGCCACATCAACAGAAAAAAAGCCATCATCGCGGTCACGAAGTCGGCATAAGCGATCTTCCACGCGCCGCCATGGTGTCCGCCGGCAACCTTCTTGATGCGCTTGATGACAATCGGGCGTACGTCTTCAGCCACACCTGTCTCCGGTCATGGGCGCTCGCATCGCTTATTTGCCCTTGCGATTCTTGAGATCTTCTTCCAGCTCCCGGAAGCTCGGCCGCAAACCGGCCACCAGGGTTTTACGGCCGAACTCGACAGCCACCTGCGGTGCATAGCCAGACATCGAAGCCAACAACACCACCTTGATCACCTGGTAAATTTTGGACCCTTCCTGTGCCTTCTGTTCGAGCAGGCTGGCAATCGGAGCGATGAAGCCGTAAGAAATCAGAATCCCGAGAAAGGTGCCGACCAGCGCGCCGCCGATCATCTTGCCGAGGACGGCCGGCGGCTCACCGACCGATCCCATGACGTTGACCACCCCCATCACCGCGACGACGATACCGAAAGCCGGCACCCCGTCGCCGACTTTGCCCATCACATGCCCCGGGGTTTCCGCCTCATGATGGTGCGTATCGATCTCGATATCCATCAGGTTTTCGATTTCCATGGCGTTCAGGTTGCCACCGACCATCATGCGCAGGTAATCGGTAATGAATTCCATGACGTGATGGTCGTGCGCCAGGCTCGGGTATTTGCTGAAGATCGGGCTGTCGTGCGGATTCTCGACATCGTTCTCGATCGACATCAGTCCTTCCTTGCGCACCTTCGCCAAAACCTCGAAGAGCATGGCCAGCAAGTCCATATACAGCGCTTTGGTGAATTTCGATCCTTTGAAGATCCCTGGCAAGGCACCAACGGTCGCCTTGATGATCTTGATATCATTGCCGGCAACGAAACCGCCGATCGTCAGACCGACGATGGCAATGTATTCCATCGGCACCCACAACGCGGCCAGACTTCCGTGCACGGCGTAAGTACCCAAGGCCGCGGCAAGAATGATCACGTATCCAACGATCAGAAACATCCGGATCCCCTAAGTTGATGCCGTCGATCGTCTATTACCTGACTGGCAGGGCAAACGATCGCTCATACCGGGGGAAGACCACCAGCACTTTCTTGGCCGGATCAATGGCCTTCCTCTGCAAAGACGAAAAGCCGAGCGCAACGATCACCACGACCGCCGCCCGATTCCTTTAAACTTAGTGGATAAACGACGAATAGGCGAGTGATCGCAGTATGAAATTCTGTAGCGCGTGCGGTAAAGCGGTAGGCCTGTCGATTCCGGCGGGCGACAATGTGCTGCGGCACGTCTGTCAGAGTTGCGGCGCCGTGCATTACCTGAATCCGAAGCTGGTCATCGGCTGCATCGCCGAATGGGATGCAAAGATTCTGCTTTGCCGACGATCGATCGAACCGCGCTACGGCCTGTGGACCTTGCCTGCCGGTTTCATGGAGAACGGCGAATCGACCGATGAGGCTGCGCAGCGGGAAACCCTGGAAGAAGCCTGCGCCCATGTCGACATTGAACAACTCTTCGCGCTGGTCAATATTCCACACATCAGTCAGGTGCATCTGTTCTACCGCGCCCGCTTGCGTCAGGGCGACTTCGCCGCCGGCATGGAAACATTGGAATCCGCCTTGCTCACTGAAGCAGAAATTCCCTGGCAAGCACTGGCTTTTCAGAGCGTCACCTTCTGCCTACGCGCCTATTTCGCTGACAGGACAGCCGGTCGTTTTTCCTTCCACGAAACGACCTTGCGGCCAGGCAACTATTGACGGCCATCGTCGAGCGAAAATTCAATCGGCAGAATCAAACGGAAATTCCGCTTCCGTAACCCATCGGGCAAGGCAGTGTGCTGCGCCGCCTGTTGAACCATTCGGACAGCCTGTTCGTCGAGTGCGAGGTAACCGCTCGATCGGGCAATTGAACTTCGCGCAACCGGTACATGTACGTTGAATACAAGTTCAACCTCGACCCTCCCCTCCCATGCCTGCGCTAACGCTGAGGCGGGATAGGCTTTGAAACGGCGGGACTGAATGGCCAGCGCCAGACGATAGTGGCGTAAATCCTCCGGATCAAGCGTCGTTCCCTCGGCTTCTGGTGAAGTCCCGGCGCCAGAAGCCAGCGCATCGGTTTTGTTTTCAACTGCACGTCGGCGTTGAGCGCTTGCCGGTGCGGAAAGCGCTTTGGAGCCACCAGCCATCGCCTGGTAAACCGGCGAATTCTGGGTTGACAGTCGTTTGCGTCCTTCTTTGTCTGGGGAAGTGGATTGAATTGACGGCGAGGCGACTTTTTCCTCACCATTGACGCTGGCAGGTTGGCGGCTGAGCAGGGTCGCTTGTAAGGGATTACGCGCCAACTTCGGCCGAGCCGGCAATTCCGGATAAACGGCCACCAACAACACTCCATGAACGAATATGGACAGAAGAAAGGCCTGCCCAAGCGGTCGTATCTGGCTTAACAATGTCGGCAGATGTCTTGCGTTTGTCTGCATCCCGATCACAGGCCCAATACTTCAGCCATTTAGCAAGCGCTGCAAGACGCTTGCCAAAGAGGTGAAAGGGCGTTGTGGACGGCAATCTTAATTCCATCATCTCATGAACATGATGTGCAATACGAAATCAGATTTTGCAGTAATGATCTCCCGACGTAGACGACGAAATTGTTTGCTGAGACTAAATCAGGTCAACAGCGAAAACCGCCGACAAACTATTTTTTGTTCAAACGTTCGCTTTCACGAATTTTCTTGCTGAAGAACATCGAAAACCAAACCGACATTCCCAGTATGAAAACGATCACGAAGAGGCTGAACAAGCCATAATCGGTCGAAAACAACATATTCCAGGCCATTTTTTCACCTTTCCTTATCGATTGAAACACTACCGGATGCTGAAGCACTCCCTGTCTGCACCGGCAAATGCAGCTCAGCTTGTTCATCCGGATTCCAGTCAGCCAATAAACGCCACTCTTGCCTGTCATCCTCCAGCGCCAGATGTCGACGACCGGAGAACGGTTTCAGTCGTCCGCTATAAACACTACCGCCTTCGACAAGCAAAACCACCCGTTGATCCAGACCCATTTTGGTTGGGTGTGTCAGCTGCAACACAAGTGATTTGGGTAACGTATTGCCGGAATACCCGCTTAAATAAATGCGTAGCCGATCCCGATTTTCACCAATGGCCAATTTCGCTTCGATACCCAGCGCGACGGCTCGTTGATCGCGGACCATCCGCTTTTTGACTTCCAGCCCCTGTTTGTAATAGTCGTCTGCAACCAAACCATCATCACTGACAATAGCCAGATACGCGGTGTAGAGTCCGGCCGCAACCACAATGGCCGGACCGAGCATCAACAGCCAGGGCCAGCGCTGCCGGTACCAGGGCAAGCAATCCGAGCGTAAAGGCCGATTCATGGCAGGAAAAATGTCGTTTTTTCATGCGCGGAAATCGCATCGTAATTTTCCGCTTTGACATCGAAAAATATTGGGTTCGAACCTTTTTTCCCCGAGTCCTGATCAACACGCGCAGAAAGAACGATCATTTTTGCCGAAACCGGCGGTATGTCGACCTGCGTTTCACCGATCAGACTGATGCCGTTGAGACCACTGACAGAAATAATGTAGCGATGGGCGTGCTCATCGGTATTCGAAATATGCAGGTTGAACACATTTTCGATGCGGCCATCTTCCGCTTCACGCGACAACACGGAGCGATCACGCAAGACATCCACCTTCAAGGGAACGCGGTGCATCAAACTCCAGCCGGTAGCAGCGATGACGACCAGCAAAATGCTGGCGTACAACAAGGTGCGCGTTCGCAAAAGGTGCGAGAGCATCTCGCGGAAGGTGTAATGCCTGGCCAGGGCGTTTTCTGTCGAATAACGGATCAGGCCACGCGGTGAACCCACTTTGTCCATCACCTGATCACAGGCATCGATACAGGCGGCACAAGCGATACACTCGAGTTGCAGACCGTTGCGGATGTCGATGCCTGTCGGACAAACCTGCACACAAATGCTGCAGTCGATACAATCACCTAGCGCAGGCACCGTCTGTGCGGCATTCTTCTTGCGCGCACCGCGCGGCTCGCCGCGTTCCGGATCGTAACTGATGATCAGGGTATCCGGGTCGAACATCACCCCCTGGAAACGCGCGTACGGACACATGTATTTGCAGACCTGTTCGCGCATGAAGCCTGCCATCATGTAAAGAAAGCCGGCGTAGAAGAATATCCAGAAGGTCTCCCAGGGGCCGAGATGAAAAGAAGCGATTCCTGCCAGGAGTTCCTTGATCGGCGTGAAATAGCCGACAAATGTCACACCGGTCCACAAAGCGATCAGCAACCATACGGCGTGCTTGCTGGCTTTCAGCCGGAATTTGCGCGCGTTCATCGGCTGCGCATCAAGTTTCATCCGTGCCGGCCGATCGCCTTCGATCTTGCGTTCGATCCACATCAGGATCTCGGTGTATACCGTCTGCGGACAGGCATAACCGCAAAAAAGCCGACCGCCAATGGCGGTGACCAAAAACAGCAAATACGCAGAAATGATCAACAGAACAGCCAGATAAATGACGTCCTGTGGCCAGAAAACCAAGCCGAAAACATAAAATTTGCGTTCGACGATATGGAAAAGAACCGCTTGTCTTCCGTTCCAATCCAGCCAGCACAGCCCGTAGAACAAGGCTTGGGTGAAAAAAACCATTATCCAGCGCCATGTATTGAACGTGCCGCTGACTGAACGCGCGTAAACGGTTCTATGCTTCTCGTACAGCCCTTCAGATTTGATAGGTATGATCTTCTGGGTTCTGGCCTTGCCACTGGCCAATTCAGTCATGATTGCTGCTCCTGTCTTTGCACGAATTCATCAAACGCTAATACTAATACTTGCTGACAGGCAAAGTTTGACATGAATCAGCCGCATCAAAACTCGACAAACTCACACCTCTCCCCAAGAAGCGGAAGAAGGGTCCGGGATAATGGGCAGAGGACAAAGTTTTCATATTTGTAGAGCAACTGATAAAACCACGCCCAACTGTCAGGAAAGATCCATTACGCCGCTATCAATTGAAATGTTGTTCGACTACTCCATAAAAGAAGCGGCTTGCGCCGCTTCTTTTATGGACAATTACTTACCAGATGAACTCAGGCTCATCACATAGGCAGCAAGCACATGCACCTTGCCTTCACCGAGGAATTCCTTCCACGCCGGCATCTGGTTATTCCGCCCTTTGGTAATGGTTTCGATGATCGTCGCTTCGGAGCCGCCATAGAGCCAGGTCTTGTCGGTGAGATTCGGTGCGCCCATCGCCGTCATACCTTTGGCATCCGGACCATGACAACCCGAACAACCTGAACTGTTGAAAGCTTCCTGACCCTTGCTCGCTCTGACCGAATCAACCGGCATGCCGGACAAAGAGCGGACATAGTTGGCAAGATCCTTGATGGTTTCCGCGCCGAGTTGCGCATGCGCAGGCATCGCGCCGACACGGCCGTTGCTGATCGTCTCGACGATCTGCGCGGCATCACCACCCCATTGCCAATCGTTATCAGCCAAGTTCGGGAAACCTTTGGCACCCTTTCCGTCAGCCCCATGACACTGCATGCAATAGGTCAGATACAAACGCTTGCCGGTTTCCATCGCTTCCTTGTCGCCAGCCAGCGCTTTCAGGTCAGTTTTCAGATATTTGTCGTACAGCGGTTTGATCGTATCGTTGACCGCTTTCACTTCTTCAGCGTGCTTGCCGAACGACGACCAGTTCAACATCCCCTGGTAGCCGCCCAGCGTCGGATAGAGCGCCGCATACACCAGCGAAAATACGACCGTAATGTAGAACAGCCACATCCACCATTTGGGCAGGGGATTATTGAACTCTTCCAGAGTCTCGTCCCAGACGTGACCGGTGGTGTCCACCTTCCCTGCTGGCGGAGGAGTGCTTTGTGTCCAGAGGAGTATGCCGCAAGCGATGATGCTGAACAGCACCAGCAAAATGACATACCAGTTCCAAAACTGATTTACAAACCCGTTCATGACGCTTTCCTTTGTCCTTTGCGATCCAGTCCCGATGCGACCCTGTCCGCTTCATCGTCCGAGAAGGGCAACATCGACGCCTCTTCGAAGCGTTTCTTGTTGCTCTTCACACCATAGGCCCACCAGACGATACCGAGAAAGGTAAACAGTGAAACAACGGTGACGATGGAGCGGAGGTCGTTGATGTCCATAGCTTATTTGGCGTTCTTCATTTCAAGACCCATGCCTTGCAGATAGGCGATCAAAGCATCGAGCTCGGTCTTGTTTTCAAGCTGCTTCTTGGCACCGGCGATTTCTTCATCGCTATAGGGCACGCCAACGGTACGCAAAGCACGCATCTTGGCTTCGATGGTGTTGGCGTCCGCTGACGCTTTCTCAAGAAAGGCAAACGCCGGCATATTGGAGTCAGGCACCACGTCGCGCGGATTGATCAGGTGTGCACGATGCCATTCATCGGAATAACGACCACCAACCCGGTGCAGATCGGGGCCGGTACGCTTGGAACCCCACTGGAACGGATGATCGTAGACAAACTCGCCACCCACCGAATAGTGACCATAGCGCTCGGTTTCCGCTCGGAAGGGACGAATCATCTGCGAATGGCAGAGAAAGCAGCCTTCGCGGATGTACACGTCGCGACCGGTCAGACGCAGCGGGTCATAGGGTTTCAGTCCGGGTACGGGCTCGGTGGCGTATTTCTGGAAAAACAGCGGCACGATTTCGACCAGCCCACCGACACTGACCACCAGCAAGGTCAGGAGGACCATCAGGCCGACGTTACGTTCGACTGCATCTTGACTCAATTTCATTTCATTCCCTCTCAAGCGTGATGAGCCGCTGGCAACAGGACGCGCGCGTCATTGACTGCCCGACCACCGGCAATCGTCTTGAACATGTTGTAGGCCATAATCAGCATGCCACCCAGGAAGAGGGTGCCGCCAGCGAAGCGAATCGCCCAGAACTGGTAAGAAACCTTGACGGATTCAACGAAGCTGTAGGTCAGCGTGCCGTCGGCATTGACCGCGCGCCACATCAGACCTTGCATGACGCCGGAGATCCACATCGAAGCGATATAGAGCACGACACCGACCGTCGCCACCCAGAAGTGCACGGTGATCAGCCGCACGCTGAACATTTCCGACTTGCCGAACAGGCGCGGCAGCAGGTAATAGATCGAGCCGATCGAGACCATCGCCACCCAGCCCAGGGCACCCGAATGCACGTGCCCCACCGTCCAGTCGGTATAGTGCGACAAGGCATTGACCGTCTTGATGGCCATCATCGGACCTTCGAAGGTCGACATGCCGTAGAAGGACAAGGAGGTGATAAGGAATTTGAGGATCGGATCGTCGCGCAACTTGTGCCAGGCACCGGACAGCGTCATCACGCCGTTGATCATGCCGCCCCACGAAGGCGCCAGCAGAATCAGCGAGAAGAGCATACCGACCGATTGCGTCCAGTCGGGCAGCGCGGTGTAGTGCAGGTGGTGCGGACCGGCCCACATGTAAGTAAAGATCAGCGCCCAGAAGTGCACCACTGACAGACGATAGGAATAAACCGGGCGCTCGGCCTGCTTCGGAACGAAGTAGTACATCATGCCGAGGAAGCCGGCGGTCAGAAAGAAACCGACGGCGTTGTGGCCGTACCACCATTGCACCATCGCGTCCTGGACACCGGCGTAAGCCGAGTACGATTTGGTCAGCGTCACCGGAATCTCGGCGCTATTGACGACATGCAACAGCGCCACCGCCAGGATGAAGCCGCCATAGAACCAGTTGGCGACGTAAATGTGCGTCACTTTGCGCTTGGCGATGGTGCCGAAAAACACCACCGCATAAGCGACCCAGACCACGGTGATCAGGATGTCGATCGGCCACTCGAGTTCGGCGTATTCCTTGCCGGAGGTGATCCCCAATGGCAGCGTAATGGCCGCGAGAACGATGATCAGTTGCCAGCCCCAAAAGGTAAAAGCCGCCAAAGCGTCGGAGAAAATCCGTGTATGGCAGGTACGCTGCACCACGTAATACGACGTGGCGAACAGGGCACAACCGCCAAAGGCGAAAATGACCGCGTTGGTATGCAACGGACGCAGACGGCCGAAATGCAGCCAGCCCAGATTCAGCTCGGGCCACACCAGTTGCGCGGCGATGATCACGCCGACCAACATGCCGACGATCCCCCAGATGACGGCCATTACCGCGAACTGCCGCACCACCTTGTAGTTGTATGTTGATCGAGTTTCCGACATGGACTCACCTCGTTCGTGACTAAAACCGGTTTTCACCGCCCAAACGCCCTTTTTCCAGGCAATTAATATGTTGCGGTCGTTATTTTATCCTTCAGGAAACCTGTTAGATAGTGACCCATCCCGCGGCGAGCACGAGAGACTTTTTCCGTACAAAAAAAGGGTGCGTTGAGAAACGCACCCAAACCCCAACAGAGACACTCCCTGATTGCGCAGACTGCCCACATCAAAACCACCTTTGCGCACGAGTTGGGAATGATTATCTCAATCAAACCGAGAGGCTTGTTGATTTGCGTCAATTGTCGAGCGGTTTTGTCGAAGTCTGCGCGGATGAAGAACTTTCTGCTCTCCCAGCATCTGGACCCGGACATGCTTCCGGTCGCACCCGGTCGTCGTCCATCAGCAGGCGATACGCTGGCCCTTCCAGATCTTCGAATTGCCCGTTGCGCAGCGACCACCAGAAAGCAATGCCGATCAGAAAAACGAGAACCACCGACAGGGGAATCAACAGGTACAGAGTTTCCATGTATGTGTCGGCTCAGGAGATTTTCTGCAAACGCAAGGAATTGGCGACGACCAGCAAGGAACTGCCCGACATGCCGATACCGGCCATCCACGGGGTGATCAACCCCGCGATCGCCAGCGGCAGGACCAGAAGGTTATAGACGAAAGCCCATAACAGGTTCTGCTTGACGACGCGCAAGGTACGCTGCGCGATAAGAACGCCACGCTGCAGATGGGCGAGATTTTCCGACAACAGTACCAGATCGGCCTGCGTTCGCGCCAGTTGCGTGCCATTGCCCATCGCCACCGATACCTGCGCCTGCGCGAGAACCGGCGCGTCGTTCACTCCGTCGCCAATCATCGCCACCAGCGCTCCGCCCGCCTGTAAAGCGGCGACAAATTCCTGCTTACCCTGCGGTGAAACGCCGGCATGCACCTGATCGATCCCTGTCGCAGCAGCGATCCGTTGCGCGGCCGGCAGGGAATCGCCGGTCAACAGCGACACCTGGCGGCCCGAAGTACGCAAAGCAGCGACCATCGCCGCCGCTTCTGCGCGTGGCAGATCGCCGAATCGGAAAGCGGCAATCCAGCCGTTCTCGTCAGCCAAGGCGATCACCGTATCGCCGCTGTCCAGCAAGCCTGCTCCGGCGGCCGGCCACGCCTGTCCGTGCAATGGCTGCACATAGTCCGGACGGCCGAGGCGGATCGTCTGCCCGTCCCGCCGGGCACTGACACCGGCACCAGCTTCGTTGCACCAGTCCGTCAATGACGGTCTGGCACCCGGCTCCGCCGCGGCACGCAACGAGGCGGCGATCGGATGCTCGGAGGCCTCTTCGAGAGCGGCGGCAAGCGACAGGCAGGCAGACGCCGACCAGCCGGCAAACGGAACCAATTCCAGCAAGCGCATCTGTCCGCTGGTCAACGTGCCGGTTTTGTCGAAAACGAAATGCGTTGCCCGGGCCAGCGTCTCGACGGCCTGGCTGCGCGTCACCAACAAGCCGACACGCGCCATCGCACCGCTGGCAACGGTCAGAGCGACCGGCGTCGCCAGCGACAACGCACAAGGGCAGGTGACGACCAGGACGGAAACGGTGACCCACAAGGCTTGCCGCGGGTCGATGCTCAGCCAGAGCGCCGCGACGACCGCCGCCAACAAAAGCAAGACGACGACGAAACGACTGGCCACACGATCGGCCATCTGGACGATGCGCGGCTTGTCCATCGCCGCCCGCTCCATCAAGCGGATGATTGCCGACAGGCGCGTCGCTTCGCCGACAGCCGTCACTTCGATCAGCAGCGGACTCGATCCATTGACCGCCCCGCCGGTGACCAGCGCCCCCGGTGCTTTGTCGACCGGCAGACTCTCACCGGTGAGCAACGATTCGTCGACACTGCTCTGCCCTTCGATCACCAAGCCATCGGCTGGAATCGATTCGCCCGGCCGCACCAGCACAATGTCAGCGCAACGCAGTTCGGCGACCAGCACCTGTTCCGACTCGCGGCTGGCAGGAAAACCCTTCAGGCGTGTGGCCACCGCCGGCAACAGCCTGGCCAGTGCTTCGCTGCCGCTGATCGCCCGATGACGGGCATGCATTTCCAGAAAGCGGCCCGTGAGCAGGAAGAAGACGAACATCGTCACCGAGTCGAAATAGACCTCGCCGCTGGCGGTCCACGTCGCCCAGACGCTGGCCGCAAAAGCCGCACCGATTCCGAGCGCCACCGGCACATCCATGCCGACCCGCCGCAAGCGCAGGTCGCGCCAGGCACTGATGAAAAAAGGCGCTGCCGAATAGGCGATCACCGGCACCGTCAACACCAGGCTGGCCCAGCGCATCAGTTGTTCGAAATCCGGTGTCATTTCGCCGTCGCTGGCAAAATAGACCGGGACGGCGTACATCATCACCTGCATCATGCCGAAGCCGGCGACGAACAGGCGCCACAAGGCGTTGCGCCGTTCCTTGCGCGCCAGATCCTCGCTGCGCGCGCTGTCGTAGGGATGCGCGCGATAGCCGATGGCAGCGATCGCGGCCAGAATCGCCGACAGCTTGAGTTGTCGCTCGTCCCAACGCACGCGTGCGCGGCGCGTGGCATAGTTGATCTCCACCGCCAGCACGCCGGGCAGACGCGCCAGATGCTGCTCGTTGAGCCAGATGCACGCCGAGCAGGTAATGCCTTCGAGAATCAGCGCCGCTTCGCGCACATCGTCGTCGTTACCGATTCGCTGCACGAAGCTTTGCTGAAAATCCGGATGGTCGTAAAGCTGCAGGTCGGCGACGATCGTCGGCAGCGCTTCGCGCGGCGTATCGGGCAAGGCATCGCGATGGCGGTAATAATCTTCCAGTCCATTGGCGACGATCGCCTGCGCCACAGCCTGACAACCGGCACAACAGAGGGCTCGTGCCTGCCCGTCGATGCTGAGCGATAAATCGAAGCCCGACGGGATCGGCTGCCCGCAGTGATAACACGGCTCGCCCATCACCCGCACCTTAGAAACGAAGCAGCCACAAGCACGACACCGGAAAGAGAGCGCGCATCCTAGCGCGATTCATCGCTATGTGCAGGATTCAGATGCGCGTGAAATGCTGAAAGAATGGCTGTACAGGATGTACTGCAAGGCACACGGCACGCAGTCAGCAAGACATATCAGATAGATAGGCAAGATAGCGAGCAACGCACAACGTTGCGATTCGCCCTGGCAGCCAATTGATCAGCGTTGCCCTGACAAACGATGAACCGACATCCAATCAAACGAGGCGGCGACATATTCCGCCGCCGGGACGGCCACGCCAGCCGCCCCGGTGACTGGTCGCCCCAACACAGTTCAGAAGTGAATACCGCGCATGATTTGCGAAAAAGCGATCTGATCGGCGGTCTGCGGTTGCATCTCCTGTCGTCCCTGGGAAGCGGCGTGCGAATCCGGAAACATTCGGAACGAGGTGTTCATGGTGATTTGCGCCACTTTCGGCGCCAGCGAATGCAGCAGCGCGCCGAAAATGCCGAGGCGCGTGGCGATACGCACCGGTTTGTGGATCACCGCCTCGACGATCATGTCGGCAGCCTCCTCCGGCGACAGGGTCGGCACCTGATCGTAGAGTTTGGTCGGTGCGATCATCGGCGTCTTGACCAGCGGCATGTTGATGGTGGTGAATTCGATGCCGCGGTCGGCAAATTCCGACGCGGCGCAACGCGCCCAGGCATCCATGGCCGCTTTCGACGCCACATAGGCGGAAAAGCGCGGTGCGTTGGTCAGCACGCCGATCGACGAAATATTGATCACGTGCCCTTTGCGCTTGGCGATCATTCCCGGCAGAAAGCCCATCGTCAGGCGCAGGGCACCGAAATAATTGACTTCCATCGTCCGTTCGAAATCGTGGAAGCGGTCAAAGGAGGTTTCGATGCCACGACGGATCGAACGGCCGGCGTTATTGACCAGGACATCGACACCTCCGTAATTCTCGCTCAAGAACTTGACCAGTTCGGCACATTGCCCGGGATTCGAGACATCGACGGCACGCGTGATCAGGTTCAGTCCGGCGGCGGCGAATTCGAGCCGCGTCGCTTCGAGCGCCTCGGCATCACGACCGATGGTCACCGCGATGGCGCCGGCTTCCGCCAGCTTGCGGATGGCGGCCTTGCCGATACCCGACGAACCGCCGGTCACCAGCACCACTTTCCCTTCGACTTGACCGCGCAAGGTCTGATCGATGAACAGGTCGGGGTCGAGATGACGCTCCCAGTAATCCCACAGCCGCCAGGCGTAACTTTCCAGCGGCGGAACGGCGATGCCGCTGCCTTTCAGCGCGCGCACGGTTTCGCGGCAGTCGAAACGAGTTGGATAATTGACGAAATTGAGAAAATCGTCGGGCAATCCGAGATCCTTCATCACCGCACTGCGGATACGACGGACGGGCGTCAGCGCGAACATCGTCTTGCGCACCGAACGCGGGATGAAACCGAGCAGAGCGGCGTTGATACGCATCGCCATTTCCGGCGCATGCGCGGCACGGGCGAAGGTATTCAACAGATCGCCAACCCGCATCGGCGACGGGTCGGTCAGGTGGAAGCAATTGCCGTCCTGATGATCGAGATGGGCAATGTGGTCCATGGCGGCAGCGACGAAATCGACCGGCACGACGTTGACCCGGCCGCCTTCGATACCCAAGGTCGGCATCCACGACGGCAACAGCTTGCGCATCTTCTGGATCAGCTTGAAGAAATAGTAAGGACCGTCGATCTTGTCCATTTCGCCGGTGCGCGAATCGCCGACGACGATCGCCGGACGGAAAATGCGCCACGGCACGCGGCACTCCTGACGGACGATGGCTTCGGCATCGTGTTTGGTGCGGAAATAGGGGTGGGCAAGGTTTTCCGCTTCTTCGAACATGTCTTCGCGGAACAAGCCTTCGAACAGACCGGCAGCGGCAATCGAGCTGACATGGTGAAAGTGACGGCTGCCCAGGCGTTCGGCCAGACGCACGGTATACCGCGTGCCTTCGACATTGACCCGCAACTGTTCGTCGATACCGGCTTGCAGATCGTAGATCGCCGCCAGATGGAAAAAGTGGTCGATTCGACCGGCGAGAACGGCCAGATCGTCCTGCGAGATGCCCAGATCAGGCCGCGACAGGTCGCCGGCGATCGGCATGGCGCGATCTTCGCCGCATTGCCAGAATTCATACAAGGCCTGCAGTTTTTCAGGGGCCAGTGAGCGGGAGAGAAAATAAACTTTCGTCCCCGGACGAGCGAGCAGTTTCACGACCAGTCGTTTACCGATGAAACCGGTCGCGCCGGTAAGAAAGTAATTCATGCGAGCCTCCTGGGCAAAATCGAATCGGGCAACCGAGGTGCGGCCGGGAAGTCTGTTGCCAAAGACCACGTTCAATGCAGCGAACAATTGTCCTGGCGGACAGAACAGCCACCCTCTCTGCCCAGCATGTGATATGACAAGGTCGACAAAGTTACTGCTGGTTTGGCAAGCGAATTAGTGTGCGTGCTCTAGACATTGTCACTACACTCGCTTTCCAGGGCAAGAGAAAAACTTGTTTTCCCTGATCACCACCACGTTCGAGGAGAATATTATGGGCAAGAAACTCAAAGATTTAGCCGGTGAGAACAGCGAAAGTCATCTCGGCGACACGATCAAGCAGTCCGCAAGAGAAATCTGGCTGGCCGGACTGGGTGCGTTTGCCAAGGCGCAGGAAGAAGGCGGCAAAGTTTTCGACGCATTGGTCAAGGAAGGCGCCACCCTGCAAGGCAAAACACGCAAAGCCACCGGCGAGACATTCGCGCAAGTGGCCGGCAAGGCATCCGGCACCTGGGATCGTCTTGAGCAGGTGTTCGAGAATCGCGTCGCTCGCGCCTTGGGCAGCCTCGGTGTGCCGACCCGGCAGGATATCGATACCTTGTCGCAACGCGTCGCCGATTTGCATGCCGCCGTCCAGTCGTTGACCGAACCTCAGCCTGCCAGTGCTGCTGCGAGCAAACGGCCGAGCAAAGCCGCTGCCGCCAAACCGGCTACTGAAGACAGCACTGCTGAAGACAAAGAAGGCGAAAAACCGGCCGCCAAGCCGGCGACAGCGCGCGCTCCCCGGAAAACCGCAGCCAAGCCGATCACCCCGGCCGACGTTCTGAAAACGCTGCCGCAAGACCCGGAATGAGCTTCGCCGATTGGCAGCGGGTGGTCATGCGCCGGCATACCCGCAAGGATATGTCGTCGTTCCGCCAGCAGTTCGGCATGACCGTCGTCAGCCACCTCGCAAACCGACCCTCGCCCCGGGCATGAGCCGGGTCGTGGATAAAGTCAGCGTCTGAACGCAGCGGCAAGCGATTCACTGCACAGCGCCGGGCGACGCCATTTCACATCCGGAGCATCTGCCCATGGCCGACGCCAGAAAAGCAACGAAAATCGGTTTGGCCTTGGCCGGCGGCGGCCCGGTCGGCGGCATTTACGAAGTCGGCGCGATGGCTGCCCTGGCCGAGGCGTTGAAAGGTATCGATCTCAACGATCTCGACATCTACGTCGGCGTCAGTTCGGGCGCTTTCATTGCCGCCAACATTGCCAATGGCCTGACGCCGGCGTTATTGGCCGAAATGCTGGTCGACAATGCCAACAACGAGGTCTTCGAGGCCGAGATGTTGCTGCGACCGGCTTTCAGGGAATACCTGGAACGACTGCTGGCCGTGCCGGTACTTTTCTGGTCTTCCTTGCGCGAATACATTTCCGACCCCTGGCACCTGGGAATGCTGGAAGCTTTCCAGGGCTTGTCGCACGCTTTGCCGACCGGAATCTTCAACGGACAGGGAATCGACGAGCTGTTGCGCAAACTGTTTTCACGCAATGGGCGCAGCAACGATTTCCGCCAACTCAGGCATCGTCTGTTCATCGTCGCCACCGATCTCGACAGCGGCGAATCGGTCGCTTTCGGTTCTCCGGGACACGACGAAGTACCGATCTCGCTTGCCGTGCAGGCCAGCGCGGCCTTACCGGGACTGTTTCCGCCGGTCAGGATCGGCGAACGCTATTTTGTTGACGGCGCGCTGATCAAAACATTGCATGCCTCGGTCGCCTTGCATGAAGGCGCCGATCTGGTCATCTGCATCAATCCGCTGGTGCCTTACGATTCGCGCCAGGTCGCTGCGACGCGGGCGAACAAAAATGCGTTGTTGACACCGGATCATCTGGTCGAGGGTGGCCTGCCGGTGGTTCTCTCGCAAACTTTTCGGGCGATCATCCATTCACGGATGCGCACCGGCATGGACCGCTACCGGCTGGAGTTCGAGGGCCGGGACGTACTGCTCTTCGAGCCGACCCGCGACGACGGCGAGATGTTTTTCACCAACGTTTTCAGTTATCGTGGACGCAGTCGTCTCTGTGAACATGCGTATCAGCAAACCCGCCGCGATCTCTACCGTCGACGCGACGAATTACGCCCGCTATTGGCACGCCATGGCATCGAGCTCGATCTGGCCGTCCTCAATGACCATCGGCGCACCTTGTTGTCGCGCAAGCGACGACCCGATCTGGCAAGCAGCGTCAGCGCGCTCGATGCGTCCTTGCAGGATCTGGCGCGCTGGTTGCAAAGCCGACAGGGCGGCACCTGAGCCCTGTCATCTCGCCGTAAAGGATGCGCATTGGAACCAAAACCGAAACGGCGGACACGCGAAAAGATCATCGAAACCAGTCTGCGTTTATTCAACGAATTCGGCGAACCGAACGTGACGACGGCGTTCATCGCTGACGAGATGAACATCAGCCCGGGTAATCTTTACTACCACTTCCACAAAAAGGACGAAATCCTCGAAGAGATCTTCAGCGCCTTTCGCCAGGAAACCAGTCATTTGCTGGTCACGCCGGGAGATCGGACGCATATCGAGGATTTCTGGCTGTTTCTGCACCTGCTCTTCGAACAGGTGTGGAAATATCGTTTCATCTTTCGCGACCTCAACGACCTGCTGACGCGCAATCGTATGGTCGAAATCGGTTTCAAACAGATCTTGACGCAGCAGGTGCGCACCACGATCGCCCTGTGCAACGGTCTGGTACTCACCGGCGCGATGCGCGCTGAGGCCAGTGAACTGCGCTCGCTGG
>WBZT01000746.1_pt1 | contig 25446 bp, 22 predicted proteins | sample 5204241 | NCBI WGS metagenome assembly WBZT01 (sample SAMN12344358, study PRJNA552823) | activated sludge metagenome | biome: Activated sludge suspended growth; feature: Nitrification reactor; material: Wastewater; isolation source: activated sludge from nitrification reactor of wastewater... | reverse complement strand
GTTCGCCATGCTCGAAACCCTCAAACACCATTCCACCGACGAGCTCCAACGCTTCGCTCAGCTCGCCAACAACCTCGCCCCAGACCCCTCTTGTGTTGTGTAGATACTCATGCCTGCAGACGCGGGAGGGGAATCGCGATGCGAGGAAAGGGCTCGCGATCTTCCTGATCGACTGCCGTAAAATGGCGAAAGTTCTGCACGCTCTGCCCGATACTCATCGGTCGCATTGCCCGGACGATGCGGTTCGTCGCGGGACGGCAAGGCACGACGGCCCGTGGACGCGCCAATTGACCAGAGTCTCGGGCGAATAGATACTACCGGCCGTTCACCCGCATTCCGCGGCACGTCAAATCCGGCTGGCGCCTGGCCGGACTTTCGGTCTGGAGGCTGGCATCGTAGTGGACATCCATGGGAAACCGATCGCGGAACGGATCGACTGGCTGTTCGGTCTGGCCGACCGCCACAGCGCGATCTTCCGCAGCCCGGAAGCCTGGCTCGCCCGCGAACGCTACTTGGCCGAGCATCCGACCGCGATTGCCGTGCTCAAGTGCATGGACGGTCGCATCAACATTCCGGTCGCGACCAACACGCCGGTCGGCATCCTGATGCCGTTCCGCAACCTCGGCGGCATTTTCGACCTCGGCTGGCCACATCTCGGAGAGGTGCTCGCACACCACGTGCAGCGCGTGGTCGGTGCCGGACGCCACGTCGTCTTCCTGGTCACCTACCACTATTCCCAGGGCGATCCGCGGCGCGGCTGTGCCGGCTTTCAGTACGACACGCAGGCTGCGATCGCCCACACTCACGAAATCCGTCGGCAGGTCGAACATATCTTCGGCAGCGACCACGGCACCGTCTACCCGCTGGTCTGTGGATTCGAAACCGATGAGGATGCCCTGGTGATCCACGGTACTACCGGCGACAAGCTCGACCTGGCAACCCTGACCTCGAGCGACCGGGCGACTCTCGAACTGCGCCTCGCGGCGCTGCTGCCGGACATGCCGGCACGTATGCGCGCTGACCTGCTGCCCCTGCTCTACGGCAACCTGACCCATATCGAAAACGTGCGCACGCAAATTCGCCGCGGCGAACGCCTGCTCGACATCGAGCACCGCGAGTGGATGATCTGCCTTGGCCGCGGATTCGATTTCCTGCATACGCCCAACATCGCGCTGATCATCGGGCCCTACAGCCCGAATCTCGATGTCCCGATTCGCCGCGCGGCGGGCATCATCGAGGCCAACATGCAGGCAGGGCGGATTCCCGACGATGGCTTCCTGCTTCTGGCGTCGGTGCCTTACGACGAAATCGGAGTGGACCGCGCCCGCGCCGAACTCAAGTCGCGATTTCTTTCGGGTTTCGCCGCCGACGTCATCCGCACCGAGTTTCCGCGCCTGAGCGAGCAGACGACGATCCGTACGGCAGTGCTCGACTGGCGATCACGGACGCTCGAGACGATCGCAATCGACTAGCAAGCGGCCGGAGCAGAGGAATCCGCCGGCATCGGATTCGCCGACGAACTGATAGAATCCAGAACTCCTCTTTGGCCTCGGCTTCGTCCATGTCCGCACAATCGCGTCTGGTCTTCGGTTTTCATTCGGTTCTCGCCAAGTTGCGCCACGACCCGGGCGCAGTCCATGAAGTGTACGTCGATGCCGATCGCCATGACGCCCGCTTGCGTGACCTGCTGGCACACGCCGAATTCGCCAAAGTGCGCGTCCTGCCGGTGGCGGCAGCGCGCCTCGACGCCATCGCCCCCGGCGCGCGACACCAGGGGGTGGTCGCTGCGGTAGATGCCGCGCCCCGCCACCTGCGCCTCGACGATATTCTCGACACCCTCGACGAACCGGCCTTTCTGCTGGTGCTCGACGGTGTCCAGGACCCACACAATCTCGGGGCCTGCCTGCGTGTGGCCGATGCCGTCGGTGCGCACGCCGTGATCGCTCCGAAGGATCGTGCTGTCGGGCTGACGCAGACAGCCGTCAAGGTAGCGAGCGGCGCTGCCGAAGCGGTGCCGTACGTGACGGTCACCAATCTGGCGCGCACCCTGCGCGAACTCAAGCAACGGGACATCTGGGTGATCGGAACCGACGCCGGCGCCCGGGAAGACCTGTACGTCGCGCAGTGGCCCGCCGCATGCGCCTGGGTGCTCGGTGCCGAGGGCGACGGCCTGCGCCGCCTGACCAGGGAAACCTGCGATCAGCTCGTCAGTATCCCGATGCTTGGCTCGGTTGCCAGCCTCAATGTGTCGGTTGCTACCGGAGTCTGTCTGTACGAGGCGCGGCGGCGATCCGGTCGGAGGGCAGAGCAGGCGTCGAACAGCTCGCGCTGCCACAACGCCTAGTTCTTGTAGGAATACCGATACACGTAGCCCTTGTAGCCGTAGCGGTAACTCTGGCGACTGACATTGAGATCGTTGAAGACGAAACCCTTGACCTGGACACCCGCCTGATTGAGCCGCTTGATGGCCTGCTCGAGTTCCCGAATCGGGTGCTTGCCGGCGCGAGCGACCATCAGCGTAGCGCCGACATGGCGGCCGATGATTGCCGCATCGGAAACGGCGAGCACCGGTGGCGCATCAACGATCACCGTGTCGAAGCGCGCCGAAAGTTCGGCCAGAAGCACTGCAAAGCGCCGATGCATCAACAACTCCGAGGGATTGGGCGGAATCTGGCCGGTGGTAACGACCGACAGGTTGGGTACCATGGTGTCTTTGGTGATCTCTTCGAGCGTCGCCTGTCCGGATACATACTCGGAGAGACCGACGGCCCGCTCGATGGCGAATTCCTTGTGGAGATGCCCTCGCCGCAGGTCGCCATCGATGATCACGACGCGCTTGTCGACCTGTGCCAGGACCGCGCCCAGATTCTTGGAGATGAAACTCTTGCCGAGACTCGGACTCGATCCGGTAATCAGCAACGAGTTGCGCTGTGCGTCTAGGAGAGCGAAGTGGAGAGTGGTTCGTAATCCACGCAGACTCTCGACCGCGTCTTCCTCCGGGTAGGCGACGGCCAGCAGTTCGGCAATCCCTTCGCGTGCCGTGCGATTGAGTTCCACTTCGGTCTTGCTGTGCGGTACCGTGGCATACACTGGCAACCCGAGTTGCGACTCGATGCTTTCGGGGTCTTCGATGACGACTCGCAGCGAACGCAACACCCAGATTGCCACCATGCTGACCAGCAAACCGAGCAACAGCGCGACTCCCAGAACCGCCAGCGGTCCGAGACTCACCGGCTTTCGCCCGACCGCAGCCGTATCGATGACGCGCACATCGCCGACGGTGCCCGCCTTGGTGACCCGCAACTGCTGCGCGGTGTTGAGCAGGTCCGTGTACAGGTTCTTGGAAACTTCGACGTCACGAGCGAGGCGGAGAACGGTCTGCTGGGTCTCCGGCAAGCGTTGAACTTGCGCCAGAACCTGATCCCGGCGCGCCCTTACTCGATCCATCTGGTCCTTCAATGCTTCCATGCGCGGGTGCTCCGCCTTGAACAACTGGCGCAGTTCGTCGTTTTGCATCTGGAGCTTGATTGCCGCATCGTCGGCGTCGACCAGCAATTTCAGAATGCCCTGGGTCTCCATGTCGAGATCGAGCGAGCCGCGGCTTTGGCGATAGCTGTTGTACGCCGCTTCCGCGTTGTCGAGCTGCGTCTTGAGTGCCGGCAATTGCGTTTCGAGGAACTTCAGCGTCTTCTCGGCTTCGGCCGAACGCCGCTCGACGTTCTGGCGAACGTAGGTGTTTTCGATGTCGTCGAGGATCACGACCATCTGTTCGGGATCCTTGCCCAGCAGGCTCAATTCGAGTATGCCCGATTTCTTGCCGCGCTCCTTGACCGTGTAGTCACGCCGCAGATCGTCGATCGCGGTTTCCGCGGCAAGCTTCTTCAGCCGAAACACCGTCCCCGGCCTGGCCTTCAGCTGTGAGACAAAGATCGAGTAGCCGTGGTCACTGGTACGTGTCCCCACCCTCCCTTTCAGCACGGACTCGTCGTCCTTGTTGAAGATCTCGAATGCACCCTCTTCGCCCGCAATCAGCGTGTGCTTCTCGTCCAGCGCCTGCTGCGGAACGTCCAGAGAATCGACCTGAATTCGCTCTCCCCCCCAGGCAAAGCTTGAAAGACCGAGCCAGGCCGAATTCGGCTCGTCGCCCTGGTATCTTCGGGAAACGATGCCACCGATCAGCGGAAAGGTCCGCGGGGTGGCGACGATGTCGAGCTTGAGCTTGCTGACCACCCGGCCGAGCACCATCCGCGAACTCAGGATCTCGATTTCGGCGGAGACCGTCGTATCGTCACCGAGCAGTGGTTGGAGAGCCTTGAGCGAGCCAATTCCTCCCTGTGTCTTCTCTTCGACCTGGATCAGACCATCGGCCCGGTACACCGGTTTGACCACCAACACCCAGGCGAGACCGACGGCGAGCGCGAAAAGGCTGATCGCGGCAATCAACCAGCGATAGTCCATCAGAATGGCAATGATTTCGCCGAGCGCCAGGCCTTCCTCGCCCTCCTCCGGGGAAAGCTGCTGCATGGGCTGCGTGCTCACCGCGGGCGACAGCGAAGCGCCACTCGTGTTGGCAGAGGATCTAAACTGGTCGTTGTCCATTTTTTTTTCCATGGTTTGGCTCGCCCGGCCGCGACCCGGCGGGTAAAGCCTGCAAACAGGCTGCCAGTTCTCATCCTGAACAACTGGCAGCCAAAGGGTCCTCAGAGAAGCCGCGGCAGGGTCAGTAGCCAAGCTGTCGCCCGCCAAACAACGGGTACTTGATTCCGCTCGTGAGGTTGAGCATGTCCACCGTCGGGAAGATGTGGTTGATCACGCGCGACCAGCGTGCAATCGGCGCGGTCTCCACGTAGAGGACGTCACGCGGTCGCAACGGGAAACGGTCCGCAAGTAACATCGAGTCCGGGAGACTGCCATTCAGATAGAACAGCTCGGGGGTATCGCTGTCGCCACGCATGACATAGATCCAGCGTGGATCGGAAGTGTTCTGGTTGATGTAGCCGACTTCGCTGAGGGCTTCCGCCAGCGTCGAACGCTTCTTGTTCATTGGCACATAGCCCGGTTTGGTCACTTCGCCCAGCACGAAGATCTTGTTGTAGCTCCGATCGGGAACATTGACGATATCTCCCTGCTCGAGCAGGGCATTCTGCTCAGTGGCACCATAGTCGTACATCGCCTGAATATCGACCAGATAGGTGGTACCCCGCCGCGTCAGCAGCACGCGGCTGTAGTCCGCCTCGGGCGAAAAGCCTCCCGACCGGTTGACCGCATCGACGATCCTCATGGGTATATCCGTGATCTGTTGCGTGCCAGGCTGGCGGACCTCGCCTACGACGTATACGAGCTGACTGCGAAACGCCGCCATGCGCACGTCGAGTTGCACCTTTTCGATATACTTGGTCAGCTTCGCCGTCAACATGTCGCGAACCTCGCCGGTCGTCTTGCCGACGACCTTGAGCACGCCCGCGTAGGGAAAGAAGATCGTGCCATCCTGGTTGATCACGGTTCCCGCTTGGTCAGCCGTACGGAAGCTACCCGCCGGAATCGTCAACTCGGGGTGGTCCCAGACGATGATCGAAATGATGTCGCCCGGCCCGAGCCTGTAATCCGGCACGACCGGAGGCTGATTTCCGACCGACCGAAGATCGTCTTTCGCCACCACCTTCGCCGAGCTCGTACCGTCGCCAATCGGTGGACGCGCCGCCTTGAACATCTCGATGATCAGCTCGGCAGTGATCGGTCTGATCTTCAAGTTTGCGGGAGCAAGCGTCTCGCCCTCCTGCACCGGCAAACGCACATCCGACTCGTCGCGGTTACTATAGGACTGGTTGCCGGGAATGATGCTGCAACCCGCCAACGCGCTCGCAGCGAGACACAACAACATCGGGCGAAGCCTGCCGAACAATGCTGGAGACACGTTCATGCCGAATTCCTCATAGCGGATCCTCTTTTCCTTTGCTGACCATCAATCTACGGCAACATGCGCCGCGAAGTTTACATTGCGTGAAGGTCTGCCGCCAAGCCGGGCCGACCGCGGCCGGTCGGGGCGACCGCGCTGGTACCATCCCGGGCACACCAAACCGCTCGCTCTGGTCGGCTTTCAGGACGGAACCATGAGCTTCGCTACGGGTGCTTTCAGGGAGATTCAGACCACGAAGAGAGAATAGCGCTGATTTTTGCGGCGGCGGGTGTTATTTTTCACACTCACGCGAAGAACTGGGGCGGTTCGCGGTGGTCAATCGGCGAGCTTGCTGACCCAGGGTTCAAGCGCCTCGTCGATCAACTGCAGCGCTTCGGCGTGCGCCGCGTCGCCTCGCTGGTAGGGGTCGGGAATTTCCTTCCTGGTCCAGTGTCCGAGCAGGAAAGTCTTGCCGCGCGCCGTCGGGTCCATGGCCAATACTGCATCCCGATGGTGTTTTTCCATCACCAGCACGAGTTCCGCCCAGCGCAGGCGCTCGCGGGTCAGCTGGCGGGCACGATGTGAGCTCAGGTCCACGCCACGCGCACGCAGCATCGTGCTTGTCGCATCTTCTGCCGGATGGTCAATCAGCGTGCCTCCACTCGCTTTCCCGTCTTCTCGATGCGCTGCCGCAGGAGGAACTCGGCCGCGGGACTGCGACAGATATTGCCAGTACAAACTGTGAGGATTCTGTTGAACATGTAAAGTCAGCTACAACCGGGCGGAACGCTGAGCCCGAAGCCGTGTGCTTCACTTGGCATCGAGCCGTCACCACGCTCCATGGAGTAAATGAGGGTACTGCGCACGCCGCGACGCTCACCAGTTCGGCTGCCACCACCGACTATCGGAGAATAGGCGGTCCGAGGGTCATTTTCACTCTTGCGGCACAGGAACAAGCGAACCTCGACCCCCGGCTGCCTGGCGAGCCGCCTCCTGATTCGCATCGCGTCGCGCTGAATCTTGCCGATCAACTGATCGTTTCCCTCGGACGCAATGTGAACCACGCAGTACACGTTCCGCCCGTCGGTTCGCGAGCTTCCCAGTTCATGGATGCTCAACTGATAATCATAGCCGCGAGTCAAGCCGGCCGAGATCACCCCGATCACTTCGGAGATTCTCTCCTTGCGCAGATAGCCGACGAAGATGCCGCGAACTTGCACCGAGGGCAGACCGAGAGAGTTGTTCAGCCGTCGCAGCCCCGGCACCAGTCGCCATGGTCGCACGATAAGCAGGAAGTACACCCCGAACACGCCGACAAAACTCCAGAACATCAGATAGTCGGGCACCCCAAGCAGCATGCCCAATATCCCACACAACCCAAAGAGGAATTGCATGACCGCTGCAAACGCAACCACGTCGCAGGTACGGAAGCCGGCACGAAGGAAGAGGTGATGCAGATGGTGACGGTCGGGCCGAAACGGCGATTTGCCCAACCAGATTCGGCGCAGCATGATGCCGACGGTGTCCATCAACGGCAATGCGAACAACCACAAGGCGACAACCGGCGGCATTGCCGCTTGCTGCCCTCCCCGATTCTGTGAAAGCGCGATGAACAGCCAAACAAAGAGGAAACCCAGCAGCATGCTGCCGTTGTCTCCGAGAAAGACACGCGCCCGACTATTGCCAGGGTAACGCAGGTTGTAATAGAGAAAGCCGCCAACGCCTCCCATCAGGGCCACAATGAAAATCGTGTAGCCGGTATTGTTCGCCAAGTGAGCAACGACTGCCGTGAGCGCCAGACAGACCAGACTGATCAATCCCGACAGACCGTCTATGCCGTCGATCATATTCACTGCGTTTATCAAGCCAATCGTCGCGAATACGGTCACAGGGATGGCCAGCCAACCAAGATCGACACGCACCCCTGGAAGAAGCTCGCCAAGCGACCGAAGCTCCACTCCGCCGATGAATACCATCGACAGGGCGACCACTGCCTGGATCATGAATCGCGGCTTGAAGCCGAGGCGCCAGATGTCATCGGCAAGGCCCGTGAGAAAGATCAGCAGACCGCCAAGCAGCATCCCCCGGATCCGGAAAAGTGCGGAATCCCCGAAAAACCAGCCAACCAGCAGAGGAACGCTGACGACTACCGCGATCAACCCACAGCCGCCAACGAATGGTGTGCTGGCTTCATGCTGCTTGTGCCCGCCAGGGCGGTCCACGATGCCTAGCTGACTGGCGAGCATGGCACTCACCCGGATTGCCACCCCCGAAATCAACAGACACGCACCGAACAGAACGGCCAGCTCCAATGCCATCTCCACAATCGACCGTCCAGGCAGAAAACCTGGCCAGCACCAGTCATACAACCATTCGCCCGCTAGGCCCTATACACACAGAGCCCTTGCGGGCTCTGTGTGTACATCCCGATGGCGCTCTCGCGCCAAATCTTCTGTGGGTCGTCTTACGACAACCGCCGACGACCAAAGAAAAGACCAAACAAACTGGCCCCGAAAAGTGCAACGGTTCCCGGCTCCGGCGTAGGATAACCGCCGCTGTACAACCCATCTGCAGAACTGTAACCTGTGGGGAACGCAGAGAAACCATAGCGATACGTCCAGGCGCCACCATCGACCTGCATCTTGACGACCTCGCTCGCTTGCGAGAAGGCTGGCACATCGGCCGGATTGATATCGTTGGCCGTGCCGGGAATGATTGCATTGACTGCATTCACCAAGCCCAGCAAGACGGGACTCGTGTTATAAAAGCCGTCCAGCGTGACCACGATATTTCCACCTTGGTCCGAGATGCTCGAAACGTTGGGATCACTGAGACGCGCATAGAGCGTCGGATTGGCCATCGCCTGTACGGCCGCTGCCAACTGGCTCGCGGTCAGAGTCATTCCCGCAGACGCAAAGGCACGCGTGACGTACTGGGTGCGCAGATCCACAGTCCAGTCACTTGCCACCAGACTGCTCAGCACCACGCTATGACCGCCGACGTTACCACTCAGCGTGGTCACGGGCGTCGAGGCCAACTTGCCCAGCTCGACGTTACCGTCCCCACTCAAGGCCGCTGCCACGTTCGCATCGGAACAAGAGTTGGATACCAAGAGATGAGAACCCGGCGCGCTGGGCAGCCATGTTTGGCAAGTCCCTCCGTCAGCGTGCCAAGTGGCGGCATGCACGCTGCCAGCCGCCATTGCCAAGGAAAGCACTGCTATCGATGTATTGCTACGAGATACGCTCATGGAAAACTCCTTCACTTCAGTCACCACCCTTTCCAGAATCCGGTTGATGAGGTTGATATGGCTTCATTAGCCTTGGCCTTCAGGACATCGGCGAGAAAACCCCGCTCGTCCTCGAAAAAACCTGACCTGCCAAACATAGAGCAAATTCCATGCCCGCAATACAATTTCCCATAAAACCAAAGCCCTGAGATTTTGTTGATGAACCACCAAACCCACCATGTAAAAAAACCCGACACCCGCTTCCCACACCTGATCGCCATCTGCCACAGCCAGAACACGTGCCGTGGCCGGCACCTGCCCGGCTGCTGACAATCCCGGCCCGGCGAATCATATGAACAGTATAGCATTCGGCAAGTTCCGCCACCGCGGATAGCGTCTTCCGGATACGCCGACCTATCGTGCAATCGTCATGCAGCCGAGCGGAGGACCAGCGCAGCCGAGCGACGTCGGGAACCTTGGCCCGAAAGTCAGCGTGGTCCTAGAAAACGGATCGGCGAAGTTCTTCGCTGCCAAGGCGTCACAGGGCCGGTCCCAGTCTTGGGGATTCCCGGGCTCAGGCAAGAACTGCGAACGAAGGATGCATCGCTCTTGCGAAGCCAACAGCCTGCGCAAGCGCCGCGAGTGATGTTGCCGCAGGGCGTCCGAAATCTTGCTCGCCAGGACCGGCTGACGCGGTGACCATTTCTTGCCCGGAATAGAAGACAGCTCAGGACTCCGATATCGGGTCGCAGCAGAGGCAATGGAATTGCTGGTGCCGCTGGACGGAATCGAACTGTCGACCTACGCATTACGAATGCGCTGCTCTACCGACTGAGCTACAGCGGCACGGCACCGGGAGGGAGCGTGAGAAGGGCTATTGTAACAGCGCCGCGCAAGCTTTGGAAAGTCTACCTTGCCTTCGGGAACCGCCCGTCGTTGCCAAGCGATTGGCTCGCGGCGCAGCTACCCCTCAGTCCAGTCTGGCCAGCGTAGACTTGGCGAGCGGCGGATTCTTCGCGAAGTATTTCTTGATCCCCGAGAAAATGGCCTCGGCCATCTTGTCCTGGTAGGCGTCATCGTTCAGCCGCTTCTCCTCCTCGGGGTTCGATATGAACGCGGTCTCGACGAGGATCGACGGGATGTCGGGTGCCTTGAGAACAGCGAAACCTGCCTGCTCGACACTGGCCTTGTGCAGGCGATTGATGCCTCCGAGTTCGCCGAGCACCGCTTTGCCAAGCTTGAGGCTATCGTTGATCGTGGCGGTCTGCGAGAGATCCAGCAAAGTACGCGCCAGCACCGGATCCTTGACATCGAGGTTCACCCCGCCGATCAGATCGGCGGCGTTTTCCTTCTGCGCCAGATAGCGCGCGGCGGAGCTCGAAGCGCCATTCTCCGACAGAACAAAGACCGACGATCCGTTGGCATCCGGCCGGACAAAACCGTCGGCGTGAATCGAAACGAAAAGGTCGGACTGGATTCGTCTCGCCTTCTGCACCCGCGCGTGCAATGGCACGAAATAATCGGAGTCACGCGTCAGGACCGCGCGCATGTTCGGCTCGCTTTCGATCTTGGCACGCAAACGCTTGGCGACTGCCAGCGTAACGTTCTTCTCGTAGCTGCCACCGCTCCCGACGGCCCCCGGATCCTCGCCACCATGCCCGGGATCGAGGGTGATCGTGACCAGTCGATCGACCACCGGTCGGCCCGGACGCTTGACCGCGGCTTTCGCTTCGCTGACCGGTTGCGACTCCGGCCGGGCATCCGATTTCACTTCCGGCTTCGGTTCGGACCTCGTCTCCGGCTTCGCCTCGCCCGGTGATTCCGTGCGTGCTTCTGGCTTGCCGTTGCTCCTGTTGTCGGCAACCGTGGTCCGCGCCTCCTTGCCATCGATCAGCGAAAGCAGGGGATCCGGCGGGTTTACCGGATAGACATCGAGAACCAGCCGGTAACCGTAATTGCCCACCGGCGGCAGAACGAAAACCTGCGGATTGGCCTCTACCTTGAGTTCCATCACCAGACGGACGATTCCAGGTTTGTAACGACCGGCACGCAACAGGCGAATGTTGGGATCATCGGCCGCCACCTTGTTGGCCAGGCTTTCAAGCACGCTGTTCAACTCGATGCCTTCGAGGTCTACGACGAGGCGCTCCGGATTCTTGACGATGAAATAGGTGTATTTGAGGGGGGTACCGTATTCGATGGCCACGCGCGTGTAGTCCGCCGCCGGCCAGATGCGAACTGCGAGAATGCCCGGGTTACGATTCGCCGCGGCTTGCGACAGCGGGCTGACGGTCAGCAGCAGCGACGCACCGGTAAACTTGATCAGTCTGCGGCGTGCGGCTGCCAGTTCCTCTTGAGTGCTCTCAGGCATTCCTGTCCCTCCTCGCTACATGCGACGACGTCCAGCGTCCGACCGTTGCCTGCAAAGTGAAAGCGAATGACGAGATCGGCTGCCGGCAGGTAACCGGCAGCCTTCTCCGGCCATTCGACCAGGCACACTGCGTCGTCACGGAAATACTCGCCAAGCCCGGCATCCAAAAACTCTTCTGGAAAGTTGAAACGATAGAAATCAAAGTGATACCAGTATATCCTCGAAATCACATAAATTTCAATCAGAGTGTACGTCGGACTTCTCACCGGACCCGAATGATTGCGTGCACGCAACAGCGAGCGCACCAGCGTCGTCTTGCCGGCACCCAGATCGCCGTCGAGCCAGACGATCATGCCAGGTTGCAGCAAGGGGGCGAGTTGACGGCCAAGAGCAGCAGTCGCCGCCTCATCTGCGAGCTGCACGGTCAGCGTGGACTGGTTATCATCCGGGCTATGCACGAAGGGAACTCCCGTACAAGCGGCGGCAAAGAATTGCAAGAGGTCCGACCGGATTATGCCGAACTGGTCCGGCGGATCAAGGAGTGGGGGCAGGAACTTGGCTTTGCCGCGATCGGCGTCGCCCGGGCGGACGTCTCGGCAGCGACGCCGTGGTTGTTGCGCTGGCTGGAACTCGGCCGGCACGGCGAGATGGATTATATGGCGAAACACGCGGCCCTGCGTGCTGCTCCCCAACGGCTGCTGCCGGGCACCTTGTCGGTGATCTCGGCCCGCCTCCCCTACTGGCCTGCAGCCGCCGACGCCGGAACGGTTCTCGCGGACGGAGACCTGGCGTACGTTTCGCGCTATGCGCTGGGGCGCGACTACCACAGGAGCGTGCGACAACGGTTGCAGAAGATCGTGGACCGTCTCATCGAAGAAGCCGGTGCACAGGGTTTGCAACCGACCTGCCGCGCTTTTTCCGATTCCGCTCCGGTAATGGAAACCGAACTCGCCATCCGCGCAGGTCTCGCATGGCGGGGCAAGCACACGCTGTCGTTGACGCGTGCCGGATCCTGGTTCTTTCTCGGCGAAATCTACACCACCCTGCCGCTGCCGGCAGACCCGCCGATCGGAGAGCACTGCGGCGACTGTCGCCGCTGCCTCGACGCCTGCCCGACGTCGGCGATCCTTGCTCCCTACGAGGTAGACGCCCGCCGTTGTATTTCGTACCTGACGATCGAATTGCCGGGGGAGATTCCGGTCGCGCTGCGCCGCCCGATCGGCAATCGCATTTACGGCTGTGATGACTGCCAGTTGTGCTGCCCGTGGAACCGCTTCGCCCGTCTCGGCGACCCGGATTTCGCCGTTCGCAACGGCCTGGACGCAACGCCCCTGCCGGTGCTCTTTGCCTGGAACGAGGACGAGTTCAACAGGCGGCTGGCGGGCAGCGCGATTCGCCGCATCGGTCATCGGCGCTGGCTGCGCAACATCGCCGTCGCGCTCGGCAACGCGGCCAGCTCACCGGCAGTACTCGCGGCACTCGCCGCGCGGCAGGACGATCCCTCGCCGATGCTGCGCGAGCACGTCGGCTGGGCGCTTGCCGAGCACGCCGGCAAAGCGCAGGAAACGCGCGGCATCGCCTGACGCCAAAGGCAGCCCCTCCCCCCTTTACATGTTCGGGTAGTTTGGTCCGCCGCCGCCCTCGGGTGCCACCCAGCGGATATTCTGGGTCGGATCCTTGATGTCGCAGGTCTTGCAGTGCAGACAATTCGACGCGTTGATCTGCAGGCGCGGCCCGCCCGACTCTTCGACGATCTCGTAGACGCCTGCCGGACAGTAACGCTGCTCCGGCGAAGCATACTCCTTGTAGTTGATCGCGATCGCCTTGCTGCTGTCGAGCAAACGCAGATGAACCGGCTGTTCTTCCTCGTGCGCCGTGTTCGAAACGAATACCGACGACAGGCGATCGAATGTGAGGATCCCATCGGGCTTGGCATACTCGATCGACTGCGCCTGGGCGGCCGGGGCGAGCTGCTCGTGATCGCTGGTCCTGTCCTTGAGTGTGAAAAACATGCGGCCACCGAACAGATTCTGCTGGATCCAGTTGAAGGCGCCACCAAGAAAGGTGCCAAACCTGTGCAGCGCAGGCCCGAAATTGCGCGCCCGATGCAGTTCGGCGTACAGCCACGAAGCTTCAAAAGCAGTTGCATACGCGCGCAGATCGCTGCGCCCCTGGTCTCCCGCCTGCAGGGCCGCGCCCACCGTCTCGGCCGCGAGCATCCCCGACTTCATGGCGGTATGCACCCCCTTGATCTTGGCGAAGTTGAGCGTGCCCGCATCACATCCGAGCAGCAGCCCGCCGGGGAAAGTCTGCTTTGGCAGGCTGTTGAGCCCGCCCTTCGTGATCGCTCGCGCCCCGTAGCAAAGGCGCTTGCCACCTTCGAGATACTTGCGAATTCCGGCCTGCAGCTTGAAGCGCTGGAACTCCTCGAAGGGAGAGAGATAGGGATTGGCGTAATTGAGATCGGCGATCAGGCCCACCGCCACCTGATTGTCTTCCATGTGGTAGAGGAACGAGCCGCCGGTGGCGCCGTGTTCGCTGAGCGGCCAGCCCGCACCGTGCACCACCAGACCGGGCTGGTGTTTCGCCGGATCGATCTGCCACAGCTCCTTGATGCCGAGGCCGTAGTGTTGGGCGGTGGCGGCTGCGGCCAGATCAAAGCGGGCGATCAGTTCCTTGCCGAGTTGCCCACGCGCACCTTCGGCAAACAGCGTGTACCTGGCGTGCAACTCCAGCCCTGGCTGGAAACCGTCTTTCGGTTCGCCATGTTTGTCGCGGCCCATGTCGCCCGTCGCCACGCCTTTGACCGAGCCGTCTTCGTGATAGAGAATCTCCGCTGCAGCGAAGCCCGGGAAGATCTCGACGCCGAGCGCTTCCGCCTGCTCCGCCAGCCAGCGACACAGGCTGCCGAGACTGATGATGTAGTTGCCGGTGTTGTGCATCGGCGCCGGAACGGCGAAATTGGGAAGTTTCACCGCCGAGCTTTCGCTGCGATAGAGATAGACCTGATCCTCGCTCACCGGAGTGTGCAAGGGGGCACCCCGCTCCTGCCAGTCGGGCAGCAGTTCGTCGAGTGCCCGCGTCTCGAACAGGGCACCGGACAGGATGTGGGCGCCTACCTCCGAGCCCTTCTCCAGGACCATCACCGCCAGCTCGGGATTCACCTGCTTGAGGCGAATGGCCGCGCTCAATCCCGCCGGACCGGCGCCGACCACCACCACGTCGTACTCCATCGCTTCACGTTCCATGACCGCTCCCCAAGATTTCTCGTTCGCTCCGGATTCGCCGCGAGGTCTGGCGAATCTGCTCCGTAGCTGGACCGACGCGCGCGCGTCCTCCCTGCCTGTTCGTCATATACCCCAAGTCCGGGACGCGGGTCAACGCCCCGTCGACGCGACGATACCCGGCCCGCGAGGGTCCGCAGCAGGCATCCGCGCTGCGCGCAAGCCGCGCGACCGGTTCAGCCCACCGCTTTCAGGCGCCAGCCAGGAAACTCGGCACGAAAGCTGCTGCCCTTTCCGACCTGCGACTCGACCACCAGCGTCGCCTGATGGCGCAGCAGGATGTGCTTGACGATCGCCAGACCGAGACCGGTGCCACCACTGTCGCGCGAGCGGCCGCGGTCGACCCGGTAAAAGCGTTCGGTCAGCCGCGGCAGATGTTCCGCCGGAATGCCGACGCCCGAATCGCGCACACAAAATGCACCAAGGCCCTCGCGGATCCGCCACTCGATGCGAATGTCGCCACCGGCGGGCGTGTATCGGATGGCGTTCGAAACGAGGTTCCCGAACGCACTGTGCAGCTCCTTGCGGTTTCCCTGCAATGCCTGTCCATCGCAGATCAGTTCGAGCCGGTGACGACCTTCGCTCAGGCTGTGCGCTTCGGCCAGCAACTGTGCGAGCAGATCGTCCATCTCGACTTCCTCTTCGCTCGCCGGGGCGTCCTCCGACTCCAGCCGCGACAAGGTCAGCAGATCGTCGACCAGACTCAGCATGCGCGTCGTCTGATCGCTCATCAGGCGCGTGAAGTGCTGGCGCTGCTCGGCGGTCATCGTGTCATCGTCGGCAAAGTGCTCGAGAAAGCCGCTGACCACGGTCAAAGGCGTCCGCAACTCGTGCGACACGTTGGCGACGAAGGTGCTGCGCATCGATTCGACCCGCCGGGCGTCACTGATGTCGAGACTGACCAGGAGCTGGCTGTGCTCGCCCAGAGAAACCACGCGAACGGCATAATAACGGGTGCGCACGGCCGGCGACTGCACGACGAAGGGTGCATTCACGTCCGGGTTGCCGAGATACTCGGCAAAACCCGGCGCACGTACCAGTTGCTCGATGATCGCGCCGCCATCGCGCGGCAGACAAATGCCCAGATGCACGGCAGCAGCACGATTGCTCCACTGGATCCGATGCTGCGTATCGATGATCACCAGTCCATCGGGAACGGCATCCATCGCCTCGCGAAACGAGTGCAGCCCCGCCTCGGCCTGGGCGAGTTTGCGGCTGTCATCGCGCAATCTGCGCCCGAGCCGGCGCACGAGTTCGCTGCAGAAACCACGCACATTCGCCGGTTCGCGGCTGTCGGGAGCATCGAGCCAGGCGGCGAGATTCGACAACTCCCGGAGCTGGACGAGAATGACGAACAACCAGCCCAATGCCGCCACCGCCCAGCCCCAGTCCGCGCCGAGCGTCAGTCCGGCGAGCACGGCGGTGGCGAGGACCGGCAGGACGCCAGTCAGCACCGCCGTCGCGAGCCACTGCCGGCGTGGCGTCATCGTTCGCTGGGATGCAGTTCCGACGATGCGATGAGCTTGTAGCCGGCACCCCGCACCGTTTCGACCATCTGTTCGGCGCGTGCTCCGAGGGCGACGCGCAAGCGCCGGATGTGGATGTCGACCGTCCGATCTTCGATGTACACGTGGTCTCCCCAGACATTGTCGAGCAATTGCTGGCGAGTATATACGCGTCCGGGGCTCGCCATGAGGAAGCGCAGCAGTCGGAATTCGGTCGGCGTCAAGGTGATCCGCCGTCCGTCGACGCGCGCTTCGTAGGCGACCGTATCGAGTTCGATCGGCCCGACGCGAAGCGTCCCCTTGACGAACTCGGGGGCGCATCGGCGCAGCACGGCCTGCACGCGGGCCAGCAGTTCCTTCGGGCTGAACGGTTTGACGATGTAGTCGTCAGCCCCCCCTTCGAGTCCGGCCACGCGATCGGTTTCCTCGCCACGGGCGGTCAGCAATATGATCGGCAGACTGCGCGTTCGTCGCTCGCCGCGCAGCTTGCCGATCAGCGCCAGCCCGGACTTGCCGGGCAGCATCCAGTCGATCAGCGCGATGTCGGGCAGCGTTTCGCGCAGCAGTTCTTCGGCTTCTTCGGCGGTGTCCGCACAGAGCGGCTGGTAGCCGCCGCAGACGAGCGTGAAGCGCAGCAGTTCCTGAATGCCCTTGTCGTCCTCGACGACCAGCACGAGCGGCAGCGTGCTTGACGTTCGCATCATTCCCTGACCGCCTTCCTGGCCGCAGGACCGGTGTGCCGCACGTCGATGCCGCTGACCGTGTAGATCACGTTCTCGGCGATGTTGGTCGCATGGTCTCCGACGCGTTCGATTGCCTTGGCGATCCAGATGACGTCCAACGCTTCGCTGATCGTGCGCGGATCTTCCATCATGTAGGTGACCAACTGTCGCAGGATGGCGTTGAACGCTTCGTCGATCTCCTTGTCGGCACCGATCACCTGGCGAGCGGCATCGACGTCCATGCGCGCCAGCGCGTCGAGCGCACCATGCAGCATGTCGGTCGCCAGTTGTCCGCAATGCTCGACATCCGAGATGCGGGGAATGCGCCGCGCCCCGGCGCGGTACACCTTGCGCGACTTGTTGGCAATCTTAGCCGCCTTGTCGCCACTGCGCTCGAGGTCGGTGACGATGCGCGAGATCGCCATGACCAGGCGGAGATCGCGTGCCGTCGGTTGCCGCCGGGCGATCAGCAGGGTGCAGTCCTCGTCGATGCCGACTTCGTAGGCGTCGACCTCGCGATCGTTGCGGATGACCTGTTGCATTTCTTCGATATTCCCCGTGCCGAAGGCCTCGATCGCCGCCAGCACCTGCCTTTCGACGAGGCCGCCCATCTGCAGGATGCGCGTCCGGATGTTTTCCAGTTCTAGATCGAACTGTTTGCTGAGGTGAGTGTTCATCTGGCTGCGTTCATGTTCTCGTCAAGTACCGATGCGCCCAGGATACGGCCGGAATGTTACTGCAAGATGACGAAGCGCCAGCCGCGGGGAACGTCCGGCCGACCGCCTGCAGATGTCCTCGCACATGCTGCCACCCGGCGGAAACGCCAGCGGCAATCAGCCGAAGCGCCCCGTGATGTAGTCCTCGGTCTGCTGGCATCTCGGTTTGACGAACACTTCATTGGTCCTGCCGAACTCGATCAGTTCGCCAACGTACATGAACGCCGTGTAGTCCGAGATGCGCGCGGCCTGCTGCATGTTGTGGGTGACGATCGCGATCGTGTAATCGGACTTCAGTTCGTTGATCAACTCCTCGATCTTGGCCGTGGACAGCGGATCGAGTGCGGACGTCGGTTCATCGAGCAAGACGATTTCCGGCTTCACGGCGATCGTGCGCGCGATGCACAGACGCTGCTGCTGCCCACCCGAGAGCGAGAGGCCGCTCTGCTGCAGCTTGTTCCGCGTCTCTTCCCAGAGCGCCGCCTTGCGCAGTGCCCACTCGACGCGCAGGTCCATCTCGGATTTGGACAAGCGCTCGTAAAGACGTACGCCGAAGGCGATGTTTTCGTAAATGCTCATCGGGAAAGGCGTGGGCTTCTGAAAAACCATGCCGATCTTGGCGCGCACCAGGTTCACATCCTGTTTTCTGTCGAGCAGGTTACGGCCATGGAAGAGCACCTGTCCTTCCGCGCGCTGCCCCGGATAGAGGTCGTACATGCGGTTGAACGTGCGCAGCAGAGTGGATTTGCCGCAACCAGAGGGGCCGATGAACGCCGTGACCTTGCTTTTCGCGATGTCCAGCGACACATTGCTCAGACCGCGGAAATCGCCGTAATAGAAACTCAGGTCGCGGACCGCAAGAATGTTTTCGTCGACGGTTTGTGGCAGGTCGGACATATGGACTCCGGAATCATTCTGAGGATCTCTTGCGAAACAGGACGCGTGCAAGCACGTTGATCGTGAGGACCATGAGCGCGATCAGCAGCGCACCGCCCCAGGCCAGGCTGACCCAGTTGTCGTACGGACTCATGGCAAACTGGAAAATCACCACCGGCAGATTCCCCATCGGCTGCGACATGTCGATACTGAAAAACTGGTTGTTCAAGGCGGTAACAAGGGGGCGGTCTCGCCCGTGATCCGGGCGATCGCCAGCAGAATGCCGGTCACCACTCCCGCCTTGACCGCAGGCAGGGTAACTTTCAACGATACCTGCCAGTGCGGTGCGCCCACTGCGAATGCCGCTTCGCGCAGGCTGCCGGGAACCAGCAGCAGCATGTTCTCGGTGGTTCGCACCACTACCGGGATCGCGATCAGCGACAGTGCCAGCGACCCCGCCCAGCCGGAAAAGCCACCGCAGGTGACCACGGCCAGGGCATAGACAAAAAGGCCGACGACGATCGACGGCGCCGACAGCATGATGTCGGTAACGAACCGGGTGGCAGCAGCGAAACGTGATCTGCCACCGAACTCGGCCAGATATACGCCAGCGAGAATGCCGACCGGGGTGGACACCGCGCTCGTCACGCCAACGATCAGCAGACTGCCGACGATGGCGTTGCGCAGTCCACCGCCTTCGCTTCCCGGCGCCGGCGTATCCCGCGTGAAGAAATCCCAGTTCAGCGCAGAAAAACCATTATAAATCAGCGTCCATAAAATCCACAGCAAGGCCAGCAGACCGAAAAGCATCGCTGCCATCGACAGGCCGACACCGATACGATTGGTCAGCACGCGACGGGAATACAGATTCATCGTAGGGCTCCGAAGTGCATTCGCTCTCACTGAGTGCCTCGTTTGGCATTGCCTCGCCGGATCAGCCAGCGGGAAATCGCCAGCACGATGAAGGTGATGACGAAGAGAATCAGGCCGAGAGCGAACAGGGCGGAGATGTACAGGCCGGGACTGGCTTCCCCGAATTCGTTGGCCAGCGTCGATGCGATCGAGGTACCCGGCGCAAACAGGCTGCCGACGATGCGGTTGGCGTTGCCGATGACGAAAGTGACGGCCATCGTTTCCCCGAGCGCGCGGCCCAATCCAAGCATGATGCCGCCAATGACGCCGACGCGGGTGTAAGGCAGGACGACGCAGGTCACGACTTCCCAGGTCGTGCAACCGATTCCGTAAGCCGACTCCTTGAGCTGTGGCGGCACGGTTTCGAAAACGTCGCGCATGACCGAGGCCACGAAAGGAATCACCATCAGCGACAGCACCAGGCCGGCGGTGAGAATGCCGACGCCGATCGGCGGACCGGCAAACCATCGGCCAATTCCGGGAACCCCGCCGAGAACCGCCTGCAGATGGGGCTGCACATGTTTGGCGAACAGCGGCGCAAACACGAACAGGCCCCAGATGCCGTAAATGATCGAGGGCACTCCGGCCAGCAGCTCGATCGCCGTGCCCAAGGGACGGCGCATCCAGGCCGGGCAGGTTTCGGTAAGGAACAGCGCGATACCAAAGCTGACCGGCACGGCGATGACCAGCGCGATGAACGAGGTAACGACCGTGCCATAGATCGCGCTGAGCGCGCCGAAATTTTCCTCCGGCGCATTCCAGACGCTGCTCCACAGGAAGGCCATGCCGAATTGCCCGAACGCCGGCCTCGCTTCCACTGCCAGGGCAATCAGGATTCCGGCGAGAGCGGCCAGCACGATCAGGGCGAAGAGCAGGGTCACCCGATGAAAGACCGTATCCTGCCACTTGAACTCGCTGACGCGCCGCGCCTGGCGCGCCTGGAATTCGATCGGACCCGCATTGCCGTTCATCACTGCGCTCATTGGATCACCCCTGAATGGCAAGTACACGCTGCGGAGCCTTCGACAGCAACGGCGAGGCCACCGCAAGCAAGCTAGCGGATGGCTTTCATCTCGGTTTCGACCATCCTCACCACACCCGCAGGCAGCGGCACGAAGCCGAGTTCCTCGGCCATCGTCTGGCCATTGTTCAGAGCCCAGGCAAAGAAATCGACGACTCCCTTCTGCTTGCCCGGATCGCTGCCCTTGCCGTAGACCAGGACGTAGGTGGCACTGGTAATTGGCCAGGCATCCTTGCCCGTCTGATCGAGAAGATCGGGAGCCATTCCCTTGACCTTGAAGTTGGCTCCTGCGGCGGCCGCCTCGACAGCCGTCTGGGTCGGCACGATGTAGTTGCCCGCCCTGTTCTTCAGTGCCACGAAGCGCATGTTGTTCTTGCTGGCATCGGCGATGTCGACATAGCCGATGGCGCCGGAAATCTTCTGTACGTTGGCGGCGACGCCAGGATTACCCTTGCCGCCGACCCCGTTGGCGGGCCAGTTCACCGTGTTGCCGGTGCCGACCTCATTCCTGAACGACGCCGACTGTCGGGCCAGGTAGTTCGAAAAAACGTAGGTGGTTCCGGACCCGTCGGAACGGAAGGCGACGGTGATGGCCAGGTCGGGCAGCTTCAGGCCGGGATTCTGCGCGGCGATGAGCGGATCGTTCCACTTCCTGATTGCGCCGCGGAAGATGTCGGCAGCCGTGGGCCCGTCGAGCTTCAGCTTGCCGGAGTCTACCCCGGGGACGTTGCCCACGATGGTCACGCCACCCATGACCGTCGGGAATTGCACGAGACCGGCAGCGTCGAGATCGGCCTCGCTGAGGGGAGCATCGGTACCACCGAAATCGACGGTTTTCGCCTTGATCTGCTTGACGCCGCCGGAAGAACCGATGCCCTGGTAGTTCACCTGGTTCTTCGTGACGGCCTTGTAGGCTTCGGCCCACTTGGTGTACACGGCGTAGGGAAAAGTGGCGCCGGCGCCGGTGATGTCGGCGGCACGCGCGACAATGCTCAGGAAGACGGCTGCGGCGAAAGCGCACAGCCGCGGAACGGAAGGATGGATTCGCATGAGGGATCTCCGGACTGACTCTTTTCAGTAGGCGGGCGACATGCCCAATTTGTTGATCATTGGACGCTGCGGCTGGCGCAGCGGGCAGTTCGCGGCGAGCATCCGCGCCTGCGGCGGCCGAGGGGAACGGATCAGGCGCCCTCCTCCGGCTTTGCCACCGTGTGCCGAATGTCGATGCCGCTGACAATGTAGACGACGTCTTCGGCAATGTTGGTCGCGTGGTCCCCGACGCGCTCGATCGCCTTGGCGATCCAGATGATGTCGAGCGCTTCGCTGACCGTGCGCGAGTCTTCCATCATGTAGGTGACGAGTTGCCGGAGAATCGCGTTGAAAGCCTGATCGACCGCGCTGTCCGCGCCGATCACCTGACGCGCTGCATCGACGTCCCTGCGGGCGAGAGCGTCGAGCGCCGCGCGCAGCATCTCGGTGGCCAGCTGCGCCTCTTGATCGAGGTCCGGCAAGCGCGGGATACGCGGTTCGCCGGCGAGACGCCGCAAGCGCGACATGTTGGCGATTTGCACCGCCTTGTCACCGATCCGTTCGAGGTCGGTGACAATCCGCAGGATCGCGAGAATCAGGCGCAAGTCTCCGGCAGCCGGCTGCCGCCGGGCGATCAGCCGGGTACATTCCTCGTCGATACCCACTTCGCAGGCATCGACCTCGCGGTCGTTGCGCATGACTTCGTTCATTCGTTCGAGGTTGCCCGTGTGGAACGCGATGATCGCACCCAGCACCTGCCTCTCGACGAGAGCACCCATTTCCAGGATGCGATTGCGGATTTCTTCGAGTTCCAGGTCGAACTGTCTGCTGAGGTGGTGAGTCATGAAATTCGTGTTGGCGAATGGAACGGACGCCAACAAGAATAGGCACGCCATGTTTCGGGAAGATGACGGAACAAGCGCCGCCGAAGCGGGCGGGCACCGGCAAGGCTCGGATGGAGCACTGCGGCCGCCATCACAGGTCGGCAGTAGCGTGCCGGACGCAGCAAGAGCAACCCCGCCGAAGCGGGGTTGTGTGGTTGAAGTTCGCTGCAGCTACGCCTGCCGCCGGCACCGCAGGCGAAGGCCGCCCAATCCGATGGCGCAAAGCAGCAGGGAGGCCGGCTCCGGCACAACGGCGAAAGTGGCGGGAAGCCAGGGGCCCAGGTTGTTGCTGTGCGGCGCCATCGGCGGGTCGTACCGCTCGTCGAGTGCGCCGAGCGTGTACTCTCCGCCCGAAGAAGCACCGACGGCGATCAGGTTGTACACCCGGACCGTGTCCTGCGCCGGAAAAGTGAAGCCCGACGAAAGCTGCGAAAGATGAAGCGGGGAGGGATGAAGCACGCCGGGAATATCGAAACGGGCAAACAGGTCGCCCGTGGCGTTGCCGTCGATCAGCTGGCCGCTCGAATCGAATACGAACTGCAGCGCACCACCCAGGGCAATGTCCGGCAAACCGTCCGAGGGGAAGCTGTCGGGCCCGACCGTGACCGCCCCGGCCACGGCCTGCCGGAGATCGGCGCTGAGGAGCGGTCCCGACGACGGATTGCGAGTGACGTCGTAGAAGAAACCGGTGACCTGCAAGGAAGCAATGTTGCCGGCGTTTACCGACCAGGTAGAAGGACCATCGAAGCGCAAACCAGGGTCCGCCGGATTGCCCGCCAGCGGCAGCACCGCGATGCTGCCCGCGGCCGCCGGCATCGCGTTGCCGAAAGCATGCGAAAACACACCGCCGCCGCTTGGATCGATCAGCGGCATGCTGCTCAGCGAACTCGGATGATACAGAATGGCATCCAGCAGAACGTCGTCTGAAGGAAAGACCGGTGCCAGCAGCGGCTTGAAATTCGAGAACGTGAGGCCGTCGACCTGGACCGTGCCGCCACCCAGCAGGTCCGCGAGAGAAGGGGTAGCGGCGGTGGCCGGTACCGCCGTGTACAAGCAAGCGCACATGGCCGCCGCCCATGCAATGGGTCGAACAGTACACATAACATGATCCTCCTGAAGTCCGCTGCCGTGACGATCCACCGAGAAAGGAACAGGGGCAGGAAACCCGAGCACACGCCGCAAGTATAGTAGGTTCCACGTTCAGCCGGAGTCAATCAGTTTATTCCGGTGAGCACTGCAGACGCCGAAACGTCGATCCACCTCTGGCTCGCCCGGATCGGCGCCAACGGAGCATCCCAATGGCGCCACCGGGAACTCGCGTAGCCAATGCGCGCGGGGGAAGCACCCCGACTCCGCTACACGCGTGCTTGTCACCTTGCACGCGGCGTTCCCGCGCCGAACAGCAAGAAGGCGCCGCGAGTCGCTGCCAGACCACGGTTGTATCGCCTCCTCACTCGTACGCCGGCAGCCTGAGTTCGAAGACTGTCAGGCCGTCGCTGGAGGAGACTGTGGCGTCGCCCCCATGCGCGCGCATGATCGAGCGCGTGATCGCCAATCCCAGTCCCGCGCCTTCGGAATTCCTCTGTCGTGACGGGTCGGCCCGGTAGAAACGGTCGAACAGCCGTGGGAGATGTTCCGGGGGAATGGTGACGCCAGTGTTGGTAACCTCGACTTTCGCAAGTCCATTGGAGCAGGTCAAGGCCACCTCCACACGTCCGCCTTTCGGAGTATGCCGGAAAGCGTTTGAAAGAAGGTTTCCCATGGCTCGCCGCAGCATCAACCTATCCCCTGGAACCTCTGCTCGTCCCCTCACGGACAGCTCGACACAATTCTCTTCGGAGACGGCCTCATAGAATTCCAGAAGGCCATCGGCCTCTCTGCGCAGATCAACCGCCTCCGTGGCGGCCACAACGAGATCGTTCTCAGCCTTTGCGAGGAAGAGCATGTCGGCCACTGTCCGCGAGAGCCTCTCGAATTCTTCGGCGTTTGAGGCCAAGACGTCCCGATATTCGTCGCTTGTCCGAGCCATCGAGAGTGTCACCTGTGTCTGGGTAAGGAGGTTGCTCAGCGGAGTGCGCAACTCGTGGGCCAGATCCGAAGAGAACTCCGATAGCCTTCGGAACGACTCTTCGAGCCTCTCAAACATCTCGTTGAGGGTTCGGGCGACCTCAGCCAACTCATCGGGAAAGGCTTCAGCGCGCAGCCTGCGGTCCAGGCGGTCGGCTGTGATCTCTGCGGCGTCCCGGCAGATGTCACGCAGGGGTGCGAGTCCCTGGCGGGCTGCAGCCCAGCCGAGCAACCCGCTGGCCACAGCCGCGAGCGCCACGACGCTCCACAGGATTTCATCAAAGGAGCGCATAAAGTGCTCGTGAACGTCCAGTTCGGTGGAAACTGCCACAATCGCCGGGCCCGATGGCCCCGGAACCTTTGTGGCCAGTCCGCGGAAAGAGTGTCCCTCGGCGTCCACCCATTTCAAGGGGCGATACGCCGGATGCCTCCCCGCCATTTTCAGTTCGGCCGGAAATTTGGCGTCGCCATACGAGTAGATCTTCGCGCCGTCCGCGTCCCAGACCTCCACGGCTAATCCGTGGTGTCCAACAAGAGCCGCCTCCAGACGTGGGCGTAGAGTGACCACGTCCGCATCGCCCAGGGCGCGTCCCACGAGTCTGATTTTTCCGCTGAGCAGTTCGGCATCCATTTCCTCGAAATGGCGCTCAACAAGGGACCCCACCACGAATCCGAGGGCCAGCAAAACCGAGGTCGATACCAACGCGAAAAGGAATGTCAGTCGAAGCGTGACGGACTTTCCCTCGAACGGCGTCAATTCCCTTCGTCCTCGATTACGTAGCCCATGCCTCGAGCCGTCCGGATCAGTTTGGGCTCGAAACCGTCGTCCACCTTTGAGCGCAGGCGCCGGACCGCCACTTCGATGACGTTGGTGTCGCTGTCGAAATTCATGTCCCAGACCTGCGAGGCGATGAGCGAGCGAGGAAGCACTTCT
>WBZT01000744.1_pt1 | contig 25450 bp, 42 predicted proteins | sample 5204241 | NCBI WGS metagenome assembly WBZT01 (sample SAMN12344358, study PRJNA552823) | activated sludge metagenome | biome: Activated sludge suspended growth; feature: Nitrification reactor; material: Wastewater; isolation source: activated sludge from nitrification reactor of wastewater... | reverse complement strand
TAGATGTGTCAATTGTAAACGGAGCGCCTTGCTCACGGACTCTTGCAAGACCGAAGCCACTTAAGACTCCAAATTCTTCAAAATGTTTATCACTTTGTTGAACATCGAAAATCTTAGTATATATAGGTGCTAAATCTTTTAAATCGTCTCCGACCCATTTGTTAATAATAGGTTGAAGAGCAGCACTAAAATTAGCTGTGCTTATAATACCTGCCATAAGTTATTCTCCTATCCTATTAAACACCAGCGGTGCCTTTGAAGACATGCTCGTTAATAATCACTTCAAACACTGCATAGTTACCTATTACATTATCAGGCTTATCGGCTAAACCTAAAATGCGAAGATTTGCAGCTGATGAAGAGGACGTCGAACTGTCTAACATAGTTCCAGATTTACCAGTTACAGCTGAGCCCGCTGCCACAATAATGTCAGCGCATTCACCAACGTTTGTGATTGCTAAAGCACCGCCTACTGAATCCTCTTGGACATGATAAACCGCATCGGGATCATCACAGACTAGAACATACATAGCCGTAGAAGCAGGGCGATAGTTTTGGCGTAAGTTGATAGCCGAAACATCTTTTACCTGATCAATACCGACCACTGCGCCTAAAAGAACTGTGTCACCTGCAGCTGCTCTGGTCACTGTTGCATGCGAGCCTCGAGTATCTGCTGTACCGCCTAATTTGACAACGTCGCCCATATACAAAGCTGTGCCATCAGACGCGGGGACAAAATAAGTTGCTATATTCACTTTCGTATCGCCAGTCCGTAAATTGCGGACAGGTCGTAATCCGAAAGGAGCATTTGCATTTGCCATATTTTAAACTCCAATTTTTATTTTAATGTCAATCCAGTTCCAACCTGGCTAGGGCCTAGGTCAACACTGGTTGCGTCAAGTTGTTTTTTTGTATTTTCGCGCTTTTCTTCTTGTATTTCTTGGTAGATATCCACAGGGATACGCATTAGGACGTCCTTCCGTCCACCCCCGACCTCTACTGTAACAGCTGATCCAAGCTTTTTAGACTTGGTGGCTGTAGTGTCACCGACCTCTTGGTCGCTTTTGACTATTTCATAGCCCATTGCTTCATAGCGAGCTAAATTCTTTGCTGAAGCGATTCGATATTCGAATCCAGCCTCTTTAATATGATTAATTGCTAAAGGTCCTGCCCGTTCAATCGATCTACGTTTGACTCGAGTACTTTTAGATTCTAATGGTTGCGTCATATATTGATTCCTTATTTACCTAAAGTGCCTTGTTTTTCTAAATCTTTAGCATATTGTAATAGTGTATAGTTTTTTGAAGTCTTTACCGCATGTAAGCCCATTTCACGCTGCATTGGGGACAATCTCGAAATTAAATCATTTGTAGATGATTTTGTTTCAGGTAATGCAGTAGAAACTCCGACTTTAGCAGGCTGGCTTCTATTAGTTTCATTAAACCTATGAGGGAATTGTTCACGTACACGTTGCTCAACAATCTTCAAACCTTCCGCCGGAGCAAGAGTTGGATACTTACGATCTAAGTCTTGCGCAATTGCATTCGCATAAGCTCTCATAGCGATATTTTCAGGACTGTTATTGTTAAACCAGTTGGACTCATGTTTTGCTACGAATTCAACAAATGCCGGGTCTTGTTTAGAGGCTTCTTGTTGGACAGGAGGCTTCTTGACGCTTTCAATCTCACCTCGTTGCTGTGCAAGTCTCATGATCTCCATATCAATCTTTTTAAAAGCCTCAACGTCGGATAACTCAACAGCTTTTAATCTTTCAGCTTGTAATTCCTCAAGTCTTGATTGATATGTATTTGTTTCTTTCTTATGGAAAATTTCTTTAAAATGCTCTAAAGCAGCTTTAAGTTCTTTTAAGTCTTTGCTTTGTTCGCTAATCCTTTTAAGTAAAGGACCACGTCGAATAAATTCGTCTGCAGGTACCCAGTCATCGCCGTTAAATTGATCTTTCGGCTTCCAACCTTGTTCCATTGCAGTTTTTTCAACATCAGACAACTTTGCTGTTTTATCTTCAACTTCGTTGTTATCCTGTGTGTCAGATGTTGTAATTTCTGTCACTTTCGTCGCATGTTCGTCAGCTGTAGCTTGATCTTCTGAAACTTTCGCCTCAGTTAATCCTAATGCCTGACTCTCATTTGCAAGTTCTTGTAAAAAAGCCTGCTCGGCTGGTGAAGCATTGTTTTCCATACTCATGGTCTAGTCTCTCTTTCCTATTAAATCTTCATCATTTAAAATTACGTAGTGATCTCCGTTGTCTTCAATTCTATATCCACCATAGCGAGCAAAGACGACTTTGTCTCCTATAGCTGCCCAAGGCGTTCCGTCGCCTAAATTTTGGAATGCTGTACTTCCAATGTCCATTAAGACACCTTCTTCCTTGCCGTTACGTTCTTTTTGAACTTCTTTTTCCGGCAAATAGAAAGATCCAATTTTTTCCTCAACTTTATCAACTTTAACTAACACTCTATGACCTAACGGCTTTAACATGTTTTTCTCCTACTCAGGAACGTTAAAATCTTCAAAAATACTTTCTATATTTAATAATTCAGTTAATTCTCTAATATGTCCAGATAATACTGCGACGTCATACACCTTGTTGAAGTCCGTCTCCAGGCTCAGTTGGTCCAGGCATTCCTTCTTCCTGTTCTGTAGCTTCAGCAGCAGGTGCTGTGTCATCGGCTGGTTCAGCCATGCTCTTAGATTGGAGTTCATAGTTATTGTCTAGCTCCTTGTTATGAAGGACTTTATCAATATGAGTTTTCAATATATCAAGTTGAGCATATGTATCGTCTAAACTTGAACGATGTTCTGTTGATTGTGCAGTAGCCATATTTAATAAAGCTTGTGACTCAGCCACTAAAATACTAGCTTGAGTCTGAGCTGCTTTCATGAAGAGCTCTTTCTCTCTTAAACGTAATTCATGATCTTTTTGTTTTATCTGCGCCGATGCAATATTAATATCAGCCTGGATCTTTATCATGTCCGGGGGCGGTGTTTTATTTGGAGGGGCAATTAAAGCATCTGGATTAGGGATATTTAAAGCTTCAAAATATCGTCTAAATATCTCTTGTTTATTTAATGCTGGGTCGTCTTTAATCTGAATTAAAGCTTGCACTTTAGCAAGTCTTTGAGCGTCGCTAGCCATATTTGGATCGGCTATCGGTAAAATGTCTAAATCATCTGATTGGAAGTCAATTATCGCATTGGCTTTAGGATCGTCAGTTAAAGTCGTGTATTCGATTGGGTCTAAATATACTTTATTTAAATTGAATAATTTCTGGAACTCGCCTTTAAGTGATCTGTATAAACGTCGTTGGATAGCATTAAAGACTTTTAACCCTTGGTCAATTAAACTGACGACTGTGGTCGCTTTAACATTCTCCATGCCCGCTGTTCCGTTAAGAACTTGAGTGCTGCTAGAGACTTCTCGTGAAGCTTCTACCAATGTGCCTAATAATTGAAACAATACTGTACTAGGTTCTTTATACGCAAAAGGAACTACCATATCGCGAATATTTCTACCGGCACCACTTACATTCACAGACTTCCATTCACCTTGCTGTGCAGGATTAACGCCCCGCTGCAAGCTAATCTTTGAATCCATGAAACCACCTTGGAGATTTGCCAAGGAGCCTGCATCTATCAGCTGATTCAATATTGTATTAATAGATTCGTTCATGTGTAAGAGTAGTGATCCGAATCCAATAGACAAGAATGATCCGTCTGGATTTGGTAAGAAATGAAACGCAGTAAATGACTGCTGGGCTCTTATGCGAAGAATTGTGTCCCCATTTAAAGAGACATCATCTAAGCCGTAACGAGCTACAATACGGACTATAAGACCAGTTCTTTCGTCAAATGTGACGATATATGGTTCTGAGTATCCGTCTTCGTCTAAATCGTAAAAACAATGCTGTTCGATTAAAGATATCTGATTGTTTAAAACTACATCCATGTCAGAATAAAGCTTTAGAATCTCATCAACGTTTTCTTGAAGGAAAATTCCAGCTCGTGCATTCTGAATTAAATCATTAGGGTAGTAATGGAGAATGTGGCTAATTCTAGGAGCTCTTTCTAAGCTCTTAATGTCTTTGTGAACAACAATGTCATGGATTTCACATAGTTCACTTTTATTCTGTAATGTAACAGGATCGAAGTAGGTTTTCTTAACTAAGAAGCCGAATAGAGGTAAGAAATTTAAAAGTCTGTCGAAATGCAATTCCCATTCGTCATCTTGCATCAATAATTGATAAGACATGAATTGAGATACACGTTCAGCACGCTCTTGCTTAACTCCAGTGATATCAGCGCCCATAGTCTTGGCTTTAACTATTCGACCATCTTTAACAAATTCTGGATACATACGAGATGCGAACTGATAAGCTGCTTGAGTAATGACTGGGAATTTAATATTCGAGGATTTTGGAAGTGGCGTAGTCTTAGGACCACCTTTCAATTTAGCAACATCAATGATCTTTTCGCAAGCCAGGAGCCATTCGCTCATACTGGTCTTATCTTCATTAAAGCCATCTTGACAGCAACGAGCAATCTTAGCTAAAGTGTCTTTGTCTAAATCATTGGCTATATTGTTGCTTTTGATAAACTTGATTAGCTTGTCTGGGGCACTCTTACCGATAGGAAGATAATCGCTTTCGGTTTTAGTATCCTGTGACAGAATTTCTTCCGACATCGGCATCATGTCCTTGTTGATATCCATCTCTATCCTCATCTTGATCCGGCGGTAAAGACGCAGCATCCATGCCAGACATCATTAAATATCTGGTAGCATCCATTAAGTGATCGTCTTTCTTTACAATACGGCCTTTATCATCCCTGCGGTATATTCTACACTCACTTAACCAATTTGTCAAGTGTTTCATGACTTTTAATCGTCCAGTGGCTAGTCTTTGGAAGGTTTCCAGTAACCCAGCCTCAACAGCGTTATTTGCTATGGACAAATCCAGCCCTAAATCCATGTATTCATCCAAAAGAGCTATACCATCACTTTGACGTTTAGCTGCCCTCGCTGCCGGGTCAATTACCCCCGAGATCCACTTACCTCGAGACTGGATAGCGTTTACATGAATAGAAGGCTCACTATAGCCTCGGTAATGTTCACTGTATAAGTACCAGCAATCCTCTTGTGGATTGTACGCTCCCCAGACCGCTGCGGTTCTTTTCCAACCAACGTCCATCCCAAAAGCCCTCATCCAATGAGGCGGGATATCAAATGTGTCTACTACAAAGTCAGATTCTGGGACTGGGTAGATCGCTCCAGAGCCGATTGATGGTATTCCTTTACTTCGAGCTTCCCTTTCCGCTGGACTATATGCCGCTAAAAGCGAATCTCTGTCTTCTTTTGATAAATGTGGGACGTCTTCCCACGTTACATTAATTACGTACTTCGACATGTCTCACCTCCCCGCAATGAGGGAATCCTGGCTCGTTATCTGGGAATTTGCCTCCAGGTAAAAATGACATAACCGTATCTGATAAGCCTTTAAGCGGTGTGAATGTACACATGATTAAACCCTGTGTCGTCATTGTACGCGTCAAACATTCTGAGTATATCATAGCATTGTCAGGCTCTTCATCCATGTGAATCACATGCCGTTGCGTACCCATAAACGCATCCAAACCTTGCACGTATGACTTAAATGATATTTCACTAACCCCGCCACTTGAGTGTCTGATAAAAGCGTCTTGAATTGCTTCGGGTACACCAGGCTTAGACGTTGTCTTTATGATTAAATCTCTCGGAATCAATCCTGATCCTATATCGTGCGCAGGTCCTAGTAAATATCTTTGTAAAATATCTCTAGTAGTTTCATGAGTAGCTCCGATGGACCATGCTAAGACTGGATTGTCAAATGTACGTCCAGGCCACCATTTCAATTGAGGCTCTGTATGATATAGTCCGGTTAAATGTAAAGCCATCTCATAAGATGCGACAAGCGTTTTCCCGGATCGGTTACCAGCTATTAATGCGCGCTCTCTAAAGTCTTTGCCTTTCTGAAAGAAAAGCATCTGTTTTGGATAATGTTCTCTGGACAACGGGCCGGTTTCAGGAAAATACTTAAATAAAGCATTGTACTGCTCTCTTTTCTTCTTTTCCTGGGCTAATTTAAGTAATTGCTCTTTATCGGCTCTAGTCAATTGGGGCATAAGAATCTAAAAATTCCTTGTTAATACGATTAAAGTGCCTTTCCATCTTATTCACAAAAGCTTTTTCAATTAATTTCTTTTGATGCTTATTAAATTTGACTTTTTTTATGTTTCTATGCCGTGGGGCTGAAATTATGTCATCAAATTCGCCACATCCGCAGCACGCAGACTTACGCATTCTTCGGATCCTTCAATATTTGCTGCAACGCCTGTTCTAATTCTTCATCTGTCATCGATTCTATGGCAGATTTCAATTCTTTTTTCTTTTCTTCTTTGATATTCCAGACTTCTGATCGTCTAGTCTTTAAAATCTTCTCACAAGCAGTCACATTACCGTTACGAATTTGTCCAGAAGCTATTAATTGAAGCTGTAGCTCCCAAAAACTTTCAAATGCTGTCGTGCCTACTGATATTGCACGCTTAAATTCCGGATGCTCTCGTTTCCAGACTTCTAAATCTTCAATTGACATCTGCCAATAAGCAGCTAATTGGGTATCTGATAACCCTTTAGCCATTAACTGGACGGCTTCCCGGCACAGTTTATTCGTGTATCGCTTTTTGTTCAACAAGCCTTCATCAAAAGCATCATCTGCCGTCGATTCCTGCATATATTTTACTAAAGCTTTTCGATCTGCTGTGCCGGACATAGCTGTCTGCCTTATTTATCTGCAGAGACTTTGTCAACTAATTTGGCAATAAACTTGCCTACTAATAGCTGAACAACGTCTACCAACTTCAAAACTGCATTAATTGCTATCACAGTTAAAAAGGCGGCAATAATTGGCAATACAACGACAAAAATGTCGTGTGCCATAGCTAAAATGACGTCTAACATGTTATTTTCTCCCTTTAGAGTCGTTTACATAAAATCCAGGGCCGATAAACTGGAAGTTTACAGCGCTGTACTTTATTCTTTCTAGGCAGCTTTCTTTACCGCAAACTGCGCATTTGTCTTGAACATCCTCATATTTTTGGATGTAATCTGATATTTGCTTGCATTCTCGACAATAATATTCTGCGATCATTTCTTTAACGCTCCCACAACCGTAGTTGCTACTTTTTCGGCAGATCGTCCAATGACATAACCGCCTAAGCCAATCTTAACAATACTGAATAACTCTAAAATAGTAGTATCATCCGCATGTGCTGGTTGTATTCCAAACCAATAACAGACGACTAACCCTGTAAATATCATCATGACTATCGGTCGCCAGTTACGTTGTAACCATGATTCGCCTTGAGCTTCAGCAACTACAACAGCAGACCCTGCTTTCATTTCTTCAATATTGGCATCAATCTGTTTTGCAAGTAAGTTAGACTGCATCGTCATAACTTCTTTTTCGAACTCAGCTTGCTTGTCTTTATCTGGTATGTACTTTTTACCTAGATCCAATAATCCACCAGCTACTGTTTGTATTAATCCTAAAATCGATAATAACGGCATTCCTTATTTCCTCATTACGCTAATATATGACTTGCATATTATTGCATCGATACCTGTAGCATCAGACTTAACAAATTTGTTATACTCTCTCCAGGCCTGTTTAAATCCTTTCCAGTTATCTAATCTCACTTTACCATCTCTAGGACTTGCCCATTCATTGCCATATTCTTTTTCATGTGGCATTATGACGTCATATCCTAGTAAAGCTTTTGTTAAAATCTGTCTAACCTTCTTCCGTTTCGCTCTGTTCTCGCTAGACCTGAACCATTTCTGAATTCCTGTCCGGCTTCCTGCAAGTCCGTAAAACGGTCGCTTCTTATGACTTCGGCTCATAACCAGTAAATCCATGAAAAGGGCTTATCACAAAAACCCATTGAAGATGTTTGTTCACATTGTCTTCTTTAAATTCGCTGAGCTTCCATCCAATTCTGATTCTAACGCAGAACGTGCGTCCAAATAGTTTATATCTATAAACGTTATAGTATTCATACACGTGATCAGCGGCATCTGTCAGCGATACGCCATCAATTTCAATCTCACTTATACCACTAACACCAGTGTCTCCGATGTCATTCAATAGCAATATCTTGTCTTCTTGTGGACCCAGGTCTTTTAAATAATCCGCTTGTAGTGTTCTAACGCAAGTGAACGTAGTGATACGATAAAACTTAACCGCCAAGTGCTTATAGTTAAAATAGTTGGTAGGGTTTCTTAAAGCTAGGTAGTTAAATCTAGCCAGCTTCCCTTCCGGTAGTATTTGATTTACATAGGTGACGTTTGTTCTTCCAAACTCTTCTGGATAGTTGTCTGCTAAATCAAACCACTTCAAAAACTTTGGTAGACGTACTGCGTCGGATTTCTGACACAAGACTGCAAGTGCTACTAGTGGTATGCCTATCAACTGCAAAGGCAGACATATAAACAAATAAATCAATCCGTGCTTTATAAATTTATTCATCTGACCCTCTCAAAAAAATGCGGTAGACTTATTGACGTTGCTACCGCTTCATCGAAGAGCTTAATGCTCTTTAGTCTGGTTACAAGGCGACCATAGACGCTCAGGCGACCTTCTTCCTTAAAGGTCACAAAGCCCCATTTTCACTCGGGTGTTTTAAGCCGTCACTGTTACTCGGGGTCTTCTTAGTGAAGCTTTCGCTTCGCACGCATGGCAAGTTGTTTGAGTAAGGTGCCATGCGAACTATTATTATACCACGACGCTCTATAGACTGCAAGTCTAATTTGCAAACTTCTCCCTAGACCTATACGGTTAAAAAAAAATTTTAGGTCCTTATATGGCGGTTAAAAAAAAATTTTAGGTCCTTATATGGCGGTTAAAAAAAAAATTTTAGGTCCTTATATGGCGGTTAAAAAAAAATTTTCCCTTCACCTGAACGGACTTTTCCCATCTCGTCCCCCGGGGCTGCGTACGTCCCAGGCGTCCTCAATGCTCCTCAGCCGGCTGTGCAGGACGTTGGCGGACTCTGGGTCGAGACTGGGGCTGCAGGGCCACTGAGAGCCCCGTAGAAGCACGTGGTTTGATTATGGTGGTTCGGGTATAGGTGGGGGCTGGGTGGGCTGTAGGTGGACCCTGGGTCGATGGGGGGTGCCTTTGTACTGCTGTAATAATACAAAATACAGGCTGTTCTTGGGTCCCTGTGGAGAGATGGCGGACTCTGAAAAATCTCTAAGATATTGATTGTATAGGGGATTAGGGTACCCAACCTTTCCACCACTTCTGTCCTCAAACCCCCCACCCCTGGCCCCTTTTTTCTGCCGAAAAGCCCACCCCCACCAGGGTCTGCCAACAGGCTCTCCCCTTGGCCCAATGCAGCCCAAAACAGCCATAACAAGCTTAAAATAGGCTTAAGGAAAGCTTAAAATAGTCTTAAGAAATCCTTGGGCGACCCGCTATGGCTGAATAGGGAGGAGGAGGGAGGCCTTCACTGAGCTGCATGAGCTGCCTCAGCCACATGAGACCACCATGTCCATAGGGACCATCAACCACTTTCGAGACTGCCTAATCCACTAGGGACGCTCTACCACTTTTACCACATCGATCTCAAAGGCTCACAAAGACGCTCAGAGCCACGATCTAGACCCTACCAGCTACAGTCCTATGACTTCACCATCAATCGTTGCTCTATTGGCGTCTATTGAGCTTTAAATGGCATCTGTGTCCTTCATGCTGCCTTAAGTCTTCACTTGCAGCCTTAAATCTTAGGGAAAACAATTTTACGAACAACTATAAGATAAATACGAGACCTATACAGCATAGGTAATAATAAAATAATCAAGAAAGAGAAGAGAGACACATAAGCTGCCTTAGCTGTATGAGTCCATATGAGACTAGATGTGTATGAATGAGACTAAGGTGGACACTAGGGACATAGTAGCTGCTTTTAGACTAAGCTTTTAAGAATATAATACTAGGCTTTATAATGTCGCTTTTCTATGTCGCTTTATAGCAGCTAATACTAAGCTTTTAGAGATAGCTTTTAAGTAGATACAGTAGCTACTTAAGACACTATAGCTGTAGTAGCTGTTATAGTCTATATAGCTGTTTGGCTGCCGGGCTGTAGACATAGTATAGCATGTGGAATTATAGGTGTCAAGAAAAATTTCGTATAGGGCTGTTTGTGACGGACTGTAGTGACTAAGGCGCAAGTAATTTCTATACAGGATAAGGGAGTCGTGTATAGCAAATGTTAGACAAATAGTGGTGCTGAGATGCTAGTAGATACTAGATGTGGTGGTTGACTGATGAGTCAATGTGTGCTACCATTATGAAATATTTTCATTGAAAAGCAGCTAAAGTAGGAGTGAGGCATGGACTTTAAATACAAGACAGCTTTTTACAAGTATGCACAAGCGATCGTTGACAGCATTGAGCAGAATAGGCCTAATCCTTCCGACAAGCTGATGTCTTTCGAGCGAGAGAAGAGGTTAGTTACAATGGTTGCAGGACTCAGCGAGGAGAGTAGCTTAGAAGACATTGAACAGCTCGGAGCGATGTTGAGGGCAGAAATTGCCGAAGCCATAACGTCTAAAGAAGCGAGTGGTGGGTTCAGTATTATTAAGGATATTCTCGACAATTATACCAGACTGAGAGGAGTTCGATCTGATTACAATGAGAAGGTAAAGATTAATAATAAAAAGCTTGAAGTTTCAGAAGAATCAGATAAAAAGACTCTTGAGCTACTTAGAAAAGAAGAATCCATGCTAAATAGCTTGAATCCTAGTCTAGGATCTCCGGCCTATAGTACATTAGTTAGTAATCAAAACAAGCAGCGTGAAATTGAAATGAGGTTACATGCTAGGAGAAAAGAAAGAGATAGCAACAAAATACTAATCGATACTGAACCAGAAGACGCCAAAGACGCTAGATTTCAAGAGCAATTTAAAAAAGAACGGTGTGCAATCGACTCAAGATTGTTTACTAAGTCGGAAGACACAGACCGACTGCATGTAATCATGTTTAATGAAGATGATAGTGATGGGGAAGGAGAGTAGAATGAAATCTAGTTATGTGAAGGAGCGTTTTTATGAGCGTTTAACTAAAATCGCTGAGCGAGCTTCTTACAGCTTTAAGGTAACGAAAAACGGATGGATTGACGAGAAAGGACTGGAATCCATTCTGATTTCTTGCAATACGTTAGAACATTCATGCACTTTATGGGGACTTCAGAATTTTAAGAAACTTATTATAGATATTTCAGTTGAAAATACATTAAAAGATTCATTCGATGGAGGGAATCTTGAAGATCTGCAATCTATTATGAGTATTCTTACGTTCATGGAAAAAGCTAAGTTAGAGGAAAGCGTGAATGACTAACATAATTGATTACACCGTGTCATACAGAGCACGCCTTGATTCAGTCTCACTTCCAAAGCTAAAAGAGCTTGAAAACAGCGCTAGAAAAAGATTAAATGATTTAAATAAATTAAATGAGGGATTATCGTACATAGTTTATAGTATTCGAGGCGAATATATATTCCAAGATAGTAATTATTTAGTAATTGAAGCAATGACTGCTAATCGAGAAATGCTGAGGATTGCAGAGGCTGATGTCCATCATGTATTGAGGAGTTTATATGAATAATAGTTTAATTCATGTTAGTGCTTTCCTATTAGCTGGCATTATACTACTAACTACATGCTATGTAGGATTTGAGTTAATTCAATTTTTAAAGGGGGTTTTGTAATGAATGACGAAAAAGATCGCATGAAGAAAGATGAGGTGTCTTTAATTGGGCTGCTAGGCATGGGAATACTATTAGCACCTCTGATTCTAGCAGCTGCAATAGTTGCTTCGTATGCGTTTAACAATTACGTTTAACAATCTTTAAGTTGCAATTAAATTTGAAATGAAGTACAATATAATTGTCAAGTAACTTACCCGACAATGTCAGTCACAAGACAGCTGCCTAGGACCGGAGAATCATCGATCTTTTCAGCCGGTCTTACAGCTTTAAGGGGGTATAATGAAATCCTGGAGATCACCTGATGTCGATGTTAAATTTCATGTATTTTCTGCCATTAACGATGTTGTCAATGAAGATTTATATGTTGATCTCTTAGATGGAGGGCAACGTCATGGGGAATATCACGTCATCAAACACGGATTGCCCGGCTCAGAACGATTCACCCACGTTATATTTTCTTCAGATACAAATGATATCATAGGTGATATCGTCGAATATCATGGTAAAACTTATTACGAATGGTTAGATGAAGCTAAAAACAAGCTATTTAAAGGCTCAATATGATGAAATTTCTTTCTGATTCTTTCATGTATTTATGCGTCTTATTTTTTACTTTCGTAGTAACAATGCTTGCTGTAATCATCACAACGATTCCATTTATATTATTAGCAGTTAGAATTGCAATACCTCCAATGATTATTTATGCTTTATTTGTTGTAATAAAACATTTTTCATAATTTAATACTGCTTTAATACAATCTTCAAAAAGCTCTGCTATACTGTAATTGAATCAAAACAATAGGGGGATTCAATATGGCACGAGAAGTCTACGTAACAGAAACTTTCTTAAATACCCAAATCGAGCTTTTATTTAAACTCGAACAAAAAGCCCTAGATTTAGGGAATGAAGAATTGCTGTTAAAAATACGTATCGTAAAAAATAATTTGATTGATGTTAAGCTGTCACAGTGGTATGATGCAATAGATGTGGACGAAGAATTTGCAGAGCAAGCTATTCAACATATGAGAAACATGGGGGCCTTATGATACACTCAACATCGGACGTATTAGTCATGATTGCTATAGTGTCCGTATATACTCTAATCGGCACGGTAGCAGGCTTGATTGTAAGCGGTCTTGTACATAATACTGGCCCATTTATTGTGCTTTTTGGATCTATTGTAGGTATTGCGATTGGAGCATATATGGCCGTTGCGTTGGAGGACGAGATTATATGAAAAACAAATCCTTAACTCACCTTGAAAGATTATGGGCCGATTTAGATATCGCAAGGGACCTAACGAAAGGTAAATATATGACCGTAAGAGACGAGTTAAGCTTACTTAAAGCTAAGTATGGTAAGCTAACTAAAGAACATAAAGAATTAAAAAAGATATATAATGAACTAAGTCTGACAGCAACAATAAGTGTCATTAAAGAAACATTAATGAAACCATTTATAGAAGGGCTGAATTATGGACGTGATAGTACCGATAATAATTTGGATGATTCCGCTAATAGGGGTAGTGATAGTGGGTAGAGAAGTAATTAAATCATTTAAAGACATTGAGAGAGGTGATTTATGAATAACGATTCGGCTCTAGTACCTAAACTGATTTTATTAGGATTTTTGGTAATACTAGGAGCTTTCTTTGTATTTTACTATATTATGGCAATGATTGTTGCGACCGTAACGCATGGATCGTTTACTGACCAGATATTCTACGCAGTCATGGGACTATTGTCGCTTGTATTAGCTAATGTACTAGTGGTAGGGTCTGTTAGACAAGAAAAATCGTTAAGTAAATCAAATAAGCAGTAGGAGATTCTTGATGAACACTTTAACCACATCCGAAGACTTATTAGAAACGATTGCGGGTCGGAAATTCTCGACTGTATTAGCAGATCCCCCGTGGCAATTCACAAACCGTACAGGAAAAATGGCGCCAGAGCATAAGCGTTTACAAAGATATCCAACGATGTCGCTACAAGAAATCAAAGATTTACCTGTTAAAACTATAACTAAAGAAACCGCTCATTTGTATCTATGGGTGCCGAATGCTTTGATAACAGAAGGTTTGGAGGTGATGGCTAATTGGGGCTTTACTTATAAAACCAATCTAATTTGGTACAAGGTACGAAAAGATGGCGGTCCTGATCGGCGAGGAGTAGGATTTTATTTTAGAAACGTTACTGAAATGATTTTATTTGGCGTTAGGGGAAAAAATGCGAGGACTTTGCAGCCAGGCAGAAGCCAAGAAAACATTATTTCATCCTGCAAGCGTGAGCATAGCAGAAAACCAGATGAACAATATAAGTTGATTGAATCTTGTAGTAATGGCCCGTTTATAGAGCTCTTTGCAAGAGGCCCGAGAAAGGGATGGTTTGTATGGGGAAATCAGGCAGAAGATTATACACCAAATTGGGAAACGTATGCCAATCACTCACAATCAAATAATAGCTTATCATAGGGGGTAATTATGGTCTGTCAATTAAGCGGTGAACTAGTTAAGAGAATTAAAGCACTTGAAGACCTGGTTGCTCAACTAAATAACAAAGCTGAAGTAGTCATGAGCTGGCAAACTTCTATAGTTGACTCTTTGCGTGAGCTAGATGTAAGATTAACTGAAGTTGAAAGATTAAAGAAGTAGGAGGTTGAGTATGGAAATAATACTAATATGTGTACTGTTTTTGTTAGCGATTGTATCTCAATTCTTATATCAATCGAAAATTGATAAGCTAGAAGATGAAATATACGAATTAAAATTGTACATACTTCGAAATGTTAGACCGACAGAGAATACCAGTAGGATTCCTGATTAGTTAACGGAGGTGAAGTATGAATAACAGTGACGAATATACTGAAGAAGATGTAGAAGTTGCACAAGAGCAAGTCTTAAATTATTTAGAGGATAGAGGTACACTATGAGCTTAATACTTCAGCCGTACTTTAGCATTGATATAGAGACGACAGGATTAAATATCTATGAGTCTCAAGTCATCCAGATAGGCGCTGTCTTTGATGATGGTGTTTCAAATCTAAAAGACCTGCCGAGAATTGAGATCTTACTTAAACCCGAAACCATGTATTATGAACCCTTCGCGATGTCAATGCACTCTGACTTACTGAAAAGGATTGCTAAACACGAGAATGTAGGACATGAATATCAATTCTCGAAATTTATCCGGGATCTAGTTCCAAGCGGTAAAGTCACGTTTGCCGGGAAGAATATAGGGACATTTGATCTACCAATCTTAATAAATAATGGTATTGACATCCCTGAATATAAGCATAGGCTAATTGATGTAGGATCTGTTTATTTTAACGATTTCGGGTACGTGCCGTCCTTAGATGAAATCAATGCGAAAATTGGGTACAAACCAGTAACTCATACAGCTTTAGAAGACGCTTTAAATGTAGTGTACGCTATTCGTCACAAAGTAGGCATTCAGTCATAGGAGGTGAAACACGAGCATAGGTCCTTTTATAGTCACATACGTCGGTACAGTAATATTCCTTGGTATTGTAGCAATTGTACTAGATTCATTCATTAACGGTTAAACGAGGTTTATATGGCAATAATAATTCTATCAGTAGCTTTGACAGTAGTTAGTATATACGCAATATACTTGAGATTAGTTTTAACTAGATTTCAACGAGAACTGGTTAATATCTTGTCTTTGCATTTAGAGGATGCGATAATCAAGACATTTAAAATTAAACAAGAAGACGATGATGATCTAAAATTCCCGATGCCTAAGATTCATTAGGAGGCTGCATGAATCGATTAAATGATAGATGGCAAAAGCCAATTCACTATCCGTTTCAGATTGACGAAATACAGGGGCAATGGCGCCTAACAACTCAAGACGGTGACGAGTTATGGTTTGCATCTTACTGTGATGCGTCAAACTTTATTCAGTCACGAGGAATTTACTTATGAATATACTTACCGTCAGAAAAGAAAGCGACAATATGTACAGTGTAGTGAACGAAAAAGGCGATATTATATCCACACACCCGACGTTTTCAGATGCTAATGTGGAAGTTTATAGACTGTTGTCTTTCACTACTTGGCTTTTTTAAGTGAGGTGACTTATGATACCAATTTTATTCGGAACTAAAGAACATCCAGCACAGCTCTATATCACAAAAACCGATCGAGGTCAATACAATTTAACAGCGGTAATAAGTACAGGAGACTCAAGATTGCTAGGGTCTTCTACTAAACTTAGCGTTACTCTTGACGGATTTTTTCGACTTTTAGAAAAGCATCCTGAATTTACGCAACCGATCTTGCATTAAGCTGTACTTAATAGTACAATAAGCTAAGACATAACCACATGGAGTTCTTATGAGTAAACCATACCGCAGAAGTAATACCTGTTTAGCCGTAGTAAGGCATGCAAATAAGCTGTTTTTTGCAGGGGATAGACGTATATCGTGGAACTTTAGTCAAGCACAAATTGCTCCAAGACCTAAAGTGACGATGCTGGACGGTATTCTTCGGGCAGGTACCGGGACAAGCGTGTTGTGTGATGAGTTTACAGACCTATTTAAAGCTCCTAAGTTAACAAAAAAAGACGATTCTTTCATGTATGTACAACATAAACTATTACCATCATTTTTAAAGCACCTCAGAGACCGTGGATGGGTTAGAAAAGGTGAGTGTAAGCTAACTAAATTCGAAGAAGCGGATCTATCTGCCACATGTCTAGTCGGGATCGGTACTGACTTATACGAGCTCGATATATCGCAAGACTTGATTGCAGTAGGAGCTATCTCATCCCCATTTGCCGCCGGATGTGGTGGACAATTAGCATGGGGCGCACTATTAGCATTAGAAAAAACAGCGCCAGATATGAAGCCAGAAGATAAGCTAAAAATAGCTTTAAATGCTGCCGCTGAAGTTAGTCCAGGCTGCGATTCTAACATTGATATTATTCATAATTAATGAGGTGGTATATGGACCAAGCAATAATTTACACCGTCATCGTCGTCGCTATGGTTATCGGTGGCTTCATGGTTTTTGATAAAACTGGTAAACAAGAAGAATTAAAAGGCCAGAAAAAAGCTAGAAAAAAGTCGAAAACAAGTAAAAAATCGATATAAAAAATATTTTTAAATTTTAATACTGTTTTAATACATACTCTAAAACTTGTGCTATAGTGAGTATATAGAGATTAGATAGGAGTATGTGCCATGACTGCCTGGTATAGAAATCAAAGTTCAAGTAGCTTAACATACACCAAGACTTCAACTCAAAGCCTAGAAGAAAAAGATTTAGTAGACAGTTTTCTTAAATGGCTAGTTTCCGAAGAAGTGAAGAGCGGTAATTATGAATAAGGTGAACGTCATGAACGATCTTTTCAACGTAGCTCTAGGATTCACAGCCGCATCAGTAATGATGCACGCTTTAGGCGTACTAGGGTTAATATTATTTATTATGATTGTTGTAGCGTTAACTAATTAATTCGGAGGCTTTATGGACTGGTTCTTATTTATACAGTGCGAAAGCTTTGACTTATATGGAAGCGTGTTACTTGCAATATTAGGAGTTTGGGGTACAATTATATATGCTTACCACACATCTAAAGGGGGTTCAAAATGAACGAATTATATTGGGATGCTGAAAGAGAAATCGTACTTGAACGTAATTTCGTCGAAACGCCTTACATGGATGATAGCCTAGACGACTTAGAACTTGAAACAGGATTAGATTTAGGGGGTTAGTATGAGAAAATTAGCAGCGCTTCTGTTTGTCTTTTTTAGTCCAGCGTGGGCTTTAACAGTACAGCTTCCGCAAGAGATTACGAAAGAGAATATGAAACCTATTATTGCCGAAATGGTGAAAGCCGATAAAACTGAGACTTTAACTGTTGTGAGTGACTCATACGGCGGAGACTCAGGAGCTATGCTAGATTTTATCGAGCTAATGGGAAAATTTCGACATTCTGTCGCGGTTGTTAATAGCTTTGCCGCATCAGCTGCTGCTTTAATAACCGCTAGTGCTGACGAGGTCGAGATTAAACAAGGCGCTGCTATTTTATTCCACAGAGCACATTGTGCATCTGAAACCGATACCGGATGTGTCGCTGAGATCGATGCTTACAATCAAGACGTACGAACTTGGATGAGCACCGATTTCGGTTTTAAAATAAACGCTTTGGATATAATGTTTGTCCTTCATAAAGACTTCATGGTAGTTTTTCCAAGTGACGTGACTATGACAAGTAAAGATTTAGTTGATGTATTTAATAACATCGCTGACAGTATCAGAGCAGTAGTACCTTACTCAGCCGAACAAGAACGCATAATAGTTAAAACATCGTTCTCTCAAGAGCGATTGAACCAGTTTAAAAAAGATTTAGATCTTATGCGATCCAAGACTCCAGAAGTTCTATGGAGCGTATATATTCTAACCGGCGTCATACTATCTTAATGCAAGCTGTCAAACACGTGCTATACTGAATACATCAAAGCAGTATAGAGGAGTAAGTGCCATGAGAACGACATCTAAAATTCAACTAGTGAGATACGTTCAACAAGGCTTGACAGTAAGTGGGGCTCTAGCTTTTAACGAGGAAGTCTACGCAACCTTAGACACTATGGAAGATGCAGGAAAAGCCTATACACATTTTAAAGATTACATTGAAACATTTTTAAAAGAAAGTTTTGGTGCAGTGATTATCACTGAGTATAGTGATGGTAATAAATATGAAATCTACAAATCTAATTATGAAGCTTTTATGAAAGAAATGGATTCAAATGGCGTGAAAGTTTTATTAATGAAAACAATTACTGGTTAATCATATGAAAAAGAAACTAAAAAAACTAGGATTAATACTATGTTTAGTACTCATATTACCATTATTATTACTTATGACGCCGTTCCTATTTATTATTTGGCTTTTAAATGATATACTATTCATAATTCTTAGCAGTTTGATGGAGCCTTGATATGAAAATGAGTTATGGATTAAGATGCGGATGCTGTAATACATTATTAAATAAATACGAACAAGATTTTTTTGATGAGCTAGGAGGTTGGTGCAGTAAATGTACAGCGTCAGCTTCTACTATCCCATCAGATGAGATAATATATGATGACGTTACGATAGAGGATTTAAAACGAATATTCAAAGAAGGGGTTGAATATGTCCGTCCAGACAAAAAGCTGTGATAAATGCGGTTCTCAAGATAATAGAAAGATTTTTGAAAATGGGTCAGAATTCTGTTTTACTCCTGGCTGTGAATTTAACAAGATTAAACGTAAAAGAGAAGCAACGCTAATTCCAGAAAACTCTGGATTACTTGTAGGATCTGTCGCACCATTAACTCAACGTCGGATTTCCCAAGAGACATGCGAGCTGTTCGGCTACATGCAAGGTTTAGACGACTTTAAAAACCCAGTTCAAATCGAAAATTACCATCATAAAGTTTCTGGTGAAGTCATTTGTCAAAAGATACGGAGACCTGACAAGACTTTCGCGTGGATCAATTCCAGCCGTACTAAAGAATGCGGTCTATTCGGTCAACATCTTTGGGCAGCCACTAAATACAATAAGATGATTATTGTCACTGAAGGCGCAATAGACGCTATGTCGTACGCTGAAGTAACACAAGGTAAGTATCCAGTAGTGTCTGTGAATACAGGCGCGCCAGGCGCTGAATCAGACCTTAGGCGCAACTTGGACTTCTTACTAGGTTTTGAGACAATAATACTTGCGTTTGATAACGACGAAGCTGGCCAGATTGCAGTTAACCAGTGTGCTGAGCTGTTCCCGCCAGGACGTTTAAAGATTGCGACGCCTGCTTTAAAGGACATTAATGAGCTTTTGTTAGCCGACCGTATTCCAGAAATTTTGCGATTACCTTTCACAGCTCGGGAATATAGACCTGACGGAATCGTTACTATTAACGATATAACATTAAGCCAGATAAAAGCTGCAACGCCTCGAGGACTTCCTTTACCATACCCAAAGCTTGACGAAATGATTAGAGGTATTAATAAAGGACGCTTAACACTCATTACAGCTGGATCTGGAATCGGTAAAACAACTTTCATGAAGCAGTTAGGTAAATACTTACTCGATAACTCAAAAGATCTCCGAATAGCAAATATCTTTCTCGAAGAGAATATGCTTTTCACAGTTCAGAGCTTTATCGCTTAGATCATAATAAACCAGCATACCAGTTCGCCGAGAATCCAAGTATATTATCTGACAGCAAGATTACTGAATCACTTGCAAAGTTTAAAGATCGTATGACATTCTATGAGCATTTCGGATCTTTGAGTTTAGAACGACTTGAAGTAATTGTTGAGTATCTAGTCCAGGCATACAAAGTAGATTTTATATTCCTTGACCATATTTCCATTTTAGTCTCCGGCATGGAATCTAGTCGAGAAGGTGAGCGAAAAGACATTGATCGCATCATGACAGCACTGCGTTCCATTGTAGCACGTACTGGGGTAGGTATACTCGCTGCTGTCCATGTAAAACGTGGAAAAGATTATAACGAAGGTGATCATGTGAGCCTTACAGATTTACGCGGAAGTGGTTCTTTAGAGCAGCTTTCCGATATTGTCATAGCTTTAGAACGTGATCAACAAGGCAATGACCCTAACAATCTGCTGATAAGGGTTCTTAAAAACCGGGTCAGCGGTAACGTCGGCCAAGCCGACACCTTGCGATATGACTTACAAACTGGTAAACTTGAAATCTCCGAAGGATTTAACTTAGCTACCAGGATCGGAACTAACGAGGATTACTAATGAATCGAGTCATTTTAGACTTAGAAGCCAACGGTCTTTATCATGAAGCTACAAGGATTCATTGCATAGCTTTGCGTGATATTGAAACGAATCAAGTCGAAGTCTATACAAACGACTTCAATGTCTACCCATTGGCGACAGGGTCATTGGCAGACTTTACCGAGAAAGATTTGTCACAAATTATCGGACATAATGTGATAAATTATGATTTACCTGTAATCAAAAAGATATTAGGAAAATCATTTGATAGAGTTGAGGTAATTGACACCCTGCTACTCTCAAATCTCTTTTACCCAGATATTTACGAAGCCAAGCCTCTTTCTAGCTACGACATCAACCTGTATAAAGTTAAAGGCGGTCATAGTTTAAAGGCTTGGGGTGTTAGATTAAAAGAGTTTAAAGGAGAATACACTGGCGGATTTGACCTCCCGACTGAGGAGATGTTTGAGTACTGCATTCAAGATACGAACGTGACTCTTAAGCTTTATAATTACTTAATGGAGCATAAAGTAAATCACGTAACGACAGATCTTCCAATACAAATTGAACATGAGATCGCACCAATTGTAACGAGACAAGTGCAGCGAGGCGTAGCTTTTAATGAAAATAAAGCTATTGATTTACTAACCGAACTCGATGCTAAAATCTATAAAATGAGGAATGATTTAAGAGATCAGTTTAAAACTAGAGTAGTACCAATGGGAGAATTCACCCCGGCTATGGATCGTCCAGCTTTCGGCTATAAAAAAGGCTGTACTTTCACTAAAATCAAATTTGAAGAATTTAACCCAGGATCCAGAAAGCAAGTAGGAGACCGCCTTCAAAAAGAATTAGGATGGGAGCCTGAGGAATTTACCGAAGCAGGGGCTGCTAAATTAGATGAGAAAGTCCTATCCACACTTCCTTTACCAGGGATTGAATTATTAAAAGAGTACTATTTAGCTCAGAATATATCAGGCAAGTTATGGACTGGCGATAATTCATGGTTAAAAAGCTTAAAAAACGGTAGAATCTACGGGCAAGTCATCCAAAACGGGACAGTTACCGGAAGATTTACCCATCATCGACCAAATCTAGGACAGATTCCTTCGGAGAAAAATATTTATGGGAAGCAATGTAGAGAGTTATTTGAAGCTTCGCCAGGTATGGTTTTATTTGGATGTGATGCAGATGCCTTGGAATTACGATGTTTAGCGGGGTACTTAGCTAAATATGATAACGGCGAATTTGTAAAGACAGTTCTATACGGTAGTAAGGAAACTAAAACTGACGTTCATACATTAAATGCTGAAGCTTACGGCGTACCAGGAGACAGAGACTGCGCTAAAACATTATTTTATGCTATGCTCTATGGTGCACAGGCGCCTAAGATGGGAGAGATTTTACATAGATTTGGCTATAATATCGAAGAATTCGTACCTAATTTGCAGTCCGAAGTTTTTAAAATAAAGAAATGGGCAGTATCAAAAGGGATTGATAGGAATGAGATGTGGTATAAGTTTGTCGCTGCTGGTAAAGTTTTAAAGCAAAACTACGGTAATCAAATTCCAGCTTTAGACGAACTTAAGGCCGGAATCTTAGCTGTAATAAAAGAAAGAGGGTATTTGAAAGCTATTGATGGCCGAAAATTAAAAGTTAGATCTGATCATGCTGCTTTGAATATGCTTCTACAATCTTGTGGCGCAATTTTAATGAAAAAAGCCTTATTTATAGCTGACTCAGATCTGAAAGATAAAGGCTTGACACCAGGCAAAGATTATGAATTTGTATTAAATATACATGACGAATTTCAAATTGAGGTGCTTGACAAGGAGGAAATAAAGAGTATAATATCTGTATTAGTACCAGATTCAATTCGAAAAGCAGGTGAATTTTTCAATTTTAAATGCCCTATGAAGGGCGATGGAAAATTCGGCAATAACTGGTCAGAAACGCATTAATAGGGGGTTAACATGGCACTAAATCAAGTTATGTCTATAGGCGGTCAAAGTTCTGGCGGAAAAGTTCAAATAACGCCTGACGTGTACTTAGCTCGAATACAGCATATTGTCCATATAGGCTTAGAAAAAAATACATTCCCAGGAGCTAAACAGCTATTCACTGATAAAATAGCAGTGGTATTCCAGATACCAGACCTACGAACATCTGACAACCGTCCCGTAACGTTAACGAAAACTGGTGCATCTTCGCTCGGTGAGAAGTCTACACTGACGAAGATTGTACAAGCCGCTACAGGTAAAACTTCAGGATCAATCGATCTTAAAGATTTATTAGGCGCTCCTGTACAGTTGCAAGTTGAATTAACTCCGACAGGAAGCCCAAAGATAGCTAATATCTTAAAGGTCGCGACATCTCAATTAAAATTAGTTTCTCCAATCGAAGGCGAAACAGTCCTAGTCTTGAATAAAGAAACTGCGACCGAGGCGCAAAAAAAAGCTATACCAAAATGGTTAGCAGATAAATTAAACGAAACTGTTGAGAAATCTGCGACTGTTGAAACAAAAGATATACCAGATACAGACTACTAAAATAGAAGGGGGCTTCCATGCTTAATTTAAAAAAAGCAGGTGAAAAATTAGTATCTAGGGTTCAGGAGACGATGTCTCTATCTGATTACTTAGAGCTTTGCAAGACTGATAAACTAGCATATGCGACAGCTTCGGAGCGTCTTTTAGATGCTATTGGAGCCCCTACGTTAGTTGATACTAAGAACGATGAACGATTAGCTCGGATATTTTCAAATGAGACTATTCAAGTTTATGAAACTTTTAAAGATATTTACGGCTTAGAGTTGCCAATAAAAGACTTAGTGTCATTTGTCAAGCATGCTGCCCAAGGTCTGGAAGAAAAGAAACAAATTCTGTATCTCTTAGGACCTGTTGGGTCTAGTAAATCGACGATTGTTCGTCTTTTAAAGCATTTAATGGAACAGCGTCCATTTTATGCGATTGAAGGCTCACCAGTCTTAGATAACCCATTATCTTTGTTTAACGCTTCAGACAGTGAAGAGTTAGGTGTACCAGCTCGCTATTTGTCTGTCATACCGTCACCATGGCTAGCTCAGAAAGTCAAAGAGCTTGACGGTGATATTTCTCAATTAAAAGTTGTGAAATTATTCCCAAGCGAAGTTAATCAAGTAGCTATTAGCCACGTTGAGCCTGGTGATGAAAATAATCAAGATATTTCATCCTTGGTAGGTAAAGCTAATATTTCCCAAATTGGCTTACTTGATGCGACTAACCCAGATGCGTATTCATTTTCCGGTGGATTATGTAAAGGTAACCGCGGGTTAATGGAATTTGCAGAAATGTTCAAAGCCCCAATCAAGTCGCTTAACCCCCTCTTAGAAGCGACTCAGTCCGGGATGTATAACGGAACGCAGCCGATTGGGGCTATTCCTTTCGACGGATTGATTATAGCTCACTCTAACGAATCTGAATGGACTAAGTTCAGAAACGATAAGAGAAATGAAGCTTTGATCGACCGTATTTTTATCGTCAAAATCCCTTACACTCTTCGTTTTAGCGAAGAAAGTAAGATTTACCAAAAGATGCTAAATGATAGTTCTTTGTCTGACGCTTCAGTAGCACCTAAGACACTTGAAACGTTAGCAAAGTTTTCAGTCATGACAAGATTAAAACCGTCACAGCACATCCAATTACATCGTAAATTAGAAGTGTATAATGGTGAAAACTTGAAGCACAAGATTAGCGATGTTAAAGGTGTCTATGAGCTTAAGAATGAAGCTAAAGATAATCCACCAGAAGAAGGATTCTCTGGAGTTTCTACACGGTTCGCTTTTAAATTGCTTGCCGAAACGTTTAACTATGACATTACGGAAACAGCAGCAAACCCAGTCCACTTATTAATTTTATTAAAAGATAGGATTAAGAAAGAAAACTTGGATAAAGCAGTTGAACTGGCTTATTTACAAGCTCATCAATTAGTCCTTGAAGATTACAAGACCTATTTGGATAAAGAGCTCAGAAAGGCTTATATCGACTCCTATGAGGAATATGGACAAAACCTATTTGACCGATATGTACTGTTTGCCGATGCGTTCTTGAGGGAAGATACAATCAAAGACCCAACGTCAAGCTTAATGATGTCGCAAAAGGAATTGGACGAGTTCTTGTTGGAGGTAGAAAAACCAGCCGGAATCTCTAACAAGAAAGATTTTAGAAATGAGATCGTGACGTTTGCGTTTAGATATCAAGCAAAAAATGGCGGTAAAAATCCACGATGGACTGCATACCAAAAGATTAAAGATGTGATTGAAGCAAAAATCTTAGGTAATATCGAAGATATGTTACCAGTTATCGCTACGTCTTCTCATGGAGATGATGATAGCAAAAAACGCCATAGACATTTCGTTGACAGAATGAAAAAACTAGGCTATACTGAAAGACAAGTAGCCATTTTAACAGACTGGTACGCGAAAGTTTCTAGAAATTAACGTCCATAAGCAGAGATAGAGGGGTCTCATGACTGGAATCGTAGACAAGAGTCAATCACATAAGTCAGGCCAAGCGGTCAGTCGTCAGAAGATGATTGATCGCCACCGTGACCGATTACGTCGCCAAGCTGCTGATATTGTCCGAGGAGCCGGTGTTGACGGTCTCAAAGGCAAAAAGCACATCGTTATTAATGGCGATGATATCCCGCAACCACCTATTTACCAATCACATGGTGACGATAAATTTGTTATCCATGGAAACAAGCAGTTCAATAAAGGCGATAAAATCCCAGTCCCAGGAGGGCAAGGGGGCGGTAGCGGTCAAGGGCAAGGAAATGGGGAAGGAGACTCCGAAAGCGTTTTGGATATGATATTAACTCAGGAAGAGTTTTT
>WBZT01000742.1_pt1 | contig 25496 bp, 22 predicted proteins | sample 5204241 | NCBI WGS metagenome assembly WBZT01 (sample SAMN12344358, study PRJNA552823) | activated sludge metagenome | biome: Activated sludge suspended growth; feature: Nitrification reactor; material: Wastewater; isolation source: activated sludge from nitrification reactor of wastewater... | reverse complement strand
AGGCCGCTCAGTTCGGCCTGCAGACTACCGAACATAATATCGCCAACGCCAATACCCCAGGCTTTTCGCGACAGCGGACGATCCAGGCGAGCAATTTTGCGCAGCAGACAGGGAGCGGCTTTTTCGGGCAGGGTACGCATGTGGTGACCGTCGAACGCATGTACAGCCGCTTTCTGACCGACCAGGTCAATCGTTCGCAGAGCAGCATGAGTCAACTCGACAGCTATGCCGCTCAAATCAGCCAGATCAACAATCTGTTCGCCGATCCGAGCACCGGCTTGTCGCCAGCGTTGCAGGGTTTCTTCACGAGTGTCCAGGAGGTTGCGGCCAATCCTTCTCAGTTGGCGAGCCGCCAAATAATGGTCTCCGCGGCACAGACGCTGAGCACTCGATATCAGTCGATGGGTGACCAGCTCGCACAGATGTACGACGGCGTCAATGGCCAAATAGAGGCAACCGTCATCAGCATCAATGCCAACATCAAACAGATCGCATTGCTCAACCAGCAAATCTCCGTTGCCCAGGCCGCTACCGGTCAACCCGCCAACGATCTGCTGGATACCCGCGACCAGCTGGTTCTCGATCTGAACAAGATGATCAAGGCAAAGACCACGACCAACAGCGATGGCAGTTACAATGTATTCATCGGGACTGGCCAGCAACTGGTCGCCGGTTCGATCACGATGGATCTCGCGACCATGTCATCACCGAGCGATCCTTCCCGGCGGGTGGTCGGCCAGGAAAGCGTGACGGGTGACCACGAGATCCCGGAATCGCTGCTCAGTGGCGGCTCGCTCGGCGGATTGCTGGCTTTCCGGAGCGAATCTCTCGATCAGGCGAGCAATGAACTGGGCCGCAACGCGATCTCGTTGGCGCTTACCTTCAACGCGCAGAGTGCTCTTGGGCAAGACCTGCTCGGTCAGTCGCAGCTCTCTTCTGCGCCCAACAGTTTTACACCGGATCTGTTTTTGGTTTCACCGCCGAAGGTCATTGCAAACATCAACAATCCGCCGGGTAGCCCGACTGTTAGCGCTACTTTTGTCAGCCCGCCCCCGTTCAACGAAAACTTCTATACCGACCTCGGGAGCAGTGATTACCGGCTGAGCGCGGACGCGAGTGGTGTGACGCTGACGCGTCTTTCCGACAACAAACAATGGATCGGGGCTGATCTCGGAGAACTCAACACGAATCTGGCAAGTGATCCGCAGGGGTTTACGCTGGATCCTTCTCCGACCCTGTTGGAAGGTTCAAGCTATCTGATTCAGCCGACCCGCGACTCTGCCCGTAAACTCTCGGTCAATCCGGCGATTGTGGCGGACGCCAGCCTGATTACGGCTGCCGGGCCAATCCGCACTTCGACAGGGGCGACCAATACCGGATTGGCCAAGGTGTCGGCAGGCAGTGTCGGAACAGGCTATGTGGCGGCTGTGGCAGGGATGCCGATGTCTCTGGAGTACCAGGGCGGCAATCTGCAAAACTTTCCGGTCGGTGCGCAGGTGTCGATCAATGGCGCCGCTCCGGTGGTGATTGCTGCGACTACGGATGTCGTTCCTTACACGAGCGGGGCGACGATTGCTCTTCTCGACCCGCTGACGAGTACACCCGGCTTCAGTTTTACCATCACTGGCGTACCCAACAATGGCGACACCTTTACAATTGCCAGGAATTCCGGTGCGCTCAGCGATGGGCGTAACGCGCTGGCTTTGACGCAGCTCCAGACACAGCATACGATGGCCGGGAAATCCTCTTCCTTCCAGGAAGCCTATGCGCAATTGGTCAGCCAGACCGGTAGCAAGACCAATCAGATACAGGTCAGCAGTGCGGCGCAGCAGGCCCTGCTGATTCAGGCCCAAGACAACCGCGAATCGCTCTCGGGGGTCAATCTCGACGAGGAGGCGGCCAATCTCATTCTTTATCAACAGGCCTATCAGGCTGCGGCCAAGGCTCTGCAAGTCAGTTCCGATCTGTTCGACTTGATTCTGCAAATGTCGGCTTAAGGAGCATCCTATGCGTATCAGTACCAATCAAGCCTACGCTTCTGGTTTGCGCGGCATCGAGCGCAGCCAGAATCAACTCCTCAAGCTGCAGAATCAAATGTCCAGCGGGCGCCGCATGCTGACTTCGGCGGATGATCCCGTCGCCGCTGCCCGAGCGCTTACCGTTTCGCAGTCCAAGGACATCGGCGTCCAATACGCACAGAATCAGGGCGACGCGACCGCGCGGCTTGGCCTGGTCGATAGCCAGCTCGCCGCCTTGACCAATCTGCTGCAGAGCGTTCGTGAACGGGTCATTCAGGCGGGCAATACGGTGCTGTCGGACAGCGATCGCCAGGCCATTGCCATTGATCTGGAAGCAAGCTTTGACGGCCTGCTCGGGATTGCCAATAGTCAGAGTGCCGAAGGTGACTACCTGTTTTCAGGTTACCAGGGCGCAACGATTCCGTTTGCCGGCAGTGCAAACTCCTCGGTCACTTACGCAGGGGATGATGGCCAGCGTTTGCTGCAGGTGACCTCAACTCAACAGATGCCAAGCAATGTGGCCGGCAGCGATTTGTTCATGAATATCCGGGAAGGCAATGGCACCTTTTCGACGGCGGCCACTGGCGGCGGCGGTTTTCCCAACCAGGGTTCAGGGATTATTGAGCCGGGTTCGGTGCTCGATCTCCAGAAATGGCAAAGCGCCTTGAATTCCGGTTTCCCCTGGCAAGGGACGGGAAATTTCTCGCTACAGGTGCAGTTTTCCTCGGTTGCAGGCGTCAGTAGTTACCAATTGTTCGATGCCTCGACGCCGGACTCGTCAGGTACGTCCCTGGCTCCTAAGGCAGTCAGCGCGGTGCTGCCCTTTGTTTCAGGACAGGCTATTCCGCTGGTCACCACCATTCCTGACGTTGACTTCGGCGCACAAGTGGTGATCAATGGGTTGCCTGCTGCCGGTGACACTTTCACGATTAGGCCGAGCGCCAACAAGAGCGTTTTTCAGACCATGCAGGAGCTGATTGGCCTGTTGCGTTCGCCGCTGCTGGCGTCGGCGACGACCAGAACGGACTTCTCTGGCCAGTTGCAGGGGCACCTGACCAATCTTGATCAGGTGCTTGTCAATGTCAGCCGCGTGCACACGACCGTGGGAGGGTACCTGCAGGAACTGGACGGCCTGAGCAGCAACTCCGAAGCGCTGGATATTCAGTATGCGCAGACCCTGTCGGATCTTCAGGATCTGGATTATGCGAAGGCGATCACCGACTTCACGATGCAGCAGGTCAACCTGGAAGCTGCACAGAAGTCTTTTGTACAGATCAGCGGTCTGAACCTCTTCAAATATCTCTGATCCACAAGGACATGGCCATGCGTTCGCCTGCAGGTTTCTTGCTGGTCATTCTGCTGAGTGGCTGCGGAAACGTCGATTGGTACTTGCGACCCCGTCCGGACAGCAGCCATTTGTCCGACTATTCCTTCAAAGAGGCGCAGAATCCGATGCCGAGCGTGGCACCACTTCGGGCTGCCGTCATTGCCGGAGCGGTGGCTTATTCGGTCAAGGAATATGCGGGCAATGCCGCTTATTCTGGACTGGCCGTTGCTGCTGCGGTTGCGGCCTATGCCATCTACGATCCTCTGGCGCCCAACTGGACGATTGAGGAAAGGATTCTTGACGCCGATACCTACCGCCTTTCGATGCGCGCCAAGAGCTTTCGCACCGGTGGCGATGGGGAATCCGGATTGATTTTCAAGCGGCGGGCATTGCAGCTACAGCGCGAACGAGGCGTTCCCGCATACCGTATCCTCGACTACTCGGAAGGGATCGATTCGAGTACGCCTTTCACGCACCGTTACGCGGAAGGCGTGATTCAACTGGTTCGTGCCGATTCGCCTAAAACGCCTTGACGGTTATTAGCCCCCTCGCAACCAGTATCGAGTCCGCGCGCGACTGACTGTCCAGCTACCAGGAACGTACCCTGCCGGTGTCGAGATGAATAAACTCGTCATCCGGATAGAAGCCAACTCCACCGGCACCCTGGGACATTGCGGCGTCACGCAGATCGACCAGGGACACGCCGGCAATGCGCAGATCGATGGCCTTGCCCTGCATGTGCAGGCTCTGCTTCGCTACGCCACCGCTACGGGTGCGGCGCAACCTGGCGTTGGTCTGGGCGCAACGGTAGCCGGAAATGATCTGGAAAGGCTGCTCGCAGCCCAGTTCCTGCCGAAGCTGGAAAAGCAGGTCAAACAATTGCGGGTCGATACTGCCGACTTCACCCGAGTAATGGTCACGCAGAAACCAGTCGAGACGCTGTAGCCCCTCGGGGAGATAGCGGTCGCCGAGGGCAAATACGACCGAGAGACGTTCGCCGGTATGGGTGTGATCGAGTTCGAGGGTGCGCGCAGTCGGCAGAGCCGCCAGTGCAGGCTTTGCCAGTGGCAGTGCAGCGCCGACGACGACCAGCCGGGCGGCGTCAGCGAGAAACAGGCGGCGTGAATAGGGCTTTAGCATGACTGCTCCATGGCAAGGCTAATAAGCTGATTCTGCTGGAATGTTGGCGGGGTGGGAGGACCGTACGGCGAGCGATCGCTGACGCAGGGCAGCGTCGAGAAGTGAGTCTTGCCGGTAGATGTCGGGGAAAAAATACACTCGCCCGTCCCGGACGGCTGCCGTGTGATAAGCGATGACCACCGGCAAGGCCTCCTGCAAGCGAAGGGTTGTGGATTTGCCTTTGCGCATCGCTTGCACGATGCGCGCTTCACTCCATTCCGGCGCATCGGCCAGAACGAATTTCGCCAGTTCCACCGGTGCCTCGACGCGAATGCAGCCGTGACTGAAGTCGCGCCGGTCGCGTTTGAAAAGTTGGGGTGTCGGGGTGTGATGGAGATAAATATTGTCCTTGTTGGGAAATACGAACTTGATGTCGCCAAGAGCGTTACCTGCCCCAGGCTTCTGGCGGATGCGCATCTGGCCACGCTGCACTGCATCGAGACTGGCGCTGTCGAGACTGGTGCTGTCCAGACCGACGATGACGCGACCGTCGCTACCGACGAATTCGAAGCCCTGTCGATCGAAATAGCCGGGGTCGCGGCGCAGCCTGGGCAAGGTTTCGCTCCTGGCGATCGATGGTGGAACATTCCAGTAGGGGCTGAACTCGACAAAGCGCATGTCGGCATCAAAAAGTGGTGTCGGGGTTTTGCCTGTCGTGCCCACAATGACTTTCATCGCCGTCTTCATCTCAATTCTGCCGTCTCTGACCTGGTAGGCACGCAGCATGAATTCCGGAACGTTGACCACGACCACGCGCGGTGCTGGCAGAAACGGTGTCCAGCGTAGCCGTTCGAGCGCCAGTTCGAGCTGCCGGGCGCGGCTTGCGGGTGGCACATTGAGTAATGCGAAGGTATCTTTTCCTAGCACGCCGTTGGGTACCATGCCATGCCGCTCCTGAAATATCCGGACACCTTCGACGATAATGCCCTCGTAACGTCCTGGCGGTGCAGCATCGGTGCGCAGGTCGCCGAGCAATTCGAGTCGCTGCCACAGCGCTGAAATGCCCGCATATTTTTCACCTGGTTTCAGGTGGCCGTTGGGTAGCGCCGGTAGGTCCTGTTGCCAGGCGGGGTGGCCAGTCAGTTCGCGGTAGTGGGCAAGCGCCTCCTGCAAACTGCCGTACTGTGGCAGAGCGGGGGCCACGCTGCGGACGGTTTGGGCAAGGCGGTCATCGGTGATCGCCGAGGCCAGCAACAAATCAGCGTCGAATGCGCCGGTGGCCTGACGGTAGTTTGCACCAAGCTGACGCGGATCAACGCGCCCGAAGTGCAGGTCGGTGATATAGCGCCGCATTGCCGAAGTCAAGGCAAGATCAATCCTGATGACCTGGTCTGTCGCCAGCGCCATTCCGCTGATGGCATTGTCGATAGCCTTCCGCAGCCCCTCGGCGTTGTAATCCTGCGCATCCAGTCCGTCCGCCGCGGCGCTGTCAAGAAGGTCAACGGCCTGTTGGGCGGCAAGCGTTGGGCGTTCTGTAGAGAACCATAACAGCGCTTCAGTCGCGGAAGATCCGTGGCTGGCAATCATCAGACCGATGGTCAGGCAGATGGCCGGAAAATACCGGCCTCGGCAGCGCCAGGCAGGTGTTGCGGGGAGCAGCAGCGAGCAGGAAGACATGAGCAAGCGGAGCATGTTGCGGACTGCGCATTATCCACCATCAACGAAACATTCAGGAGATCGCACGCATATTCGCAGCCCCATGGTCAGTCTGGCAGCACTCTGACGGCTGTACTCCCTGGCTTGAGCACCCGCAATTTCACTCGGGCCGTCATTGCCGAGGCGTATAATCAAATCGGGAAGCTGGTCAGGCAGCCGCTGGGCAAGAGGTGCAAACCTGGAGCCGAGAGGAAAGTCCGGGCTCCGTAGAGCAGGATGCCGGTTAACGACCGGGCACCGTGAGGTGACGGAAAGTGCCACAGAAATCAAACCGCCGATGTTCCCGAGGATGGGGGCAGGCAAGGGTGAAACGGCGAGGTAAGAGCTCACCGCGACCGTGGTGACACGGGCGGCACGGCAAACCCCATCCGGAGCAAGGCCAAATAGGGAAGCATGGGCGTGGCTCGCGCTGCTTCCGGGTAGGCTGCTTGAGCGTGCTGGTAACAGTACGCCTAGAGGAATGGCTGCCCACGACAGAACCCGGCTTATCGGCCGGCTTCCCCCTCCTCCTCATTCCTGTCTGGCGAACAGCGATCGCTGCACGTCACCTTGGTGTTCGCCCTGATGACACTTCGCTGACCGTTGTTCGCATTCAACTCGCCATTTGTACGAATACTTAGGGCCCAATCTTAATAATTTACTTTAAGTGTGATCATTGCCCCCTTGTTTTATCGCGAGTAATTTCCTTTCTAACTACCTCAAAAGTCGCTCATAAGTCATTGTAGCCATTGGGAAAAGCAAAGCAGTACCTCTTGCTTTAGACGAGACCTTAACTTAAAGTGGGAGTAAGTGGCGAAAAGTGGGAAAATGTTGGTTTTAACGGGCGTACAGCAAGGGCTGGTTGGATGTTCCAGGGTGCGGCAGCGTTGAGTCTTGATGCCAAGGGCAGGCTCGCCATTCCGGCGCGTCACCGGGAAGCGCTTACGTCTGCTGCCAGTGGTCGACTGGTCCTGACCGCCCACCCGCATCGCTGCCTGCTGCTCTATCCCGAACCAGCCTGGGAACCGATTCGCGACAAGGTGCTGGAGGCATCGAGTTTCAATCGGCAGGCTGCAGCCATCAAGCGCCTGTTGGTTGGTAATGCCCGTGAAGAAAGTATGGATGCTGCCGGTCGTTTGTTGATTGCGCCTGAATTGCGCCAGTTTGCTCAACTTGAGAAACAGGTCTGGCTCGTTGGCCAGGGCAGCCATTTCGAAATCTGGTCGGACGTGGGCTGGCAGAAGCAACAGGAGGCCGTCTTCGCTCTTGGCGATCAGTTCCTGCCTCCCGGTCTCGAAGATCTGGCGCTGTGAGCACGTCACTTCGGCATCAAACCGTTTTGCTGGGGGAAGCGATTGAAGCACTGGAGATCAAACCCGCAGGCATCTACGTCGACGGCACCTTCGGTGGCGGCGGCCATACGCGAGCGATTCTCGAACGGCTTGGCCCGCAGGGTCGACTGCTGGCACTCGACCGCGATCCGCGGGCGGTGGCGCTGGCCCACACTATCCAGGATCGGCGTTTACTCGTCATGCATTGCTGTTTCGCCGATCTGGTCAACGCCATGCGGCAGGCAGGAATTGCAGCAGAGGAGAGCATCGATGGGGTGCTTCTCGATATCGGAGTCTCATCGCCGCAACTCGATGAGGGTGCCCGCGGCTTCAGTTTTCGCTACGACGCGCCGCTCGATATGCGGATGGATACGACACAAGGTGAGACCGCCGCACAGTGGCTACTGCGGGCCGGGGTGCAGGAGATCACGGAGGTCATAAGGAATTATGGTGAAGAACGGTTTGCTTTCCAGATTGCAAAGAAGATTGTGGCTGCTCGGGGAGAGCGGCCGCTTACAACCACGGGGGAGCTTGCCGCCCTTGTACGCGCGACCGTGTGGCCCCGCGAGCCTAGGCAGGACGCGGCGACGCGTACCTTTCAAGCTCTACGGATTCATATCAATCAAGAGCTCCAACAGCTCGCGCTAGTGCTGCCTGAGACCATGACCGTCTTGAAACAGGGAGGCCGCTTGGTGGTGATCAGTTTTCACTCACTCGAAGACCGGATCGTCAAGCACTTCATGCGTGACCAGGCGGCACCCGACCGCTTGCCCAGGCGATTGCCCTTGCGTGCCGCTGAATTGCCGCAACCGGAACTTCGCCTGGTTGGCAAACCACGGCGGGCGAGTGCTGCGGAAGTTGCTGCGAATCCCCGTGCGCGCAGCGCGGTGATGCGCGTCGCCGAGAAACTGACCAGGGCCAGGGAGGCTGCCTGAAATGGTTCGCCTGAATATTTTTCTGCTGCTGGCGGTGGTGATCTGCAGCCTGGCTGTGGTGACTTCACAGCACAAGGCCCGCAAGATTTTTCAGGCGCTGGAGGCCGAGCAGGAGCACGCCCGGCAACTCGAGGTCGAGTTCGGGCAGTTGCAACTGGAACTCTCAACTTGGGGCACGGCGACACGAATCGAGAAAATTGCTCGCGAAAAGCTGAAGATGCGTGTGCCGGAAACGGGCCACGTGATCACCGCGACCCCTACCGGAAGCTTGCCGCAATGATGCGTTTCAAAGGTCAAGTGGCGGCGCACAAGTTCGCCGAAAGCCCATTATTGCAGATGCGCCTGCCGCCTTGGCGCTCGCGCTTGATGGCCCTGTTGATCCTCGGTTCGTTCGGTGTGCTGATCGGACGAGCGTTCTACCTGCAGACCCTGAATACCGATTTCCTGCAGGAAAAGGGCGAATCTCGCTACCGGCGCGATATCGAAATCAGTGCTTCGCGCGGGCGGATTGCCGATCGGCACGGGGACGTCCTGGCCATTTCGACGCCGATGAAGTCGATCTGGGCAATCCCGCCAGCAACGACGCTGACGTCCGTGCAGGCGAGGCAATTGGCGGCTCTGCTGGAGACCGATGTCAAGCAACTGACCCAAAAACTGGACACCGACAAGACCTTCGTTTTTCTTCGTCGTCAGATTCCGCCTGCCGTGGCCGATCAGGTGGCGGCGCTCAAGTTGCCTGGCATCGGCCAGGACAAGGAGTACCGTCGTTTCTATCCGACCGGTGAAATGACCGCCCACATGGTCGGCTTCACCGGCGTTGACGACAAGGGACTCGAAGGCGTTGAACTGGCATTTCATCGGCAATTGCTGGGACAGCCCGGTAGCCGTAGCGTCATCAAGGATCGCCGCGGCCAAATCGTTGAGGACGTCGGTTCGATCAAGCCACCACAGGATGGCAAGGAAATTCGTCTGGCGCTCGATTCGAAGATTCAGTATCTGGCCTACAGCCATCTGAAACAGGCGATTGCCGACAACAATGCCAAGGCCGGCGGCGTCGTCGTGCTCGATGTCCGAACAGGTGAGATCCTCGCTCTGGCCAATTGGCCAACCTATAACCCGAACAATCGCGAAGGTCTGTCCGGGAGCCAGTTGCGCAATCGTGCGGTGACCGATACCTTTGAGCCTGGTTCGACACTCAAGCCGTTCACGATCGCCCTGGGAATCGAGGCGGGCAAGGTCCGCTCCGACACGATCATCAACTGCGCGCCAGGACGCCTGACCATTGGCAATGCGACGATTTCCGACGCGCATCCCCACGGCGCGCTGAGTGTCGCCGAGGTCATCCAGAAATCCTCCAACGTCGGCGCGGCCAAGATTGCGGCCATGCTGCCGTCGCAGAAAATGTGGCAGATGTTCGACGATGTTGGTTTTGGTCAGGTACCGCGCCTGGGCTTTCCTGGCGAGGTGAGTGGCCGGGTGCGTTCATGGAAGAACTGGCGGCCAATCGAACAGGCAACGATGGCTTATGGGCATGGTATTTCGGTGTCCCTGATCCAGTTGGCACGTGCCTATACGGCTTTTGCGCGCGACGGTGATGTTCTGCCACTCTCGCTGACCCAGGTTGAGTCGTCTACGCCCAGCGGCGTGGCCGTATTCAGCCCCAAAACCGCGCGTGAAGTCCGCAGCATGCTCGAGATGGCTGTTCTGCCAGGCGGAACGGCGCCCAAGGCGCAGATTCCCGGCTATCGTGTGGCCGGCAAAACCGGCACGGCGCACAAGCTCGTAGGGGGGCGCTATGCGAACAAGTACGTCTCGTCTTTCGTCGGTTTCGCCCCGGCGTCCGATCCACGCCTGATTGTCGCGGTCATGATCGACGAGCCGAGTGCCGGCAAACACTACGGCGGCGATGTCGCAGCACCGGTGTTTGCCTCCGTCATGGGGAGCTCCTTGCGGACGCTCGGCATTGCGCCGGACGTACCATTGGTCGTCGCGCAAAGTCCCAAAGCGCCGACACCCAAGGCGAGGCTGTGAGTAGTACGCAGGCAACTCGCGCGCGTGATGACGCTGCCAGGGCAAGCCTGACGCGGCTGGCAGCGCTCGGCATCGTGCCGGGTCGTGTCACTGACGATAGCCGCCAGGTTCTTCCCGGTGACCTGTTTCTGGCCTATCCCGGTGTTCTTGCCGATGGCCGCCGTTACATCGCCGAGGCCATTGCCAACGGCGCCGCTGCAGTCCTGTGGGAGGCGACGGCTACCAGCACCACTGATTTCACCTGGAATAGCGCCTGGCGGATTGCCAATCTGCCGATCATCGGTCTGCGTACGCTTTGCGGGCCGCTGGCGCACGCCATCTACGGTCGGCCGAGTGAGCGCCTGTCTCTGGTTGCGGTCACCGGGACCAATGGCAAGACCAGCGTCACCCAGTGGCTCGGTGCCAGCCACCCGCGCTGCTGCGCGATCATCGGTACACTGGGTGCGGGTTTGCCCGGTGAGATGGTCGAGACCGGTTTTACGACGCCCGAAGCGACTACTCTGATGCGCTGCCTGGCCGATTTCGCCGATGCTGGAGCACAAGCCTGCGCGCTCGAAGCGAGTTCGATCGGCATTGCCGAAGGACGCCTCGACGGCGCCCGTGTTGACATCGCCGTATTCACCAATCTGACGCGCGATCATCTGGACTACCATGGCACGATGGCGGATTACGCCGAGGCCAAAGCCAGGTTGTTCACCTGGCCGTGCCTGCGTCTGGCGATCAGCAATCTTGATGATCCCTACGGGCGTGAACTGGCCATGCTGAGCACCGCAACCAAGGTGATCGGCTACACTCAGCAGGACCTGCCCGACGATCGGCAGGGGACGATCCGTGCCGAGCAGGTCGAGGAAACCCTCGATGGTCTGCGTTTCCGGTTGTGTGCCCCGAGCGGTCGCGCCCTGGTCGAGAGCGGCCTGCTCGGTCGTTATAACGTTTCCAATCTGCTTGCCGTAGCAGCGGTATTGCTTGATGCCGGCCTGACTCCACAGGCGGTCGCCGAGCGTCTTGCCTCCCTGAAATCGCCGGCAGGTCGCCTGGAAAAAATCGGCGGTGGCAACGAACCTCTGGTCGTCGTCGATTATGCCCATACTCCGGATGCCCTGGAGAGTGCCTTGCACGCGCTCCGTCCGGTAGCCATTGCCCGTGGTGCCGGTCTGACCACCATATTCGGCTGCGGCGGCGATCGGGATCGCGGCAAGCGACCGTTGATGGGAGAAGTTGCTGTCCGCCATGCCGACCGCGTGGTGCTGACCAGTGACAATCCGCGTGGCGAGAACCCACAGGCCATTCTTGACGATATCCGCGTCGCTGCCACAGGCGCTGAAATCATAGCCGATCGCGCCGAAGCCATTCGGCAAACCATTCTCCTGGCCCATCCCGCCGATGTGGTGTTGATTGCCGGCAAGGGACACGAGTCCTATCAGGAGATTGCCGGTGTGCGCCGGCCGTTTTCGGACGCTGCCGAGGCGCGCGCTGCCCTCGCTGCCCGCCGGGAGATGGCATGATGATGGATCTCCTCGCTGCGGCCCGTGCGACGGCTGCCAGACTGATCGGCGACAACGTGACTTTCTGCGGTGTGTCGACCGATAGCCGAAGCATTGTTGCCGGCGAGATCTTTGTCGCGCTGCGCGGTGAGCACTTCGATGGACACGAATACGTGGCGGCAGCCCAGAGGCGTGGCGCGGTCGCCGCGATCGTTGCTGCAGACGCTGCCGAGAGCCTGCGCGCGCTGGGTTTGCCACTGTTGCAGGTGGCCGAGACCCGGTTGTCGCTGGGTGCTCTGGCGGCCGATTGGCGGAGTCGTTTCAAACTGCCGCTGCTCGCCGTAACCGGCAGCAATGGCAAGACCACGACCAAGGAGATGATTGCCAGCATCCTCAAGACGGCTTTCGCGGAGGCGGTATTGTCTACGCAGGGCAATTACAACAACGACATCGGCCTGCCCTTGACCTTGCTCAGACTGAACGCCACCCATCGCGCGGCGATCATCGAAATGGGCATGAATCATCCCGGTGAAATCGCCTATCTCGCGGGCATTGCCCGTCCCACGGTTGCCGTGGTGACCAATGCCCAGCGCGCCCATCTTGCCGGGATGGGCTCGCTGGAGGCGATAGCCAGCGAAAAGGGCAGTATCTACAGCGGTCTGGACGAAGACGGCATCGCGGTCTTCAATGCTGACGACCGTTGGGCCGATTTGTGGCGTGCCCAGAGTCGTGGGCTCGGCGTGATGACGTTTGGCCTTGAACAGACGGCTGATGTCACTGGCAGGTCCACCCTGCACGGTCTGGAAAATCGCCTCAACGTCTGTGCTCCGCAGGGTCAGTTCGAGGTCCTGCTGGCTCTGCCGGGCCAGCACAATGCGCGCAATGCCCTCGCTGCGGCCACGGCCTGTCTGGCGGCCGGTGTCTCGCTGGAGGCCGTGCAGGCCGGGCTAGCCGGCTTCCGCGGCCTCAAGGGACGGCTGCAGCGACGCGCCGCCCTGCATGACTCGGTGCTGCTCGACGATACCTATAACGCCAACCCCGACTCGGTGCGCGCTGGCATCGACGTTCTCGCGACGACGATTGGCAAGAAGGTGCTGGTGCTCGGCGACATGGGTGAAATCGGCGAGATGAGCGCCCAGTTTCACGACGAAATCGGCGGCTATGCCAAGAGCCAGGGAATCGATCGCCTGTTTGCGTTGGGTGAAGCCAGCGCTCTTGCTGCCCATAACTTTGGCTCTGGTGGTGAGCACTACACGCATGTCGACAAGCTGGTAGAAGCCTTGACTGCCGAGCTCACCCCGGCAACCACCGTCCTCGTCAAGGGGTCGCGTTTCATGCGCATGGAACGGGTGGCCAATGCCATCAGCGTTTCGGCACCCGAGGGAGGCGAGTAATGCTGTTGGTGCTGGCACAATGGTTGGCACAGGATGTGCGGGCCTTCAATGTATTCGGGTACATCACCCTGCGCACGGTGCTGTCTGCGATGACCGCGCTGATCATCTCCTTCATTGCCGGACCACGCTTGATCCGCTGGCTGGCCGCCAAGAAGATCGGCCAGGCAGTGCGACGCGATGGCCCGGAAACGCATCTGATCAAGTCCGGCACGCCGACCATGGGCGGGGCCCTGATTTTGATTGCCATCGTCATCACCACGCTGCTGTGGGGGGACCTCAGCAATCGTTATGTGTGGGTGGTGCTGATCGTGACCGTTGGCTTCGGTGGCATCGGCTGGTATGACGACTGGCAAAAAGTGGTGCATCGCAACCCGCGTGGCCTGCCGGCCCGCTGGAAGTATATCTGGCAGTCGGCCATCGGTCTGGTGGTGGCGCTCTATCTCGGCCTGACGGCCAGCGGGCCGGCACAGCTTGAGCTGATCGTTCCCTTCTTCAAGACCGTTTCCTATCCACTCGGTATCTTCGGCTTCATTGTCCTCAGCTATCTGGTCGTCGTCGGCACCAGCAATGCCGTTAACCTGACCGATGGTCTCGATGGCCTGGCGATCATGCCGACGGTGATGATTGCCAACGCCCTGGCCATCTTCGCTTACGTCGCCGGCAACGCCGTCTACGCCAAGTACCTGTTTCTGCCGTACATCCCGGGCGCGGGTGAACTGGCGATTTTCCTTGGGGCGATGGCAGGTGCCGGGCTCGGTTTCCTGTGGTTCAACGCCTACCCGGCGGAAGTGTTCATGGGAGATGTCGGCGCCCTGGCACTGGGTGCAGCGCTGGGCACCGTAGCCATCATCGTCCGCCAGGAGATCGTGCTGGCGATCATGGGCGGCATTTTCGTGGCCGAAACGCTGTCGGTGGCTGCCCAGGTTCTCTACTACCGGTGGACCGGAGGCCGGCGGATTTTCCGCATGGCGCCGCTGCACCACCATTTCGAACTCGGCGGCTGGAAAGAGACGCAGGTAGTCGTCCGCTTCTGGATCATCACCATCATGCTGGTGCTGGTCGGCCTGTCGACGCTGAAGCTGCGCTGACATGGACCTTCGGGGAAAGCAGACACTCGTCGTCGGCCTCGGCGAAAGCGGACTGGCGATGGCCAGGTGGCTGGCACGGCAGGGGGCAGTGGTCCGTGTCGCCGATAGTCGCGAGACGCCGCCGCGAACCGCTGCGTTGCGAACGGCCGTGCCCGAGGCAACCTTGTTTGCCGGCCCGTTTGTGCCGGCAGCCTTTGCCGGGGTTGATCTAATCGCCATCTCGCCCGGCGTCCCGAGGCAGGAACCCCTGATTCAGGAAGCGGTGGCGCTTGGTATTCCGCTGCTTTCCGAGATCGAACTGTTTGCACGCGGTCTCCACCAGTGGTCGCCACGGGCGCAGGTAATCGCGATTACCGGCAGCAATGGCAAGACCACCACCACCGCACTGACCGGTGTCCTGTGTCGTGCCGCTGGTCGCAGCACGGCGGTTGCCGGCAATATTGGCCCGGCAGCACTGGACGCCTTGATGTGTGCGATCGACAGTAACGAGCTGCCGGCGGTCTGGGTGCTGGAGCTGTCGAGTTTCCAGCTCGAAGCTACGCAGACGCTGGTGGCGGCCGCGGCGACCGTGCTCAACATCAGCGAGGATCATCTCGACCGCTACAACGGGCTCGACGATTACGCCCGCAGCAAGGAGCGCATTTTTCAGGGCGGCGGCGTCATGGTCCTCAATCGTGACGATGCACGCAGCCTGGCGGCCGCCCGCGACGGGCGTGAGGTCGTAACCTTCGGTCTCAATCCGCCCGCGCGCCGCTGTGACTACGGGCTGGTGGATGCCTGCATCGTGTGCGGTGGCGAGCCACTCGTCAAGCTTGCCGACCTGAAACTCGCTGGGCGCCATAATGCAGCCAATGCGATGGCCGCACTGGCCTTGTGCGCTGCGATCGGTATCGAGCCGCACTCGGTGTTGCCAGCGCTGAAGGCTTTCAGCGGCCTTCCGCATCGCGTCGAGTGGGTCGCCGAAATTAATGGGGTCAGTTATTTCGACGATTCGAAAGGGACCAATGTCGGCGCAACGCTGGCGGCAGTTCAAGGCCTGGGCCGCCCGCTGGCGATCATTCTGGGCGGCGACGGCAAGGGCCAGGACTTCTCGCCCCTGAAAACTGCCATCGACCAGCATGCGCGCGCCGCAGCCCTGATCGGACGCGATGCACCGGCCATCGCTGCCGCTCTGCAGGGTTGCCGAATCCCCTGGCAATATTGCGCCGACATGGCTGCCGCGGTTCGCTGGTGCGCTACGCACACGCAAATGGGTGATGCCGTGCTGCTTTCTCCGGCCTGTGCCAGCATGGACATGTATCGTGACTACGCGCATCGCGCCGAAGCATTCATTGCCGCCGTGCGGGCCATCGAAAAGGAGGCTGCCTGATGTTGGGAACTCTGGACTCGCCGCGCCGCTTGCCGTCGGAAATCGACCTGGCGCTACTGTGGAGCACCTTGATGCTGCTGGTGATCGGCATGGTCATGGTCTATTCGGCATCGATGGCGACGGCCGAGGCCGGCCGCCAGACCGGCAATCAGCCGGCCTATTTTCTGGTGCGACATGCGGCTTTTCTGGTCATTGCGCTGGTCGCCGCCGCGGTCACCTTCCAGATCCGGCTATCGACCTGGCAACGCTGGTCGCCGTGGCTCTTTGTGGCCGGTTTCGTGTTGCTGGCGCTGGTGCTGATTCCGGGGATTGGTCGCGAGGTCAATGGGGCACGCCGCTGGCTTCCTCTCGGGATCGTCAATCTGCAGCCATCCGAATTGATGAAGCTGTTTGCGGTCCTCTACGCAGCGGACTATACCGCACGCAAGATGCCACACATGCATGATCTGAAGAGGGCCTTCCTGCCCTTGGCCAGTGCGATGGTCGCGGTCGGCATCCTGCTGCTCAAGGAACCTGACTTCGGGGCCTTCGTGGTGGTCATTTCGATTGCCATGGGGATTCTTTTCCTCGGGGGGATGCGGGCGCGTCTGTTCGTGGTCCTGATCCTCGTGCTGGCCGCTGCGTTTGCCGCACTGATCATTTTTTCACCTTACCGACGGGATCGCATCTTTGGTTTCATGGACCCGTGGGCGGACGCCTTTGGTCGCGGCTACCAGCTATCGCATGCCCTGATCGCTTTCGGGCGGGGCGAACTGTTCGGTGTCGGCCTTGGTGCGAGCGTCGAGAAACTGTTCTATCTGCCCGAGGCGCACACCGATTTCCTGCTCGCGGTGATTGCCGAAGAACTCGGCTTTGTTGGCGTGTTGGTGGTCATAGTCCTGTTCGGCCTGCTGATCCAGCGCGCCTTCGTGATCGGTCGTCAGGCTGTCGCCCTTGAGCGCCTGTATTCAGCGCTGGTGGCACAGGGAATTGGCGTCTGGCTGGGCGTGCAGGGTTTCATCAACATGGGGGTGAACATGGGCCTGTTGCCGACCAAGGGGCTGACACTGCCCCTGATGAGTTTCGGCGGCTCGGGCATTCTGGCCAACTGCGTGGCACTGGCGGTCCTGTTGCGAATCGATTGGGAAAATCGCCAGTTGATGCGCGGAGCGAAAGTATGAGTGCGCGTCGCTTTTTCGTCTCGGCGCTGGCGAGCCACCCTCCTGGCGGATTTCCGGCATGAACAGAACCTTGCTGGTCATGGCAGGAGGGACTGGTGGACATGTCTTTCCGGCGCTAGCGGTGGCCGATCTGCTCAAGAGCCGGGACTGGCGCGTCGTCTGGATGGGCGCGCCGGATGGCATGGAGGCACGACTCGTTCCCGCGCATGGCTACGAGATGGCCTGGGTGCGTTTTGCCGCGTTGCGCGGCAAGGGCTTGCTGCGAAAACTGCAACTGCCATTCCATTTATTGACCGCCTGCTGGCAGGCACGGCGCGAGATTCGCCGGGTCAGACCGGATGTGGTTCTCGGGATGGGCGGCTACGTCAGTTTTCCCGGTGGCCTGATGGCAGCGTTGCTTGGTCGCCCACTGATCATTCATGAACAGAATTCGATCGCCGGCCTGGCCAACCGAGTGCTCGCCAGATTTGCCAGGCGGGTTGCCTGCGGTTTTCCGAATGCGTTGCCGAGTGGCGTCTGGGTGGGCAATCCGCTGCGTCCGGAGATGAATCACCTCCCTGCGCCGGCACAGCGTCTTGCCGGTCGCGAAGCGCCGGTGCACCTCCTGGTTCTCGGCGGCAGCCAGGGAGCCGTTGCGCTGAATGAAATCGTGCCCCAAGGCCTAGCCCTGATCGATGCCAACCAGCGACCCCTGGTGGTACATCAGGCCGGTGACAAGCATCTGGCACAATTACGGGAGAATTACCTGGCTGTTGCAGTGCAGGCACACTGTGTTGCTTTCATCGAAGACATGGCGGGCGCGTACGAGTGGGCTGACCTGGTGATCTGTCGCGCGGGTGCGCTGACCATCGCCGAACTGGCGGCTACTGGCGTGGCCAGTGTTCTGATCCCCTTTCCGCACGCGGTGGACGATCATCAGACATGCAACGCGAACTTTCTGTCGCTGGCCGGTGCGGCCATCCTGCTGCCACAGGACCAGATGACTCCGGAAGCGATCAGCGAGCTTTGCAAGTGTCCGCGCAGTCGCCTGCAGGAAATGTCGGAAAGAGCCCGTGAACTGGCCAAACCCGAGGCGACGGCGGTGCTTGCCCGGATGTGCGAGGAACTCGTCAAGTGAAACACAAGGTCAAGAATATCCACTTCGTTGGAATCGGCGGCGCCGGCATGAGCGGTATTGCCGAAGTGCTGGCCAACCTCGGTTTTTCGGTCAGCGGTTCGGACCTGACCGACAGTTCGACGACCAGACACCTGGCTGCCCTTGGCGTGCGCACCGTGGTTGGGCATGCAGCCGCCAATGTTGCCGTCGCGGATGCGGTGGTGGTTTCTTCAGCAGTCAAGTCCGACAATCCCGAGGTGATCGCAGCACGCAGCCGCAAGGTGCCGGTCGTCCCGCGCGCGCAGATGCTGGCTGAACTGATGCGGCTCAAGCAGGGAATTGCCGTCGCCGGTACGCATGGCAAGACGACGACGACCAGTCTGGTAGCATCGATCCTTGCCGAGGGCGGCATGGACCCGACCTTCGTCATCGGTGGCCGTCTCAACGCCGCCGGCGCCAATGCCCGTCTGGGTTCAGGTGACTTTCTGGTGGCCGAGGCCGATGAGTCCGACGCGTCGTTTCTGCTGCTCTCGCCAGTGATCTCGATCGTCACCAACATCGACGCCGACCATATGGAAACCTATGGCCATGATTTCAGCCGGCTCAAGCAGTCCTTCGTCGATTTCCTGCAACGCCTGCCTTTCTACGGCGTCGCGGTGCTCTGTGCCGACGACGCCAACGTCCGTGAAATCATGCCGCTGGTCAGCAAGCAGATCGTCACTTACGGTCTCGATTCTTCGGCCAATTGCTATGCCGAGAACGTTACGGCAGTCGATGGTCAGATGCGTTTCGATTGCGTGCGCGTCAACGGCAGCATCAACCGCCTGCCGGTCATACTCAATCTGCCGGGAAGACATAACGTCCTGAATGCCTTGGCCGCGATTGCGGTGGCTGGTGAGCTGGGCGTTGCCGATGCCGCCATCACCAAGGCATTGAATGAATTCAGGGGGGTGGGCAGACGTTTTCAGCGCTATGGCGAAATTGCCCTGCCGGGCGGCGGACAATTCACGCTGGTCGACGACTATGGTCATCACCCGGTCGAGATGCGAGCGACGCTTGCGGCCGCACGCGGCGCTTTTCCCGGTCGTCGCCTGTTGTTGGCTTTCCAGCCGCATCGCTATACCCGAACGCGCGACTGCTTCGACGATTTCGTCAAGGTGCTGGGGGGTGCCGACGCGCTGGTACTGAGCGAAGTGTATGCCGCGGGTGAACAGCCGATCGTTGCGGCCGATGGTCGAGCTCTGGCGCGTGCCTTGCGTGTCGCCGGCAAGGTCGAGCCGCTGTTTGTCGAGGCCATTGGCGATCTCCCGCAAGCGATTCTCGATGCTGCCCGCGATGGTGATGTGGTGATGACGATGGGCGCGGGGTCAATCGGCGCGGTTCCCGGTAAACTGGCTGCCGCTTAAGGTGAGGACAATGGACGGCCAGAATTTCGGCAAGGTTGCGGTACTTTTCGGAGGGCGTTCCGCCGAACGCGAGGTTTCCCTGAACAGTGGCAATCGCGTGCTGGCGGCGTTGCAACGGCAGGGCGTTGACGCGCATGGCTTCGACCCGGCTGTGCGCAAGCTCGACGAATTGGCGGCTTTCGAGCGCGCATTTATCGCGCTACACGGGCGCTATGGCGAAGATGGCACCATCCAGGGGGTGCTCGAACTGATGGGCATTCCCTATACCGGTAGTGGCGTGTTGGCCTCGGCGCTGGGGATGGACAAATGGCGCAGCAAGTTGCTCTGGCGTGCCGCGCGTTTACCGGTGCCGGAATACGCGTTGCTCAGTGGCACCAGCGATCTTGCACAGGTGGCCGAAGAACTGGGGCTGCCGCTGTTCGTCAAGCCAGCCTGCGAGGGGTCGTCGATCGGTATCAGCAAAGTCAAGCGGGCTGACGAACTTGGCGAGGCGTACGCAGAAGCTGCCAGACATGATTCGCTGGTGATTGCCGAGCGTGCAATCCTGGGGGGCGAATATACGGTCGCCATCCTCGGCGATCAGGCGCTACCAATCATCAAGATCGAACCGGGTAGCGAATTTTATGATTACGAAGCCAAATACCTGCGCGACGATACCGCTTACCGTTGTCCTTGCGGTCTTCCGGAAAACCTGGAGGCCGAACTTCGTCAGCAGGCCCTCGAAGCATTCCGGATTCTTGGCGGTCGCGGCTGGGGGCGGGTCGATTTTCTGATGGACGAGGCAACGGTGACGGGCGAAAGTCGGGCTTATTTCCTGGAGGTAAACACCTCGCCAGGGATGACCGATCATTCGCTGGTGCCAATGGCTGCGCGCGCAGCCGGGATGAGCTATGACGAACTGGTAGTGCGTGTACTCGCACTGGCCACCCTGGGATGAGCGATGTGGCACAAACCGCACCTGCTGACGGCTGTCTCGGATCTGCTCTTCCTGGCCGGGACTGCAGCCTTGCTGGTCGCCGCCGTCGTCTGGGGAACCCCACGTCTGCGATTGTTCCCGCTGGCCGAGGTGCAGGTGACACAGGAACTGCGGGAGGTGCAGCGCAGCGAAATCGAGCAGTCGCTGTCGGATTACCTACGCGGCAATTTCTTTACCGTCGATGTCGATGCACTGCGTCGATCGCTGGAGCAGTTGTCCTGGGTACGACGTGCCGAGGTCTGGCGGCGATGGCCGTCACACCTCGAGGTCCATATCGAGGAACACCAGGCTGCCGCCTACTGGGGCGATGGGGAGGGGCAACTGGTCAATACTTATGGCGAACTTTTTCTGGCGTCGCTATCACGGGAGCAGCCGCTTCCCCGGCTGAGTGGGCCAACGGGCTCCTCGGCCGAGGTTCTGCGACATTACGAGGCGTTTGCGCAGATCCTCAAACCCAGTGGCCGACTGCCGGCACAGGTGGTTTTGTCGCCGCGCCTGGCCTGGCTCCTCAAACTGGAGGATGGAATGTTGATTGAACTCGGTCGTGAGCAGGCCAAGGCGCCAATCCGTATGCGCCTGCAACGTTTCGTGGATTACTACCCGACTTTGTCGGACCCCCGCCATGGACGGCCGGTGGCGGTGGATATGCGGTATCCAAACGGTTTCGCATTGCGCTTTCCGGCCAGTGCAGGTCAAGAAATCAAAGGAAAGAAATGAGCAGGGATAGCAAGGATCTGATCGTCGGACTCGATATCGGCACGTCGAAAATTGTCGCGCTGGTCGCCGAACTCACTCCGGAAGGACGGGTGAACGTCATCGGCATGGGTTCGCAGGAATCGAAGGGGCTGAAGAAAGGCGTCGTGGTCAACATCGAGGAGACCGTCGCCACCATTTCACGCGTTCTCCAGGAAGTCGAACTGATGGCCGACTGCAAGGTTCGCGACGTGTATACCGGCATCGCCGGCAGCCACATCAGAAGCTTCAATTCGAACGGAATGGTCGCCATCAAGGACAAGGAAGTCACGACCATGGACGTCGAAAGGGTGATCGAGACAGCGCGCGCCATGCCCATTCCCGCCGACCAGGAAATCCTGCACATTCTCACGCAGGAATTCATCATCGATGACCAGGACGGCATCCGCGAACCGATTGGCATGAGCGGCTTCCGGCTTGAGGTGAAGGTGCACATCGTGACCGGAGCGGTCTCGGCGGCCCAGAATATCGTCAAATGTGTTCGTCGCTGTGGGCTGGAGGTCAACGACCTGGTTCTGCAACCACTCGCGTCAAGCTGCGCCGTTCTCTCGGAAGACGAAAAGGATCTCGGCATCTGCCTGATCGACATCGGTGGCGGCACCACCGATCTGGCGGTGTGGACGCAGGGCGCCATTCGTCACACCTCGATCATTCCGATCGCCGGTGACCAGATTACCAACGATATCGCGATGGCACTGCGTACGCCGACACGCGAGGCAGAAGACATCAAACGCAAGTATGGCTGTGCGCTGGCCCATCTGGCGGACCCGGCAGACGTCCTCGATGTCGCCGGTGTCGACGACCGTCCTTCTCGCAAGCTGTCACGCCGGGCGCTGGCGGATGTCATTCAGCCACGCGTCGAGGAACTGTATGAACTGATTCAAGCGGAACTCCGACGTTCCGGTTTCGAGGATGTGTTGTCTTCCGGCATCGTGCTGACTGGCGGCGCTTCGGTGATGCCGGGGATGATCGAACTGGGCGAGGAGATTTTTCATATGCCGGTTCGCCTGGGCGTTCCCAAATATCAGGGGGCTCTCTCCGACGTCGTGCAAAGCCCCCGCTTTGCGACTGCTTGCGGATTGCTGCTGGAAGCACAGACGCAACGCAAGCGCGGCTTGAAGGTGCGGGAAACACGCGATGTCAAACAGGTTTTCGGCCGCATGAAGTCGTGGTTCGAGAAGAACTTCTGAGCGAGACGCTGATCATGATCACCGGTTTTTGGACAATTTTTTGGATTTTTTGCAGAGGAGACGTGAATGTTTGAAATCATCGACAAGGAAGAAAGCGAACGGGATACCGTGATCAAGGTGATCGGGATCGGGGGGGCCGGTGGCAATGCGGTAGACCACATGATCCGCGAAGGTGTCAATGGAGTGGATTTCATTACCGCTAATACCGACTCCCAAGCGCTCGGTCGCAGCATCGCCACCCACAAGCTGCAACTGGGCAAGACCGGTCTCGGTGCGGGTGCCAAACCCGAGGCCGGGCGCAGCGCCGCGATCGAGGAGCGCGATGCCATCGTCGAATCCCTCAAAGGCGCACACATGGTTTTCATCACCGCCGGCATGGGTGGCGGCACCGGTACCGGTGCCGCACCGATCGTTGCCGAGGTGGCCCGTGAACTCGGGGTGCTGACCGTTGCTGTGGTTACCAAGCCATTCGGATTCGAAGGCAAGCGCCTGAAAGTTGCAGACGTGGGAATTACCGAGTTGCAAAAGCATGTCGATTCGCTGATCGTCATCCTCAATGACCGGCTGATGGACGTTCTCGGTGATGATGTCTCGATGGATGACGCCTTCAAGGCCGCTGATAATGTCTTGCGTAACGCAGTCGGCGGGATTGCCGAAATCATCAACTTTCCGGGCCTGGTCAACGTCGACTTCGAGGACGTCAGAACAGTCATGGGCGAGATGGGAATGGCCATGATGGGCTCCGCGAACGCTGCGGGAGTTGATCGAGCGCGGATTGCTGCGGAACGCGCCGTTTCATCTCCGCTTCTCGAAGGGGTCAACCTTTCAGGTGCCAAGGGAGTGCTGGTTAACATCACCGCCACGCGTTCCCTGAAAATGAAGGAGGTCAATGAAGTGATGACCACCGTCCGAGCTTTTGCGGCTGACGACGCGCACATCATCTTCGGCGCAGTCTATGACGAAACCATGGGCGAGGAAATTCGTGTCACCGTGGTGGCCACCGGTCTTGGCCAGGCGCAAGCCAAACGCTTCGAAGTGATCAACAACAGTGTGCTCAACCAGGGTACCGGCACCGACGGCCGGTTCTCGCATGCTGCGAACATTGATTACTCGTCGCTCGATCAGGTTCCGGCAATCGTTCGCAAGGGGCGCAGCGCAACCGTCGAAGCTCTGGCCAATAGCGGGGTGGACCGCTACGATATTCCGGCATTTTTGAGGAAACAGGCTGACTAGACCGCGCAAATCCTCATGTCCCTGCAAGGATTGGCGAATTCCAGAGCCGCTCGGCGTGTGTTAGAATTCGCCAATTTCATCGTTATTTCAGACACATGTTAAAGCAGCGAACGCTCAAGTCGATGGTCCGCGCGGCAGGCGTCGGTCTGCATTCTGGCGTCAAGGTGAGTATCGTCTTGCGCCCGGCCGCGCCGGGAACGGGCATCGTCTTTCGGCGAATCGATCTCGATCCGGTCGTTGACTTGCCGGCGTCGGCCTTGCTCGTCGGCGATACGCGCATGTGCTCGTGCCTGGAGCGCGACGGCGCCAGGGTCGGGACCATCGAACACCTGATGTCGGCTTTGGCGGGCCTGGGGGTGGACAACGCCTTTGTCGACCTCGATGCCGCCGAAGTGCCGATCCTCGATGGCTCAGCCTCGCCGTTTGTCTTCCTGATTCAGTCGGTCGGGATTGAAGAACAACCGGTCGCCAAGCGCTTCATCCGGATCAAACGTCCGATTGAAGTGCGCGAAATAGAGCCGTCGGGCGAAAAGTGGGCTCGCCTCGATCCCTACGACGGATTTCGCCTGTCGTTCTCGATCGGTTTCAACCATCCCGCAATCGATCGCACCGGTCAGCAGGTGACCATCGATTTTGCCGAACACTCTTATATCCGTGAAGTGGCGCGGGCGCGGACCTTCGGTTTCATGCAGGAGGTCGAGTGGCTGCACGAAAACGGCCTCGCCCAAGGCGGAGGGCTGGAAAATGCGGTCGTGCTCGACGAATACCGGGTGTTGAACGCCGATGGTCTGCGTTACAGCGATGAATTCGTCAAGCACAAGGTGCTCGATGCAGTCGGCGACCTCTACCTGCTTGGCCATCCCTTGCTGGCTGCATTCAGCGCCCATAAATCCGGGCACGCGCTGAACAATGCGCTGGCCCGGGCACTTCTGGCCACCCCGACAGCTTGGGAGTACGTCAGCTTCGAGGACCGCGAGTTGGCACCAGCCACCGTCTCGCGCTGGCTGACCTTGCCAGCTTTCTGACCGGATGTGGTTGTTGCGTCTGCTGGCGGTATTGACGGTTCTCACCGTTGCCGGCGGCGTGGTGGCCTTTCTGTTCACCCGCAATGCCCGCTATCTGCAGTTCGCCTGGCGCCTGTTTCGCTATTCGTTGATCGTCGCACTGCTGGTTTTCGCACTGATGATCCTTGAGCGGGTGGCTGTCATTCCTGTCTAGCCGCACATGCCAGCAGGCCTTCGACCGCCGTTCGCAATCCCGATGAGGCCGGCAGCGAATCGCGTAATGCCGTCAATTCCTGACTGGTTCTGGCGCTGAGTGGCTTCTGTGTCGGCGCAGGGATCGCTGCATGCTCTGGCCGGGCCTGTACCCTGACCAGCACGCTGGCGCATTCAAGCCCCCGCTTCGATAGTTCGTTAGCCAGTGTTGGCGCCAACTGGCGCAACTTGGTGGCCACTGCGCCATTGCTGGCGTGAATCACCAAGACTCGCGACTTGTAATTAGCCACGCAACTGGCTTCGCCCAGATGCGCCGGAACGATCTCCTGGTAGAAACCGGCCAGCCTGACCAGGAGTCGCGCGTGCGCCAGCACCTTGGCGGCGCCCTCGCTTCCTTCGAGATAGTTCAGCAGTAAGTCTGCCATCAGAATGAGTCATTTGTGATTGTTTCGCGGCAGCAGCCGGTAGTTCCATTCGCCATGAAACTCATCGCGCTCAATGGCCAGCGAGGCAAGTTCTTCCTGGCGGTGATGAGGCAGAACATCCGATTATAAGAGGAGAGACTATCGATTCCTCCCAACATTTTCATTCACCCCCCCTCAGCCGCTCCCCCGGCCGCCAGCACCGCGGCAATATAGTCTTCCGGCAGGCGATACTCGACAGCCAGTTCGGCG
>WBZT01000741.1_pt1 | contig 25497 bp, 21 predicted proteins | sample 5204241 | NCBI WGS metagenome assembly WBZT01 (sample SAMN12344358, study PRJNA552823) | activated sludge metagenome | biome: Activated sludge suspended growth; feature: Nitrification reactor; material: Wastewater; isolation source: activated sludge from nitrification reactor of wastewater... | reverse complement strand
CGTAGAGGGTCGTAGTCGAGCATGGGAATTTCACATGCAAAGGAAAAGAGAGTTTACCGAACTTGAACTTAGGGAATTCTCTAACATTCATTGATTGGCCATTTTTGCTAACCAATGTCCATAAACGCTCACCACAATCTCGCTCGGCCGCACGTAAAATACCATCCTCACTTGCAACTTTGCTATACATTTTGGGTTTCCGGATTTAACTGTGGGTAAGGCCATTTTCTGAGATGTGCCGGGAATTTTATTCTCCGGATTTTTCTGTGGGTTGCATCGTGCTCGTTATTTATATTGCTCCCTTCGTTTTAAGTGATAAGATAGTAACTGATTACTATTTATTGAGGTGCCTATGGATATCACCCCAAAACATCTTCCTGCTGATGAGCGACGCGCAGTAACAGTCGAAGCAGTGATTGCTCTTGCTGGGACAAAAAATCCCAGCGAAATTACTACTGCTGCAATCGCACAACATATGAACCTGACTCAGGGCGCCATTTTTCGGCATTTCCCAAGCAAGGAGGCCATCTGGCAAGCAGTCATGGAATGGGTGGCGGAACGTCTGCTTTCCCGAATTGAGCGTGCTGCCAAAGATCAGTTGTCCCCCCTTGCCGCGATGGAGGCGATGTTTCTTACACATGTGGAGTTCGTCGTCGAGCACCCTGGAGTCCCTCGAATGTTGTTCGGAGAACTTCAACGCGCAGAGTCAACTCCGGCCAAGCGGATGGCGCAAACACTGATCAAGCGTTACGGAGAACGTTTGCATCAATTGATAGAGCAAGGTAAATCAATGGGGGAAATCCCCGTCACGCTCGATGCGGAAGCGGCATCTGTACTGTTCATTGGTACCGTGCAGGGGCTCGTGATGCAGTCCTTGCTCGCAGGCGATATCGAACGCATGCGTCGAGATGCCCCGAGAGTCTTCGAAATCTATCGTCGGGGAGTCGTGAATCCACCATGAAGAAAATCATGTTCAATCGTCGCATCTTATCCGTCATTGCCTTTCTGGTTCCCTTGATGGGGTTGCTTGTATACGTTGCCCTGAGGTCAGGACCATTGGCACCGATCGCCGTGACGGAGGTCTTGGTGGATAACAGAGCGATTAGCCCCGGATTGTTCGGTGTGGGTACGGTCGAGGCGCGCCATGTGTATGTGGTTGGCCCGAGCTCGCCTGGCCGCATTCGAAGCGTACTGGTCGATGTCGGCGACCATGTGCGTGCGGGGCAATTGCTGGCTGAAATGGATCCGGTGGATCTCGATGCGCGTGTGTCTGCGGGCGATGCCGCTTCAAGGCGTGCAAAAAGTTTGGTGGTCAGCGCAGAAGCCAAAGTTCAGGCCGCGCGTAGCCAGCGCGAGCTGGCTGATTTGGAAATGCGGCGCTATGAAAAACTGGGGGCCAGTGGTTTTGTCAGCAAAAGCACCGTGGATATCCGGCGTGAGCAACTTAAAGCCGCTGAAGCGCAATTGGCGAGTGATTTGGCTGCTCTGGAGGCGGCGCAAGGTGATCATTTGCGATTGAAGGCTGAAACTGGTGGTGCCCGACAGCAAAGGCAAAACGTTCGCCTCGTAGCTACGGCAGATGGCATCGTCACTGCACGTATGGCAGATCCCGGCACGACGGTCGTGGCAGGGCAGGCACTACTGGAGGTGATTGACCCGCAAAGCGTGTGGGTCAATGTCCGTTTCGACCAGGTCATGGCGATCGGACTTGATACTGGACTTCCAGCAAAATTGAACCTGCGATCACGAGGCGACCAACCCTTGCCGGGGCGTGTTGTGCGAGTGGAGCCCAAGGCAGATGCGATTACCGAGGAAACCATGGCGAAGGTCGTGTTTGACGAATTACCTGCCCCCTTGCCGCCGATTGGCGAGCTTGCCGAGGTAACGGTCAATCTACAGAGTCTTCCGGATACACCGGTGATTCCAAATGCTGCGGTACAACGCCTGGGCGAGCAGACTGGCGTATGGAGAATCGATAATGGGAAGCCGCGTTTTGTGCCAGTCAGGCTGGGTCGTTCCGATCTGGACGGCTGGGTTCAGGTGGTCGAAGGCATTAAACCGGGTGAAAGAATCGTGCATTACAGCGAGAAAGCGATCTCCTCTGGCAGTCGTATTCGCGTTGTCGATCGCATTCCCGGGGTTGGGACATGATCAGCTTGGCTGGCCGTGACATTCTTCATGCTTGGGGCAAGTTCGTGTTCACAGGTGTCGGACTTGGCCTGCTGATCGGAGTCACCCTGACCATGGCAGGGGTCTATCGCGGGATGGTCGATGACGGCAAGGTGTTGTTGAACAACAGCGGGGCTGACCTGTGGGTGGTGCAACGAGATACGTTGGGTCCCTACGCCGAATCTTCCAGCCTCTACGACGATCTTTATCGCACCATCCTCACGATGCCGGGTGTGTTGCGTGCCTCCAACGTCACTTATCTGACCATGCAGGTGAGAAAGGCTGATCGCGACGTACGTTCGATGGTGGTCGGGGTGATGGCGGGCGGTATCGGAAGCGTCCCGGGCTGGCCTCCTTATCTCGTTGCGGGGCGCCAGATCACACGTGGTCATTATGAAGCGGTCGCGGACATCGCAACCGGCTTCAGGCTGGGTGATCGCATCACGATTCGGCGCAATCAATATGCTGTTGTCGGCCTGACCCGCCGTATGGTGTCCTCCGGGGGGGACCCGATGGTGTTCATTCCGTTAAAAGATGCCCAGGAGGCCCAGTTCCTCAAGGACAATGACGCGATCTGGCAAAATCGCCGCCGTACCGAGGCGAATCCGGCATTTAATCGACCAGGTATTCCGGGACTGGTTGAATCAATCGATGCTTCTCAATCCAGCGGCAACTCGGTGAATGCCGTACTGGTAAGTCTTCAGGCAGGAGCCTCACCGGAAGATGTGGCTGAATCCATCCGTCGTTGGAAAAGACTGACGGTTTATACCAAATCGCAGATGGAATCGATTCTGACCGGCAAACTGATCGCCACTTCGGCGAAACAGATCGCGATGTTTCTGGTCATCCTCGCCGTGGTGACGGCAGCAATCGTTGCGTTCATCATCTACACCTTGACCATCGACAAGACCCGCGAGATTGCCGTGCTGAAACTCATCGGGACGCGCAATCGCACCATTGCGGCCATGATTCTCCAACAAGCCTTAGCACTGGGGGGCATCGGCTTTGCGGTCGGAAAAATCAGCGCCACATGGGCCGCGCCCCTTTTTCCCAAATACGTGCTGCTCATCCCGCAGGATTCGATCATTGGATTCTTTGTCATCATGCTGATCTGCGCTTTGGCAAGCATCATCGCCATCCGCATGGCACTCAAGGTCGATCCGGCCGAAGCGATCGGAGGCTGAAATGGCGGGCAAGGGCATCCGTATCGAAGGACTCAGAAAGCGTTATGGCGAAGGTGACAACGCAGTTGATGCACTCAAGAGCGTAGATATGTATGTGTCGCCGGGTGAGGTTGTCGGGTTGGTCGGTCCGTCAGGCTCCGGCAAGAGCACCCTGCTCAAGTGTTTGGGGGCGGTGATCGACCCTACGGCTGGTCGCATGACTCTGGGGGACGATGTGATTTACGACGACAGATGGAAAGTGCGTGATTTGCGTGCTTTACGGCGAGACAAAATCGGCTTCGTATTCCAGGCACCATATCTGATTCCATTTCTCGACGTCACCGACAATGTAGCGCTGTTGCCAATGTTGGCTGGCGTTCCCAACGCAGAAGCCCGGGCCAAGGCCATCGAGTTGTTGACAGCGTTGGATGTGCAACATCGTTCTCAGGCGATGCCTTCGCAACTTTCGGGCGGCGAGCAGCAGCGCGTAGCCATCGCGCGTGGGTTGGTCAACCGCCCGCCAGTCATTCTGGCCGATGAGCCAACGGCGCCTCTGGATAGCGTGCGCGCCATGACCGTGATCCGTATCCTGAACGATATGGCTCGCAAGTTCGAAACCGCAATCATCGTCGTGACGCACGACGAAAAAATCATCCCTACCTTCAAACGCATCTATCACATTCGTGACGGCATGACACACGAGGAAACTGGCGAAGGGCGCAAATTCGATTGACGGTTAGAATTCTCATTTCTAGGAATAAACGATGCCCGTCAACATCCTAAATCTCTCCGGACTGCGGGTGCTGGACTTCAAGGAGAACGAACGGGAATATCACATCAAGGCCGAGCCGGTTGCCGTTGCAAGGTTTTGCCCTCACTGCGGCCGATCCCATGAGGTGATTGGCCACGGCAAGCTGTCGCTCTACGTGCGCGACCTGCCGACGCATGGCAAACAGGTCATGATCCATCTCGATGCACCGCGACTGATGTGCAAGCCCTGCGGCAAGACCTTCACCGCCACCATTCCCGAGGTGGACGAAAAGCGCCAGATGACGGAACGGCTGGTCCACTGGATCGGGCGCCAGTCACTCGATTACACCTTTGCCGCTGTGGCTGAGCAAGTCGGCATCGATGAGAAAACCGTCCGCAATGTCTTCGATGAGTATGCTACCCAACTCAAGGCCAAGCACGAGCGAATCACTCCACGCTGGATGGGCATGGATGAAATCTATCTTGGTCGCGCCCGTGGGGTCATCACCAACCTTGAAGATCATACCTTGGTCGATATGCTGCCGGACCGGAAGAAAGAAACCATCATCCGGTTCCTGCAAAGCCTTGAACACCAGGAGAAAATTACGCATGTTGCAATCGATATGTGGAAGCCTTATCGGGAAGCCGTCCACGAGGTGCTGCCGCACGCGATTGTCGTGGTGGATAAGTACCACGTCATTCGCATGGGCAATGAATCGTTGGAGCGCGTACGGCGCAGCCTGAACGCCTCGTTACCTGGCAGGGTGCGTATCGGATTGAAACATGACCGGAAGCTCCTGACCATGCGCGAGCATGAACTGAACGACCAACTGCACTTGATCGTGTCCGGCTGGTTGCGGTCATTCCCATTGCTGGAGGCCGCATACAAGCTCAAGGAGGAATACTTCAAGGTCTACGATGCAGTCGATCGGGATGATGCGCTGGAGCGTTATACCTCATGGGAGAAAAGCATCCCGCCTGATCTGGTCCATGCATTCAAGCCTATCCCAGTCGCCTGGCGCACTTGGCGTCCGTACATCCTGAATCATTTCGATGATGCGCGGCTCACCAATGCTTTCACGGAAAGTATGAATGCAAAAATCCGGAAGAAATACCGCGATGGCCATGGCTACAGTTTCGAGGCGCTACGGGCAAAGGTGCTGTTCTCCTACCAGTTGCAAAAGCGTGCCAAGTTTCAGGAAAAGGTGAAGGTCAAACGCAAGCGGTTCGATGATGTCAGCGATGGCATCATGTATATGTCGTTTGGGCGGATGGAAGATGAGTACGAAATCAAGACTGTAACCAGGGAAGTCAGCCTCGGAGCCGACATACCCACATTAATGCGCTTGATTGATGAGGGGCAGTTCTGACCCCTCACCCACAGTAAAATCCGGATTCCCAGATTTTTTAACGCCGGCAGAGGTTGACCAACTTCTCGCAGCAGCCAAACATGGGAGACATGGCGTCAGAGATTATGCACTACTACTCATGATGTATCGGCATGGGTATCGAGTGAGTGAGCTTTGCTCGACCCGTCTGACGGACCTATCTCTTGATACGGCTCGAATTTGGGTCAGACGAGTAAAGGGAGGCCTCAGCACCGAGCATCCTCTAGATGGTGAAGAACTTCGGGCTATAAAGCGCTACCTTTCAACCAAGAACCTGAATTTACCTTGGCTGTTTACATCGGAAAGAGACACTCCGATGACCCGACAAGCAGTGAATTACATCATAGGCCAAGCCGGTAAGCGCGCATGCCTTGAGGTCCATCCACACATCCTTCGACACTCATGCGGATATTGTTTGGCAAACCGAGGATATGATCAGCGGCTCATCCAAGATTATCTTGGACACCGAGATCCACGTCATACAGCGCACTACACCAGAACTGCTGGCGTTCGCTTCGAGGGATTGTGGCAATAAATCAGGGTGCTGCGTACTTTGATCAAATCCACCTCCGAAAATGCTGCCCCACGGAGTAATCAACTCAACCAACAGCCATCTTGATGTGGTTCATTATTCTGGCAAGCAAGATATCCGCATCGATTGTTTCGCCATCAAATTTTAGTTCTTCCACACACTCGGCCTCAGTGGCGACAGTAATCGCTACCGCATTTCTAATCAGGCGGTAGAAGGTGGTCACGTCAGAAGGCTCAATCGCCCGCCAGCTGTGGAAAGCATCCAGATCGATGTCTAGGATGTAGGGCTGTGCCTCAAGGTGGTCAATCCCGACGCACCGTGACATCTCAGCACCTCGAACCAATTGGTCGTCAAGGTAGATCGACTCAATTATCATGTTCGCGTGCTCGACAACACAATCATCATTGTGCGGCATACGGTTGCAGCCGATGGCACAATCGTGAGGGATCACGAAAATGTGATTCTCAGGATCTTCATAAGTCATCGGCCGAGACGGAGGAGGAAGTGTCGGCGGCTGGGGCCATCGCGCCTGCCGATCTGCAGCGTATGCCTGCTCCTCAATTGATGAATTACCACCGCTGTCGCTCAGCTGGATACAGAAGGCATAGTTAAGAACGCTAGACAAAGTTGCGGCATCGATATGCTCGTCATGACGCAGGTGCTCAATCGCCCAGAGCAGACTTTGGTCGTCCCGCCAGTCGATGCGTTTCACCAGTTCCCTGGCGAGTGCCCAGGCATCACCGCCGTTCTCATACGTTTCGAGATGGGCATGACCTAGGAACGCCTCATGGACGTCGGTATGGTGGTCGATCGTGATCAGGTTCGGAGCTCGATCCAATTGGTGCCGTATCAAGGCCCAAGGCGCCAAAGCCTTATGATGGGCATCGACGACATAGATATTCTTGCCGCAAATGATGTGGTGGCTGAATAAATTCTCCAAGGCCATGGAATCGCTCTTCGTAACTTTCGTATATCTCGGCAAGGTAATCGCTGCAAGTTTAACGAGATCATTTCACTCGCAAATGTCGACACGAGTATCGTTGCGCCCCCCAAGAAACAGCAAAAGTTTCGGACACCTCGTACCAGTTTTCTCCAGGATGCCCACCGCCATGGTTCGCCCCCATGCATGAACACTCGCAATGAAAGCCTTCGGCATTCCAGCACGCTGGCGCGCATTTCTGTTGTTCCCGGTGCAACTGAATCACATACGCCTCGCGATAGCGTCTCAACGCAAGCTTGATGACGCTATCAAACCACGCCGTCGGAATTTCCCAAGCCTTATATTGACCATTCCACTTGGGCTTGGACCGCCGGTCATCGCGAATCCATTCTTGGTTCCCCTCGGAAAATGGGATTCTGACTAGAACCGGCTGGGGCTTAGCACGTTTAAATATCGTGGGAATCTGGCCCTGCCGCCAGATCGCTTTCAATTGTGAATCGCTCAAATCCTGCGACATGAGTGATACGCCACCGATTGCCAGTGAGTCAGCGTTGTTTGTTCGCTTGGGCTAGAACTGATGCTGCCAGTTCCTTCGTATCCGCCGCGTAGTGATCACTCGTCAGTACGCGTGCTGCCACATCTTCCATCTTCGCTCCGGTCTGCTTGTCACCGCTGCGTTGGGACAATGCGGACGCTGCAAGACTCTTCGCGACTTGTGATGCCCGACTATCCTGCAGCGTTTCTGCCGCCAGCTTCCCGATGCGAGTAGACGTCTGTTTTGTGTTCTTCGACATGAAACCTCCTTGATGACTCAAGCCTTGGGCGGGGTACGGAAAGGTAAAATCACTGTACTGTCTTGGCCTGCTCGTTCTTCAGCATTTGTCTGCACAGCCCTCAGCCGCGCGAATTGCACGACATTGCTTTTGCCTTGGAAGTACCCTTCCGGCAGCCCAGCCAGCATCTCAATATCAAAAGCGGCGAGTCCAATATGCCTCGGAATCGCATCCAGCGGCATCACATTTTCATCCACCAGCAGGTCGATGGTGCGGCGAAGTAATCGGGGTTGCTCAGGCTTACGGTCTCCGTCTCCTGGTTCAGATTTGCCACCCCATCGTGCAGATCGCCGCTTGAAGAGCGCCAACTTACCCTCTTCGTCCAACAATCCCAGTGCATGCAGTCTCATGGTGATCGCGGCCACCGAAACGCCCCACCGTCGCTTGATCAACAGCAGATCGTCCAGCGTAACCGGCATACGCACCTCGGATGCAAATGTCTCTGCAGGAAGTAGGAATGCACCTGCAAAGTGATGCGCCTGCCTTTCCATTAGCTTGTGGCGATCACGATCGGTCGTGCGCTGAATATGCCGATGCAAAACCAAATGCCCAAGTTCATGCGCCAGGTCGAATCGACTGCGGTACCCGTTGTCTTTATCTGCAGACAACAAAATGAGTGGCCGCCCCAAGGTCTCGCTCCAAGCTGAAAGTCCCTCAATTTGGGCGATGCCGGTTTCCTCACGGACCAAGATGACACCGGCCCCCTCAACAGCAAGGGCCAGATCTTGAACCACAACACGACCGAGGCGCCACAGATCGCGGCATTCGCAAGCTGCTCTCTCGATATCTTCTGGCGTGATCTGTTCTGGATCGGTAAAACTGCGCGTAGGCAGATCCAGTTCCGGATAATCCACAAACTCCATCAATGCGACAGCGATGTCCTGAGCCCATTCAAGTCGAGCCTCGAGCATCGCGCGTGCGGCTACGTGTGCAGATGCATTGCTGCGAAACAGGGGTAAGGATACCTTTTCAGTGGTTGGACGGGTGAACCATTCCGGTGTGACATTGACCACACCTGCGAGGCGTTCGAGCGCCTCATGTTCAGGCGCCTGCGTGCCTGCACGCCACTTACTGATGGTGGCTGGAGACACGCCGACCATGGATGCCAGCTGGGCCTGAGTCAGTCGACGTGCTGCCAATATCTGGCTAAGTCGATTCCCCTGAAATCCTTGGATTCCACCGCGACTCATTGTGACGTTCCATCTTTATCCTGCTTGCCGATGTTCTTCTTGAGTTTTGGCATTGCAAGATCATCTTGTTGCGATGCTGGTTTCTGGTCATATCGCTTCAAAAACGTATCTATGGGCTCTCGGAACAGCCATCCCTGCATATATTGGTCTGGCACTGCGATCTGAATCGAAACAGGCGATTCAGGTTGAATATGTAGTGATCCGGAGAAACAAGCCACAAAAAAGGCAACAGCCTCCGACGGAGGTTCGTAGTTTGCAAATAGTTCGGGTTGTACCAACGGTTCGATGGCCTTGTTTGCCATCGACATCTGCCTTCGGGTCTGACTACGCCGACCGTTAACCCAGAGGCCTTCCTTAATATTGAAGCGCGCAAGCCTGAAGACTCCAGTTTGGCCCGTTACGATTGCGTTACCACGGATTGGAGAAGGAGACGCATTGTTCATGGCTAGCGCTCGCTGGAATGATTCATTCATGTGGAAATGACGAAGCTGGCCAACGACACTCGGAAGGTGGCCATCATCCATCCCACTTGCCGCCGCATAGGCACGTTGTGCGCCTACCGCCAGGGCCTCCTCAATACCCATGATAATCTCGCGAGGAATGTACCTCATGAGCAGGTCTGGGATCGTTTTTTCGGCGGGATTGGTCATAGGAAACTCCGGATTATGATTTCGCATACCGGGATTATATATCAAAAATATTTCGTTTAACAGGTAATCAAAAATATTTCTGGATGCCAACATATACAGAGGCTAATTGCCATCTCAGTACTGCAATGGACTATTCTTCTGGAGTCAGTGGTGGTTTTGCGGTCATTTCTACCAGCGGGTATTAATCGAAATGCGCAAAATTGTCTCGTGTTATTCACAAATTACGGCATTCAGTGCCGTATCTTTTGGATCAAGTCACTTGCCGAATAGTAGTGATCATCGGGGACTCGTCTACATCATATGTCAGATGAATCTGAGTTTTCGCTCTTGTCACGCCAACATAGAATAGCCGAGCGGCCTCCGCCAGTTGCTCTTCGGTGCGGTCGTAACTGCTGGGGAAGGTTCCGTTTTCTAGGCCCACCATGATCACAGCCTCAAATTCGAGTCCCTTCGAACTGTGCAGGGTCATCAAGTTTATCTGGTCCGGACTCTTGCCTTGATTCCCAAAAATCTCAACTGTGAAGGCCTGTAGTGCGCCGCCTGCAGCGGAGGCTGCGATCAGTTCGTCCAGGGTATCCTTTTCGTCTGCTAGCCCAGGCTCTTCCCTGAATGCTTCTTCCAACACCTCGCTACGTAGTATCGATAGCCACTGATGCAAAGTTCGGGCGCCGTCACGCAAGGCAAACATAGTTGCAATTAGCCGCGTACGCGCGCTCAATGTGTCTGCCTCTCGGAGTAGTGACCTACGCATCAGCCGCCAAGCCTTGAGCAATTGCGATAGTGTCACCGTGCCGCTCTCCCACCCACCTGAACACCACTTCGCAACGTCAGTCAGCCACTCTATTAGGCGAGTGCGCTTTATGGGCGAGCCGTTGTCGAGCCGAAAATACCGCAGGCCCAGTTCATCGGCAGCCTGTGCTATCGGGGTGCCTTCGTTGAGCGTGCGGTACAGCAAAGCAATGTCTCCAGGACTCCAAGAAGGATTGGCGTCAAGTAATTCTGGCACGATGGTTTCGAAGGCGTAATGAGCTTGTTGACGCACATTCCGCTGAAGTCTGTGTATGTGGATTTCGCCAGCGCGACCATCGTGAGAGCGGAACTCCGTCGGTTCTGGCAAGAGTGTCCTTGATGCAGCGATGATGCGGTCAGCACAGCGGTAGTTCAATCTAAGCCTGATCGACTCAACGCCTGGAAAATCGCCCAGTGCACGCAGTAGGCTGGGCTTGGCACCGGTGAAGCCATAGATAGACTGATCTGGATCACCAACGGCGATGACTCGGACTCCTGTACTCAGCAATGCTAACACCATACGGTGCAGCGGCAGCCCCAAGTCCTGATACTCGTCAATAACAATCACCGGATATTTGGCTTGAATGGCGCGGCGGACCCACTCATGGTTCTCTACAAGCTGGAGCCCAACAAGAACCAGCCCATCAAAGTCGATTAATCCATTGGCTAAGAGAAGGGCCTCGTAGGCCTCTATCACCCCTGTTTCCCTAGCCGACCATGCACGCCACTCAACGCTGCTCTTGTCAGGAATGGTTCGCCGCAGCTTGTCACATACTGTGCGAAACCAGTTAGGTGCTACGCCACCAAGTTGCTGGCGGTATGCCTCGCCAAACAACTGGCGAGCTTGGGCGGGGGATGCCACCACCAGGGGATTGGGAATAGCAATCCCAGCTAGCAACGCATATGGTGTCACAAGTTCAGTCAGGCAAAAGGAGTGAACTGTTGAAAGCAAGAGTCGATCACCGTCGTCGACCCCGAGCTTCCTCAGACGGGTTCTTAGTTCCCCAACGCAAGCGTTACTGTATGTAATGCAGGCGAGGCGACGAGGGCGCCGTAAATCCTGGTCAAGCAAGCGAGCAATCTTAATTGTGATCGTTTTGGTTTTGCCACTTCCGGGCCCTGCCAAAATTACGCAATTGCCTTCTGAAGAGTAGGCGCTCCACTGATCGTCATTTTCACGTAGATCTTCGGCTGCCTGAAGGTAAATTGACGGCGCAACGTTCATGTAAGCTTTGCTTTCAGATATGCCAAGGCAGCTTCGATATATGGGGGGCAAATATCTAAGTTGCCTGCTAGGATAACCGAGGCCAAGCGTTGCGCTAGGCGCCCTTTGCCAACAGAGTCTATATCCTTGAGGAACTGCGTCGGATTGAAGTCATCTAGGCCAATCGACCAACTGTCGAACCGTCCGCGCATCGCCATATTGCTCGTTGATCCTTCGATTGCCTTTGCAAACGAAAGCTCAGCACCTGCTTGATAAAGATCGACCTCAAAAGTGTGTGTGTTAATGAACACCCCCTTGGATGATGCATGAGCTAGAACCTGATCGAAGGTTATGCCGTGCGGTTTCTCGGCAGCCGTCATCAATGACCAAGTCAGATCTGCAACTCGTTTCTGACCGTAACCTTTACCTACCGTGGCCTCATCGTCATCCTCCTGGCTCTCTGGTATGCCTTTTGGATCAAAATCAGTTAGGACCACAAACGGAATATCTAAACCCTCTGGTCCGAGCAAGCGAACATATGGGGCAAAGTTGGTCCCGCCGATGGCGCAGACTGTAATGCCTAAGGCATCAAAGTCGAGCACGGGGTCATGGAGTTTAGCGAGCGTCGGCAGCAGAAACTTTTCTGCATCACCTTCGACTAGGATCACGCCTTTGGAAAAGAATAACTCTCCACGCGTCACATCAATATAGCGCTCCAGATCGTCCCGCTGTTCTGGCTCTAACTTGATGTCGTTCAGCGACCTCGCAATTGTGTGTCCTTCACTCGCGATATGACGTAATACCACCATGTTGGAAAGCGGTGCGACACTTGCGACGTTTGGGGAGTGCGTGGTTAATAGGATACTGCGCGCCTCTGGCTCTGCGGCTGCTTCCCCTCTTGCCTGCAGATAATTTCGGTATATTAGTCGCTGTAAGTGAGGGTGGAGATGGGCTTCCGGCTCCTCAATCGCTAGAAATGTATGTTGGCGTTCTCCCTCCTCGACCAGGTACTGATGTTCCAGGTGTTTAAGGGCTAGGTATAGAACATTGGCAGATCCAAGACTAGCATCCGCCACCCCACGCTTCCCCCCATCGATCATCATCTGCAGAGCGCGCAGAAGACGATCTGGTTCGGTCGGCGCAAAGCCGAGTGCCGTTTCCACGGCATGCTTCTCACCGACCATCGTGGTCAGTTGCGTGTTAACTTCCTGCACCACGGCTGCCAACTCCGGCAAGGCGGCGATCTTCGATGTGGTCTCGTAAACCTCGGCCGCAATCGTACCCAGTGCTTCTGCATCGACTGTCTTTGCCGCACGGTCAAGCAGAGGTCGCAAGGGTGAGCGCGACCAGCGGGCCAGGTCCGATTCGGCATCACGCAAGGCTGGAAATAAGTCCAGCGGCATCCAGCGTCTCAGGTCGTATCCCACGGCATTATCCGGCCGCTCACCGCCGAACAGGATGAATTCGTAGTCCGCTTCGCTGCGGGGGGGCCGCCCAAGCCCCGCGATAGGTTGATAACGATACGTGACGCGCGCGACCATAGGCGATGGACTTACTAGGTGGTCTGCCAGCACCGCAAGCAAATTCTCGCTATATTCAAAGCCTCTAAACTCTACGGAAATCTCGATCACGTCATTCGATGTAAGCGGGCGTGCGAGGCCATCCCAAAAGTCATCAAGGCGCAGGCGGCGCATCGAATCTGGCATCGACGGATCAAGGATCAGGCGGAGCGCGTGTAATAAATTAGTCTTGCCCACCCTGTTTTCGCCGAGCACGACAGCATGCTCACCTAGCGAAATATCCAGTGACTTAAAGTTTCGGAAGTTCTTTATGGTTATTCTGCTTAGTTGCATGACCTTGACCATCCTTTAGGAGAGCGTATGGTACCCCGATTTTCTTTGATCTATTAATGCTCCATGCGCTCTATATGACCAAGTAAGAATGCGACAAAACCTGATCATGAAATTTCTGGTTGTGGCCGGTATTCGAATGCCAGTTTTTGTTCCTCATGCTCTAGGAATCCGTATATGAAATGTGCGCTAAAGGCACTTGATTTGACGTTTTCATCTGGCACTATGGATTCGATAAATCAGTTCAAAGGGATGGGCTATGAGTCACCGTCTTTCAAAATCGAGAATTCTCGATTACCTGCAGTGCCCGAAGCGACTTTACCTATCGGTAAATCAACCGAAACTTGCTCTGGAGCCAGCAGATCAGCTGGAAAGGTTCGAGACAGGGAAGAAAATTGGTCGATTGGCCAGAGCCATATTCACCGACGGTATTCTGATTGCTAGCAATAATGTCGACCTTGCATCCGCTGCTGAACTGACTAGGCTGGCCATGCGTGATCATCCTGATAGGCCACTATTTGAGGCCACAGTTGAGCATCAGGGGCTACTCGTTCAGTCCGACATTCTTATTCCTGATGGGTGTGGATATCGGATGATTGAGGTTAAGTCTTCCACCGAGGTTAAAGACCATTACCTTCAGGATAGTGCTGTACAAACCTGGGTGCTGGAAAATGCCGGCGTCAAAGTGAACAGTGTTGCGATCATGCACGTCGACAATGGTTTTGCTTATGTCAATTCTGGTAATTATCGTGGCTTGTTAAAAGAGGTTGATGTAACTGAGTCTATCCAAACGTTTGTCGAGCAAGTGCCGATGTGGATTGAGGATTGCCAGCATCTGCTTCAATCCAGCATGCCGGTGGTCGACATCGGGAAGCAGTGTGATAAACCCGTGGAGTGCCCATTCAAAGGTTATTGCGGCGCTGGTCAATCTGAGTATCCAGTGCATCTACTACCTAATGCGGCCGGAAAGCGCGCTGCAGAATTGCTTAAAGCAGAGGGTTATGAGGATCTGCGCGATGTGCCCATCGGCAAACTCGAAAATGAAAATCTAGAGCGGATCCGGCGCGTGACAGTAAGTGGTGTTGCCGAGTTGGATGCCGCTGCCGGCCAAGTTACGGCTGCATTACCTTTCCCACGCTATTACCTGGACTTCGAAACCATCCAGTTCGCTATCCCGATTTGGCCAAACACGCGGCCCTATCAGCAGCTGCCGTTCCAGTGGTCATGTCATGTCGAGATGACTGCTGGCCAACTCGAACATTTTGAGTTTCTTGATGTGACTGGGGAATCACCTTTGAGGCGGTTTGCTGAAAGTCTGATCGAGACGTTGGGCGGCGATGGCCCGATTCTGGTTTACAACCAGACTTTCGAGAAAAGTCGGATTCAGGAACTGGCCATTATGTTCCCAGATTTGGCGCCACAACTGACAAGCATTCTGGATAGGGTGGTTGATATGCTTCCAATCGCCAGACAATACTACTATCACCCTGCAATGAAGGGCTCATGGTCGATTAAGGCGGTGTTGCCTACCATCGCTCCGGATCTTGATTATTCCGCGCTCGGTGAAGTGCAGGATGGTGGATCAGCTCAAGTGGCATATGCAGAAGCTATAGCGAATGAAACGCCGGCGGATCGTCGCGAAGAGTTGAGACATGCGTTAAGTATCTACTGCGGTCTCGACACCATGGCCATGGTCAGGCTTGCCCGGTTCTTCGTCGTAGGGGGCAATGATGAAAACCATTGATCTCATTAAACAGCTTGCCTATTCACTGAAACTTGCTCAGCTTGGTGCTAGGCCGCCCGTAATTACTTCCCTGACCGGTTTGAAAACCCAACAGGCGATAAAAATATACCGGGAGGTGCATGGTGGCGTCCCGAAAGGGCCATTGCATCACACTGTGGACTGGATTTTTCGATCGAGGAAGAAAAATCGCATTTGTACAGAGTTGTTGCAAGCGTACTTACAAGCGCGCGAAGCCAAAGAAAATCATATACAGGCATTAATTGTTGCCTATGAGTCGATTGCAGCTAATGGTGATATTTCTTTTGACCAAGCTTGGCAAATTGCCCGTGAGACACTTGCTGGAACCATTAATTTGGTCCAATGCGGTTGTTGCGATAATGGCTACCTGATTCACTGGCTTGAATTGCAGAATGACCTGCATTGTCCGTGGTGTAGTGGCAATTCCAAAGAGGTTAGTACCCAGTCATCGATTCCGACCGTAAACCTGCCACCTGTTGCGATGCGTTGCAGCCATCGACTGAATGCCTCAAACGGCCAGCGGTTACCCTGAATGCTTTGGTCGAACCGCCGATCGGACGTTGAAGTTGGCCAAATGATGCAGAGGGAACGGCTTAGAACTAACTAGTGGGTGTGACAAAGCGCGAGGGTCACCCTTGCTGACGGATATGATTCAAAGTCATGTATGCCAATAACCTTCGCGGGTAGAATCTCCCTTTCCTTGGATGTGAATAGCCCGTGATGTGACCTGACTCGATGAGCACAAAATAATCGCGGTAATAGCCGCCAAAGATGAAACAGGAGTTGTTGTGTCACGATTGACCGATTTAATTGCGCAAGCCAAAGCCAAAGACCCCACGCTTGGGGCAGACTTGGACAGGGAGTTCAAGGAGCTGTCTTCACGTTTGCCTTTCGGCCTAAATTTCGAGCGGCATAGTCCAGAGGCAGTTGAATTGCCGCTACGCCCCATTCGTAAGGGCGATAAGGTGCGCATGCTGCCGGAGCGCGGTTCGACTCAGAAGGGTGACCAGCGGCTGTGGCAGGTCAAGGCCATCCACAAAGAGAAGAAGTTGGCTGATCTGGAGCTACTGGGGACTGAAGAAGAAGAAACGCAAACGGTGGCACTTGGGGACTTGGTGGTCGTGGCGGAATTTCGCGACACGATCTATCCGGGTTTGGTCAGCACGGGAAAGGTACAGCGTGGTGGTGATAAGCCATTCCACACAGTTATCAATGGCGAAAACTACCATGTGCTTAAGGCGCTGACCTACACGCACCGCGGCAAGGTGGATGCCATATACATCGACCCGCCGTACAACACCGGGGCCAAGGACTGGAAATACAACAACGACTACGTTGAGGGTGATGACCTGTACCGCCACAGCAAGTGGTTGGCGATGATGGAGCGACGCTTACTGGTGGCCAAGGAATTACTGAATCCGGCGGATTCGGCCCTGATCGTTACTATCGATGAAAAGGAATACCTGCGGTTGGGGCTTCTACTGGAACAGGTCTTTCCCGAAGCTACGATACAAATGGTGTCTTCCGTGATAAACCCTAAAGGTGCATCACGTGGAACTGGGTTTCGTAGAACTGATGAGTATATTTTTGTGGCAATGATTGGTAGCTCTACGCCCGCTCGACTTGAACTCGGGGCTGAGTGGTCAAGTTCGGCAGCAGGTGTCACAGCAAACCAAGATGACGAAACTGCTGCAGCAGAAACGCCGGAGTGGACCTCTATGATGCGAAGAGGATCGCATGCAGCACGTTCCGAGAGGCCGGGTTTGTTTTTCCCAATTTATGCAGCACCCGATGGATCACGCATCCTTGAGGTTGGGGAGTCGGTTCCAATCGGTTCGCCACTTCCAAGTGACCGGGCAGGTATGACGACAATCTGGCCACTACGCTCGGATGGATCAGAAGGTGTTTGGCAAGTCGGACCATCAGAGCTTCGTAGCCGTATTGAGCAAGGCCGGGTTAGACTTGGCCGTCCTACTGCGTATGGTTTCGTTGTAAATTACCTTCCGGACGGTGCTTATGCAGCAGTACTCTCAGATCGCTTCGAGATAATTGGTCGTGCGGACGATGGGTCGATTATTGCTAGGGGGAGGAGGGATACCCGTCGGATTGCACCATCGCAATGGAAAATCTCTTCACATAACGCATCCGAACATGGGACAACGTTATTGTCGGCCTTCCTGCCGCGCCGTACTTTTCCATTCCCCAAATCGCTATACGCTGTTGAAGATGTTTTACGCTTCTTTGTAAAGGAAAAATCCAACGCCATAATCCTTGATTTTTTCTCCGGCTCTGGCACTACTGCCCACGCCGTCATGCGGCTTAACCGGCAAGATAATGGTAGTCGCCAGTGCATTTCTGTCACCAATAACGAAGTCGCCGCTGACGAGCAGAAGGCGTTGCGCGAACAAGGTTTGCGCCCCGGCGACCCTGAGTGGGAAAGGCGCGGAATCTGCGATTTCATTACCAAGCCACGGGTGGCTGCCGCGATCACTGGCTTAACACCAGACGGTGAGCCGATCAAGGGCGCCTATAAGTTCACCGACGAATTCCAGATGGCGGATGGTTTTGAGGAAAGCGCCGAGTTCTTCACTCTGACCTACGAGGCAAGGAACGCGATCAATCACAATCTGGCCTTTGCCCGCATTGCCCCACTGTTGTGGCTGCGCGCTGGCGCGCAAGGCAAGCGCATCGATAAGTTGCCTGTCGAAGGTTGGTCTTTGGCAGACACCTATGGGCTGCTGACTGAACTTGATGCAGCCAACCCTTTCATTCATGCTGTTAGTCAGGTGCATACCCTACGCATAGCTTACATTGTGACCGATGACGATCGGCGCTTTCAGGCGATTGCCCAGCAATTGCCCGACGGGGTGGAGCCGGTACGCCTGTATGAGTCCTACCTGACCAATTTCAGTTTTGCGAACGGGGAATAAGGCATGAAATTCACCCTCAAGGATTACCAGCGCGACGCAGTGCGAGACGCGCTGGCCAATCTCAGGAAGGCGCGCCGGTTATGGCGCAACGAATCTGACAAGACCGCTTTCTCGTTGACCGCAGTCACTGGCGCGGGTAAGACGGTGATGGCCGCGGCCGCGTTCGAGGCGCTATTCCACGGCGATGACGAATTCGATTTTGACGCCGACCCTGGTGCAGTGGTGATATGGTTCAGTGACGACCCATCACTGAACGAACAGACGCGTTTTCGCCTAATGGAGGCGAGTGACCGCATCAACCACAGTGACATGGTGGTGGTCGAGCACCCTTTTAGCCGTCGCAAGTTCGAGGCCGGAAAAATCTATTTCCTCAATACGCAGAAGTTCGGCAAAAACAGTCTGCTCGTGCGCGGCTTTGAGGGCGAAGACGATTTGGTGACCGAAATGCGCCCGGATGCGCAAGCTTTCACGTTGTGGGACACGATTCTCAATACCATTGAAGACCCGAACCTGACCCTGTATTTGGTGCTGGACGAGGCACACCGAGGCATGGGGAATCCAACCACTGCCAGTCAGAATGCTAAGAGCACAATCGTGCAACGGCTCATTAATGGTTCAGGAGGTGTACCCGGCATTCCGGTGGTCTGGGGGATTTCGGCAACGGTCGAGCGCTTTAACCAGGCGATTGAGTTCGCGGGTAAGCACATCAAACTGCCCAACGTGGTGGTGGATGCTGCTAAGGTGCAGGAGTCCGGACTCATCAAGGACACTATCTTGTTGGATATACCCGACGAAGTCGGCGATTTCGATACCGTACTAGTACGGCGTGCAACCGACAAGCTCAAGGAATCGACCGGCGCTTGGGCCGATTACGCCAAGCAGCAAGATGAGGTGCGCGTAGTTTTGCCGTTGCTGGTGTTGCAGGTTCCCAATACACCTGATCCGAATGAGATCGGACGCGCGCTGGACACCGTTTTTGAGCGCTACCCTGAATTACCTGCTGCCAGTGTGGCACACGTATTCGGCGAACATACTACACAACGCTTCGGCAACCGCGACGTACCATACATCGAACCACAGCGCGTCCAGGAGTCTACCTGGGTACGCATACTGATTGCTAAAGACGCCATCAGCACAGGTTGGGATTGCCCTCGCGCAGAGGTGATGGTGTCATTTCGTGCCGCCCATGACCGTACACACATCACCCAGTTACTGGGCCGCATGGTGCGATCTCCACTGGCTCGTCGCATTCCTGGCAATGACCGGCTGAACGCTGTGGATTGCTTGTTGCCGAAGTTCAACCGAAAGACAGTAGAGGCAGTCGTCGATTCCTTGATGAAGGGCGATGACTCCGCACCGCCAACCGGACGCATCCTCATCGATTACGTTGAAGTTAAGCCTCATCCCGACGCGTCCGTAGCCGTCTGGGAAGCGTTCGAGGCACTACCATCGCAAACCCGGCCGCAGCGGGGCGCTAAGCCAGCACAGCGATTGACTGCGCTGGCCCACGAGCTAGCCTCCGATTGCATCCTAGATGGTGCAGGCAGGTTGGCTCATGCCGAGATGCACAAAGCGCTGGATACGTTCCAGGAAATCCAGAAGGAACTGATCGAAGCCAAGCGCAAGTCGGTTTTGACTGTGGATGGCAAGACCGTAATTGCAGATATTAAGGGCAAGGAAAAGAGCTTCGACGAATTCTGGGAGGATGCTGACATGGCGGTGATTGACGATGCCTACCGGCGCGCGGCGCGTATCTTCAGCCCAGATATATCTCGCACCTACGTAGAGCACTTGGCACAGAAGGTCGCGAGCGTGGAGGATGATCCGGAGGAATACCTAGAGGCCATCGTCGAGGCACGGGTCACAGTCGCAGGTTTGGGCCTGGTTACGGAGGTGCAGTCCTACTTCGACGTGGAAGCCAACAAGCTGGCAAAGACATGGCTGACGCAGTATGCCCCGCAGATCAAGGCGCTGACCGATGACCGCAAGGAATCTTATCGATTGATCATCGAAATGAGCACCGAGCCGCAGAGCGTGGATTTGGCCAAGCCCGAATCTCGCTATGAGGCCACCAAGGCTCGAGAAGATGATAACGAAATCGTTTTCCCAATGTGGAAGAACCACCTGCTTTGTGACAAGGATGGCAAATACCCGGCAGAGCTGAACAACTGGGAGCGAGAGGTCGTTGAGGCTGAGACCAGGCGTGTAGGCTTCAAGTTCTGGTACCGCAACCCTCAGCAGCCAGGGCAATCTTCCTTGGGCATCGCCTATGTCGAGAATGACGAATACAAAATTGTCCGCCCAGACTTTCTTTTCTTCGCTGAACAGGGGGGCAAGGTGGTGGTAGATTTGGTTGATCCGCACGGATTGCATCTTGCGGACGCGCTTCCTAAGCTGCAAGGATTGGCGTTATACGCAGAGAAGCATGCCAAGGCATATCGTCGTATCGAATCCGTTGCTGAGGTAAAGGGAAAGCTGCGCATGCTTGACTTGACCGACGAGGATGTACGTAAAGGTATTGCTACTGCGAAGAGTGCAGAGAGCCTTTTTTGCGGGATGTTGGCGAGAGACTGCTGAGCGCATAGGTGTTAGCGGCAATAGCTGACTAGTAATCTACATTATCAACGTCTGCCTGCTCGAGCACCGGTCGCTCGGCCACGGCATCCAGGGTGTCGCCGCCGTTCAGGATATGATTTCCTTTGATCTCAGCAAATAAGATCTCATTGCCTTGCTGACGAAATCTGGAAAATACTGAGAGCCATTCGGAAGAATCAGGCCTATAGACTAGGCTTTCGCGGCATCATTACGATGCGTTGCATGTCGTCTTGCCGAGACTCGGGAGATATGACAGAATGCGCGCCTGTGTCCAAAACGTGACCAAGCTGACGCATCTGCGAGGTTATTCACTGCTATTTGGCGCTAATATTGGATTTGGCGAGCGCTAAATGTTGCGCTAAATCAATAAGTTAAGTTAGGCGCTTTTGGTTCCCCGTCCTTGACATGGTGGGGGTCGTTGGTTCGAGTCCAATCGCGCCTACCAGAATTCTGAAACAGGGAGCCTTGATGATGGCCTTTCGAACTACAACCTTCCGGTCTGCGTGACCCAAGCGAGTTCGCCTTGTGATGTGAGAAAGTGCGGCTCGACCGCACTTTTTTATTTGGTTTTCTGGAGAGTTTCAACAAATGCCTGATATCAAGTTACCCGACGGTTCCATCCGATCCTTTGATAAACCTGTGACGGTGGCCGAAGTGGCTGCCAGCATAGGTGCCGGTCTTGCCCGCGCGGCGTTGGCTGGCAAGGTCCGTGTCGGCAACCAACAAGAAGCCAAGCTGGTGGATACTTCCCATGTGATGAGTGAAAACGCCGACCTGGCGATTATCACGGACAAGGATGCCGACGGGCTGGAGATCATCCGCCATTCCACCGCGCACTTGCTGGCTTATGCGGTCAAGGAGTTGTTCCCCGACGCACAGGTGACCATAGGTCCGGTGATTGATAACGGCTTTTACTACGATTTTTCCTACAAGCGCGCCTTTACCCCGGAAGACCTGGAAGCCATTGAGAAGCGCATGGCGGAGCTTTCCAAGAAGGATATTCCGGTAACGCGCAAGGTGTTGCCGCGCGACGAGGCGGTGGCTTATTTCAAGTCCATCGGCGAAAAGTACAAGGCGGAGATTATCGCAAGCATTCCGCAGGGCGAGGATGTGTCGCTCTACGAAGAAGGCGGCTTCACCGACCTGTGCCGTGGCCCGCACGTGCCTTCCACCGGCAAGCTCAAGGTATTCAAGCTGATGAAGGTGGCCGGCGCTTACTGGCGCGGCGATTCCAAGAATGAAATGTTGCAGCGCGTTTACGGCACGGCCTGGGCTAAAAAGGAAGAGCAGGATGCCTATCTCCATGCGCTGGAGGAAGCTGAGAAGCGCGACCACCGCAAGCTGGGTCGCCATCTGGAGCTGTTTCACATGCAGGATGATGCGCCCGGCATGGTGTTCTGGCACCCCAAGGGTTGGTCGCTGTGGCAGCAGGTGGAGCAGTACATGCGCGCCAAGTTTGTGGAGTACGGCTACCAAGAGGTACGCACGCCGCTGGTGATGGATCGCACCCTGTGGGAAAAATCCGGCCACTGGGAAAACTATCGCGACAACATGTTCACCACCGCGTCGGAAAACCGCGACTATGCGGTGAAGCCGATGAACTGTCCGGGCCATGTGCAGATTTTCAACAGCGGCTTGCATAGCTATCGTGAGCTGCCGCTGCGCTTGGCGGAGTTTGGCTCCTGTCACCGCAACGAGCCATCCGGCGCGCTGCATGGCCTGATGCGTGTGCGTGGCTTCACCCAGGATGATGCGCATATTTTCTGCACCGAAGAGCAGATTCAGGGCGAAGTGTCCGACTTCATCAAGATGCTACAAGCGGTTTATACCGATTTCGGTTTTCATGACGTGCTGGTCAAGCTCTCCACCCGCCCGGAAAAGCGCGTGGGCTCGGACGAGACCTGGGACAAGGCGGAAGCCGGTCTTGCCGCCGCGCTGGAGCAGAACGGCCTGGCTTATGACTTGCAGCCGGGAGAGGGCGCCTTCTACGGCCCCAAGATCGAGTTTACGCTCAAGGATTCGCTCGGTCGCCTCTGGCAATGCGGCACCATCCAACTGGATTTCAACCTGCCGGTGCGGCTGGGCGCGGAATATGTGGCCGAGGACAACAGCCGCAAGCCGCCGGTGATGCTGCACCGCGCCATTGTGGGCAGTATGGAGCGCTTTATCGGCATCCTGATCGAAAACTACGCCGGGGCTTTCCCGATGTGGCTGGCGCCGGTGCATGCGGTCATCATGAATATCACCGACGGACAGGCGGAATATGTGAAAAATGTTGTGGCTGAATTGCAACAACGTGGCCTGCGTGTGCATTCAGACTTGAGAAATGAGAAAATAACCTATAAAATTCGCGAACATAGCTTACAGCGTCTGCCTTATTTGCTGATTGCCGGTGAGCGTGAAATGCAAAGTGGACAATTGGCCGTGCGAACCCGCAAGGGCGAAGACCTAGGATCCATGCCGATACAAGCGATTGTTGACAAGCTTGTGGCAGAGGTCGGAAGCCGCAGTTGAGGGGTGCAGCGCGGTCATGTTTTTTTGTTGACCTGATTGTTAATTACTTGGAGTTACTGCTATAGCTCAGGAAAAAGAAACACGAATCAATGGTGAGATTACTGCGCCTGAGGTTCGTTTGGTGGGAGTGGAAGGCGAAGCGATCGGGATCGTCAGTTTGCAACAAGCGCTGACGATGGCGGAAGAAGCCGAAATTGATCTGGTGGAAATCGCGCCTATGGCCAAACCCCCGGTTTGCCGATTGATGGATTACGGCAAGTTCAAATACCGCGAAAGCAAGAAGCAGCACGAAGCCAAGCTCAAGCAGAAACAGGTACAGGTCAAGGAAGTCAAGTTCCGCCCAGGTACGGACGAAGGGGATTATCAGGTCAAGTTGCGTAACTTGATCCGTTTTTTGAGTGAAGGTGACAAGGCCAAGGTGACATTGCGTTTCCGTGGCCGGGAAATCACCCACCAGGAATTGGGAATGGCGCTGCTGAAGCGTGTGGAGGCCGATCTGGTCGAGCATGCAGTCGTAGAGCAGTTCCCGAAAATGGAGGGCCGACAGATGGTAATGGTGCTAGGCCCCCATAAAAAAGCGAAGTAATTCGCTCATTTTGCGGGTGACGCGGCTAAATGGGATGCCCGATCGCCTGTGTTAATTTTGAATAGGAGTACAAAATGCCCAAGATGAAGACCAAGAGTGGTGCTGCCAAGCGGTTCAGAGTCCGCGCCGGTGGTTCCGTCAAGCGGGGACAGGCGTTCAAGCGCCACATCCTCACCAAGAAGACAACCAAGAACAAGCGTCACCTGCGTGGTGCTGTTAATGTCGTGGCCAGCGATGTGAAGTCCATTCGCGCCATGCTGCCGTTCGCTTAAAGGAGAGAGACCATGCCAAGAGTCAAACGTGGTGTCATCGCCCGCGCACGTCACAAGAAGGTTCTGGACGCCGCCAAGGGTTACCGTGGCCGTCGCAAGAACGTTTACCGTATCGCCAAACAGGCGGTGATGAAGGCCGGGCAATATGCCTACCGTGACCGCCGTCAAAGAAAGCGTCAGTTCCGCGCACTGTGGATTGCCCGTATCAATGCTGGCGCCCGTGAATGCGGCCTGACCTACAGCCGCCTCATGAACGGTCTGAAGAAGGCTGCTGTTGAAGTGGATCGCAAGGTGCTGTCCGACCTGGCTGTTTTCGACAAGCCTGCATTTGCCAAGTTTGTTGAAATGGCAAAGGCCAGCCTCGGAGCCGCTTAACTGTTGTGTTAACAAAAAAGGAGGCTTGAGAGCCTCCTTTTTTGTGTCCGAAACCTGAATAGGACGCTTCCATAAATTCAACTTTCGTCGCCATACGGTGTTGCTCATGAAAAATTATTCCTTACATATTCCACATATGCTGCGTCATAATTTTTCATTCGCGCCTTGTCTGGCTTAGAAATTTGAGTTTATAGAAGCGCCTAACAAACTTATGAGCGATCTGGATTTAATCGTTTCCCAAGCACAAGCGGAATTGCCCACTGTTGCTGACATCCCTGCCCTGGAGCAGACCAAGGCACGTTATCTGGGCAAAACCGGTTTGCTTACCGAGCAACTCAAGGGCTTGGGCAAGCTTTCCGCAGAAGAGCGTCCTGCTGCCGGAGCCGCCATCAATCGCGCCAAGCAGGCCGTGGAAGAGGCCATCAATGCGCGTCGTGAAGCCCTGCTGAATGCCGAACAGGCCAAGAAGCTTGCCAGTGAAACCATAGACGTGACCCTGCCGGGACGCGGCAAGCTTGGTGGTGGTTTGCACCCGGTGACACTGGCCTTGCAACGTATCGAAGAGCTGTTCCGCTCCATCGGTTTTGAAGTGGCCGAAGGGCCGGAAATCGAGACCGATTTCCACAACTTCACCGCCCTGAATATCCCGGATGACCATCCGGCACGCGCCATGCACGACACTTTCTACGTGGATGATGCGCATGTGTTGCGCACCCATACCTCGCCGGTGCAAATTCGCTACATGCAGAACAAGCAACCGCCGCTGCGCATCATCGCGCCAGGGCGGGTATACCGGGTGGACTCTGATGCCACCCATTCCCCCATGTTCCACCAGGTGGAGGGCCTGTGGGTAGATGACAGCGCCAGCTTTGCCAACCTCAAGGGCGTGGTGCAGGATTTCCTGCAACGCTTTTTCGAGCGTGATGACTTGCAGGTACGCTTCCGCCCGTCGTTTTTCCCCTTTACCGAACCTTCTGCCGAAATGGATATGAGCTGGGGCGAGAA
>WBZT01000740.1_pt1 | contig 25531 bp, 14 predicted proteins | sample 5204241 | NCBI WGS metagenome assembly WBZT01 (sample SAMN12344358, study PRJNA552823) | activated sludge metagenome | biome: Activated sludge suspended growth; feature: Nitrification reactor; material: Wastewater; isolation source: activated sludge from nitrification reactor of wastewater... | reverse complement strand
GCCCGTGTAGGCGAACGCGACGTGATTCGCATTGCGAAACACGCCGGCGCGTCGCACAGTACGAACTCCCCCTGACATCGTCCTTTCCGTTCGCCGCATCGCCGTGCGGGCCTCGCCGCGCCGCGCCGCGCGGCCCCATCGAAGGCGAGGAGGCCCGGGATGCGCCCCACGAGAATCGGATCGTTCGCAGTCGTGATCCTGTCGTCCCTGTTGCTGTCCGCGCTCGCGGCCACGGAGCAGGCCGCGGCGCGCCCGACGCCCGGCGCGAGCATGCGCGAGCGCGCCGCCGCGCTCCACCACCGCTCGAGCGCGCACTCCGCCGTTCGCCGCGCTCTTCCCGGCGCCATGGCCGACGGTGCTCATGAAGCCGGCGCGACGATGCACGCGTCGGTGCCCGACGGCGCCGGCGGCACGTACATCGCGTGGTCGGAGACGGGCCGTGACGCAGCCGAGATGGACGTCTTCCTGCTGCGCGTCACCAATGCCGGAGCACCCGCGCCGGGCTGGCCCGCCGACGGCGTGCCGATCTGCACGGCTCCGGGCAACCAGTTCGTGGACTTCCTGCTTCCCGACGGCGCCGGTGGTGCGATCGCCGTGTGGATCGACCAGCGTTCGAGCCTGCAGACCGCGGACATGGCCGCGCAGCGCGTGGACCCGAGCGGCACCGTGCTGTGGGCGGCCGACGGCGTGCCGATCGTCACGAACGTGCAGCTCGCGATGTATCCGGAGTTCGCCCCCGACGGCACGGGCGGTGTCGTCGCCGCGTGGAGCGTCGAGGCGGTTGTCGACCCGAACGTGTACGCGTCGCGCCTCGATGCCGCCGGATCGGTGCCGGCGGGCTGGAGCACCGACGGCACGATCGTCTGTAACGCCCCGGGAGCGCAGAGGAACGTCGGCCTGACCGGCGACGGCGCCGGCGGCGTCTTCGTCGCGTGGCGTGACCAGCGCCCCTCGAACCTGGGCGGCGCCGCGTACGTCCAGCACCTGAACGCCAATGGCGTGGCGCAATGGGCCGCGAACGGCCTCTCGCTCGGCACCGACTTCGTGCTCGATCTGCCCGCGCTCTGCCGCGACGCTTCCACGGGCGTGCTGGTGTTCTGGGCCGACAGCACCGACCGGCTCGTCGGCATGCGCCTCGACGCCTCGGGCGGAAACGTCTGGGCGAATCCCGTTCCGCTGAGCGACTCGCTGCACTTCGTGGTGCATCCGCACGGCACGCCCGACGGTGCGGGCGGCGCCTTCGTGATGTTCGACGACTACGATGCGTACGAGATCCGCGCCCAGCACGTCGCCGACGACGGCACGCTCGCGTGGGCCGCCGGTGGAACGACCGTCGCGGTGGGCGGCAGCTACGGCACCTGGACTCGCGAGATCCTGCCGGGCGCATCCGGCGACGCCTACTTCGTCTTCGACGACTACCGGCACGCGGCCACGACGGACGCAACGGGGATCGCGGCGCAGCACATCGCGTCCGACGGCTCGCCCACGTGGAGCGCCAACGGCGACGTGCTGATCGAAGGGCCGAACCTCACGTTGCCGTGGTGCTCGGTCGCGCTCGACGGCTCGGGCTCGCTGCTCGCGACCGCCGCGCTCATCGACCCGTCGCAGACCCATTCCGACGTCACCGTCTCCGTGCTCGCACAACGGATCGACGGCACGGGCGCGCCGCAGTGGACCGCACCCGGCCGGCTCGTCTATCGCGACGCGGGCGAGCAGAATCGCTGCGCGGTGTTCCCGACCGCCGCGGGCGGCGTCATCGCGGCTTACCTGCAACGCGTCGCGCAGGGCGCGCAGACGGGTCGCTTCCGCGTCTTCGACGCGAACGGGCTCGTCGTCACGGCGTCGCTCCCCTTCACGGGCGACGCCGTGCAGCCCGAGCTGACCGCTTCGGCTTCCGACGGACTCGGCGGCGCGCTCGTCACATGGGTCGACCGGGACATGCTCACCCACCAGTCCGGGCTCTACGCGCAGCGTCTGCTCGCCAACGGCACACTCGCGTGGGCGTCGACGGGCGTTTCCGTCTCCGTCACCGACGGCGTGCAGTTCGCGACGACGGTCGCACCGGACGGCTCGGGCGGCCTGTTCGTGGTGTGGCAGCACACGCCGGAGGTCGGTCCCGACGAGGTGCTCGTACAGCACCTGAACGCGAGCGGCGCGCCGCAATGGGGAGCGGGCGGCCTCGCCGTCGGCACGACCGTGCTCGCGCGCACCGATCCGCGGCTCGCGATCGACGGCTCCGGCGGCGTCATCGTCGCCTTCGTGCAGCGCGACGCCCTCGGCCAGTTCCTCGTCGTCGCGCAGCACATCGACGCCGGAGGCACGCGGCTCTGGGGCACGGACGGCTGGACGATCGCGACCTACCCGACCGCGAATCCGGTGCGGCTGGAGAACCTCGTCGCCGGCTCGTCGCACGATGCGATCGCGACCCTGATCGTCGAGGACGACCGAGAGGCGCGCGACCTGTACGACGACGAGTACGATCACGTCGTCGTACAGCGCGTGAACGCGATCGGCGTCCCGCAATGGGGAACGCAGGGCGTCGCGATCGCGCAGGACACGCTCGGCGTCGTGGTGGGCACGGCCACGGAGCCGGACGGCTCCGGCGGCGCCTATGTCGCGTGGTCCTCGGTACTCGACACGGGCTCGCACCTGTTCATGCAGCGCGTGTCGTCGGCGGGCACGGCGCAGTGGACTGCGGGCGGCGTGACGATGAGCACCGCGGACGGCTGGCAGGTGCTGGGGGGCATGACGCGCGATCCCGCGGGCGATGTGTACGTCGTGTGGGCGGACTGGGCGAAGTTCTCGCTCACCGGCTACGACGTCTATGCGCAGCGGGTGAACGCCGCGGGCGCGGCGCAGTGGGAGCCGAACGGACGCTCGGTCAGCACGCTGGCGCGCGGCCAGTTCTCGCCCGTGATCGCGCCCTTCCAGGCCGCGTCGCCCGGCCGCTTGTTCGTGGGCTGGGGCGACAACCGGCTCGGCGACGTGCGTTACGCGTACGTGCAGCGGCTCGACCTCTCGGGCGATCCGCAGTGGACCGCCAACGGACTCGTGGGCACGACGCTGTCGCTCGCGAGCTGCGACGCGTCGGCCGACGCCGTGCGCCTGACGTGGTACGCCTCGAACCACGTCGTCGCCCACGTCGAGCGGCGCAGCGGAGACGAAGACTGGCGCGTGATCGGCGACGTGTCGTCGGACGGCTCGGGTTGGCTGCGCTTCGAGGACCGCGACGTCGCGCCGGGCGAGACGTACGACTACCGGCTGAGCTTCACGGAGGCGGGCGGCGTCGTGCTCGCCGGGCCGGTGCACGTCGTGGTGCCGGTCTCGCTACGCCTCGCGATCGCCGGCGCGCAGCCCAACCCCGCGGTGCGCGATCTCGCCATCGCGTTCACGCTGCCGACCGCCGAGCCCGCCACGCTCGAGTTGCTCGATCTCGCCGGACGCCGCGTGGCCTCGCGCTCGCTCGCCGGCGCGACGCCCGGCGCGCACGTGCTCGCGCTCGGCCGCGGCGCCTTCCCCGCCGGCGTCTACTTCGCGCGCCTCACGCAGGCCGGCCGCTCCGTGCAGCAGCGCCTGGTGGTGGTGAAGTGATATGGAGCGACCCTAGGTCAAGGCGATACGTTGTCTCCTGGCGGCCACCCTTCGGGGTGGCCGCGGGCTTTCGTGCCGGCTTGTGTTCGAGGACGACGGCGAAGGTCGGGCGCTTCGACGACGAGTCACGCTGATATTCGCGGGTTGAACCGGCGTCCCGGCCAGAGCCGCAGGACTGTGATCCGTCGGGAGGACTCGCTCTCTAGCATCGCGGGTTCGGGAGGTGATGCCTCCGTACCGCATACCGCACTCGCGTTGCCTCCGGATCGTGCCGACCTTCATCCGTCGTCCTCACTTCGTTGACGTGGTGGTGTTCACGCCGACTTCGGTCGCGTGGCCTGTGCCGCCGGATGCAGCACGGCCCACAGGTAGCCGCACAGTTCACGCGCCATGGCGACGATGGTTTTCGGGTGCACCTTGCCGGCCTCGCTCATGCGCCGGAACCGGGCCGCGAGCCGCTCCTGGGCACGGTCGGCGATGGCGAGCACGCGTGCCGGCTGGCCTTCGCGACGGGCGCGCAGGGGCCGGCTCAGCGCGGGCCGGTGGCGGTGGTGCCACGAGGCTTCGACCAGCAACCGGCGTACGTGCCGGTTGCCGCTCTTGGTGATCGGACCGCGGCTCTCGCGCTCGCCGCTGGAGTGCTCGCTCGGCACCAGCCCGACGTAAGCGGCGAGCTGGCGCGGCGAGCGGAAGCGGCGGAAGTCGTGCAACTCGGCGACGAGGCAGACGGCCGTCACGGTGTCGATGCCCTTGAAGCAGCGCAGCGCCGCCACGTTCTCGCGATACGGCTCCTGATCGCCGAACTCCGCCAGCCGCTGGTCGAGTTGGACCTGCCGTTCCTCGAGCTGCTGCACCGCGAGGAAGTAACTGTCGAACGTCGCCTGGCTCATCGCGTCATCGAAGCGCAGCTGCTCGAGCCACTGCACGTGGCGTGTGCCCCAGTGGTGCTTCGTCTGCCGATAGATCAGGTGGCGACGGAGCAGGAACTTCGTCAGCCGGTGCCGAGCTCGCAGCAGGTCCACGCGCACGTCATCGCGACATCGGCACAGATCGCGCAACGCCTCGTCCGTCTCGCTCGGAGGATGCACCTCGGTCAGCAACCCGGCACGCAGCAACTCGCCCAGCTTGCGCGCGTCACGCCGGTCGGTCTTGATCCGTGCGCCCGGCTTGATCGGTGTCAGCGACGGCGCCACCACCTCGCAGATCACACCCTCGACGCCCAGCAGCCGCTGCAACGCGTAGCCGGTCGGCCCGGCTTCGTAGCATGCCCGCACTTCGCCGGGGGCGATCCGCCGCAGTCGCCGACCCAGCCGCCGGATCGCCTCGGCGGTGGTGTCCTCGGTCCACTCGACCGGCTCGGGCTGTTCGGGGATCCACGCCGCGACCTTGATCGAGTTCTTGTGCGCGTCCATGCCGACCCAGGTGATAGTGTTCGTGGCCACGACCGGCCTCCTTCGTATGCGGCTCTGGCGCCGCAAGGTGCTAACCCGCGATCGAGCGTGGTGACCTGATCACCACCTGCCGCGACTCTCGTTCGCGAGAGCGCGACGCTACGACCGCAGGCCGGTCGCTCCATACTGTCTAGCCGGTCCCCACTTCGGCGACCGTTCGTGTCTCCACTCGGGGAGCACCGGCGCCGGCCCGGTTCGACTCGCGCGACCGCAGGTGTAGCGCCTTCACACCCGTCGCGGCGCTTCTCGCGGAGACTCCCGGAGGTCGCAACGCTGCCTGCGCCCGGCTCGCGTTTCGTCGGAGCGCCGGGCGAGGCCACTGCCGACGAATGGTGTCCGCTTCGTATGCACCACCGCACACGCTTCACTGTGCACGCGAGCACCATGGGCGTGTTCGTGCTCACTGGCATGTTGCTCGGGCTGGCCGTTCGGCCGGCCGCCGCCCAGGAGCCGCAGTACCTCGACAGCTGGCCGTGCCCGAACTGCCGTGGGATCACGGTCACACCGCAGGGCGACATCTTCTCCGTCGCGGCCGACGAGGTGCGTCACTACTCCCCGGGTGGCCAGCTCCTCGGTTCGTGGTCGCTGCCGCAACCACTCTGGGAGGAGCGGCAGGACGGCTACGACATCGTCAGTGACGGGCTCGGCCAACTCGCCACCGTCGGGCTGCAGCGCTTCCACGGTGACAGCGCGCTCGTCGCGGCGTGGGGCCCCGGACGGCAGGGTCTACGTGTCGGATTCCGACAAGGACCGCGTCCAGATGTTCGGCCCGACCGGCACGTACCTCGGGCAGTTCGGTTCGCGAGGCACGCTGGAAGGGCAGTTCCGCTACCCGTTCGGCCTCGCGTTCGAGCCCAACGGCAACTTGCTCGTGGTCGACTCGCAGGACAACCGCATCCAGAGGTTCGGTCACGTTCCGGTGCCTGCCCGCACCCGCACGTGGGGGAGCATCAAGGCGCAGGGCCGCTAGTCACGACGCGCGCCCCGGGTCCGCCGCGCACCCGGGGCGCACTCGCTCCTTGGCCGGCGCGATCACGATGCCGAAGAGCTGGACGACGCGCGACAGCGCGGCTCGCGGCAGCGCGACAACACACGACGGGCGCGGAGCGAACAGGCTCCGCGCCCGCGGTGCGTTCGGAGGGAAGCCGCCGCCCGCTCGGTCGAATTCCTTGTGATGCAGCGGGCCGGCCCGACTCCTTAAGGGCGGCACGAGCCGCAGGTCATGTGCCCCGCCCGACGTCCATCTGCATCCCGGCGTCGCGTTCAACTGCTCCCCTCGGAGGTCTCGCCGTGCGCGCCCTGCTCGCCTCGCTGCTCGCCATCCTGCTGCTCGCCGCCATCGTGGTTCCCGCTCGCGCCGCGTGGCCGAACAGTCCGTACTCGGGCCTGCTGGTGGGCGGTGCGACCGGAGCGCAGGTGAACCCGGTGAGCGCGTCCGACGGTTCCGGCGGCGCCTTCGTCGCCTGGCTCGATCAGCGCGCCGGCTATTTCTACGTCTACGCCCAGCACGTCCTCGGCTCGGGCATCGTGGATCCGGCATGGACGGTCAACGGCATGGCGCTGTGTCCGACGGGCTACGACAAGGGCGGCGTGGCGATCGTCTCCGACGGCTCGGGGGGCGCCATCATCGCCTGGTACGACTACCGCACCATCGGCTCGGGCAACGACATCTACGCGCAGCACGTGCTGGCATCGGGCGTGGTGGACCCGGCGTGGCCCGTCAACGGCCGGGCCGTGTGTGTCGCGACGGGCAACCAGAATGCTCTGGTGATGACGGCCGACGGCTCCGGCGGCGCTCTGCTCGCCTGGGTGGACCAGCGCTCCGGTGCGAATTACGACGTGTACGTGCAGCACGTGCTCGCCTCCGGCGCCGTCGATCCCGCGCGGCCGGTCGATGGCCGCGCGCTGTGCACCGCGACGGGCGATCAACAGCCGGGAGCCATCGTGACGGACGGGGCGGGCGGCGCGATCGTGGCGTGGATCGACTTGCGTCTCGGCGCTACCAACGACATCTACGCGGGCCGCGTGCTGGCGTCGGGCGTCGCCGACCCCGCATGGCCGGTCAACGGCCGCGCGTTGTGCCTGGCCGCAGGCAACCAGTGGACGCCCTCGATGCTGCCCGACGGCTCGGGCGGCGCGTTCGTCGCGTGGCACGACCAGCGTAGTGGCACCAACTACGACGTCTACGCGCAACACGTGTCGGGCTCAGGCACCTTGGACACGTTCTGGCCCAGCAACGGCCTCGCGGTTTGCACCGCGACGAACGACCAGAACGTCGTGACCCTCGTCTCCGATGGCGCGGGCGGCATGATCGCTTCGTGGCAGGACTCCCGAGTGGGGGGCACCAACATCTACGCGCAGCGCGTGCTGCCGACGGGCTCCGTGGACCCCGCGTGGCCCGTGGACGGCCGCGCGCTGTGCGCCACGGCCAACACCAAGCTCTCTCCGCAGTCCGTGTCCGACGGCGCCGGTGGCGCCATCGTCGCGTGGTACGACGGCCGCACCAACTATGCCTATGACGTCTACGCGCAACACGTGCTGTCCACTGGCGCCGTGGATCCCGCGTGGCCGACCGACGGTCGCGCGATCTGCACGACGTTCAACTACCAGTGGCTCAGCTCCATCTGCACGGACGGAAGTGGCGGTGCGATCGTCACGTGGTACGACCTGCGCACCGGGGTCTACGACGTCTACTCGCAACGCGTGGCCCGCTACAGCTACCTCGGAACGCCCGAAGGCGAACTGGTGAGCGTGAAGGACGTGCCCAACGATCAGGGCGGCAAAGTGAAGGTGTCGTGGAACGCGAGCTACCTGGAAGTCGACCCCTACAACCTGGTTACCAACTACAGGGTCTACCGCTCCGTGCCGCCCGCACTGGCCGCCTCGATGCGGGCCGCGGGGGCGAACATCGCCAGCGCGAGCGGCGCCGACGGTTCATTCCTCGACCGCCCGGGCACGTTGCTGGCGACCGTCACCGCCGGGACGACCTACTACTGGGAATATGTCGCGTCGGTCAGCGCGGACTACCTCGCCGGCTACAGCGCGCTCGTCCCGACGGCCGAGGACTCCACGGCGGCGGGCGCACCGCTGACCGCATTCATGGTTCAGGCCCGCACCGCCGGCAGCCACCATTGGGAGTCTCAGCCGGTGAGTGCCTACTCGGTCGACAACCTTCCGCCCGCGGCGCCGGTACCGTTCACCGGCCAGTTCGCATCGGGCACCACGCGGCTGCACTGGAGCCCAAACGTCGAACTCGACCTCGCGGGCTACCGGCTCTACCGCGGCGCGTCGCCATCCTTCGTGCCCGGTCCCGCGACGCTGTTCGCCTCGCCTCAGGACACGGGCTACGTCGATGTTGCCGGCGTGCCCGCGATCTACAAGCTGACCGCCCTCGATGCGCACGGCAACGAATCGGCGGCGAGCACGCTGACACCCGCGGGTACCACGGCGGTGGACGACGGCGCGCAGCCGGCGGTGCTGTCGCTCGCACTGCCGTGGCCCAACCCGGCTGCGACGTCCTCGACGCTGAGATTCGACCTGCCCACCTCGTCGCACGCGCGCCTGGCGATCTACGACGCGGCCGGCCGGCAGGTGCGCGTGCTCGCCGACGGCACTTACCCCGCCGGCGCTCACGCCGAATCGTGGGACCTGCGCGATGCGAATGGGCGTGCGGCGAGCTCCGGGTTGTACTTCGTCCGCTTTGAATCCTCCGGGCGCACCTGCGTTCGACGCGTGGTCGTCGCTCGGTAGCGCGCGCGATGTTCACGCTGCTCCGTCCGCATCTCGAGCTCGCTCGCCGTTTCGTGACCACGTCACCCGCGGCGCCTCCGATGCCGCCCGAGGAATCCGGCTTCACGCGGCGAGAGCTCGAGATCGCGTCCTACCGATAGCGCGCCTTGAGCCGGCCCCATGTGGACGGCAGCGTCGGCACGGCGCCGCTGCCGGCGAAGCCCTGGCACGAGGCGATGCCGTAGCCGGGCGGCAGCCCGGTGAACGAGAGCTCCGAGGTCGCCTGTGCGTACGACACGGCCGAGGCGTAGGAGTAGACCTCGATCACGAACTCCTCGCCCGGGGCATGCGAGAGGGGCAACTCGAGGTACTGATCGAAGCCGCCGACTTCGCCCTCGTCCACGTGCGCGGAGCCGTGCAGTGGTTCGGCCACCGTCACTCCCACGGAGCCGACGCCGCCCGAGTTGCCGTTCGCGTGCACGCGCGCGGTGAATGCGATCGGGCCGCCCGCCGGGCCGATCACGCGGTAGCGATCGCGCGACTCGACCGAAGCGTAGGCGCCGGGGCCGGGGAACGAGCAGCTGCGCGCGTACGAGACCGTCGTTCCGAGCACGAGGTCGAAGGCGGCGCGCATCTCGCGCTGGCCGGAGTAGGGATAGCACGATTCCGACACGCTGCTGTCGCGGGACGCAGCGATCGCGCACTCGGTGTAGGGGCTGAGCGTGATGCAGCTCTGCGGACACGGCGCATCCGCGTGCGCGAGGGGCGCGGCGAAGGCGGCGAAGGCGGCGAAAAGGACGATGACCCAGGCGCGTGAGGTCATGGCGGACTCCCTGTGGCGTGGCGGCGCGACGTCTCGTGCGCACAAGCCTGGGCGCGTCCGAGAACACGCGCAAGCCCCATGTTCCTCCCGGCTCGCCACCAGGGGCCGGGGCCAGGAGGAGCACGGGTGCCGCTTGCGTTGGTGCGACTGGCGGGCCGGCGCGGTGCGGGTGGCCGTGACGTGGCGTCGCCCGGCGCGCGCCCTCAGCTCGTCACGACGACGCGGCGCGAGGCGAAGCGCGCCGGTCCGGCGGCCGCGCGCAGGCCGAGGCGCACGAAGTACACGCCGGGATCGAGTCGCTCGCCGGAGGCGTCGACGGCTTCCCACTGCATGACGTGACGCCCGGCCGGACGCGACCCCACGTCGTGACGCGCGACCCTCCGGCCGCTCACGTCGAGGATCTCGATCGTCACGTCACCCGCTTCGGGCAGCGCGTACTCGAACGTCGACGCGCCGCGGGCGGGAGACGGACGCGGGGACGCCAGCTCGAGCGCGAGCGGACGCGGTGCGGTGTCGCCGACCTCGAGCGGTGGCGGTGCGTTGTCGAGGTACACGTCCACGTCCACCGATCCGCTCGAGACGCCGTTGTTGCCCGCCAGCATCGCCCACATCTGATTGAGTGTGAATGCGCACAGCTGGCTCGTCGTACCCGGCGCCGTACCGAACACCATGCCGCTGTCCGCGCCGGCGGTGCCGGGTCCAGAGAAGAACTGGCCATTGGGCCCGCGCAGGTCCGTCGATCGGCTGGCGTTGATCGCCCCCGTCACGACGCGTCGCCAGCGCACCGCCCAGTGAACCGTGCTGCCGGCTCCGGGGGGCACGAACTGGAGGCACGCGCTGTGCGATGTTTCCGCCGAGTGGCCCGCGGTCCCGTTCGAAACGGCCGAGCCCGATGTACGAATGCTCAGCGCGGGGCCGGTCGCGAAGCTGACCGGTCCTGCGGGCGCCACGATGGCGCGCACGGCGCCCGACACTGAGCCGTACGAGAGCGTGCGCGCGGTGTCGGCCTCGATGTCGATTCCGCTCGAGAGCACGCTGATGGGCCGGCTCGCGATCCAGTCGGCGCCGTAGTCGCTCGACCAGTCGAGGAAGACCTGGCAACTCGTGGCGGTGGGCGCGTGGCCCTGGAACGTGATCGCGGCCCGGGCGACCGGGGCGTACGACACGGCGATCAGCAGGAACGAAGCGAGGAACGACGCGAACGCGCGCATGGCGAGCCTCCGGAGGTCGGCGGGGCCGGGATGGACCTCGACCGCTGAACATCAGGAGTCGTGCACGCGCCGGAAATCACAGCGGATGGGGTGATGGCCGGCCGAGCGATGCCCGCGCAGCCGGCGACGCGGGCCGAACGCCGCCCGCTTTCGCGGTGGCGCCTGCGCCCACCGCGTGCTTGTGTAGCGGCCCCAACGCGGCCGCGGTCGGGGGGTTGCTCGCGCGGCCCGCGAGGACTCGGACGAAGCACGGCGGCGCCGGTGACAAGCGGCGTCCGGATCACCGGGAGTGCGAGCACATGATCGTCCCCACGCATTGGGCCGAGGCGCGACGGCAGCACCGCGAGGGCCGCAAACAGGTCACCGTCCGCCGCTACGGCTGGTCGGACACGAGCGTCGCGGACGCACAGGCGATGGCGGACCGGCGCGCCGACGAGGCGCTGCAGGCGATCCTCTCGGGGCAGAAGCTGCTGCGCTCCGAGCCGAAGGTCGCGTACAACGGCGCCGAAGGTGTGCCTATCCGCGAGGAAGTGCTCGCGCGCCACGGCGAGCACGTGATCACGCGCAACGCGTACGGAGCGCGCTGCCTCAACACGCCGACGGCGCTGTTCGCCGACCTCGACGTCGCGGCGCGCGGTGACGGCGTGCTGCCGATGCTGGCGCTGGCGTTCGTGCTCGGATTCGCGGCGGCGATCGGCGGACCGTTCGTGCTGCCGCCGCCGGTGCTCGCGAAGGTGCCGCCGATCGCGGTCGGAATCGTGGTGGCGATCGCCGTGTTCACGACGTCCCGCCTCGCGCGCCGCGCGGCCACGGCCGCGAGCGGCGGCGCGGAATCGAAGGCGCTGCGACGCGTGCGCCGCTTCCTCGCCGCGAACCCGTCGTGGAGCGTGCGCGTGTACGAGACGCCGGCGGGCTACCGGCTGCTCGTCACGCACCGCGCGTTCGACGCGACGTCGGCGGAGGTGAAGGCGTTCTTCGACGCGATCGGCGCCGACCGCGTGTACGCGCGCATGTGCGCGAACCAGCGCTGCTTCCGCGCGCGCCTCACCGCCAAGCCGTGGCGCATCGGCATCGTCGAGCACATGCGGCCGCGGCCCGGCGTGTGGCCGGTGGCCGACCAGCGCCGGCCGATGCGCGACGCGTGGATCGCGCGCTACGAGGAGCAGGCGAGCGGCTACGCGGCGTGCCGCTACGTGACCACGCTGGGACCGGAGGCGATCGACTTCGACATCGCCCCGGTCGTCGAGTTGCACGACCGCGAGTCACGTGCGCTTGCCGGCGATCTCGCGCTGGCCTGAGGTGGCGCGGCTGCGGGCGGCCGCGCTAGCCTCGCGCGCGAGAAGTCACCTTCCGTGTCCCTCGAGAGCCGCCTCCGTGAAGATCACGTTCTTCCACGTCAAGCTGGCGCACAGCGTCATCTTCTGGATCCTGAGCGCGTGCACGCTCTACGCGCTCTACAGCGGGCTGTTCGATCGCGTCACGGTGTGGACGTGGGCGGCGGTCGGCGCATTGCTGATCGAGAGCCTCGTGCTGTGGCTCTCGGGCTGGACCTGCCCGCTGACGCTGTTCGCCGAACGGCTGGGTGCGAAGCGCGGCGCGGTCACCGACCTCTTCCTGCCGCGCTGGTTCGCCGACCGCATCTTTCCGATCTGCGGCACGCTCTACGCCGTCGCGCTGGCCGCCATCCTCTGGCGCGTGCTCGGCTGAGCGCCGCGCGGACCGCCATGCGTGGCGCGGTGGGCCGAACCGCCCACCGCGGCGGTTGCTTCGGCGCTCGGACCTGAACTCGGGTTCGCCGCGCGAGCATCCCGTGCATACTCGTGTGTGATTTCTCCCGGCAGATCGACTCCCTGCCCATGATCGCGGCGTGTCCGTGCCTCGCCCCCCCGGCGCCCCAGGAGGTTCTCTTGCGTTTCCGCACCGCGCTGCTCGTCCTGCTGATCTCGTCGTCGTTGGCCACCACCGCTCGTGCGAACTCCCCGCTCGTCGCGAGCCACTTCGATGTCGACGCCGACGGTTGGACGAACGTCACGCTGCCGTATCCGTCCGCCGTGCCGCCCACGATCACGTTCACGTACTTGCCCGTGTGGTCGAGCGGGCAGTTGTGGCTGACGGACCCGGACGGCACGGGCGTGGGCAATGCGCAGTACTGGCGGGCGCCGGCCAAGTTCCTCGGCGATCAGTCGGCAGCTGGCGTGCTCGGATGCTCGCTGTCGGACGTGGGCAGCGGCAGCGGTCCGTTCGCGCAGGAGGACGTCGTGCTCGTGGGCGGCGGGCTCACGATCTCGTACAGCTTCGGCTCGCTCCCCCCGGACGCCGCGACGCCCGTGCCCTTCACCCTCGACTTCTACGGCGGTGGCGCGCACCTGGGCGGGTACTACTCCACGACGTACGCGACGCACGCGCAGGTCCACACGGTGCTGAGCGCGCTCACCGAGTTCTACATCCGCGCCGAGTACCAGCTCGGCCCCGACTGGCAGTACATCGACGACGTGGTGCTGTACACGCCGAACGCCGCGGTGGACGACGCGCCGCGCGCCGGCGCGATGTCGCTCGAGCTCGCGTCCCCGAACCCGGGCCACGGCGCGACGCAGATCCGCTACCAGTTGCCGCGCTCCGGCGCCGCGGAGCTCGCGGTGTTCGACGCGGCCGGCCGCCGCGTGGCCACGCTCGCGAGCGGCGACGCAATGCCGGGCACGCGCTCCGCCACGTGGGACGGCCGCGACGACGGCGGCCGCGCGGCGCTGCCGGGCCTCTACTGGCTGCGGCTCGCGCAGGGCGGCGAACAGCGCACGCAGCGCATCGTGCGGTTGCCATAAGGCGGGCCGGTCCGGAGCAGGCACGCGATCCGGCCATGCCGCATCTTCGGGCGTTCCGCCGGCGCGCCCGCGGGGCCGCGCCGCGAGAAACCCGGTGAAGCCCCGCGTGCTCCGCGGCTAGACTGCGCCGCCATGGCCCCGCTCGACGAAGACGCGCCGACCGAAGTGGTGAGCACGCGTGCGCCGAGCCGCGAGGCCGGCACGCGATTCCTGCCGGGAACGATGCTGGATCGGCGCTATCGCATCGTCGCGCCGCTCGGCCGCGGCGGCATGGGACTGGTGTACCGCGCCGACGACGTGAAGCTGGGACAGACCGTCGCGCTCAAGTTCCTGCCGCCCGAGTTGGAGCGGAATCCCGAGCGCCTCGCAATGCTCTTCGACGAGGTCAAGCTCGCCCGCCAGGTGTCGCACCCGAACGTCTGTCGCGTCTGGGATGCGGGCGAGGCCGACGGTCTGCACTTCATCGCCATGGAGTTCGTCGACGGCGAAGACCTCGCGTCGCTGCTCCGCCGCGTCGGCCACCTGCCCGAGGAGCGCGCGCTGCAGGTGGCGCGCGAGCTCTGCGAAGGACTGCACGCGATCCACGAGCAGGGACTGCTGCACCGCGACCTCAAACCCGCGAACGTGCTGATCGATGGCCGCGGCCGCGTGCGCATCGCCGATTTCGGTCTCGCCGCGGTCGCGGGCGCGGTACAGCGCGAGGCGATCGCGTCCGGCACGCCGGCCTACATGGCGCCCGAGCAGTTCGCCGAGCGCGAGGTCACGGTGCGCAGCGACGTCTACGCGCTCGGCATGGTGCTGCACGAACTCTTCACCGGACGTCGCCCGGGCGAATCCGATCCGGCGCCGAGCCGCACGGTCACGTCGCGCACGACGTCGACGGCGGATCCGCTCGCGCGCCTCGATCCGGCGATCGAACGCGCGATCCGGCGCTGCCTCCAGCCGGATCCCGCCGTGCGTCCCGCTTCGGCGCTGCAGGTCGCGGGCTCGCTGCCGGGTGGCGATCCCATCGCGTACGCGCTCGCGGCGGGCGAGACGCCGTCGCCGGAGATGGTCGCAGCAGCCGGCGGCATCGGCGGCGTCCGGGCACCCGTGGCCGCGGCGATCGTGGTGCTCGCGCTCGCACTGCTCGCGTCCGTGCTGATGCTCACCGACCGGCGCGACGCGGCGTTCTGGACCGGCGCGAAGCCGTTCGCCGCGCTGCGCGATCGCGCGTCGGACTTCGCGCGCGCGCTGGGCGCCGACGCGAACGGGGCGGACCGCGAGGACGGCATCGCGCGATTCCCGCGCGACGGCGACGCGGCATCGGTCGACGTGAACTACTGGTACCGCACGTCGCCGCACGCGCTGCCGATCGCCGTCGACATCCGCGGGCCGGGCAGCATCCTCGCGTTCGCACTTCCGGCCATCGAGACGCCGGGCGAGTCGGGGCAGCGTCGGAAGCTCGACGGCCGCCTCGTGGAGTACCGGCGCATTCCGCTGTCGGGCGACTCGGCGGCATCGGGATCGCCCGACTTCGGTCCGCTGTTCGCAGCCGCGGGGCTCGATCGCGCGGCGTGCCTCCCGAGCGCGGCGACGCGAAGGCTCCCGGTGCCGGCCGCGATCGAGAGCGCGTGGGTGCTGCCCGCGGCGAGTGGCGCGCGCATCGCGTACGGAGCCGCGGTCGGTTCGATCGTGACCGGCTTCGTCGTGGGCGAGCCCGTGACGCCGCCGGTGCTCTCGATGAGGCAGGTGCGGCTCGACACGCTGGGCGCGATCGGGCAGCCGATCCTCTTCGCGCTGTTCGTCCTGCTCGCAGTGCGCAACCTGCGCACGGGGCGCGCCGACTCGCGCGGTGCGATCCGCTTCGGCGTCGCCAACCTGCTGTTCGGCTTCCTCGGATACCAGCTGTTCGCGAGTCCCACGCCGCGCCTGCTCGGCAAGATGACCCAGCACGGCCTGAGCGAAACCTTCTACTACTCGATCTTCGCGGTCGCGACTTACCTCGCCACCGAGCCGATCCTGCGGCGCCGCCATCCGGAGTGGCTCGCCTCGTGGGTGCGACTGCTCGACGGTCGCTGGCGCGACCCGCTGTTCGGCCGGCACCTGCTGATCGGGACGCTGGGCGGCATGTGCCTCGCGCTCGTCTCGACGCTGACGAGCGGATTCGCCGGCCGCCTCCCGGTCGGGGACATCCAATCGGCGAGCGTCGGCGGTTGGACCGCGTTCGCGCTCGTGCTGCGGGGTCTCAACGTCGGCACCGTCTTCGGGCTGATCTTCGCCCTGCTGGTGGGCCTGCTCCAGCTCGCGACGCGTCATCGCGCGCTCGGCTGGATCGTGTGGGTGCCCCTGTGCCTGCTGCTGACGGGCGTGACCCGCTCGTGGCCCACGCCGGTGTTCTCGGTCGCGACGACGCTGGCGATTCCCGTGCTGCTGCGCTTCGGTGGTATCACGAGTGTGGCGGCCGCGCTGGGGACGAGCTTCCTCTTCAACGAGGAGTTCCTGACGGCGGACTTCTCGAGCGGACACGCGGCCGTCAGCGTCAGCGCCTCGATCGCGGTGGCCGTCCTGCTCGCGTGGGGCGTCACCGCCGCGATGCGCACGCCGCAATCCGAGGAGCGCGCGCGCTTCGACGAGCCCGCGCGATGATCCCGTGGCAGGAACTCGGCCGAGCCGAGGTGCCGGGGCAGGTCGAGCCGCTCGTACTCTGGCGGCGAGGGACCGAGTTCGTGATCCGCGTCGGCGCCGTCGCGCTCATGAGCAGCGGCGCGCACGGCTCCGAGGAGGCGCTCGCCGAGCGCGCCGGTGAGCGCGTCGCGGACCGCGCCGGTGTGCGCGTGCTCGTGGGCGGACTCGGCATGGGCTACACGCTCGCCGCCGCGCTGCGCGTCCTTGGCGCGGACGCGCAGATCGTCGTCGCCGAGATCGTGCCCGCGGTGATCGAGTGGAACCGCGGTCCGCTCGCCGGACTCGCCGGCCGGCCGCTCGACGATCCGCGCGTGCGCGTGCACGCGGGCGACGTCGCCGGCGCGATCGGCGCGGGCGCGAGCGCGTACGACGCGATCCTGCTCGATGTCGACAACGGCCCCGACGGCTTCACGCGCGAGGGCAACGACGCGCTCTACTCGGCCGCGGGCCTGCGCGCCGCGCGGCGCGCGCTGCGCGAACGCGGCGTGCTCGGCGTGTGGTCGGTGGCGCCGAGCGCGGCGTTCACGCGCCGGCTGGCCGACGCGGGGTTCGACGTCGCCGAGCACGTCGTGCGCGCGCGCCGCGATCGCGGCGGCCGGCACACGCTCTGGCTGGGCACGCGGACCGGATAGGCGGGCGGCGGATCGCGGCGGCACCGGTTCGCGGTGGCCGAATCCTCTCCGTTCCTCCGCGAGTCGTTCCCATCACCACGATGCGCCGACTCGCCCGCCCGGGGCTCTTGTCACGCGGATGTCCCCGGGACAAGATCGCGCCGCTCATGGCGCCGTCCTCGGGCCCGGTAACGCTTCGCCGGGCCTGCGACCGAACGCCATTGTCCGGAGTTCGGCGCCATCCACTCGGACGCCCGCTCGACGCGGTCGCCAGAGGAGCCCTCATTTCGCGCAAGCGCAGAAACGCACGCGAGCGGAATACGCGCGTGACGCACGACGGTGCACGAGGCACCGATGCCGAGGCCGCCGGCGGCACGTTCACCGCGCCGACGTCGCCCGGCGCCGCGGCGTCGCGCCGCGAGACGCTCGTGTCGGTCGCGGCGCTGGCGCTGCTCGCGCTGGCGCTGTACGCGCGCGGGTTCACGCTCGGGCTGGTCGGCGACGACGACACGCTGCTCGACGCCGCGCTGCGCGTGCCGCTCGCCGAACTGCTGACGGGACGCCACGGCATCCTCGGCTACTACCGGCCCGTCTCGCGCGAGCTCTACTTCTGGATCTGGGGCCACCTCTTCGGGCCGTCGGCACTCGGCTACCACGTCGTCAACGCGATCACGTTCGCCGGCGTCGTGGCGATGCTCTTCCTCTTCGTGCGGCGCTGGCTCGGCGCACGCACCGGCCAGCTCGCGGCGCTCGCGCTGCTGCTCTTTCCGCCGTGCGGCGCGCTGCTGAGCTGGGTCTCGTGCGCGCAGGACCTGATCGCGCTCTTCTGGTGCGCCGCGTCGCTGCTCCTCTACCAGTCGCGGCGATACGTGCTCGCGGGACTGGCGGTCGCACTCGCGGCGCTCTCCAAGGAGACCGCCGCGGTGATGCCGCTCGTGCTCGTCGCCTACGAATGGGCCGCGGGAGAGGGGCCCGCACCGAACGCCGGCGTCGCCGCGCGTACCGACGCGCAGACGGGCGGCACGCGCCCGCGCGCTCGATGGGCGCGGCTCGTCCCGGTCTTCGCCGGCTTCGGCGTCGCGCTCGTGATCGCGATCGCGATGCGGCTCACGTGGGCGCCCGGCACGTCGGTCGCGGTGTGGTCGCTGCGGCAGCTGACGGGCGCATGGCGGCTGCCGCTCGATTTCGCCAGTACGTTCTACCCCGCGGGTGCGACCGCCGGCATCGCGGTCGCGATGCGCAGCGCGGCCGCGATCCTCGCGCTGGCTGCGATCGCCGCCATCGTCGCGGTGCCCGACGCGCCGCGCCGCGGCGCGGACGGCGCCGACGCGCGGACGATCCGCCGGGCGATCGCCTTCGCGCTCGTGCTGGTCGTGCTCGGCATGCTCCCGGTCGGCGTGATCGTGGCGCGATGGCGCGGCTACTTCTTCTCGCTCGCCGCGCTCGGCTCGAGCGTGCTGCTCGCGCTGCTGTTCGTGCGCATCGGCTCGTGGCCCGCGCGCGTGCTCGCGGCGGCGCTCGCGATCGTGCAGTTCGGCTCCAACAGCGTCTACCAGCCGATCCCGGCCGACTGGGGCCCGGGCCGCCACGCACACGTGAACTTCGCGTTCTTCGAGGACACGTCGAAGCTCGCTTCCGGCGTGCTCGCCGGGCTGCTGCCGTGGGCGCCGTCGATCGCGTCGCTGCCGCGCACGTTCGTCGTGGGTTCCGAACGCAACGCGCTGCTCGAGAACGTCACCGGGCCCGCGCTGCGCGTCGCGACGCGCGACACGGTGGCGCGCATCCGCTTCCTCGACGCGTTCACGGCGGCCGACGCGTCTTCCGATTTCGGCGTGCTCGAGGTCGACCCCGCGAGCCTGCAGTTCGAGTGGCGTCGCGCCGATGCCGAAGCGCGCCTCCGCCTGGGCGAGGACTTCGCGGCCGGCTCGCGCGCGGATCTCGCGCTCGCGTGCTTCGCCGCCGCCGCGTCGGAACGCCCCGACGATCCGCTGCTCGCGTACGTGCGCGCTTCGGCGCTCGCCGCTTCGGGCCGCGCGGCCGAGTCGCACGCCGCGTGGGCCGCCGCGACGGCGCACGGATCGGCGCCCTCGCCGTCGGCACTCGCCCTGCACGACGGAGCGAGCGCCGCGCCCGCGGCACTCGAGCCGGGGCCGGCGCGCCTCTTCGCCGCGGTGCTCGCCGACCCGGCGGACGCGGCCGCGCACGCGGCGCTCGGCCGCGACCTGCTCGGCCGCGGCGCGGTGCGCCCGGGCACCTTCGAGCTCGCGATCGCGTGCGGCGCCGCGGGCCGCGCCGACGATCTCGCCGCGCTGGGCGACGCCTACGCGCGGCGGGGCGAACTGGCCGACGCGCGCGGGGCGTACCGCCGCGCGCTCACGGGCGCGATCGATCCCGCGCTGCGCGACGACGTGCAGCGCCGGCTCGCGGAGGTCGAGTCGGCGATCGCGCACGGCCCCGGCGGCACGCCCTGAACGATCGGTCGCGCGCCTACGCGTCCCTGCGCCACTCGCTCGGCGTGCGGCCGTAGCGTTCGCGGAAGCGCCGCGTGAAGTGCGACACGCTGCGGAAGCCGACGGCGTAGGCGACCTCGCCGACGTTGCCTTCTCCCGACTTGAGCAGCTGCGCGGCGCGCGCGAGGCGGTGGTGCATCACGAGCGTCATGGGCGTCTCGCTCAGCAGCTCGCTCGTCCGTTGGAAGAGCAGCGTGCGGCCCATGCCCATGGCCTCGGCGAGCCGCTCGACGTCGAAGTCCTCCTCGCCCATGCGCGACTCGATCACCTCGCGCAGCCGGCGCACGAACGCGCCGTCGACGGCGGCGCGGCCCGCGGCCGGGGATGCGACCGGCGCGGCGGGCTCGTCCACGGTCGCGCTGCCGTAGACCGCGGCTTCGGCACCCGCGCGCGCGACGCGCTCGCGCAGGCGGCGGCGCGATTCCAGTGCGCGCGCGACGCGGGCTCGGAGCTCGCGCATGGAGAACGGCTTCGTGAGGTAGTCGTCCGCGCCGCTCTCGATGCCCGCGATGCGGCTGCCGGTCGAAGCAGCGGCGGTGAGCAGCACGACGGGCACGAAGTCGAGGTCGGCGTCGGCGCGCATCGCGCCGACGAGCGCGAGTCCGTCCATCTCCGGCATGCTCACGTCGCTCACCACGAGGTCGGGCACTTCGCGCTTCATCGCCTCGAGCGCCTCGCGCCCGTTGCCGGCCTCGTGCACGCGGTACTCGCGCGCGAGGTGTCGCGCGACGTGCGAGCGCACCTGCGCGTGATCGTCGACGACGAGCACGAGCGGCGCCTCGGCGTCGGTCGCCGGACCGTCGGCGACGCCCGCGAGCGTCTCGGCGCCGGGCTCGAAGCGGATCTCGTCGGCGAGCGCGAGCAGCTGCGCGCGGCCCGCCGCGCCGTCGGCTTCGGGCGGCGGCGCCGGGAGCGCATCGTCGGCGAGCAGCGGCAGCGAGACGACGAACGTGCTGCCGTGACCTTCGCGCGATTCGACGCGGATCGCGCCGCCGTGCTGCTCGACCAGGTCCCACGCGAGCGCGAGTCCGAGGCCGGTGCCGGGCTGCACGCGCGTGACCGAACGCTCGGCGCGGTAGAAACGCTTGAAGACGTGCGGCAGGTCCTCCTCGGCGATGCCCGGTCCGTCGTCGCGCACCGAAACCTCGACGGCGTCGCGGTCCTTCATCCGCGCGCGCTCGACGGCGAGCGCGACGTGGCCGCCGGGCGGTGTGAACTTGAACGCGTTGCCGAGCAGGTTCGCGAACACCTTCTCCAGCGCCGACGGATCGAACGCGACCGCGACCGGCGCGTCGCCGAGCCGGCGCTCGAACGCGATGTGCTTGCGCTCGGCGAGCGGCGCGAGCGCGTCGGCGAGCCGCGCGAGGAACGCCGCGAGATCGCCGGGCGCCGTCTGGATGCGCAGCTCGCCGGCCTCGGCGCGCGCGGCATCGAGCAGCTGGTCGACGAGCCGGTGCAGGCGCGCGGCGTTGTCGAGCGCGATGTCGACCTGCGTCTCGGCGTCGGCGCGCAGCGGGCCGTGCTGCCCGGCGCGCACGTCGTGCAGCGGGCCGTGGATGAGCGTGAGCGGCGTGCGGAACTCGTGGCTGATGCTCGCGAAGAAGCGCGAGCGCGCGCGGTCGAGCGCGGCGAGCCGCTGCGCCTGCGCCTCGACGGTCGAGAGCGCGTCCTCGGTGCGGCGCTGCTCGTGCGCGAGCTCGGCGGTACGCGCGTCGACCGCGGCCTGCAGCTCGATCGAACGCGCGCGCAGCCGGCGATCGCGCTCGCGCAGCGCGGCCGCGGCCGCCAGCACGAGCGCCGCGAGCGCGAACAGCGCGAAGAGCGGCGTCTGCCAGAAGTGCGGGCGCACGTCGAGCACCGCTTCGGCGTCGCGCGTGCTGGTCGCGCCGGCGCCGCTGGTGGCGCGCAGCCGGAACGTGTGACGGCCGGGCGGCACGTTGGTGTACGTCGCGGTGCGGTTGAAGCCGGCGTCCACCCAGTCGCGATCGACGCCGTCGAGCCGGTAGGCGAAGCGCAGCTGCTCGGCCGCGCGCGGATCGAACGCGGTGTAGCGGACCTCGAAGCGATCGGTGCCGGCGGGCACGACGAAGCCGCGCACGCCGGACGCGAGATCGCGGCCGTCGGCGCTCACGGCTTCGACGTGCGGCACCGGCGGCGAGCCGGCGAGCGAACGCGCGCGCTTCGGGTCGATGACCGCGAGGCCGTCGAACGTCGGGAACCACAGCCGGCCGTCGCGCGAACGCAGGCCGGGCAGGCCGCTGCCCTCGGGATTGCGCAGGCCCGACTCGCGGCCGAAGCCGACCACGTCGACGCGCTTGCGCCGGCCGTCGAGACATTCCTCGGCCTGGCGCTTGGGCACGCGCTGGATGCCGTGGTTGCCCGCGAGCCACAGGTGGCCGTCGTCGTCCTCGAGCACGACCGAGACGACGTCCTCGATCAGGCCGCGCCGCTGGTCGAGCGTCGCGAAGCGTCCGTCGCGCAGGCGCACGAGCCCGCCGCCGTACGTGCCCAGCCACAGCGTGCCGTCCGCGTCCTCGTGAATCTGCCGCACGTGATCGACGGGCAGGCCGTCGCGCTGCGTGAAGCACACGGTGTCGCGCGGCGAGAGCCGCCACAGCCCGAGCATCGTCGCGACCCACAGCCGGCCTTCGCGATCGACGTGCAGGTCGCGGATCTCGTTGCTCGGACTCAGCAGCACGGTGACGCGCGGGACGCCGTTCGCGGCGTCGAGCCGCACCACGCGGTCGGTCCACGTGACGTAGGCGGTGCCCGGCTGCTTCGGATCGAACGCCACGGTGCGCGAGGCGAAGTCGTGCAGCGCGAAGCGGACGACGCGACCGTCCGGCTGGCGGATCTCCGCCGCGCCGGTGGTGTAGCGCAGCGGCGTCTCGGGCGTGCCTTCCCAGACGCCGTCGGTCGCGGCGCCGAACGGGCCGAGCGTCGTGGGCAGCAGCGCGTCGTCGGCCGCGCGCCACGCGCGCACGTCCTGGTCGACCACGATCACCGAGCCGTCGAGCCGTTCGCGCGCGTAGACCATGCCGAGCGGCGCCACGAGTCCCGCGGGCCGCAGCAGCCGCAGCGGGCTCGGCGCCACGCGCAGCAGTCCTTCCGTCTGCGTGCCCACCCACACGTCGCCGTCGGCGTCACCGCGCGCGACGAACGCCTGCTCGTGCAGGCCGAGTGGGTACGAAGCGCGTTCGCTCCCGTCGCGCGTGTCGTGCGCGACGACGTCGTGCGCGGTCGTCGACCACAGCCAGCCGCGCGCGTCGACGAACTGCGGCCACGCGCTGCCCGCGCCGCGCAGCGTCGCGACGCGCGCGAGGTGCTCGTCGAGCAGTTCCGCGTCGCCACCGGGCCCGGCGCCGCGGAAGAACAGCGCGCGTCCGTCGCGCGGGTCGATCAGCCAGCGGCCCATGCCGCGCGTTCCGGGTCCGAGCACGCGCACGTGCTCGCCGTCGAGGCGCGCCGGCGTCTCGTCGGCGCCCGTGAGCCGGATCGTGCCGTTCGCGTCGCGCGCGATCGTCGAGCTCATGGCGATGGCTTCGGGCGCCGTCGTGAGCCGGCCTTCGCGGAAGCGCCACGCCAGGCCGGTGCTGGCGCCGACGATGCCGCCGTCGCGCTCCTCGACCATCGAGGCGCGGCCGAGCCGCAGATGGGTCGCATGGCTCGTGAAGCGTGCGCCGTCCCAGTGGCAGATCCAGCCGTCGTCGGTCGTGGCCCACAGCGAGCCGTCGCGCGCCGCGAGCAGGCCCGAGAAGCGGTTCGAGGGCAATCCGTCGGCGACGCCGAATACGCGGAAGCGCAGGCCGTCGAAGCGCGCGAGTCCGCCGGTCGTCGCGACCCAGAAGTAGCCGTCGGACGTGCGCGCGAAGTCGATGACCGTCGAGGTCGGCAGCCCTTCGTCGGGCGTCCACGCGCGCACCGTGAACGCTTCGCCGCCGGCGCCGGCGTCTCGCGCGACGGCGAGCAGCAGCAGCGCCGCCAGTGCGAAGGCAGCGACGGAGCGGCGGACGGTCATGGGAGCGGGAAGGTGCAGGAAGTGGGCGGCCACGATCGTCGAAAGGCTAGCACGGCGGGATGCGGTTCGGCCTCACGCCTCCCGGCTCGCGATCACGGGACCGGCGACCGCGAACGCCTCCTGCCACTCGAGGTCGGGCAGGTGCGCGGCGATCCAGCTCGCGAAACGTCGCTGGCCGTCTTCGGCCGCGGCTCGCTCGTCGGCCACCATCACCAGCACGACGCCCTCGCGCGTCTCGGCCAGCTCGACGCTCCGCAGCCCGGGCATGGCCCGCAGCAGCGGCTCCAGCTCGGAGCGGCGTGCGGCCAGGCGCCCGGCCTGGCCCGCGGCGCCCGGGAACAACCGGATCTCGATGTGCATCGGGGGACCTCCTCGACGGCGTGGATTCGCGGGGCGTCGCGCCGCGCGAACGGTCGCCGGGGAAGGTGCGGCCAGCGCGCCGCCGGGAGGTAGTCCCAGCGTCCGCGGCGCGTGGTCTGTGCGTCCACACCCGCGCCGAATGCGGGCGCGAACGCCGGGGCCAACTTCGGCGGACGCACGGGCTCACCGCGCCCGCGGGTCCCGCATCAATCTCCCCGCGTTCCCGAGTCCCTCGCCCACGTCGCCCCGACAAGGAGTCCGATCATGGATCCGACCCGCCGCTGGAGCACCGCACCCTCGCTGTTCGCACGGGCCGTCGCCGGCCTGACGGCACTGCTCGTCGCCCTCGCGCCCGTCCCCTCGCGCGCCGGCGCATTCGTCCCCGGCCCGAGCGCGGACCACGCGGTCGGCAACGGCCCGCGCGCGATCGCTACGGGCGACCTCAACGAGGACGGTCGTCCCGACATGATCGTCGGCCTCGAGGGCGCGAACGGCGTGTCGGTGCTGGTCGGCCAGCCCGGCGGCGGCTTCGCGCCGGCGGTGAGCTACGCGACCGGCTGGACGCCCGGCGAGGTCGTGATCGCCGACCTCGACGCCGACGGCCACCTCGACTTCGCGGTGGGCCACTACGACGAGAACACGATCGTGGTCATGCGCGGCGACGGCACCGGCGCGTTCACGGCGGGGATCACGCTCGCCGGCCCGCCGCATCCGGAAGGCCTCACCGCCGCGGACCTCAATGCCGACGGCATGCCCGACCTCGCCGCGTGCGGCTACTACGGGTACGAGGACGGCATGGCGAGCGTCTGGCTCAACGCCGGCACGCCCGGTGGCGCGCTCGCGTTCGGCGACCGCTCCGACTACGCGGTCGGCGCGTGGCCGAACAGTATCCGCGCGGGGCGCTGCGCGAACGAGCGGAACGGCCTCGTGACCGCGAACTACAACGGCGGCTCGGTCACGGTGCTCGACAACGACGGCACCGGGCACTTCCCGATGCGCACCGACCTGCCCGTGCCCCAGCATGTCTACATGGCGGCGGTGGGGTCCCTGTTCCCGTCGCTCGACCGCGCGCAGATCGTCACCGCGAACGCGGACACGAGCACCGTGACCGTGTACTACTGGCATCCCTACGCGCTGACGTGGGTGCGTCACGACTACGCGACGGGCGACCGCCCGACGTACGTCGCGATCGCGGATGCGGACGGTGACGGCTCGCCCGACGTCGTGACCTCGAACTACGTCGGCGGTTCGCTGTCGGTGCTCTCGGCCGACCAGTGGCACGGCACACTGCATCCGCGCGTCGACGTGCCGACGGTGGCGAACCCGTACGCCGTCGCGGTGGCGGACTTCGATCTCGACGGCAAGCCCGACCTCGTCGCTTCGGACCGCACGGGGAGCACCGTCCGCGTCACGCGCGGAAGCCCCAAGCAGGGCTGGGGCCTCAACGACACGATCCCCGCGTTCGACGCACCGAACCAGAACGGTGACGTCGCGCACATCCGGCCGGGCAGCGGCCAGTGGCGGCTGATCGACCTGTGCTCGGTGTGGTGCGGGCCGTGCAACGAGATGGCGAAGCACACGCAGACCGAGTACCTCACGTGGCGCAACCATCCGACCGTCCACTTCGACTACATCACCATGCTCGCGGACGGCGCCACGCCCGGCGTGCCGAGCGTCGGGAAGGACGCTTACAACTGGGCGAAGAAGTACAAGATCACGCGTTCGGTGCTGCACTCGGACA
>WBZT01000738.1_pt1 | contig 25552 bp, 22 predicted proteins | sample 5204241 | NCBI WGS metagenome assembly WBZT01 (sample SAMN12344358, study PRJNA552823) | activated sludge metagenome | biome: Activated sludge suspended growth; feature: Nitrification reactor; material: Wastewater; isolation source: activated sludge from nitrification reactor of wastewater... | reverse complement strand
GGGTACGCACACGCTAGTAGTGGTTCGCGACAGCAACGACCAGCCCGACGATTCGGCCGGTGCCCGGCAGGTGTTGGACGTCTTGCAACAGGTCATCAAGTAATGGCGAATGGCGAGCGGCGCTTATGGCGCGACAAGCCGGAAGCGCCGGCGGTGGGAACCCGCTACCGGGTTCGGCTGGCGGGTCAGGGTACGCACACGCTAGTAGTGGTTCGCGACAGCAACGACCAGCCCGACGATTCGGCCGGTGCCCGGCAGGTGTTGGACGTCTTGCAACAGGTCATCAAGTAATGGCGAATGGCGAGCGGCGCTTATAATGATTCGTCACCACGCTGTTCGCTATCTCGCCACATCTCCGCCCGTTGCGGAATACGCCTTGCGGTGAGCGCGGATATCCGGCGATTGCCGCCACAACTGGTCAGCCAGATTGCCGCCGGCGAAGTGGTCGAGCGCCCGGCGGCGGTCGTCAAGGAACTGTTGGAAAACAGCCTGGACGCCGGGGCGACCCGCATCGCCATTGAAGTGGAGCAGGGTGGGGTGCGGTTGATCCGGGTGCGCGACGACGGCGGTGGCATTGCTCCCGCGCAGCTGGCGCTGGCGCTGGCCCGCCACGCCACCAGCAAGATCGCCAGCTTCGAGGATCTCCAACAGGTGGCCAGCCTAGGTTTTCGCGGCGAGGCGCTGCCCAGCATCGCTTCGGTGTCGCGGTTGACCCTGACCTCCCGCGTCGCCGGCCAGGACAGCGGCTGGCGCATTGGTGGTGACGGTGGCGACGTCTTCAGCGAGCCGGTGCCGGCGCCGCATCCGTTGGGCTCCACCGTCGAGGTGCGCGAGCTGTTCTTCAACGTTCCCGCCCGCCGCAAATTCCTGCGTGGCGAGCGTACCGAGTTCGGTCATATTGAAGAAGGGGTCCGCCGTCTGGCGCTGAGTCGGTTCGCGGTGGGGTTTCACCTGTGGCACAACCAGCGCGCGGTGTTGCGCCTGGAGCCGGCGCCCGACCGGGAAACCAGTGCCCGGCGGCTGACGGAGCTGTGCGGCCAGGAATTCGGCGCGGCCAGCGTGTGGGTCGACCGTGGCGAGACCGGTTTGCGGTTGACCGGTTGGTTGGGGTTACCGGCGGTATCGCGCGCTCAGCCGGACCTGCAATATTTCTTCGTCAACGGCCGGCCGGTGCGCGACCGGGTCATGGCGCACGCGGTCCGGCAGGCTTATCGGGATATTCTCTATCAGGATCGTCAGCCGGCGGTCGTGCTCTATCTGGACATCGACCCTGACCGGGTCGATGTCAACGCCCACCCCGCCAAGCATGAAGTGCGCTTTCGAGACAGCTCGTTCGTCCATGAATTCGTCCGCCGTGCCGTGCAGGCGGCACTGGCCAAGATCAGGCCCGGCACGGCGCCGCAACCCGTCATCCAAGCCGGCGAGTGCTGGCGGCCAACGGGCGGCGACCCCGGCGGTGGACCGGTTCCAGCGGAGCGTTGGGAGCTCCGCCAGCCGGGATTGCCATTGCGCGTGGGCGAACAGATGGCGGTTTACGGTCGGATGCACTCGTCTTCGGGGCCCGAACCGGCTCCGGCCGATCCCGCTCCCGTCGCGGATGCCGAACGACCGCCGTTGGGCTACGCGCTCGGTCAGTTGCACGGTTGCTATGTGCTGGCGGAAAACGCCGATGGGTTGGTGGTGGTGGATATGCACGCCGCGCACGAACGCATCCTGTACGAGCGCTTGAAGCGCTTGCAGGCGGAAAACGCACTCAAAACCCAGGCATTGCTGGTGCCAGTGACGCTCACGGTGAGTCCCAGGGAGCGCCAGTTGGTCGAGGAGCACGGCGCGCTGTTCGCCCAATCTGGTTTGGAGGTGGCGATACTGGGGCCGGAAACCCTGGCGGTGCGACAGGTGCCCGCCTTGCTGGCGGATACCGACATCGCTGGGATGGTACGCGACATGTTGGCCGATCTGGCGGCGCACGAGACCAGTGACCGGTTAGAGAGCGCCAGCCAGGCGCTGTTGGCCAGTCTGGCCTGTCACGGCGCCATACGCGCCAACCGGCCGCTCAACCTGCTGGAAATGAATACCCTGCTGCGCGACATGGAGCGCACCGATCGCAGTGGTCAGTGCAATCACGGTCGACCTACCTGGGTGCAAGTGACCCTGGATGAGCTGGATCGACTGTTTCGGCGCGGACGCTGAGGGTGCGCGGTTACAAGCGGGTGGCGACGATGGGTGGGATGAGTAGTCTGGTGGCGGATCGTAGACAGGCCGATCCGCGTCCGCCGGTGCTATTTCTGATGGGGCCAACCGCCTCCGGCAAGACCGCGCTGGCGGTGGCGCTGGCCCAACGCCTGCCGTTCGAAATCGTCAGCGTGGATTCGGCGTTGGTCTACCGGGGAATGGATATCGGCACCGCCAAGCCCGATGTGGATACCTTGCGGCTTGCCCCGCACCGACTGGTGGATATTCTCGATCCGGCCGAGGCGTATTCCGCCGGCCGGTTTCGGACCGATGCCCTGGCCGAGATCGCCGCCATTCAGGCTGCGGGTCGTTTTCCGCTGCTGGTCGGTGGCACCATGCTGTACTTTCGGGCGCTGGAACGAGGCTTGGCGGAGTTGCCGGTCGCCGATCCGGCGATTCGCGCCCGGTTGGCCGAGGAACTGGCCGAGTGTGGTGGCGCGGCGTTGCATGGACGATTGGCGCAGTGCGATCCGGCCGCTGCCGCGCGGATTCATCCACACGACTCCCAGCGCATCCAGCGGGCTCTGGAAGTATATGAACTGACCGGGTGCCCGCTGACGGAACTTTGCGCCCGGCCGTGCGACGAAATGTTACCGTTCCGTGTCGTCAAGCTGATCTTGGCGCCGATGGAGCGGCGGGTTTTGCATGACCGTATTCGAACCCGGTTCCAACTCATGTTGGAGCGGGGTTTCATTGCCGAAGTGGAGTGCCTACGTGCGCGTGGCGATCTGGATTTGGCCAAGCCCTCGATGCGGGCGGTCGGCTATCGGCAGGTTTGGGAATACCTGGACGGTTTGTTGGATCGCGTGGACATGATCGAACGCGCCGTGGTGGCCACGCGCCAGTTCGCCAAGCGGCAGGTGACTTGGCTGCGCGCGGACATGGCGGCGGCATGGCTGGACAGCGGTCAGCCGCGGTTGCTGGAGCAGGTCGTTGTCGAGTTGCGCGCACGCGGGTTTTTCCCCAAGGACACGCAGTGCTTGTGCTAGTATGCGAACGTTTTAGACCGGCCGCTGTTTCGCCGCCGGCGCGAGCGCGGCATCTTGGGAACGGGGTGATTCCCATGAATAATACACGGCGGGAACGTGGCGAGCCGGTCCGATGGGTATTTCTGAGGGGGTAGGCACGCATCGTGCATGGTGTCTGTGGTTTAGGATGATTTCAAGAATCCTTGAGATTTTTTTGTATGTTTCGTGCCCATAACAACAAGGGAGAATCGTAATGGCGAAAGGTCATTCCCTTCAGGAACCGTTCTTGAATGCATTGCGCAAGGAACGAATTCCGGTTTCGGTCTATTTGGTCAACGGGATCAAGTTGCAGGGCCAGATCGAGTCTTTCGATCAGTTCGTGGTGCTGCTCAAGAACAGCGTCAGCCAAATGATCTACAAACATGCCATTTCCACGGTCGTACCGGTACGCAATGTGCGCTTGAATCTGGCAACGGACGACGGCACCGCCGGCGATCCATCCTGACCGGTCCGAGCGGAATTACGGGGGGGCGTTTTGTTCGAGCGTCCGCGCGGCGGCGAGCGTGCTGTTCTAGTGCACCTGTCGCTGGATAAGCCTGAAAGCAGTCAGGACTTCACCGAATTTCAGGAGCTGGCCGCATCGGCGGGCGCCGAGTGCGTGGCGTTGATTACCGGGCGGCGGCGCGCGCCGGATCCCCGCCTATTCGTCGGCAGCGGCAAGGCCGAGGAAATCCGGGATGCGGCGCGAAGCGGCGGGGCGGAACTGGTCATTTTCGATCACACCCTGTCGCCCAGCCAGGAACGCAATCTGGAGACGCTGCTACAATATCGAGTTCTTGATCGTACCGGCCTGATCCTGGATATCTTTGCCCAGCGGGCACGCAGTTTCGAAGGCAAGCTGCAGGTGGAGCTGGCGCAATTGCGTCATCTGTCCACGCGGCTGGTGCGCGGCTGGGCGCACCTGGAGCGACAACGTGGCGGTATTGGGCTGCGTGGTCCGGGTGAAACCCAGCTCGAAACCGACCGTCGCCTGCTAGCCGACCGGATACGGCAGATACGCCTGCATTTGGATCGGGTCGATCGGCAACGCGAGCAGGGGCGGCGAGCCAGACGCAAGGCCGATTTACCGACGGTCTCGCTGGTCGGCTACACCAACGCGGGTAAATCCACCTTGTTCAATGCCCTGACGCAGGCTGGTGTCTATGTGGCCGATCAGTTGTTCGCCACCCTGGATCCGACGCTGCGGCGTTTGGATCTGCCGGGCGCCGAGCCGATCGTGCTGGCCGATACCGTGGGTTTCGTCAGCCGTCTTCCGCACGAGTTGGTGGCGGCCTTCCGCTCGACCCTACGGGAGACCTGTGAAGCCAGCTTGCTGTTGCATGTGATCGACGTCGGCCATCCAGATCGAGACGACATCATCGCTCAGGTGGACGCCGTGCTGACGGAGATCGGCGCGGCGGAGGTACCCTGTTTGCAGATCTTCAACAAGATCGATCTGACGGGTGAACCGCCTCGGCTGGAGCGGGACGCCGAAGGGCAACCGCGAGCCGTTTGGTTGTCGGCGGCGTCCGGCACGGGCACCGACCTACTGATCGCGGCGCTGGCCGAGCGTCTGCGAGGCGAGACCATGCATGGTTGGTTATGTCTGCCCCCAGCGGCAGCCCGGTTGCGGGCGCGTCTGTTCAGTTTGGACGCGGTGGTGGACGAGCAGATTGGGCCGGCGGGAGAATGGTTGATCGAGGTGCGCACATCGCGCGGTAATATGGATATGCTCCGTCGCCGGGACGGCTTGCAAGCGGAATGGGTGCGTTCGGGTCTGGCAATCCCGGCGGTGTGAAGAGTGTCGGAGATAACGAATTTTGAGGTACGACATGGCCTGGAATGAACCGGGAGGCGGCAATCGCGATCCCTGGAGTGGAGGCGGCCGCGATCAGGGGCCGCCCGATCTGGATGAGGTGATCCGCAAGCTGTCGGACAAGTTTGGCGCCCTGCTAGGGGGTCGGCGCGGCGGTGGTGGCAGTGGTAGTGGCAGTGGATCTTCGGGTGCCGGATTCGCTGGGGTTGGCCTGGTGGTCGGGCTGATTGCTCTGATCGGTTGGTTGATCGCCAGTATCTACATCGTCAACGAAGGTGAGCGCGGCGTGGTGCTACGTTTCGGCCGCTATCTGGAGACCACGCTGCCGGGTCCGCACCTGCGGTTGTTTCCCATCGACCGGGTGGAGATCGTGAATGTCGAGCAACGGCGCTTCCGGGAAATCGGCTATCGCTCCGGTGGTAACGGCACCCGGCAAGCGGCGATCCGTTCGGTGCCGAAGGAGGCGTTGATGCTGACTCAGGATGAGAACATTGTGGACGTGCGGCTGGCGGTGCAATACCAGGTCAAGGATCCTCGCGCCTACCTGTTCCACCTGATCGATCCGGAAAGCGTTCTGGTTCAGGTGGTGGAAAGCGCCGCGCGGGAAACCATCGGCAAAAGCACCATGGATTTTGTGTTGACCGAGGGCCGCAGCGATATCGTGGCCGATATCAAGGCATTGAGTCAGCGTATCCTGGACAGCTACGGCCCGGACCAGGCGTCTGGCGAGGTTTCGGCTACGGCCGGCAAGGAGGCGCCAATGGGTGCGGATGAGAGCCAGGGCGGCGGCGCCGGTCTGCAGATCGTGACTGTGGTGTTGCAGGATGCCCAGCCGCCCGAAGAAGTGCAGGATGCGTTCGCCGACGCCATCAAGGCGCGTGAGGACGAGCAGCGACTTAAGAACGAAGCCGAAGCCTACGCCAATGAAGTCATCCCGAAGGCACGCGGTCAGGCGGCCCGGCGGTTGCAGGAAGCCTCGGCTTATAAAGAACAGGTCGTCGCCCAGGCCCAGGGCGAGGCCAGCCGCTTCGAGCAGTTGCTGTCGGCCTATCAGAAGGCGCCGGAAGTCACTCGCGAGCGCTTGTATCTGGAGACCTTGGAGTCGGTATTGTCGCAGACGAGCAAGGTGCTGGTGGATGTCAAGAGCACCAATAACCTGTTGTACCTACCGCTGGATCGCCTGCTCAACCCTGCTGTGGGATCGAATGTGGCTGGCGCGACGGCGGGAAACTCCTTGTCGGAGACCTTGCCCGCCACCTCGTCGACAACGATCGACGGCAGCGCGGCGGCTACACGCCTGCGCGATCTTAACCGCGGTCGGGAGGTGCGCTAATGGCTTTATCTCAATTGCCGGTATCCCGGAACGTGCTGCTGGGCGCGGTCTCCGCCATTGTGTTGTTGCTGTCGCTGTCGCTGTTTACAGTGGATGAAACCCAGACCGCGCTTCGCTTTCAGTTGGGTGAAATGGTCGAGGCGGATTACCAGCCGGGCCTGCACTGGAAATGGCCGTTGATCAATAACATCCGCAAGTTCGATCGACGCTTGCAAACCTTGGATACCGAACCGGAGCGGTTTCTGACCGCCGAAAAGAAGAACGTCATCGTCGACTCCTTTGCCATGTGGCGGATCCAGGACGTGCGACGGTTCTACACGGCGGTGGGCGGCGATCCAGTCCAGGCCAACGTGCGGCTGGATCAGATCGTCAAGGATGGCCTGCGCAGCGAGTTCAGCAAGCGCACCATCCAGGAAGTGGTATCGGGCGATCGCGACCAGATCATGGATACCTTGAGCCGCCTGCTCAAAGAGCAGGCCAAGCAATTGGGGATTGCCGCCGTGGACGTGCGGATCAAGCGGATCGATTTGCCGCCGGATGTCAGCAATTCGGTATTTAGCCGCATGAAAGCCGAGCGGTTGCGGGTGGCTAAAGATTTCCGCTCGCGCGGCGCCGAGGCCGCCGAACGCATTCGCGCCGATGCGGACCGGCAAAGCACGGTGATTCTGGCCGAAGCCTATCGTGACGCGGAACGGCAGCGTGGCGAAGGTGATGCTCAGGCTACCGATATCTATGCCCAGGCATACGGCAAGGACCAAGATTTTTATGGTTTCTCACGCAGCCTGACGGCCTATCGACAAAGCTTCAGCGACAAGAACGATATGCTGCTGCTACAGCCGGAAGGTTCTCACTTCTTCCAGTATTTCAATAAATCGCAATGACCGGAAGCGATGGCTTGGGCCAACAACGGTATCGCGTTGCCCAGTGAACGCCGCCATGTGGAATGAACTGCTGGCGGCTTTCGGCTTGATGCTGGTGCTGGAAGGTATCTTGCCGTTCCTCAGTCCAGGCCGTTTGCGCCAGACGTTGTTGCAGATGGCAAAACTGGAGGATCGCGCGCTGCGTCTGGTTGGATTGACCAGTATGTTGTTGGGGCTGCTGGTGCTGTATGTATTCCGCTGAGTTCGCCCGATCATCCTCCACCGGTTTTTTCCGAATCTCACGACTTTCCTCTCACCATGACCGCTGAAGATCGCTGGCTTTTACCCGAAGGTATCGAAGAAATCCTGCCACCCGCTGCTGGCCGGATGGAGCGGTTGCGCCGCGAGTTGCTCGATTTGTACGAGGGCTGGGGTTACGAACTGGTTACCCCTCCTCTGATCGAGTTTCTGGATTCGCTACTGACCGGCACCGGCAACGATCTGGAACTGCAAACCTTCAAGCTGACCGATCAATTGAGCGGGCGGATGATGGGGGTGCGGGCCGACATGACGCCGCAAGTGGCCCGGATCGATGCTCACTTGCTCAAGCGTGCCGGCCCGGTCCGGCTGTGCTACATGGGAACGGTGCTGCGCACCCGCGCCGATGGCTTTGGCGGTTCGCGCAGTCCGTATCAGGCCGGGGTGGAACTGTATGGTCACCGTGGCCACGAAAGCGATCTGGAAGTGTTGATGCTGATGCTGGAAACCCTGCAAACGGCAGGCATCGGCGCGGTGCATCTGGATTTGGGACATGTGGCGGTATTTCGCGAAATGGTTCGTCAGGCCGGACTCGATCGGGAGCGCGAGGGGCTGCTGTTCGAGGCATTGCAGCGCAAGGCCTTGCCGGAGATACGCCAGCAACTGGCTGCCTGGGCACTGCCGGCGTCGTGCGAACAAGCATTGCTGGCGCTGGCCGAGCTGAACGGGGGACCGGAGGTATTGGACGAGGCGGACTTGCGTTTGGCGGCGGCTGGCAAGGTCGTGCACGACGCGCTGGCGATGCTGAGGCGGTTGGTGGTTGCCCTGTTGCGGCGCTGGCCGGAACTGCCGGTTCACATTGATCTGGCCGAGCTACGGGGATATCACTATCACACCGGCGTACTGTTCGCGGCCTACGTGCCGGGACAGGGGCAGGCAGTGGCGCAAGGCGGGCGCTACGATGAGATCGCTCAGGTGTTCGGTCGGGCTCGACCGGCAACCGGTTTCAGCACCGATCTGGCGACGTTGCTGTCGTTGGCGCCGCCGACGGAGGTCACCGCTACCGGCATTTATGCCCCACCGGTCGGGGATGCGGCGCTGGAGCGGCGGGTGGCGGCGTTGCGGAGCCGAGGAGAGCGGGTGATTCGCGCCTTGCCGGGCGCGGCGGCGGCGCCAGAAACCCTGGGTTGCGATCGGTTGCTGGTTCAGCGGGATGGCGAATGGGACGTGGTTCTCCCGCCGATGCCCTCCGCCGCGAATGAATAGCCTTTTCTCAGGAAATATCGGGATCACACTGACATGGGCAAAAATGTAGTCATTATCGGCGCGCAGTGGGGCGACGAAGGCAAGGGCAAGATCGTCGATTTGCTCACCGAGAGCGCTGCGGCGGTGGTGCGGTTTCAGGGTGGGCACAACGCCGGGCACACGCTGGTCATCAATGGCCATAAAACCGTGTTGCATCTGATTCCCTCCGGCATCCTGCGCGAAGGCGTGCGCTGTCTGATCGGCAACGGCGTGGTGTTGTCGCCGACGGCGCTGCTGGCTGAGATCGATCGGCTGGAAGCGCAGGGGGTCGCGGTGGCGGACCGGCTGCGGATCAGCGAGGCTTGTCCGTTGATCCTGCCTTATCACATCGCGCTGGATCAGGCACGGGAAAAAGCGCGCGGCGAGCGGGCGATCGGTACCACCGGCCGTGGTATCGGGCCGACCTACGAGGACAAGGTGTCGCGGCGGGCGGTGCGCTTGGGCGATCTGTTCCAGCGCGAGCGTTTCGCCGCCAAGCTCGGCGAAGTGCTGGATTTTCACAACTTTGTACTGCGGCATTATTTCCAGGCCGAAACGGTCGATTTTCAGCAGGTGCTGGAAGAGACGCTGGCCATGGCCGAACGGCTGCGACCGCTGGCGGCGGATGTGACCGAGCTGCTGGACGCGCATCGCCGGCGCGGCGACAACATGTTGTTCGAGGGCGCGCAGGGCGCGCTACTGGATATCGATCACGGGACTTATCCCTACGTGACCTCGTCCAATACCACCGCCGGCGGCGCGGCCACCGGGACCGGACTGGGGCCGCGCTATCTGGATTATGTGCTGGGGATCACCAAGGCCTATGCGACCCGGGTCGGCGGTGGGCCGTTTCCGACCGAGCTGTTTGACGAAACCGGTGAGTATCTGGCCGACCGGGGACACGAATTTGGTTCGACCACCGGCCGCCGGCGGCGTTGCGGCTGGTTCGATGCTGTGGCGCTGCGCCGCTCGATCCTCAACAACAGCGTAACAGGTCTGTGCGTGACCAAGCTGGATGTGCTGGACGGGCTGGACAGCATTCGGATGTGCGTGGACTATCGCTGCGGTGTGGATCGGCTGGACCATGCCCCCTTGGGTGCTGAGGCGTTGGCGGCCTGCGAGCCGATCTACGAGGAGATGCCGGGTTGGCGGGATTCGACCTTCGGGGTGCGGCGGTATGAGGACTTGCCGGCCGCTGCACGGGCTTATCTGCGGCGCATCGAGGAATTGGCCGATGCCCCGATCGACATCATTTCCACCGGCCCGGATCGAGCGGATACCATTGTGCTGCGAAATCCGTTCGCGGAGTGAGGGAGCGGGAAAGCAAAAGGCCCGGTTATCGACCGGGCCTTTTTCAATCTGGTGCCGAAGAGAGGACTTGAACCTCCACTGGGTTACCCCAACTAAGACCTGAACCTAGCGCGTCTACCAGTTCCGCCACTTCGGCTTGAGCGTCGTGCCGGTTACGGCGACAACGGGAGCGCACTATACGGATTGCTTCCCAGCCTGTCAATCGTTTCCGATTCATATTCTTGTAACCATTTCGAAGCGTTCTCATGACTCAAAAAAAACGTAGTTCCTGGCGACAGATGGATCCTTTTCTAGCCCGGGAACAGGAGCAGTATGGCCGTCCCTCTCCCAGCCGCGAGTTCATTTTGCAATATCTGGAAGAGCGGGGGATGCCACTGACCTTGGAAGCCTTATGCACCGAATGGGGCATGGAGGAAAGCTGGGAAGTCGAAGCTCTGTCCCGTCGCTTGCGGGCCATGGAGCGGGACGGGCAACTGATCCGCAATCGCCGCGAAGGCTACGGGCCGGTCAGCAAGATGAACTTGGTGACCGGGCGGGTGATCGGTCATGCCGAAGGCCACGGTTTCCTGATCCCCGACGAAGGCGGCGATAGCCTGTTTCTCTCCCCTCGGCAGATGCGCAAGCTGCTGCACGGCGATCGGGCGGTGGTACGGGTGATCGGAGTGGATTATCGAGGCCGGCGCGAAGGCGCGGTGGTCGAGGTGCTGGAGCGCAACACCGAGACCGTGGTGGGCCGGTTTTGCGAGGAGCGCGGCGCCTGCTTCGTCATTCCCGATAACAAGCGCATCAATCAGGACATCATCGTGCCGCCCGACGGTCGCGGCGATGCTCAAGCCGGTCAGATCGTCATCGTCGAACTGATCGAACAGCCCAGTGGGCGAACCCGGCCGTTGGGCCGGATCAAGGAGGTGCTGGGCGAACACATGGCGCCGGGGATGGAAATACGGATCGCCATCGCCAGCCATGGCATCCCGGTGGAATGGCCGGAGACGGCGCTGGCCGAAGCGCGCGATTTTGGCGAGGCGGTGCCGGAAGCGGCCAAGCAGGGCCGCTGGGATTTGCGGGCGACGCCGTTGGTGACCGTCGACGGCGTTACCGCTCGCGATTTCGACGATGCGGTGTACTGCGAGCGGCGCGGCGCCAACTGGCGACTGCTGGTGGCTATCGCCGATGTGTCCTGGTATGTGCGGCCGGGCACGGCACTGGATCAGGAAGCACGCAAGCGCGGCAATTCGGTGTATTTTCCAGATCGGGCCATTCCGATGTTACCTGAGGCGCTATCCAACGGCTTGTGTTCGCTGAATCCCGAGGTGGATCGGTTGTGCATGGTCTGCGAGATGACCTTCAATACCGAGGGCCGCATTGTCCGCTCACGTTTCGCCGAGGCGGTGATGCGCTCCCACGCCCGGCTGACCTACGATACCGTGGCAACCATCGTCGTCGACCGCGATCCGCGAGTCCGCGCCGAATTTGCCAAGGTGGTGCCGCACCTGGATCGATTGCACGAACTGTATCAAGTGTTACGGACAGGTCGAGAGCAACGCGGGGCCATGGACTTCGATACCCAGGAAACCGTGATCGAATACGGAGCGGATCGCAAGATCGAGCGGATTTTGCCGACCGAGCGCAACGACGCGCATCGCTTGATCGAGGAATGCATGATTTCCGCCAACGTGGCGGCGGCGCGTTTTCTGCAACGCCACAAGATGCTGGGCTTGTACCGGATTCACGAGGGGCCGAGCAAGGATCGTTTGGGCAAGCTGCGGGCCTTTTTAGGCGAGATGGGGTTGGGGCTGGGTGGTGGCGACAAACCCTCGCCGCTGGACTATACCCGGCTGCTGGTTCAGGTTCGCGACCGAGCCGACGCCCATCTGATCCAGACGGTGATGCTGCGTTCCTTGGCTCAGGCGGTCTACAACCCAGGCAATGTCGGTCATTTCGGGTTGGCGTTGGAAGCCTATGCCCATTTCACGTCGCCGATCCGTCGCTATCCCGACTTGCAGGTGCATCGCGCCATCCGTCACGTGCTCAACGGTGGCAAGCCGGCCGATTTCCCTTATACCCACGCCGATCTGATCGGCTTGGGCGAGCATTGCTCGATGACCGAGCGGCGGGCCGACGAGGCGGTACGCGATGCGGTGGAATGGTTGAAGTGCGAGTTCATGCTGGACAAGATCGGGCAAGTGTTCGACGGCATTATCACCGGGGTTACGGGTTTCGGCCTGTTCGTGGAATTACGCGAAGTATTTGTGGAAGGCTTGGTGCATGTGACTTCGCTGCGCAACGATTATTACCAGTTCGACCCGGTGGGCCATCGTCTGCATGGCGAGCGGTCCGGGCAGGTCTATCGTTTGGGTGATGGCCTGCGGGTACGGGTGGCGCGGGTCGACCTGGACGAGCGCAAAATCGATTTCGAGCCGCTCGAAAGCGAGCGCGGCGAGAAGACGGAACGCCGGGGCCAGCGGAGTCGTCGCCGGCGCAAGGAATGAAGTCCATGGCCGAGGAACTGATTCATGGTATGCACGCGGTGGCGGCGGCGCTGAAATACGAGCCGGAGCAGTTGCGTGGCTTGTGGGTGGAGGCGCAGCGACGGGATGCACGGATACAGGCGTTGCTGGACGAAGCTGCCAAGCGAGGTGTGCCGATTCGAGCGGTCAACCGGGCTGAATTGGATCGAATGAGCGGCGGTGCGCGCCATCAGGGTATCGTCGCGCGGTTGGCGGTCCAGCGGCGGACTCACGACGAGGCGGATTTGCCGGCCTTGCTGGCGGCGGCTGGGCCGGCGCTGCTGCTGGTGCTGGACAGGGTGCAGGACCCGCACAACCTAGGTGCTTGCCTGCGCGGCGCGGCGGCGGCGGGCGCGCAGGCTGTGATCGCGCCTGCTGATCGCGCCGCCAGTTTGAATGCGACGGTGCGCAAGGTGGCCTGCGGCGCGGCGGAGATCGTACCGTTCATCGCGGTGATCAATCTGGCGCGGACGCTGCGCGAGTTGCGGCAACAGGGGCTTTGGATCGTCGGCGCGGCCGGCGAGGCAGACACTAGCCTGTATGAAGTGGATTTCACTTTGCCGACCGCCATCGTGCTGGGCGCTGAGGAGAAAGGGTTGCGGCGGCTGACCCGCGAGAGTTGCGACCGGCTGGCGCGAATCCCGATGGCCGAGAGCGGGGTCGAAAGTTTGAACGTGTCGGTTGCGGCGGGGGTTTTTCTGTTCGAGGCGCGGCGGCAGCGCGGCGTGAACGGTTGATGGAGGTACATGATGGATGCGGCGGCATTGGCGGAAAAGTGGCGGGAAGTGGTCGATAGTCCGTATTTGCGGGATTTGCCCTTCAAGCTGGAGTTGAACGAAGACGGCAAGGTGGAATTTGCGATGAGTCCGGCGACCAATCGACATTCGTTGTTGCAAGGTATAAGGAAGTGTACGGTCCCGAGGGGCGGCGGACGCAGTCGTCGTTTGGAATCGCGGTAGCGCCGCTTGAGTTATGAGGGAAATCAGCGTGTCGAGGTAGCTGATTCGTACCGTGTCATTTCCAGATAGCCCTGTCCCCCAACCGCTCGCTCTCCAGCGAGCCCACCAACGGCTACCGCCCCTTCCCAATACCGTACCGTCAACCGCATTTCCTGATCGGCGATTTTGGGGGTGACGGTTAGATCCAGCTGCTCGGTCGGCACGCGCAGCCGCCAGCCGGCAGGATAGCGGTCGCCGGTGTGCGGACTGGTCCACGCACCGAGCGGCTGCCAGTCCACCTCGTTCCAGCGCAGCACGCGAGCCGATCCATCGGCCGCGACCAGCATGCCCTTGCTGCACGGATCGACGCCGCCATCCTTGCGGCGCAGCCGATAAAACATTACGTCCCGCCCGTCGTCCAGTTGCAGCGCGAACCAATCCCAGCCGCTTTGCTCCGGCCCCAGCGCGCTGGTGCTCCATTCCCGGTCCAGCCAGCTCGCGCCGCTGACGGTGAAAATCTGTCCGTTGAGACTGATCGTGCCTCGGGTCGGCAGGCGGGTCAGGGAGTAGTAATAGGATGCATTGCCGGGTTCAACGCTTTTTTGACTCAAGCCCTGTTCTCCTTGCAAGACCAGCGGCTTGGCGGTATCCAGCGTCAGATCGACGGCGATATCGTCTTGATGTGCCCGCACCCGTAGTGGAAACGTCTCGGGTCCGATGCTCGCTAGTTCCCAATCTTCCAGCCAGATGCGCAGCGGCGCCGCTTGCGCGCCCGCCAAACCGACGGCACCTCGACTGAATCGTTCAAAGCCGTGATGCTGCTTGCCAGCGACATCGGTCAGCGCGAAATGGCCCATATAGACCTGATTGGTGCGCCAAGCCGAATCCACGATTGGGGCGATCGGGGCCAGCGCGATTCGGAACAGAGTCAACTGGTAACCGAATTCCCGGCCGCTGGCATCGGTCAGATTGCCGGTCACGTACCACCATTCATTACGAAATTCCGGGTGTGGGCCGTGGTCGGCGGGGAAGATGAACGGTCGGGGTTGGTAGGCTCGCTGGTAGCCGGCGCCATCATCGCCGCCCAGAGCGGAGCCGACACTAACACCGTCAATAGTGCTGCTTTCTAAATGGGTACGGGGCCAGAGGTAATAGCTGATCGCCGCCAGGAACAGCATGGCGGATAGGATCGCTAATCCAATTCGCCAAAATCGCCGATTCATAAACCCGAACATCCGTTACTCGCTGCGTAGCGCGTCGGCCGGACGTGCACGGGCCATCCGCCAGATCGGATACAATCCGGCCAGCAGCGCGGCGCCGATCGCCAGCGCCAGCGTTTCCAGCAATAGCAGTGAGTCCACTTGAAACGGCAGGCTCCAGCCGAAGGCCCGGCGGTTGATCACGAAGATCAGCACTGCCGCCAGCAGCAGTCCGGTCGGTAGCGCCAGCAAGCCGGCGGCGGCACCCATGAACCCCGTTTGCAACGAGACCAGCCCACCGATTTCTCCCGCCGTCATCCCGGTGGCACGCAGCACCGCGAACTCCCGCGCTCGCTCCAGTTGCAGGGCTAGCAGCGCGCTCAACACGCCGACCACCGCCACCAGGATTGCCAGTAATCGCAACACGTTGGTGATGGTGAAGGTGCGGTCGAAGATGTTCATCGTGATGCTTTGGATGTCGCGGTTGGAGCGGATCAGCAAAGGCTGAATCGGTCCCAGCCGTTCTCGCAGATGTGTCCGCAGGGCCGTCAGATCCGTGTCCGCCGCCGCAAATACCGCCACCGAACCGACCGTCGGATCGTGCCAATAGCGTTCGTAGCCGGCGCGGTGCAACAGAATCCGGCCGTGCTCCGAACCATAGTCCAGGAAGACTCCGGCGATGGCGAACGTGTGTGGTCCCCGTTCAGTCGATAGTATTATCCGGTCGCCGGCTGAGAGCTGGCGCCGGTAGGCCAGCGGTTCGGAAATCAACACCGCCTCGCCGGTTTGAAATAGCCGCCAGGCGGTGTCCGCGTCGCCGGCGATCAGGTGGTAGCCAGTTTGGGAGGCAGGAGCCAGTTCCACCGCAAGCAGGGTTACGGGGTGGCGCTCCAGCTCGATCTTGAGGGCGCGATAGGTGGAGATCGCCGCCACGCCCGGCGTATCCCGCAGCGCCGCCAGTGCGGCGGGAACCAGTACGTCCGAGCGGTTGCCACCGTCTTCGACGGCAGGCGAGGCGACATAGAGATCGGCGTTCAGAAGGTCGTTGATCCAGATCGCCACACCACTGCGGAAACTATCCACCATCACCCCGACCCCTACTGTGGTGGAAAAGGCGACCATCAGCGCCGCGACCGCGATACCGGTGCGGCTCAGATGGCGGGCGACATCGCGATTAGCCATCCGCGCCAGCAACCCCAGTCGAGTGGTCAGCGGCCGGCTTAGCCGGACCAGCCCGACCATGGCTGGCGGAGTCAACAGCGCGCAGCCCAGAATCAGCAGGAACAGTCCGGCAAAACCTGCTATCAGCGAATGGGAAACCGCCAGCGCCAGACCACCACCGGCCAACAACCCCAGGCCGGCCAGCAGCAGCTGGGGCAGGGCAGCGCGCCAGCGGGTTTCGAGATGAGCGCGGCTCAGCACCGCGCCCGGTGGCGCGTCGGCGGCTTCCCGCGCCGGCAGCCACGTCGCTGCCAGCGTTGCCAGCAGGCCGAGCGCCGCGCCCTTGGCCAGTGACCACGGCTCGATCGTCAATTCGCGTACACTGAGCGTAAAGTACAGGTCGTTGATGCTGCGGGTGACCAGATGCACCAGTCCCGATCCCAGCCACACTCCCAGCACGCCGCCGAGCAGCGTGCCCGCTAGGCCCAGCAGCAGCGCTTCGCCCAGTACACCGACGAACAACTCCCGACGGCTGACGCCCAAGGCCCGCAATAGGCCCAGCAAGGCGCGGCGCTGCACCACTGAAAAGGTCATGGCGTTGTAGATCAGGAACATTCCCACCACCAACGCCAGCAAGCTCATAGCGGTTAGGTTGAGCGAGAAGGCGGCGCTCAGATCGGCCGTTGCTTGAGTGCGCTCGGCCGGGCGTTCCAGCCGTAAGTCTGGTGGCAGCCAGGCGCGGAGTTCGGTCGCCAGACGCTCGCCGGCCGGACCTTTCGGTAGAATCAAATCGATGTGGTCCAACCGGCCGGAACGGCCCAGCAAGGTTTGCGCCGTGGCGATGTCGGTGACGATCAGACTCTCGAAAGCTGTCCCTCGCAGCGTGCCGGCGCGGTGCAGGGTCAGACGTTGACCGCCGCGTTTCAGCGTGACTTCCGAACCCAGTGCCTCTGGTAACAGGGCGGCGTTCGGATTCAACAGCAAGGCGCGTAAATCGAAATCGCCGCCGGTGAAGTCGGCCGCGAGATCGCGAAAGGGTGCCTCCGCGAACGGATCGATGCCGAGGATTTGCAGCAACTGTCCCGGATGGTCGGCGCGAGGCAGGTAGCCGGTCACCACCGGAGCCGCCAATCGGATGCCGTGCTCGACCCGCAGCCGGGTATAAACTGTTTCAGACACACCTTGCGGTCCGCCCAGGATGCGGTGGGTGGCGTGGCCAGTGATGCGGTTCATGGCCAGCTCAAATCCGCAGCGGGCGCTGGTATTGGCCAGATCCACCGCTAGCACCACCGCCACCCCCAATGCGATGCCGAGAATGGTCAGCCCCAATTGCCAGGGATGCCGCAGCGGGTGCCGTAGCAGTGCCCGCCAGAATAATGGCGTCATTGAACTTCTCGGAGATGTCCGCCGTCCAGCATCAGAATTCGGTCAGCGCGGGCGGCCACTTCCCGGCTGTGTGTGACCATGACGATGGTGGTGGCTGCTCGCTGGTGCAGGGTGAGCAGCAGATCCAGGATTCGTTCGCCGGTGGCGGCATCGAGGTTGCCGGTGGGTTCGTCGGCCAGCAATAATAATGGATCGTGTACCAAGGCCCGAACGATGGCCAGCCGCTGCTGTTCGCCGCCGGACAGCCGTTCTGGAAAACTGTGGCGGCGGTTACCCAGCCCGACGTTATCCAATAACTCCATGGCCCGGTCACGCCGATCCGGGCTCGCCAGTCCGTTCAATTCCAGCGGCAGGAGCAGGTTTTCCCTGGCGGTCAGAGTCGGTATCAGGTTGAAAAATTGGAAGACGAAGCCAATGTGGCGGCGACGAAACCGGGTGCGTTCGATCTCGCTTAAATCGGTCAGCGTCAGGTCATCGATGCGGATTTGCCCGGCATCCGGCAGGTCGATGCCCCCGAGCAGATTGAGCAGGGTGGATTTTCCAGAACCGGACTGACCGAGCAGAGCGACGAATTGGCCACGCGGGATATCCAAGGTCAAGTCGGCAAAGATGGTGCGCCGCAGGTCACCTTCCGTGTAGTGTTTGAGTAGATGGCGAATCGCGATAAAGGCGTCTGCGGGGTCCATATAAATCCATCGGGATTGTTGTAACTATGGACTGAAGAATGTATCAGCCACTACTATGATTACCAAGCGCACAAGAGAGACTGTGGCGTTCAGTCAGAGCGATATCGCTGAAATATATTTCATAATCAAATGGTTGCATTAAATATGCGAAAGCTTGGGAAATTCAAGATTGAGGCGTGCATGGGGATAATGGCGATTGTGCTCGTGCTCGGCGCCTGCGCCAAGCAACCGGGTTTGCCACCTTCGACGCAGTATGGTTCCCAGACGACTTCGCCGGAGACCTACAATTACCTAATCGGTCCTGGCGACCAGTTGCAGATTTTCGTCTGGCGCAATCCGGAAGTCTCGCAGACGGTGACCGTCCGCCCGGATGGCAAGATCAGTACGCCGTTGGTGGAAGATTTACAAGCCAGCGGCAAGACGTCCGCCCAACTGGCGAAGGATTTGGAAAAAGCACTGGAGACATACATCCGCCAACCGATCGTCACTGTGATCGTTGTGGCCGGGATCGGACCGTACAGCGAGCAGATTCGGGTCATCGGTCAGGTGGGTTCGCGAGGCGGGCAAACGACCGGATCGCAAGGTGGTCAAACGACCGGATCGCAAGGTGGGCAAGCCGGCGTGCAAGCCATCGCCTATCGACGGAAAATGACCTTACTGGACGTGATGGTGACGGTCGGCGGTTTGAACGAGTTCGCCGCCGGCAACAAAACCAAATTGGTTCGCATGGTGGATGGAGAGCAAAAGGAATATGAGGTTCGCCTAGACGACCTGCTCAACGGCGACATTTCCGCCAACGTGGATATGTTGCCGGGCGATATTTTGATCGTCCCGGAATCCTGGTTCTGAGCCAGCGGCGCAACGGATTCGAAGGACGCGCTCATGAATGACATCGTTGAACTAGTGCTTGGCTATTTGCGAGGGATCTGGCGTTATCGTTGGTATGCCATGGTTTGCGCGTGGCTGATTTGTGTGCTTGGTTGGACCGTGGTCTGCATCTTGCCCGATAAATATGAAGTGTCGGCACAGGTCATCGTAGACACTCAAACCATATTACAGCCCCTGCTTAAGGGGTTGACGGTGGGAGTCGATCCCGATACTCAGGTTGCACTGGTCACAAAAACCTTGCTTAGCCGTCCGAATTTAGAACAAATCGCTAGTTTGGCTGATTTAAATATTCGGGCTAAAGGACAAGGATTAGAGGCAATTACTCGATTCTTTGATGAACTACGAACAAGAATCAATTTGGTAAACCCTGATAAGAAGCAGGAAAATCTTTTTACGATTACTTACACTGGCCTTGAACCACGGAGTGCCGAAAGAGTGGTTCAGTCGGTGTTGACTGTTTTCGAAAAAAATTTGGTTGGCGGCAGTCGGTTAGATGCTGAGTCTGCTCAACGTTTTGTAGATGCGCAAGTAATCGAATATGAAAACCGGCTAGGTGAGGCTGAGAATCGTCTCAAGGAATTTAAACTCAAAAATGTGGGCCTAATGCCTTCGGAAGGCCAAACTTATAATGCGCGTTTGCAACAGGCGGCTGCTGATCTTTCAGCGGTTCAACTGGAACTTACTCAAGTGGAAAATCGTCGTAACTCTTTAAAACAACAGATCAGCGAGGCTTTACAGCAACAGATCAAAGGTGATGGAGAAGTGATCGCGTTGCCCATCGATCAGCGAATCCAGACTTTGGAACAGAATCTTGATGAGCTGTTAATCAAGTTCACCGATAAACATCCAGATGTCAGTATCCTCAGGCTGACTATTGCTAACCTTAAAAAGCAGCGTGAACAAGAGCGTCTAAAATATGCAGCTAGTCTTGCCGAGAGTGGTACTAATGCGCGGGGTCAGAATGTCAATACAGTCTATCAGCAACTCAAGGTAAGACTTGCGGAAGAGGAAGCAAATATTGCCTCCCTACGGGTAAGACTTGATGAGTACACGAAGCGATATAAAGAACTGCAGGCACAAGTTAGCACTCTTCCTCGAATTGAAGCTGAATTAGCAGCTTTGAATCGTGACTACGAAGTTAATCGCCAGCAATACGAGCAGTTGTTAGCCCGTCGGGAATCAGCTCGGTTGTCCCAACAGGCTGAAAAAGCCAGACAAGAGGTTCGTTTCAGGGTTGTCGATCCACCACGGATACCAATTAAACCAACGGGACCAAGAAGACTATTGCTGATGACCATGATGCTGGGAGCTGGTTTGGGCGCCGGAGTGGGGCTGGCATTTCTACTCTCGCAGCTCTGGCCGACCTTCGATAGTCGCCGCAGCCTCATGGAGGGCACGGGTATTCCGGTATTTGGCAGCGTCGGCATGATACTGTCGCCGCTGGCCTTGCGTCGCGAGCGGCGGTTGATGGTCGCGTATGTCTCTTCTGGCGGGATGTTGCTGGTGATCTATGCCGGTTTGATTGTCGTGGAACGAGTTGGTTTGCTATGAATGTTCAGATCGGCTGTTAAGGAGAGTTAAAGGTGGACAGCATCGAAAAAGCCATGCTTGGCCGGTCGCCTAGCCCGATTATACCGCTTCCGGGTGCACCGCTGGGGATGGAAGCTCCCGTTCTTCCCGCAAAGAGCGACGTCATCGAAAGAGCCGCCGGTCTGACGATAGCTCCGCCAAGCGGGGCCGGCGGTAAGCCGGTTGCCACAGTCAAGCGGACCCAGCGCTCGGTGATGCTGGATTTCCAACAGATGCAGGCAACAGGCCTACTGGTGCCGGATATCCGCCGTAGCCGTATCAAGGAAGAGTATCGGTATGTCAAACGTCCTTTGCTCATGAATGTTGATGGTAAAGGAGCCGCTGCCACTGAGCACGCCAACTTGATCGTGGTGACCAGCACTCGTTCGGGCGAAGGCAAAACCTTCACAGCCTGCAATCTGGCCTTAAGCATTGCCACCGAGCGGAATCGCACGGTGTTGCTGGTGGATGCCGATGTGCTCAAGCCCGCCGTGGCGAAAATGTTGGGATTCGAGGCCGAGCTGGGGTTGGTGGATTTCCTGATTGACGACCAACTAGATTTGGCCGATGTGCTGGTGGATACCAACGTACCTTCGTTGACCGTCCTACCCGCTGGTAGCCAATACCATCTGTCCACCGAACTGCTGGCGGGTGAGAGCATGCGGCAGTTGACTATAGAGTTGAGTCGGCGTTATCCCGATCGTGTGGTCATTTTCGATTCTCCGCCCTTGTTGGTGACTACCGAGGCCAGCGTGCTGGCGCGTTTGATGGGGCAGGTGGTTATGGTGGTCGAGGCAGGACACACTCAGCAATCGCAAGTCAAGGCTGCGCTGGCCTTGCTTGATCCCAATCAAAGCATCGGTTTTGTGCTGAACAAGACTCGCGGTTTTTTGGGTCAGGAATATTATGGGTATGGTTACGGTGGTGGCGACGATGATAGTAGCGAGGATGAAGTGAGTGCCTAGCTACAGTGACAGGGACCGGTGAATGTGCGGGATAGAAAAGAAACCCACGCGCCGTGGCCCGGCTCGATCGCCTAAGTTCTTTTTAGCTACGCTATTGCTAGCAGGTTTCAGTCTTGGTTGTGACGCTCAAGAAACGGGTGGCTACTCGCGGGGAGGGTGGCGGGTGACACCGCGACTCAGTGTGGGGACTACCTATTCCGACAATATCCAGTTGGCACCGTCCGGTGAGGAGGAAGGGGACACGGTCCTGCAGGTCGATCCCGGTATTTCCGTGCGCAAGCAGGGCGGACGACTGAATCTTCGCCTGGATTATACTGCCCAAGGCTTGTTTTACGCCGATCATCGCGATGCAGATCAAATCAACAATAATTTGTTGGTATTTGGAGCCGCTGAGCTTTATCAAGATAACCTGTTTCTGGATGCTTATGGTTCAGTCTACCAAGTCCCTGTTGTTTCCAATGGACGAGTCGATGTCGGTAGTCTGGGGTCGGACGGAGGAGCACTATCCAGCCTTGGGTTATTTAATAATATCACTTTGAATGTATTGCCCAGTGCTTCGGGTGTATTGGATCCGATTGGTATCTTCAGCAACATTGCCCTGACCGATAACCAGACGACCCAGTCCACTTTCGGTATCAGCCCCTATTGGCGCCAGAATCTGGGTGGTTGGGTGGAGGCATTGTTGCGCTACCGTTATGAAAATATCAGTTACAGTGGGTCCAACAACTCAGTTGATCAGCAGGAAGGATTGTTTGATAGCCAAATTAACTCCATTGATTTCAATTTAACCAGTCGCCGCAATTTTGATATATTGAAATGGAATCTCAGTTATTTTTATCTGAAGCAAACTGGTCAGCAGAGTAATGACATTCAGGGCGATGGAGATGATCGGCAGGAGAAGATCACTGGGCGATCTGATTACCGGTTGAATAATTCTTGGTCGTTGGTGGCTGAAGCAGGTTATGTCAATAATCAATCCTCTACTTATACCGACTATACTAACGGTCCCTATTGGGGATTGGGGGCTACTTGGAAACCAAACCGATATTATTCTCTCACCGGCTTGTATGGATTGAACTACAACAATGTATCCATAAAATGGAACCCATCTCAACGCACTGATCTAATCATCAGCCGCGCTTATCAAGGTGTCGGTTATAGCCCTGGTGTATACTGGAATGGTTCATTTAGTCACCGGGCGCGTTTTAGTATTTGGTCAGCAAGTTATACCCAGGAGGTTACCACCTCCCAGCAGTTGGCGGGAAATAGTTTGACCGGGGTTGGTCCGGATGGTCAACCAGTTGTTCTCGATGACCAAAATCAAATTGTATCCGGAGGCTCGCTGGGACTGAGTAATGAGCAGTTCTTAAGTAAGTCCTTCAACTTGGGGGTGACGTATCTGCGTGGTCGCACTGGATTGGCTTTTGCCGCTTTCAGCGATAATCGCGAGTTTCAAGATCCTACTCAAAACGAAGATACTTATGGTGTCGGTGCGCTCTGGAGCTGGCGATTCGCGCCGCGTACCGCCTCGTTCCTAGGGGCGGGTTGGGGGCGTGATGACTTGGGCCTCGATCAGAAAAATGAATACTGGTTATCGGTCATTGGGTTGGCGCGAGTGTTTTCGCCGGATACAGGTGGTCTGATCAGCTACCGTTACTATCGGAACGACGCCGATCCCACCGACCAAGGCTTTCGAGAAAATCGGCTCAATATTCGTTTCAGCATGACATTCTGAAATAGCGTTCAATGTATATTGATTACTATGGCTTTAGTGCCAAACCCTTCCAACTCAGTCCCGATCCCCGCTTTTTCTTTGGCAGCAGCGTCCACAGCCGTGCGCTCGCGTATCTGCGCTACGGTTTGAGCCAGGGTGAGGGTTTTATCGTCATCACCGGTGGAATCGGAACAGGCAAGACGACCCTGGTTAAAAACCTGTTCGCCGAATTGGATACCAGCCAAGTGGTCGCTGCCCAATTGGTAACGACTCAATTAGAGGCTGACGAGTTGTTACGTAGTGTGGTGGCTGCATTCGGCTTGCCTTTTGAAGAGGTAGGCAAGGCTGCCTTGCTGAGGCATTTCGAGGATTTTTTGCGCGGTCACGCCCGACAAGGGCGGCGGGTGCTGCTGGTGGTGGACGAAGCGCAGAATCTGCCGGTTCGTTCCCTGGAAGAACTGCGGATGCTGTCGAATTTTCAGGTGGCCGCTACCCCGTTGTTGCAAAGTTTCCTACTGGGACAGGAGGAGTTTCGTCAAACCTTGCAGGACCCCAGCATGGAGCAGTTGCGGCAACGGGTTATTGCTTCCTGCCACCTGAATCCACTGAGCGAGTTGGAAACCCGCGAGTATGTCGAGCATCGTCTGCATGTGGTGGGCTGGGTTGAAGGGCGGCCGGGTTTTAGTGACCGTGCGCATGAGGCTGTTTACCGGCATACCCAGGGAGTGCCCCGTCGGGTCAATATTTTTTGCGACCGCTTGTTGCTGTATGGATTTCTCGAGGGGTTGATGGAGCTTTCCGAGGAAGCGGTCGAAGAGGTGGCGCAAGAACTGGTTCAGAACGAGCAGGGAGGCGGAGTGCAGACGACGCAAGCGAGGAGTAGTAGCGGTTCGCTGCTGCGGATGGGCCACGCAATGGAGCAACGTCTGTCCGAGTTGGAACGGACGGTGGAGACCTTATTGCATCATCCAGAATGGCAGGATATTCAGTTTGAGCGACTTGAACGGCGCCTCCAGCAACTGGAGCCGGTCGTGCGAGTTCTCCGGCGGCAGTTCGCCGAGTTCTCTCAAGGCATGGGAGAAACGCCGCCCGAAAAGACCGCAACAGGGCACCTCGAAAAACCCCTGTTATGAGAAAATGGGGTTATTGATTTCCGCCAAGAGTCCGCACCTCTATCAAAGACAGCCTGTTTGCCGCCGAGGAACGCGAAGCCAAATTGGACCGCCTGGGCGATGTGCCGCAAGTGATGGAGCAACATGTTGACTTCAAGGCGCTGGCCGCTGAGGTGGGCCGCGACCGGGACGGGAGCGCGGTGGGCGTCCGGTGTTTCCCACGGAACTGATGGTGCGGGCCTGGGTACTTCAGAATTGATATGGACTGAGTGACGAGTAGATGGAGTACCCAGTGCTGGACCGACTGAGCTTCCGACGCTTTTTGGGTTTGAAACGTGGCAGCCAAGTGCCGGGCCGCACCACATTCTGGAGCTTCCGCGAGCATTTGACGGTGGCGAAGGAGGGACACGCTTTTTGCGACGGTGAACCGCCAGCTCGCCCAGCACGGCTCTATCGCCCGTGGTGGGCAGATCGTGGATGCCAGTCTGGTCCCGGTCCCCCGACGGCACGTCCCCGAGCAAGAACGGGCACTGCTGAAGGAACAGGCGATGCCCACGGATTGGAAGCTGGCCCAGCGACGGCGGAAGAACACCGAGGCCACCTGGACAAAGAAGCACGGCAAGTCCACTTTCGGCAATAAGGTCTCGGTCAGCACCGACCGGCGCTACCAGCGGAGCCGCAGGGTCAAGGTCAGCACCGCCGCGGAGCACGACACCCTGCACCTGAAGGATGTCCTGGATCACGCGAATACTGGTCGTGATCTTGATGGCGACAAAGGCTATGTCGATGGTGGCCGCGAGACTCGCCTCAAGGCCTAGGGCTGGTAGATGCACATCCAGCGCAAGGCGGAGAAGGGCAAGCCGCTGTCCGCCGGTCAGGCGCGTCGCAACACCCGCATCGCCCGAGTCCGATGCACGGGTCGAGCACCTCTTCGCCGCCATGGAGCAGATGGGCGGAAAACTGCCACGGTGTATCGGTCTGGATCGAGCGACCTTCCAACTGACAGGGAAAGCCGCAGTCTACAATCCGCGCCGCCTGCGCAGTTTCAAGACGTGCGGCGTGGTCGCCTTCTGACACCCGTGGTGCGCCCGAAAATCGCCGTAAACAGCGATTTCGGGCGAGAATGAGCTGGATGGGGGCAAAACCAAAAATCGCGAGGCTAACGCCTTAAGTTCCTTGCTTTGCCTGTTTTACTGGGTTAATAACCGGTTAGGCTCAATCTGGATTCCGGACAGTTCGCATGGTTACGCCACCAACAGTTGCAGAAGGGGTTTGAGCAAGCCTTTACCCCGGATCCGGACGTTGTGCACGAACTGAAAGAAGCCC
>WBZT01000736.1_pt1 | contig 25566 bp, 24 predicted proteins | sample 5204241 | NCBI WGS metagenome assembly WBZT01 (sample SAMN12344358, study PRJNA552823) | activated sludge metagenome | biome: Activated sludge suspended growth; feature: Nitrification reactor; material: Wastewater; isolation source: activated sludge from nitrification reactor of wastewater... | reverse complement strand
ACTCAGGCGCGCTTGCGATCACCGGCACCAGCAGCCTGACGGCCGGCGCAGCCAATGACATCACACTCAACAACGCCAACAACTTTGGCGGCGCGGTCACAGTGGTCAGCGGCAACAACGTCACACTGAACGATACGGGTGCCATTGATCTTGGAACAATCGCTGCTAGTGGTGCAGTCACAGTGGTCGCAGGTGGTGCGATTACTACAAGTGGCAATATAGCCGCCGGTACTAATAGCAACATTAGCCTGACTAACACAGCAGGTGCGATCACTATCAGTAATACTTTGGCAGCCAATGGCACTGGAGACGTGACCCTCAATGCAAGTGGCTTGTTGACTGTCAACAGTACTGTTTCCAGTGGTACGGGTGATCTCAGCCTTACGGGTGGTACAGGTGTTACCCACGGAGTTAATGGTGATTTGACGACTAGTGGTGTGGGTACAATCACTGTTGCAGCTACAGCAAATGACATCATGATGGCTGACGGTACTGTTTATACGACAGGCAGTGGTACCGTCACACTACATGCAGGCAATGATGTGGTTCTTGGCCAGATCAATACCACTAGCAGCTCGGTCAATGTCATTGCAGATTTTGATGCAAGCGGCGCAGGTGCTATTTCTGATACCACCGCAGCTGAAACTGCAAACATCACTACGAGTGGAGCCGTGATCCTGCAAGCGGCTACAGGGATAGGCTCGGCAAACGACATTAACACTGACGTTGGGACATTAAGTGCAACAAATACGGGCGCCAGCGGAAATATTGATGTGTTGGAAGCCAACGGCTTGACGGTTGCCGCCTTGAAGCAGACAGGGACTTCAACCGGTACAGTGAGGCTGATCAGCACAACAGGCAATATCGGGTTGAATGACAGCTCAGTGATCAGCAATTCAGGCACGATTACACTGACTTCATCAGCAGGCGATATCAATGATGCTGACGGTGGTAGCACGACAAGTATTACCGGTACTGGCCAAGCTACCCTGACTGCAGTCACAGGCATAGGCTCTGCAAATGCAATTGATACCAGCGTGGCAACGCTCAGTGCGACGAATACGGGTGGCAGCGGAAACATTGATGTTCTTGAAGCCAACGGTCTCACAGTTGCGGCCCTGAAGCAGACAGGTGCATCCACAGGCACTGTCAGACTGATTTCGACTACGGGTGATATCGGGCTGAATGACAGTGCCGTTGTCAGCAATGGTGGAACCATTACCCTGACTGCGACTGCAGGCAATATCAACGATGCTGACGGTGGCACGACAGCAAGCATTTCTGGAGCGGGTCAGGCGACGCTGACAGCAGCAACTGGTATTGGCTCAGCAGAAGCGCTGGATACCAGCGTGGTCACGCTAAGTGCAACAAACACGGGTGCCAGCGGAAATATTGACGTACTGGAAGCCAACGGCCTGACAGTTACCGCACTCAAGCAAACAGGCGCTTCCACTGGAACGGTTCAGCTGGTCAGCACAACAGGGAACATTGGATTGAATGACAGCTCGGTGGTCAGCAATTCTGGGGCAATCACACTGACTTCAATAGCGGGCGACATCAATGATGCTGATGGTGGAAACACAACCAGCATCACGGGTACAGGTCAACTCGCATTAAATGCTGCTACAGGCATCGGTTCAGGTAATGCACTTGATACCAGCGTGGTGAATTTGGAGGCAACTAATAACACTAGTGGCGATATCAGGATCAAGGAAGCAAGCGCTTTGACTGTCAACGGTACCGGGTTGAGGACACTTGGTGGAAGTGGCGATATTGAAGTTGACACTGGAGGTGCCCTGACAGTTAATAGTGTCATCACTGCTAATGGAAGCGGGGACGTTGATCTGGACTCCAGCGGCCTACTTACTGCGAACGCGGTTATCAGTTCAACAAGCGGTAATCTGATTCTTGTCGGCGATACAGGCGTAACCCACACAGCGGCAGGTGATTTGACCACAGGTGGTGCGGGCACGATTACGGTGACTGCGACAGCCAATGACATCACGATGGCGGATGGCACGGTTTACACGGCGGGTAGTGGCACGGTCGGATTAACCGCTGCGACGAATGTGGTGCTGGGTGAAATCACCACCACCAGCAGTGCAATCAACGTGACAGCCACGGCAGGCTCGATCACCGAAACGACAGCGGCAGAAACTGCCAACCTGACGACGACGGGCACGGCGACACTGGTTGCTGCGACGGGTATTGGTAGTGCAGGCGGAGCAGCCGACATTGACACCACATTGGGTACCTTGGTGGCGACCAACAACACCAGCGGCAACATCAACGTACAAGAAACCAGCGGTCTGATTATTGGTGGTACCGGGGTACGCACGTTGGCAGGCAATGGCAACATCAATGTTGACGTGACAGCAGGCGCCCTGGATGTGAACAGTGTAGTGACTGCGCATGGCAGCGGTAATGTGACCTTAAACTCCGGTGGTCTGATGACTGCCAATGCAGTGATCAGCAGCACAACCGGGGCGATGAATATTACCGCGACTGGTTTGACGAATACCTCAACCATCTCAGGACCGGGAGGTGTGACGATCAATGCTTCTACTGGCACATTGACCAATAGTGGCACGATCACTAACACAGGTGGCGCGGCGGCGATCAGCCTGACGGCAGATGATATGGCACTCACTGGCACCATCACTGGGGGTTCTGGTGCGGTACGTCTGCTGGCGAGCAGCGCAGCAACGACCATCGGTGTGGGGGGTGGTGCGGGAGCCTTAAGCCTTGGGCAAGCAGAACTTAACACCATTGCCACCAGTGGCGGCCTGACCATAGGGCGCAACAGTGGTGCAGCTACCGACGGTACGCTGACGGTTGCTGCGTTGACTACCCCGACGGGTTTGACTGGTGGTGGTTTGACCCTGAAAAACAGTGGGGATGTCGCGCTCACGGGTGCATTGACTTATAACGCCACCAACGCGACTACCAACAATCTGAACATTACCTCAACGGCTGGCAATATCACTGGAGGCGGGGCAGAACTGTTGAACACCACTGGGGGGGCAGGTCATATTGTGCTGACTTCCTATGATGACATTGGTTCGCCGACTAACCCGATACACATAGGCGCTAATGTGGCTGGACTGGTTACCAATTCCAACAATAGTGGCGACATCTATATCCACAAGACAGGCGCGCTGAATATTGCTGCCGTAAACAATGTGGGGGGAACCGCCAACTTTGTTTCTACAGGGAACATTACTCAGTCAGGTGCTATTTTGACCAAAAACTTGACTGCCAAAACGCTTAATAACTCAGGTGCCTCAATCATTCTTTCTCACACGGGTAACGATGTGGACACCATCGATTTCCGTTCCAGGGATGCTGCGGATACTGTGAAATCAACCGGTCAACTCACATTCTTTGATTCGGATGGATACGATGTTTTGCATGCGTCCGGAGGAGGTATTGATTTTAGTTCCCATGGGCAAATCAAACTAAGCACCCTGCTGCTCGGGTCACCGGCCACGCTGGATATTGACGCTGGTGCGGGGGATATAGCCTTGTCAACAAGCGGGGATATTACTATTGAAGGTCCTGGTCATTTGCTTGGAAGAAATATCACCCTGAACTTGGCGAATAATGTTGTTTTCAGGGGTGGTGTGCCTACAAACCCGAATTACGTGGCAACACAAGATAACGATTTGCTGGTGAAGGGAACAGGAAACATCACTATTAATGCAGATCACTTTACGATAGAAGGCGGTAAAACGACCGGGCTAAGTAATAAGACTCTCAAGAACGACTCGATTATTCAGGCTGGCGGAACATTAACTATTAAAACAACGCAAACCAACACTCTTGATCCTTCTTCTGGGGATTTCGAGATCAAGGGTGGTGTAGTTGATTTTGCACCAGGCGCCACAAATGCTATTGCACAAGCCAATGCTTTTATTACTGCCAATGCGATTAATCTTGATATTGATGGCGATTTGCTTATTCAAGCGGGTAGCGTAACCCATGCTGGTGGTGGATCAAACATAAATGGTAGTGCCAGTGCGATTATTTTGGCATCGAACGGCAAAGGGGTGACTGTCAGAGATAATATGTGGATCAAGGGTGGTACGGTAGATGCTGGTGGGGTTAATTCAAAAGCATTCGCTGTGCTTGACCCCATCACAAAGCTGAATGTAGAAGTAGGAAAGAATTTAATCTTGCAAGGCGGAACAGGTCCAGGACTTGTGTCAGCAAGTATCTTAAATTCTGGAGAAATTAACTTGGATGTTGGTGGGAAGCTGTTGCCAGCAGCCTCTACAATCACTATTAATGGGTTACCCTACCACGAGGGGATCATAATGATAGGTGGGGCAGCGTCTGGTTTATATGATTTTAACAATAATCCGCTTACGGAAAATGGATATCCAATAACGTGGACACTACATAATGGCGCAGGCTTTACTATTGATACCGGTGCGATAGGTGGTGGGAATGCGATTATTCAGTCATTAGCCCCAAGGAGCGTGGATTCATCACTATATTCGTACTTGATATTCGCAGGAGAGCATGAGGCTAGGCTGCCTCCCCCCCCAGGGGCTGGGCAAGGCAATTATGATAGAGAAAGGCAGACATCATGCAACTAGTAAAATCGTACGTGTTAATTTTGATGTTTTTAGTTTCTCCCGCGTTTGCTGATGGAGTAGTTTCAGGGCTCTCTGGAACCATTTCCGTCAAGCGTGGAGAAGATAGAACTATTCTCACACGCGGATCAGCAGTGAAAGAGGGCGACATCATCACCACGGAAAAAGGCAGTTATGCCCAGATCAAGTTTTCTGACGGTGCCATCATGACCCTCAAGCCGGGAACGCAAGTTGCAATAAAGGAGCATCGATTCTCTGAGGAGGAGCCCGAGAAAGATAGTTCTACTTTCAGCCTGCTCAAAGGTGGATTGCGTACAGTTAGCGGGCTTATTGGCAAACGTGGCAACAAAGATGCCTACAAGATGAACACAGCAACAGCGACGATTGGTATCCGAGGCACGGTGTTTGATGTGGATGACTGTGTTTCTTCTGCCTGTAAAAAGGGAGAGAAGGCCAAGCTAGAAGAAGAGGGCACCCCTGCCAACAAGAGCACAGAAAGCACCAATAATGAGTCGGAAGTATTGGTTCCAGCGGTCTATGTTGGAGTCAGGGATGGCGAGGTGGTGGTCAAAAACGATGGTGGCGAGTTGGTTCTATCCGCAGGGCAGTTTGGTGTTGCCCCGGCCAGCAACATTAAGCCGCTTCAATTGCCAGGTGACCCGGGTTTGAGCCAAATTTCCAGCATGGGAAACGAAACGGCGGTACAGGGTAACGGCTTTGAAATCAGAAACTGTCGTTAGCAGCCTTTAGTCGTGAATTTATCAGTGATCGCCGCGGTTGCCCGCAATGGGGTGATTGGGCGCGACAACCAGCTCCCATGGCAGCTGCCAGAAGACCTCAAGCGTTTTAAAGCGCTGACCATGGGCCATCACATCATCATGGGGCGCAAGACCTATGAATCTTTAGGGCGGCTATTGCCCGGTCGAACTACCGTTATCGTTTCCAGGAATACCGGATATGCAGTCCCCGGCGCGCGGGTTGTCAGTAGCTTAGAGCATGCGCTGGAAGTTTGTGGCGAGGATGAGCAGCCTTTCATGATTGGTGGTGCTGAGCTTTACCAGCAAGCCTTACCGCTCGCAAACCGAATTTATTTAACGTGGATAGAACGCGATTTTGAGGGAGATGCCTGGTTTCCGGAATTCGATATTCGGGAATGGTGTGAAACAACCCGGCAGGCTGGCGTCAGCGCCACTGGGCTGGAATATACCTATATTGATTACGTCAAAAAATAAGTTTATTTTTCTTCCAGCGCGACACAATCCACATGGTAAGTGGACTTCCCATCCACCACTTCTTTTACCAACCCGTGAATGTCAGTCTCAAACCCCGGGAATTTCTCATTGAAGCTGCGCGCAAATTTCAGGTAGCGCACGATTGTGCTGTTGAATCGCTCACCGGGGATCAGGAGCGGGATGCCGGGAGGATATGGGGTCAATAAAACAGCAGTGATACGGCCTTCCAGGGCATCTATTTCTACCCGTTCAATCTTTTTATGCGCCATGCGCGCAAAAGCGTCTGCCGGCTTCATGGCGGGGATCATGTCAGACAAGTACATTTCAGTGGTTAGCCGTGCTACGTCGTTGGTTTTGTAGACATCGTGAATTTGTGTGCACAAGTCCTTCAGGCCAATCCGCTCATAACGCGGGTGCTTGGCAACAAACTCCGGTAGCACTTTCCAGCATGGCTGGTTCTTGTCATAGTCATCCTTGAACTGTTGCAACGCTGCCACCATCGTGTTCCAGCGCCCCTTGGTGATGCCAATGGTGAACATGATGAAAAACGAGTACAGGCCGGTCTTTTCAACAATCACGCCATGTTCAGCCAGGTACTTGGTGACTATCGCAGCAGGGATGCCGAACTCTTCAGAAAAGTCACCATCTACATCCAGTCCGGGGGTGATGATGGTGGCCTTGATCGGGTCGAGCATGTTGAAGCCCCTAGCCACCTTGCCGAAACCGTGCCAGCGGGCCTTAGTCTTGAGCATCCAGGCTTCGCGTTCCTCAATGCCTTCTTCGGATAAATCATCCGGCCCCCATACCTTGAACCACCAGTCGGCACCCCATTCCTCGTCCACCTTGCGCATGGCACGGCGGAAATCCAGTGCTTCCGCGATGGACTCTTCCACCAGAGCCTTGCCGCCCGGTGGTTCCATCATGGCGGCTGCCACATCGCAGGAGGCGATGATGGAATATTGTGGGCTGGTCGAGGTGTGCATCAAATAGGCTTCGTTAAACACGTCGCGGTCGAGCTTGCTGTTTTCCGCATCCTGCACCAGGATTTGCGAAGCTTGGGAGAGCCCCGCCAGCATCTTGTGGGTGGATTGGGTGGAAAACACCATGGATTCCTTGCAACGTGGACGGCCTTCACCGATGGCATGATAGTCGCCGTAGAAATCGTGGAACGCTGCATGCGGCAGCCAGGCTTCGTCAAAATGCAGGGTGTCGATTTTGCCGTCCAGCATCTCCTTGATTTCTTCAACGTTATAAATCACGCCATCGTAGGTAGACTGGGTGATGGTCAGCACGCGTGGCTTGGCATTTTTATCCGTGGCAAAAGGGTTGCGCTCGATCTTCTTCTGGATGTTTTCCCATTCAAACTCTTCTTTCGGGATCGGCCCGATGATGCCGAAGTGGTTGCGCGTCGGCATCAGAAAAACAGGGATGGCCCCCGTCATGATGATGGAGTGCAGCACTGACTTATGGCAGTTGCGATCCACGACAACAATATCATCGGGTGCCACGGTGGAGTGCCAGACGATCTTGTTGGAGGTTGAGGTGCCGTTGGTGACAAAGTAGAGGTGGTCGGCGTGGAAAATGCGCGCCGCGTTGCGCTCCGAAGCAGCCACCGGGCCGGTATGGTCAAGTAACTGGCCGAGTTCGTCCACGGCGTTGCAGACATCGGCGCGCAGCATGTTCTCGCCGAAGAACTGGTGAAACATCTGCCCCACGGGTGATTTCAGGAAGGCCACGCCACCGGAGTGCCCAGGGCAGTGCCAGGAATAGGAGCCATCCGCGGCGTAATGGGTAAGTGCGCGGAAAAACGGGGGTGGCAGGCTGTCCAGGTAAGCACGCGCCTCGCGCACAATGTAGCGCGCCACGAATTCCGGCGTATCTTCATTCATGTGGATGAAGCCGTGTAATTCACGCAACACATCGTTGGGGATGTGACGTGAGGTACGGGTTTCACCATGCAGAAAGATGGGGATTTCTTCGTTGCGGAAACGTATTTCTTCCACAAATTTGCGCAGACTATCCAGTGCGCTCTTGGACTCTTCAACAAATTCCTCGTCATCAATAGACAGGATAAAAGCGGAGGCACGGCTCTGCTGTTGGGCGAAGGATGTCAGGTCGCCATAGCTGGTCACCCCCAGTACTTCAAACCCTTCTTCTTCAATGGCTTTGGCCAGCACGCGAATGCCAAGACCGGAAGCATTTTCGGAACGAAAATCTTCGTCAATGATGATGACCGGGAATCGAAATTTCATGGGTGATCCTAGGAGTCTTTTAAGGGGTAGGGGTTGACCAGGCTGGCCAGAATATCACTCAGTACGGAACGAAACTGAGCTTCATCACAGCCCATCAGAACCGCATCTTCCAGCGCATCCTGGCATGACAGGCGTATTTCTTCCAGATTCTCGCGCATCACCTTGTTCTTCTCAACGCAGGCAATTACGTTGCCTTGCGGGTCGCGCCAGATGATGGAAATGGCCGGATTGTGTTGGGTGCGCATCAGATTTTCGGCAGGGTCACGCCGTGTTGCCCCTGGTATTTGCCACCGCGGTCCTTGTAAGAGGTTTCGCAAATGTCATCGGCATCGGCTTCAAAAAACAGTACTTGGGCGCAGCCTTCGTTGGCGTAAATCTTGGCGGGCAGGGGGGTGGTGTTCGAAAACTCCAGCGTTACGTAACCTTCCCACTCCGGCTCAAAAGGCGTGACATTGACGATGATGCCGCAGCGCGCGTAGGTGGATTTTCCCAGGCAGACTGTCAGCACATTGCGCGGGATACGGAAGTATTCCACGGTGCGTGCCAGCGCGAATGAGTTGGGCGGGATGATGCAGTAGTCTGCGTCCACTTCCACAAAGGAGTTGGGGTCGAAGTTCTTGGGATCCACAATGGTGCTGTTGATGTTGGTGAACAGCTTGAATTCACTGGAGCAGCGGATGTCATAGCCATAGCTCGACGTGCCGTAAGACACCAGTTTTTGGCCATTGGCTTCTTTTACCTGGCCCGGCTCGAAAGGCTCAATCATGCCGTATTGTTCTGCCATACGGCGTATCCAGCGGTCGGATTTGATACTCATTTCACAATCCCTTAAATGCTAACGGCACCCACGATGGGGTGCCGCTTTTGGACTACAAGTGTTTACTTTTTGGCCTTGGATGGGGTGTTGTCCACAATCTTGGCCTTGGCGCGCAAATCTGTCACCAGTTTGTCAATCAGCTGTTTTTGCATGGCTACCCGCAGCTCACCACTAACTGTGTCGAAAGAAGGTGGCGGTGCGTCACGCACGTCATCCAGGCGAATCACATGCCAGCCAAACTGGGTTTGCACCGGCACTGTGGTGTAAAGCCCCTTGGACAGCTTGGATACAGCTTCCCCATAGGCTCTTGGCATGCGGCCACGGGGTAGCCAGCCAAAGTCACCGCCTCTTTCCTTGGAGGCATCTATTGACTTTTCCTTGGCGATTTTGGCGAAATCACCATTTTTGGAGAGTTGCGTAATGATGTCCTTGGCTTCCTGCTCGGTTTTCACCAGAATCTGGCTGGACTTGTATTCCTTGCTGCCCCATTGCGTCTTGAACTTTTCGTACTCGGCCTTGAGATCGGTATCGCTAATTGGGTTTTTCTTGATGTAATCCTGGTAGTAGGCCTGGATGAGTAACTCACGGTTGGCCAATTCCTGGCGAGTCTGGAAATCCGGCTGTTTATCAATGCCTGCGCGTTGCGCTTCCTGATACACCACCTCGTTTACGATCAGGCGGTTAACCACTACATCTTCGGCGTTTGGGTTCAGTTGCTGCCCACCCGCAGAAGCTTCCTTGAGGATAAAGTCCACATGAGATTGCTTGATGGGTTTGCCGTTGACGGTTGCCGGCTCAGCAGCCTGGGCGTTGACGCCAGAAATCAGGAGCAGGCTTGCCAGGATCGAGGTAAGAAGGCGCATCTTCAATTTTCCTATAAAAAATAATCAGTTGGTGTCATCCGGCGCCAAGGCTTTGATGCTGAGGGCATGGATGGTATCGGGAATTAAATCCGCCAAACACTGATACACCAGACGGTGGCGAATTATCGTTGATTTTCCGCTGAAATGCGAACTTTCTATGATGACGGAATAATGCCCGCCACCGCGGTTCCCAGCGTGCCCGGCATGGGCTGCGCTGTCGTCCATAATTTCCAGCCGGATGGGGTTGAGTGTGGCCAGACGTTCACGGAGCAGGTCTGCACTCAAGGCAGGGTTTTCCGGAAAGGGCGCACATCGACATTGGCATAAACACCGCTGATGGAAAAAGGGTCGTCTTTGGCCCAGGCTTGTGCCTGTGCCAGAGATTCAAATTCGGCCACAATCAGGCTGCCACTGTACCCTGCCGGACCTGGGTCGATACTGTCTATTGCAGGGAAGGGGCCGGCCAGCAGCAGGCGACCTTCCGCCTGCAATTGTTGCAGGCGCTCCAGATGCGGCGGGCGGTTAGCCAGGCGTTTTTCTAGGCTGTTGGGGGTGTCTTGCGCAAAAATGGCATACAACATGCTCAATCCTCTTTTGTGAATCTTGATAGGTAAAGGCTTTGGGCAATAATGAAGGCAAACATCAGCCCGGTGGTGCCGAACAGTTTAAAGTTGACCCAGGTTTCGGTGGTGAAGTGGTAGGCAACATACAGGTTGAGCACACCCAGGGTGCCGAAGAAGGCTGCCCAGGCGTGGTTGAGGGTGCGCCATACCGGCGCCGGCAATTCGATCTGGCCCTTGAGCATTTCCTGGATCAGGTTTTTGCGCCAACCGATTTCCGCAACAAACAATACTCCGGCAAATAGCCAGTAAAGCACGGAAGGTTTCCACTTGATAAAGGTTTCATCGTGCAGCAACAGGGTGGCGCCGCCAAACACCACAATAATCACGCCGCTGGCAATCAGCATGTTGTCCACCTTGCCGTGGCGCAGTTTCACCCAGGTGATCTGGCCAAGGGTGGCGATTATCGCTGCCATCGTGGCTGCGTAAATGCCCTGTGTCTTGAACACGATAAAAAACAGGATCACAGGGAACAGGTCGAACAGAAATTTCATGGGGCTGGCCAGTTGGGTAACCGTATCGGCAAGGCCGCCATTTTGCTATGATTCGGCCTGCTCCTCAAGCCACCATTTTGCATGCTTCCGCAAATAGACCTGCACAGCCATTCCACCATTTCCGACGGTACACTGACTCCGGCGCAATTGGTGCGCCATGCGCATGCACAGGGGGTCAATGTTCTGGCGCTGACCGATCACGATGATGTTGCTGGTCTGCGTGAGGCAACGAGTACCGCATTGGAACTCGGGATTACCCTCGTGCCGGGCGTGGAAATTTCTGTTACCTGGAATCGACGCACATTGCATATTGTGGGGTTGCGGGTTGCGGCGGACTACGGGCCACTGGTGGCTGGTCTGGCTAGTATTCGCGAGGGGCGGCACACGCGTGCCATGGGGATGGCCGACAGCCTGAGCCGGATTGGCATCTCTGGCAGCCTGCAGGGCGCGTACGACTATGCCAAGGAAGGCATTATCAGCCGAACCCATTTTGCCCGTTTCCTGGTGGCGCAAGGTTATGCCAAGGATACGCGCAGCGTGTTCAAACGCTTCCTGGTCAAAGGCAAACCGGGATATTTCGAACACCACTGGGCCGACATGGCGCAGGCCATTGACTGGATTGTGCAAAGTGGCGGCATGGCTGTGCTGGCACATCCGGGCCGCTACGACCTGGGCCGCACCAACCTGCTCAAACTGCTGCATGAGTTCCGTGAGATGGGCGGGCGCGGTATCGAGGTGGTCAGTGGCAGCCACACCGTCGAGCAATATCAGCAGTTTGCGCGGCTTGCGCACCAGTTTGATTTGCTGGCATCCAGCGGGTCGGATTATCACGGGCCGGGGCAAAGCTACCTGGAAATGGGGCGGTTGCCCGAGTTGCCGCATGGTTGTGTCCCGGTATGGCATGACTGGGCAGAAGTAAAGGGGCTGCATTAACCATGTCCCAATATTTCAGCATACATCCCGACAACCCCCAGCCGAGGCTCATCAAGCAGGCAGTGGAGATTTTGCGGGCAGGTGGGGTGATTGCCTATCCTACCGATTCCAACTATGCGCTGGGATGCCATATTGGTGATAAGGCGGCACAGGAGCGTATCCGCGCCATTCGCGGCGTGGATGAGCACCACCATTTCACGCTGGTTTGCCGTAACCTGGCGGAAATTGCCACCTATGCCAAGGTGAATAATGCGCAGTTCCGCTTGCTAAAAGCGAATACGCCCGGCAGTTATACCTTTATTCTTGAGGCTACACGCGAGTTACCCAAACGTTTGCAGCACCCCAAGCGCGCCACCATCGGTTTGCGTATTCCTGACCATGTTGTAGCGCAGGCCCTGCTGGATGAGTTGGGTGAGCCGCTGCTGTCCATGACCCTGAGTTTGCCGGATGAAGAGTATCCACTGAACGGTGCCTGGGAAATCCGGGAGCGTTTGGAACACCAGTTGGATCTGGTGATTGATGCTGGTGCGTGCAGTATGGAAATGACCACGGTGATCGACCTGACGGGTGAGGTGCCGGTACTGGTCAGGGCGGGCAGGGGCGATTTGACGCCGTTTGGATTGGAGAGCGCGTGACCATATTACAGTTGCTGGACATGATGAAAGAGCTTGGGGCGGTGCAGCGCTTCGCCATTTACGCTTTGCCGGTGATTTTTGCCATTACCGTGCATGAAGTGGCGCATGGATTTGCCGCCAAGTATTTTGGCGATATGACGGCCTACAAGATGGGGCGCATCAGCCTTAATCCCATTCGGCACATTGACCCGATAGGCACCTTGCTGATTCCCGCGATCACATTGTTGTTTGGCGGCATCCTGTTTGGCTGGGCCAAGCCGGTGCCGGTTAATTTCGGGCGATTGCGCAAACCCAAGCAGGACATGTTATGGGTGGCCCTTGCCGGCCCGGGCGCCAATCTGGTGATGGCGATATTCTGGGCGCTGGTGATCAAGTTCTCGCCGCAGGCACCTGAATATTTTGCCTTGCCTATGGCATTCATGGGCGCTGCAGGGGTCATGATCAATGTGGTGCTCATGGTGCTCAACATGCTGCCCTTGCCGCCACTGGATGGTGGGCGTGTCATGGTCAGCCTGCTGCCACACAAGCTGGCATGGCAATTTGCCAAAATCGAGCCATATGGCTTTATCATTCTGCTTGTCCTGATGTTCACGCATGTGCTGGGTGCAATTCTGTGGCCCCCCATTGCACTGGCCATCGGGCTCATTTCCAACATTATCTAGTTTAGGATTTTCATCATCATGGCGGTTGAACGCGTTTTGTCTGGCATGCGTCCCACGGGGAGCCTGCACCTGGGTCACTACCACGGGGTTCTGAAAAACTGGCTGAAACTCCAGCACGAAGTCGAATGCCTGTTTTTTGTGGCGGACTGGCATGCGCTGACCACGCACTACGACAACCCGCAGATCATCGAGGAAAGTGTGTGGGAAATGGTGATTGACTGGCTGGCTGCCGGCGTTGATCCGGCCAATTCCACCATCTTTATCCAGTCGCGCGTGCCGGAACACGCTGAACTGCACACTCTGCTTTCGATGATGACTCCGCTGGGCTGGCTGGAGCGCGTGCCGACCTACAAGGATCAGCAGGAAAAACTGGAGAACAAGGATTTATCCACTTACGGTTTCCTGGGTTACCCGCTGCTGCAAAGCGCCGATATCCTCATCTACAAGGCCACCCAGGTGCCGGTGGGTGAGGATCAGGTGCCGCACATTGAATTCACGCGCGAAATTGCGCGCCGCTTCAACCACCTGTATGGCCGTGAACCGGGTTTTGAGGAAAAGGCGTCGGCAGCGGTCAAGAAACTGGGCGGCAAGCTGGGGAGTCTCTATCAGGAACTGCGCACCCGATTCCAGGAGACCGGCGATGCCGAGGCGCTGGAAACCGCACAGGCGCTGGTGAACGAACACCAGGGCCTGAGCCTGGGTGACAAGGAACGCCTGCTGGGCTTTCTCGAAGGTGGTGGCCGCATTATCCTGATTGAACCGGAAGCCAAGCTGACACCGGCTTCCAAGATGCCCGGCCTGGACGGACAGAAAATGTCCAAGTCCTACAACAACACCATTTCCCTGCGCGAACCACCGGATGCGGTGGCGAAAAAGATCAAGACCATGCCGACCGACCCGGCGCGCATCCGCCGCACCGATCCGGGTGATCCGGCCAAGTGCCCGGTGTGGCAACTGCACGAGGTGTATTCCAGCGATTCAACCCGAGATTGGGTGCAGAACGGCTGCAAGACCGCTGGTATTGGCTGTATTGAATGCAAAACGCCGGTGATCGAGGCGGTGCTGGCCGAGCTTAAACCGATCCAGGAGCGTGCCGCGCAATATGCCGAAGACCCCACGCTGGTGAAGAATATTGTGGCGGATGGCTGTGAAAAGGCACGCAAGCTGGCGCGTGAAACCATGCGCGAAGTGCGCGAGGTGATGGGGCTGAACTACTCGTGATCGAATCCCAGGTCAGCGCGCGCATCCACGGCGAACCACTAGGCGATTTGCCGCAAGACCTGTACATTCCGCCGGAAGCGCTGGAGGTTTACCTGGAGGCATTTGAAGGGCCGCTGGACCTGTTGCTGTACCTGATCCGCAAGCACCATCTGGACATCCTTGATATTCCCATGGCCGACCTGACCCGGCAATACATGGCCTACGTGGAGCAGATGCGGGCGAGAAAACTTGAGTTGGCAGCGGATTACCTGCTGATGTCGGCGGTGCTCATAGAAATCAAGTCGCGCATGTTGTTGCCGCGTCCTGCGGAAATTGAGCAGGAAGACGATCCCCGTGCCGAGCTGGTACGCCGCCTGCTGGAATACGAGGCGATCAAGCTCGCCGCACAGCGTCTGGATGCCTTGCCGCAGGCCGGCCGCGACCTGCTGGTGGCAAAAGCATTTGTGGAACATTTCGCCAAGCCTAGTCTGCCAGAAGTCAGTGTGGATGACCTGCTGGCGGCGTGGGAACAGGTGCTGTTACGCGCCAAGAACTATACCCATCACCGCATCAGCCGCGAGCAACTTTCGGTGCGCGAACACATGACGCTGATCCTGCGCCGTTTGCAGCATGAGGGGGTGGTGGATTTCATCCAGTTGTTTGACCCTGCCGATGGTATTCCCAAAATGGTGACCTACTTTCTGGCGGTGCTGGAGTTGGCGCGCGAAGGGCTGGTCCGCATCACCCAGCAGGCAGGGTTTGCGCCAATTCATTTGCAGGCGGCGGAATTGATGGCATGAGTGACAGCACCATACAGCAGATGAAAAACGTGCTGGAGGCAGCCTTGCTCACCAGTGTGGAACCGCTGGCGCTGGAAGACATGCTGCGCCTGTTCGACAGCATGGAGCGCGCCACACTCCGCATGCTGCTGGATGAGTTGAAAAATGACTGGGGCAGCCGCACGCTGGAGTTAGTGCAGGTGGCCAGCGGCTGGCGCTTTCAGGCGCGCCCGGAGTATGCGGCCATCATCGCCCGGCTCAACCCGGAAAAGCCACAGCGCTATTCGCGTGCAGTGATGGAGACCCTGGCGATTATTGCCTACAAGCAGCCGGTCACGCGTGGCGACATTGAGGAGATTCGCGGGGTGGCGGTCAACCAGCAGGTATTGCGCACCCTGATCGAGCGCAACTGGATAGATGTGGTGGGCCACCGTGATGTGCCCGGGCGACCGGCCTTGTTTGGCACCACCAAAAATTTTTTGGATGACCTGAACCTGCGCTCCTTGCAGGAGCTTCCGCCTATAGAGGCGATGCGGCAGCAGGAAATCGTGTTAGACGTATAGAGAAAGACAAAATGGTTCGTCCCGCAAAACCCGCAGCCAACAGTTTCCGCGCTTCACGCGGCAAACTTTCCGAACCCCAGCGCTTGCAGAAAGTGCTGGCATTGTCCGGCCTGGGCTCGCGCCGTGACATGGAAGCCCTGATCGAATCCGGCCGCGTGACGGTGAACGGGCAACGGGCTACGCTGGGCATGACCATTACCGGCGAAGAGGTGGTGCGCATAGACGGCCGCCCGGCGCGGCTGCAAACCGAGCCGCAACTGCCGCGTGTACTGCTCTACCACAAGCAGGAAGGCGAAATCGTCAGCCAGGATGACCCGGAAAAGCGGGCCAGCGTGTTCGACAAATTGCCGCATATCCGCGGTGCAAAGTGGGTGTCGGTAGGTCGCCTGGATATCAATACCAGCGGCCTGATGATATTCACCACCTCCGGTGAACTGGCCAACCGGCTGATGCACCCGCGTTACGAGGTGGAGCGCGAATATGCCGTGCGCGTGATGGGGCAACTGACCGAGGGGCAGTTGCTGCAACTTACCAATGGCATTGAACTGGAAGATGGCGTTGCCAACTTCGACGCCATCCAGGACAAGGGCGGCGAAGGCTCCAACCACTGGTACCAGGTGATCCTGCGCGAGGGGAGGAATAGGGAAGTGCGCCGCCTGTTCGAGGCGGTGGGGCTGATGGTGAGCCGATTGATGCGGGTGCGATTCGGCCCGGTGACATTGCCCTCACGCCTGAAACGCGGGCAGATGTTGGCGCTGGAAGACAAGGAGGTGCGCCAGCTTCTGGAATGGGCTGAGCTTGAAGTGCCCAGGGTGCCACAACGGCAGATGACCGCACGTGAGAAGGAACAGGTCGGGCGCCCCTTTACCCCGAAATCCAAGGCTGTATCCGCCAAGCCACAGGCAGTGGAAGCCAAACCCAAGCCGCAGCGCAAGGCGGGATGGGCCAAGGCGCATAATCCTGCAACCCAGCAACGGCGTAGTGACCGTAACCGTGGAAGAGGCTGATTTTTCTACTGGTCGAAGTTCAACAAGGTTTTGAAGCATGTTTTCCGAAATTGTCACCATTGAATCCCTGGATCACGAAGGCCGGGGTGTCACCCACGTAGAAGGCAAGGCCATTTTCATCGAGGGCGCGCTACCCGGCGAGCGCGTGACCTATTCCAGCTATCGCAGGAAACCCAGTTACGAATTTGCCCGGATGGAAAAGTTGGCCAAGGAATCCCCCAACCGGGTAAAGCCCAAGTGCGCGCATTTCGGCATGTGCGGCGGTTGCGCCATGCAACACTTCGATGCGGCAGCCCAGGTGGCAGCCAAGCAACGTATTCTGGAAGACGCGTTATGGCATATCGGCAAAGTAAAACCAGAGAGCATGCTGCCGCCGATTTACGGGCCGGCATGGGGTTATCGCCACAAGGCGCGGCTGCGGGCACGCTATGTCCCGGCCAAGGGCAGGGTGCTGGTGGGTTTTAATGAGAGGCACTCCAGCTATGTGGCGGATATGCAGGCCTGCGAAATCCTGCCGCCGCCTATTGCAGCGCTGATCGTCCCCTTGCAGGACTTGATTGGACAGCTTTCCATACGCGAAAAACTGCCGCAGATCGAAGTGGCGATAGGCGAGTTTGTCTCGGTGCTGGTGCTGCGTATCCTGGAGCCCATTGCTGTGCAGGATGAACCCTTGCTCAAGGCTTTTGCCGAACAGCACCACGTCCAGTTCTGGCTGCAAAGCAAAGGGCCGGAAACTGCCACGCCATTCTGGCCATTGGATGCGCCGCCGCTTTCCTATTCCCTGCCCGAGTATGGCCTGACCTATCCCTTCATGCCCACCGAATTTACCCAGGTCAACCCGCACATCAACCGTGTGTTGATACGCCGCGCCATGCGCCTGCTCGATCCGCAGCCCGGCGAGAAGATTGCCGACTTTTTCTGTGGACTGGGCAACTTCACCCTGCCCATCGCCCGCAGTGGCGCCAAGGTGCTGGGCATGGAAGGCTCCGCTGCACTGGTCAGGCGTGCGGTGCAGGGTGCTGAATACAATGGCTTGCAAGCGGCAACGGAATTCAAGGAAGCCAACCTGTTCGAGATGGATGCCAACAAGTTGCGAGCGTTGGGACGCTTTGACAAATGGCTGGTGGACCCGCCGCGCGATGGTGCGATCGACCTGCTAAAAGCGATTGAAGACGATAGTGCGCCTGACCGCATTGTGTACGTCTCCTGTAACCCTTCCACACTGGCGCGTGATGCCGAGGTGCTGGTACATGTGAAAGGTTATCGCATGGTGACAGGCGGGGTGGTCAACATGTTCCCGCATACGGCACATGTGGAATCCGTGGCGGTGTTTGAAAGAGTTTAAGGCTACAATCTGTCCGGCAGTCAGCAACAAAAAAACATTCAAAACTCAAGGAGGACAACATGAACAAGTTGGGTGCAGAGTTTTTCGGTACGTTTTGGCTGGTGTTGGGCGGTTGTGGCAGCGCGGTGCTGGCGGCGGCGTTTCCTGATGTGGGCATCGGCCTGGCCGGGGTATCACTGGCATTCGGGCTGACGGTACTGACCATGGCGTATGCCATCGGGCATATTTCCGGTTGCCATCTCAACCCGGCGGTTTCCATAGGCTTGTGGGCGGGCGGGCGTTTCCCGGCGAATCAGTTGGTTTCTTACATCGTCGCGCAAGTGCTGGGCGGCATTGCGGCAGGCGGCGTGTTGTACCTGATCGCCAGCGGCAAGGCCGATTTCAGCGTGGCGGGCGGTTTTGCTTCCAATGGTTTTGGCGAGCACTCGCCGGGCGGATATTCCATGCAGGCCGCGCTGGTGACGGAGATTGTGATGACGGCGTTTTTCCTCATGGTGATCCTGGGTGCAACCGACAAACGGGCTCCTGCGGGTTTTGCGCCGATTGCCATTGGTTTGTGCCTGACGCTGATCCACCTCATCAGCATTCCGGTCACCAATACTTCGGTCAACCCCGCGCGTAGCACTGGTGTGGCGCTGTATGTGGGTGACTGGGCCGTGGCACAACTGTGGCTGTTCTGGGTGGCGCCGATTGCGGGAGCGGTGCTTGGGGCGAAAATCTACCAATGGATTGCTAAAGATTGATGGGCAAGTCCCGGGCCGCTATAGCGGCCCGATTTTTTATTTGTGGGGTGGTTTTGTGGCTGGGTGCTTGCGCCAAGCCGGTAGAACAACCCGCGATTCGCTTTGCCATTGCCCAGGCGCCTTTGACGCTTGATCCGCGCTATGCCACGGATGCGGCTTCCGAGCGGGTGAATCGCCTGATCTACCAGCCGCTGGTGGATTTTGATGCGCATTACCGGCCGACCCCCGCTCTGGCAAGCTGGCAAAGGCTTACACCAACCTTGTACCGCTTTACCCTGAAGTCATCCGGCCGCCGTTTTCATGATGGCGGTGTTTTGAATGCGCAGGATGTGGTGGCTACCTACCAGTCACTGCTGGCTTTGAAGGATGCGCCGCACGCGGCGGAATTTTCCAATATCGCCGACATCCGGGCGACTGATGACAACACCGTGGAATTCACCCTGCATGCGCCGGATAGTGAATTCCCTGCCAAACTCATCATTGGCATCCTGCCCGCGCGTTTGCTGCAACAGCAGCACGATTTCGCACATCGCCCCATAGGCAGCGGCCCTTTAAAATTTGTGAGCTGGAATCGCACACTCAGGTTGCAGCGCGTGGCGGATGCGCAGGACATCATGCTGGAAGAGGTCAAGGACCCGACAGTCAGGGTGCTCAAGTTGCTGCGTGGCGAGGCTGATTTGCTGCAAGGCGATTTGCCGCCGGAATTGGTGGCTCATCTCAAGAAACAGCCCGGGGTGCAGGTGCTGGAATCGCGCGGGACCAACTATTCCTACCTGGGGTTCAACCTGCGAGACCCGGTGCTGAAAAATCCCTTGATTCGGCGTGCGGTAGCGCTTGCCATCAACCGCGATGCCATTATTGCCAATGCCATGGTGGGGGGCACGCGCCCGGCCACGGCCATTTTGCCGCCCGAGCACTGGGCGGGGAATGCTGTGCTCAAGCCTTATCCGCATGACCCGATGCAAGCCAGGGCATTGCTGCAACAGGCTGGGGTGAAGCTGCCGCTCAAGCTGGTGTATAAAACCTCCACCGATGCGCAGCGTGTGCGTCTGGCCACCGTGATGCAGGCACAGATGCGCGAGGCGGGTATAGAGCTGGAAATCCGCAGCCTGGACTGGGGCACTTTTTTTGAGGACATCAAACAGGGCCGCTTCCAGCTATACGGCCTGACCTGGGTGGGGATCAAGACCCCGGAAATTTACGCCAAGGCTTTCCACAGCGCGTTCACCCCGCCCAAGGGCGCTAATCGTGGCAGATTGCAGGATGCCCAGCTGGATGCGCACATCAGCCAGTCCGACTGGCCTGCTGCTACGCAACGGGTGCATGAATTGCTGCCTTATGTGCCATTATGGTACGAAGGGCAGTTTGCCGCACTGGGTAAAGGCGTCAGCGCTTACCAGTCAGCCGCCGATGGGAATTGGGATGGCTTGGCTTTTGTGTCAAAACAGTAAAGAATCCTGTACGGAATTTTTTTGGAATCACACCATGATCAAGATTAACCAGATGATGCATACCGGCCTGATTATTACCAACCTGGAACGGTCGCGCGCTTTCTACGAAGGTTTGCTGGGACTCAAGCCCAACCCGAATCGCCCGGATTTCGGCTTCGAGGGCGTGTGGTACGACATCGGGCAGAACCAGGTGCACCTGATGGTGGTGCCCAATCCCTACAAGGATGTGGTGCGTGCTGAGCACGGCGGACGTGACATCCATATCGCTTTTTCCGTGGATGACGTGGAGCCAGTACGGGCAGAGCTGGAAAAGGCGGGGATTCCCTACACCATGAGCAAGTCCGGGCGTGCGGCCTTGTTCTGCCGTGACCCGGATGGCAATGCGTTTGAGTTTTCTGCAGTTAAGTAAGCAGTGAAAATCACTATCTCCATTCCCGAGCAGCGCATGAGGCTGAGTGACCATGCCGGGGTGGAACTGAAATCGTACCCGGTTTCTACCGCACTTAACGGACCGGGGGAAACCCGGGATAGCGGTTGCACCCCGCGTGGTAAGCACATCATCCGAGCCAAGATAGGCGCTGGTTGCGCTGAAAACACGGTGTTTGTCGGGCGGCGCGCCACCGGCGAAATTTATACGCCGGAGCTGGGAGAGCAATTCCCCCGGCGTGACTGGATGTTGTCGCGCATTCTGTGGCTTTCCGGCTGTGAGGTGGGTTTTAACCGGCTGGGTAATTGCGATTCCATGCAGCGCTACATCTATATCCACGGTACCCCGGATAGCGAGCCCATGGGCGTGCCGCGCTCCCATGGTTGTGTGCGTATGCGCAACACCGATGTGATGGAGTTGTTTGATCTTGTGCCGGTGGGCACCCTTGTGGAAATTTTCGATTGAACCTTGTTGCCAAGCGATTGTTGGGCGTGGTGCCGGTGGTCTTTGGCGTGCTGCTGCTCACATTCCTGCTGGTGCACCTGGTGCCGGGCGATCCGGTGGAGGTGATGCTGGGTGAGTCGGCAACAGCGGCAGACCGCTCCCAGCTTCGCGCCGAACTGGGTCTGGATCAACCGTTGCCGCAGCAGTTTTTTCACTATCTGGGCAGTTTGGGCCACGGTGATTTTGGGCGCTCCATTCATACCCGTGCGGAAATTTCTGGATTGTTGGCGGAGCGTATTCCGGCAACAGCAAGGCTGGCCCTGCTGGCGTTGGCAATTGCCAGCGCAGTGGGGTTGCCGCTGGGTGTTGTTGCCGCGTTACGCCACCAGCAATGGAGTGACCGCTTGGCCACACTGTTTGCCTTGTCGCTCTCCGCCATGCCGCATTTCTGGCTGGGGCCGTTGCTGATGCTGGTTTTTGCACTGTGGTTGGGCTGGTTGCCGGTGAGCGGGATGGAGAGCAGTACAGCCATTATCCTGCCCGCGCTCACACTGGCCTGTGGCCTTGCGGCAATCCTGACCCGCATGACGCGGGCGAGCTTGCTGGAAACGCTGAGCGAGGATTTTGTGCGTACAGCGCGAGCCAAGGGTTTGCCGGGGAGTCTGGTGGTGCTGCGCCATGCATTAAAACCGGCGTTGTTGCCGGTGGTGACGGTGGTCGGGTTGCAATTGGGTTCGTTGCTGGCCGGTGCGGTGATTACCGAAACGGTGTTCGGTTGGGATGGGGTAGGGCGCTTGCTGGTGGAATCCATCGAGAAGCGTGATTACCCGGTCACGCAGGCCTGTGTGCTGGTGATCGCCCTGACCTATGTGCTGGTCAACCTGCTCACTGATCTGGTTTATGCCCGGCTTGACCCACGTATTCGTTTTGCTTCATGAAACGGCTTTCCTTTCTTATTCTCGGGTTCTGGCTGGTGATGGCAATACTTGCGCCATGGCTGGGTATCAAGCCCGATGCGATACACCTGGAACAGATACTGGCCGTTCCCGGAGGAGACACGCTGCTGGGGCAGGATGATCTGGGACGTGACATATTGTCACGCTTGATTGCTGGTGCGCATGTGTCGCTGCTGGTGGCTACTACGGTGACGTTGGTGACTTTCTGCGTGGGTACTTTGCTGGGGTTGTTGGCAGGCTATGTTGGCGGCTGGCTGGACAGGTTGCTGATGCAGATTACCGATGTGTTCATGGCTTTTCCGGGTATTCTGCTGGCGATTGCTTTTGCGGCAGTGCTGGGCCCGGGCTTAAGCAACCTGATACTGGCACTGTGCCTGACCTCATGGGTGGGGTATGCCCGTTTGACGCGCGCCCAGGCACTGGCTTTGAGCCAGCGACAACATGTGCTGGCGGCTGTTTCCATGGGAGCATCAATGCCGAGAATTTTATTCAGGCATATGCTGCCATTACTGCTGGCGCCCTTGCTGGTGGAGGCCACTTTCAGCTTTGCCAGCCTCATCATCGCCGAAGCCAGTCTCTCTTTCCTCGGGCTGGGCATACAGCCGCCGCATGCGTCCTGGGGTTCCATGCTGCGTGACGCAACCCGCTATTTGCTGGTGGCGCCGCATTACGTGTTAGCAGTGGGCCTGAGCCTGATGTCACTGGTGCTGTCGGTCAACATGCTGGGTGATGCCTTGCGCGACAGGCTGGACGTAAAACGCTAAGATGCTGCCTGCATAACGAAAATAACCGGAGAAATTTATGTCGCTTGGCCCCGTCATGCTCGATATTGAGGGCACGGAACTTAATGAACACGACATTCGTCGCCTGCAACATCCGTTGGTCGGCGGTGTGATTCTGTTTGCGCGGAATTACCAGTCGCCAGCCCAGTTGAAAGCGCTGACCTCGGCGATACATGAGGTTCGCCAGCCGCCATTGCTGATTGCCGTGGATCATGAGGGGGGGCGCGTGCAGCGCTTCCGTGAAGGTTTTACCCGCATTCCGGCCATGCGAGAACTTGGCAAGATATGGGACAAGAACCGTAAGCGCGCCAAGGAGCTGGCTGAGCAGGCTGGCTGGGTGCTGGCGGCGGAACTGCGTGCACATGGCGTGGATTTCAGTTTTACGCCGGTGCTGGATATTGACTATGGCAACAGTGGAGTGATTGGTGACCGGGCATTCCACCGTGATGTCCGCGGTATTGCTGATATATCCCATTCCCTGATGACCGGGCTTAAAAAAGGTGGCATGCAAGCCGTCGGCAAGCATTTCCCCGGGCATGGTTTTGTGGCGGCAGACTCCCATGTGGATATTCCTGTGGATGAGCGCTCTTTCAGCCAGATTGAGGAAGAGGATATTGAGCCCTTCCGGCGCATGGTGGATTTTGGGCTGCCAGCCATCATGCCGGCGCATGTGATTTACCCCAAGGTGGATTCCAGGCCAGCCGGCTTTTCCAGCGTCTGGCTGCAACAGGTGTTGCGTCGCCATCTGGGTTTTAATGGGGTGGTTTTCAGCGATGATCTTTCAATGGAAGGGGCTGTTGTTGCAGGTGGTGTAACGCAGCGCGCAGAAGCTGCCCTTGGCGCGGGCTGCGATATGGTGCTGGTATGCAATCGTCCTGATCTTGCGGACGAGCTGTTGGCTAACCTGAATGTGAAAATGTCTGCGGTTTCCATGGCGCGCCTGGCCCGCATGCACGGGCGCCCGCACCCGCCCAGCATGGTGGAGTTGCACGAGTCGGCAGAGTTTATTGCTGCGATCAAACATGTCGCTACTATTGGTATGGTGGAGGGAGATCTGCTGTTGGCTGGGGGCTAAAATAACAGTAAAAAAACTTGATTTTCCCGCCCTTGAGGACTACGATTTGATCATTGGCATCAGTGAGTTATGTATTACTTTGACGGGGTGTTCAAATGGCCATTTCCAGCGTTACCGTACTGAACTCCGATAATGTAAGTGCAACTTTTGCCAAATTCCTAGAAAGTGATGCCGAAAGTTATTTGGCGAACCTGCCTCAGGTTGTAGCAAGTTCCGTTTCTCACATCAGTCCTGCAGGTAAGACGCTGGTTTCCCTCGAGAGTTTTCAGGCGTCTGCTGAAGCTGTCCTCAACTCGGAAGTTCCCCCAACAGTTTCTGATTTCAAAGTGTTGATCCAGGGAGTGGTAAGCTCGATCAACGCTATCAGGAATGCCCTGAGTGGCGCGGGAGCAGAGCCGCCAAAGGCCAGGGAGACCGGGAAGAAGGTTGAGGAGGCCGGAAAAATCGCAGAAAAAAGCAAAGAGCAAGCAGACAAGCTGCGTCAAATTGGGATTGAAAGTAAAGTGGATGGCGAGCTGGTTGTTAATCCTGACAAGGTTGTAGCAGCTTATGCGCGGGACGGAGAGTCGGCTTTTAACGTCCTTTCATCATTTGTGGCGGCAGTTACTCAAGAGGCAGTCCCGGCGGATAGCGGTAAAACGAAGTTCTCTGGTGAAGATGTTGCGGATTCTGCACATCGAACAGAAAAGGCATCACTCAAATCCGCGCAAAATCGGGAATATACGGGCTCTGCGCCAGATTCGGCAGGGCAGGAGCGGCCGCCAGCCAACTCCTATGGTGCGGAGGTCGCTGTCACCACCTATCTGGCGATTGCCTCTCTCTGACTTTTATATTTCCCTAAACACCACTTTTTGCTTGAATTTTTTAAGCGCTTTGGTTACCCTTGCCCCAAACGCATTGAATTCATGATTTTTTAATGCTTTTCAATTAGGTATGCAGTAGAATTTGAATCTACATGAAGTGTGCGCTTTAACTATCGCATGCCGGGAAGTTGGGTTCCGGGCGTTATCAAGTTAATGCTAGGGGGTTGGGGATGCTGAACATTGGTATGTTTTCAAGTACAATCCATCACAAAAATTACATGAGCTCTCGCTAGTCAATGAATACGACGACTCTAGAACAAGTAGAAAACTCCCCAGAGCCGCCATTAGCAGGGGTGAAGCGTTGGTTTGAAGAGCTTTCCCCGGCCCGCAGGATTGGGCTGATGGTTGGTATTGCTGCTTTCGTGGCTTTGATTATCGGGTCCGTCATCTGGTCCCGTGAGCCCGATTACAAGGCGCTGTACAGTAATCTCTCCGACAAGGATGGTGGGGAGATTATTGAGTCTCTGCAAAAGCTGAATATCCCGTACAAGATGGCCGAGGGTGGCGGGGCTATTCTCGTTCCTTCCGCACATGTTTATGAGGCTCGCCTGAAGCTGGCTTCTCAAGGGCTCCCCAAGGGTGGGGCGGTTGGTTTTGATCTCATGGACAACATGAAGATCGGGGTGACCCAGTTTCAGGAGAATGTAGCTTATCAGCGTGCTCTTGAGGGTGAAATTACAAGAACGATCGAGGCAATTTCCTCGGTCAAGGGTGCTCGTGTGCATCTAGCGATGCCGAAAGAGACGGTGTTTGTCCGCGAGCAGCAAAAGCCTTCGGCCTCCATCTTGGTCAATCTTTACCCTGGACGTGCGCTGACCGAGGAGC
>WBZT01000735.1_pt1 | contig 25588 bp, 18 predicted proteins | sample 5204241 | NCBI WGS metagenome assembly WBZT01 (sample SAMN12344358, study PRJNA552823) | activated sludge metagenome | biome: Activated sludge suspended growth; feature: Nitrification reactor; material: Wastewater; isolation source: activated sludge from nitrification reactor of wastewater... | reverse complement strand
ATTCAACGGTACGACCTGTCAGTGGGATGTAACCGGTACGCAACCGGCTATGCCGACGCTTGCTTGTTATGAGACCGCTTCGTTCAACGGTACGACCTGTCAGTGGGACGTTACAGGCACCCAGCCCGCTATGCCGACGCTTGCTTGTTATGAGACCGCTTCGTTCAACGGTACGACCTGTCAGTGGGATGTAACCGGTACGCAACCGGTGATGCCGACCCTGGCTTGCTACGAGACTGCTTCGTTCAACGGTACGACCTGTCAGTGGGACGTAACAGGCACCCAGCCGGCCATGCCGACGCTTGCCTGCTACGAAACTGCTTCATTCAACACCACGACTTGTCAGTGGGACGTAACGGGAACTCCGTTGGTGGCTACTTGTGTTGCTACCGATGTTTCCTGCCCTGACGATAATACTGGATCAATCACGGTTTCTGCAACTGGTGGTGATGGCGCTTATTCCGGCATCGGCACCTTCGGTGGCCTGACGGTTGGTACATACTCCTATACCGTCACCGACGGAAATGGTTGTACGGCCTCCTGCAGCGCAACTGTCGGTTCTACCAACAGCAACTCTGTAGCTCCGACGGCTGCCAATACTTCCAGCGCTTCGATCTGCCTCGGTAACAGCGTAACCTTATCGGTTACCGGAGGAAGTCTTGGAACCGGCGCCTCCTGGGTATGGTATGAGGGTGGTTGTGGAACCGGTAGCCCGATTGGCACTGGTGCTTCCATCACGATTACTCCGGGTAGCTTTGGCTTGATCTCTTACTTCGTCCGTGCCGAAGGCGCTTGCAACACGACCGCTTGCGTTTCTGTGGACGTTGACGTGGTCAGCCCGTCGCAGTTGCCTACGGTCAGTATCCTCAGCGGGCCCGATGCTGCTTGTATCGGTAACACCGCTGTAGTAACGGCTACGACGGTTCCGGGTGCGACCGGTTACAACTGGACGGTAGGCCCGGGTGTGTTGATCAACGGTCAACCTTCCCCGTACACCTCTACGTCGACTTCCGTGACCCTGACCTTTACCGCATTGCCCTCTGGAGGTAACTCCGGATGGAACATCTGTGTACAGGCTACCAACGGTTGCGGTGTGTCTCCGAACATCAAGTGCCTCTGGATCCGTGCCACACTGTCTGTTCCAGGTGCCATCAGCGGCAGCCTGACGGCTTGTCCGAACACCAGCGGTACCTATACGATTGCACCGATGGCCGGCGCAGTCTCCTACGTATGGACGTCTTCCAGTCCGAGCGTATCGGTATCCGGCACCGGCACTTCCGCTACTGTTAACTTCGGTCCTGGATTTACGGGTGGTAACATCTGCGTTGCAGGTGTCACTTCCTGTGGTTATGTCGGACCTACGCGTTGCATCAACCTTTCTGTGGCTCCTGGAATCCCGGGAACCATTTCGGGCCCTGCATCGATCTGTCCGGGTAGTTCTTCTACCTATGTCATTGGGCCTGTTCCGGGTGCAGTATCTTACTTGTGGAGCACGACCGGATCCGGAATCTCCGTATCGGGTTCGGGTACTTCGGCCACGGTAACTACGACGAGCGGATTCACCTCCGGTTCGGTATGTGTGATTGCAGTCGGTGTTTGCGGAAGCCCTGTTTCCAACTCGCCTCAGCGTTGCAAGTCGGTCGTTTCCGGCAAGCTGAACACTCCGGGTAACATCACGGGTGATCCGCGTACCGGTGTCTGCGGCCAGACCTACACGTATTCGATCCCGGCGCTTGCAAGCGCTACCAGCTACACCTGGACCTTGCCTGCAGGTGCGACCGGCTCATCCAGCACGAATTCCATCACGGTGACCTTCAGCGGAAGCTTTACTTCCGGACAGATCTGTGTCTATGGAAACAACGCCTGCGGTGCAGGATTCCAGCGCTGCGTGACCGTCACGGGCAACCCGGCCAACCCGACCGGATTGACCACCACATCGAATACCCCGTGCATCGGCACCGATATTCTGGTGAGCTGGAATGCCGCTCCCGGAGCTACCTCGTATGATGTACTGGTACCGGTCGGTTCGACTGTCCTGACCGGAACCCCGACCACGAATACCTTCGCCGTCATCAACGTCGGTTCTACCGGAGGTGTTGTCGGTATCCGTGCTCGCAGCAGCTGCGGTAACTCCGGAACCGCCACCCTGGCAATCGCTCCTGTCGCTTGCCGTGCATCCGGAAGCCTGGCGAATGATGCCGTAGCTACGCGCCTCGAGCTGTTCCCGAATCCTGCGAAGGACCGTGCACAGATCCGATTCGAAGCACCTGCACACGAAAACGTGACGCTCGAAGCCTACGATGCGGCCGGACGACGTGTGAAGGGATTCAGTTTCACTGCCGAACAAGGTCTTAACCTTCGGGAATTGGATCTGGCAGGCATGACCCCGGGTATGTACTTCTTCGTGATCAATGGAAATGAACTGGGAATGACCCGATTCACCTTGATAGTGGAGTAATTGGAAAACTGCGAACCAGAGACGCAGCCTTGTCGAAAGATGGGGCTGCGTCTCGCTTTTTGGGACGTTTTCGATGTTTTTTTTCTTGTCCTGCAGGCGCGGTAAGCAAAGCAGATGAAACAATTCCGGCCTTTTTCAGTAAACAATCGGGATAAAATGTCGGCATTCGGAAGCAATTGATGTTTCCTGAGTATTGGACGATTGATTAGTTAACAGGTCGGCTTGCAAACGCGGGGAATCTCCACGTTTGGAAGCAGTCCGAATATCCTTCAATGATGCAATCGCAGCAGCCCATACCGGAACTGCAACAGGAACAGGAAGAACAGGGCATTGACCTTCGTTACTTCTTTTTCAATTATGTCCTGCGGTATTGGTACTTGTATATCATCAGCCTCGCCCTGGCCCTGATCGTAGCGTACTATTATACCTGGTACGTGACGCCGATCTATCGTGCTTCCGCCACGGTCATGGTCAAGCAGCCGAAGAGTTCAACCGATGCGGCGGACATCCTGAAGCAGCTTGACGATTTTACGACCGATCGTAACATCCAGAATGAGATCGAAGTGTTGCGTTCCCGCGGTCTGATCATGAAGACCGTGAAGGATCTCAATTTCGATATCAGCTATTACCTGAAGGGATTCGTCAAGACCTCTGAACGATACAATGACGCCCCCTTCCGGTTCAGGCCGGATACGTTGAATTATTTCGCCTATTCGACACCGGTACACATCCGCATCCTCAATGATGCCAAGTTCGAATTCGGATATTTCGATCCCCGGGAGGAGAAGGAGATAACCGGGACGTATCGCTTCGGAGAGAAGATCACCAATCGGATCGGAGTATTCTCGCTGGAGAAGATGGACTTCTTCAACAACACGGCGTTCAACAATCCCAAGTTCGAGAAGCGCAATTACATCTTGCGTTTCAATAATCCCGAACGCCTGGTCGATCAGTATCAATCCGCGTTGGAAGTCGCCATTCCCAATAAACAATCATCGATCCTGCGCTTGTCGCTGGAGAATGCCGTACCGGATAAGGCCGTAGATTTTCTCGGCAAGCTGATCGAGGTTTGGTTGCAATCGAATATTGAGGATAAGAACGAGCTCGCGCGCAATTCACTGAACTTTATCGATGAACAACTCGCGATCATCACACGCGACCTGAATGAAGTGGAAGGAGAGTACGAGAAATTCCGCTCGGAAAAGGGTATCACCGACGTACAGACCGAAGCCCAGTCGTACCTGGAGAGCGCAAAATATTACGACTCGCGAATTTCAGAAATAGACCTCAAACTGAGCTTTCTGAATTATCTCGAGAATTACGTCCGTCAGGAAAAGGACCTCAAGGGACTTTCTCCTGCAAGTATCGGAATCGATGATGCCTTGCTGCTCAAGCTGATCACGCAGCTCAACGACCTGGAAAACCAGCGTAGCCTGCTCAGCACCAGCGCGACTTCCGACAACCCCCGGATGATCGAGTTGAACCTGGCAATCCAGAATACCAAGACGGACCTGCTCGAGAATATCAAAAGCATCCGGGCGGGCCTGAAAGCTTCGCAATCCGAGGCGACGACCCAGTTGAGCAGGGTGGAAGGGAAGATCCGGTTGCTTCCCGGCTCGCAGCGCGTAATCGTAAACATCGAGCGTCAGCGCGATGTCAAAGCGGCCTTGTACACGTATCTCATGCAGAAACGTGCGGAAACGGCCATCATCCTGGCATCTACCATTTCGGATAATAAACTGATCGATCGTCCGTCGGCAGGACTTACTCCCGTGCGTCCGGTCAAAATGCAGATCTACGCGATCGCCATTCTCCTGGGCTTGTTACTGCCGGTAGCCTTTACCTACCTCCGCGATGCGCTAAACGACAAGATCCAGGACCGTGTGTCGCTGGAGCGCTCCACATCCATCCCGATGTTGGGGATAGTCGGATTGAGCGACATCACCACGGAAATGATCGTTCGTGAGAAGCCCAAGGGATACATCGCGGAAGCCTTTCGTTCCATTCGGACAAACCTTCAGTATTTCAATCCCGATCGAAAGAAGTGTTTTACGGTCCTCGTGACCTCTTCCATTCCGGCGGAAGGGAAGAGCTTTTGCGCACTCAACCTCGCCACCATCATTGCCATGTCGGGAAAGCGCACCATCCTGGTAGGTATGGACCTGCGCAAACCCAAGTCTCCGGAGCGGATGGAGCTCAACAGTAACGTCGGGGTGAGCAATTTCCTGATCGGCGCCGTTGAATTGAAAGAGGTGATTCAGAAATCCGGTGTTGAAAACCTGGACATCGTGCTTTCAGGTCCCAAGCCACCCAATCCCTCCGAATTGCTGATGAGTGACCGGATGGATGTGCTGTTCGATTTCCTCGAAGCGAATTACGATTATGTCGTGGTGGATAGTCCGCCGATCGGTTTGTTGACGGATGCCATGCTGCTTTCTCAGCGTGCGATGGCCACCATCTATGTCGTTCGACAGAACACTACCCGCAAGCATCACCTGGAGGTGATCAATAAACTGTACAAGGACGGCCGGATCCGGAACCTCAGTATCATCCTCAATGCCGTGAAAGCAGGAAGCCTGCCCTATGGCTATGGCTACGGTTATGGTTACGGTTATGGTTACGGTTATGGCTATGGCAGTGGCTACGGTTATATGGATGAAGATGACCAGCCGAAGAAGAGACGTTTCCTCCGGAAGAAGAAGAAGAAGAACCCCGACGAGTCGGCATCCTGATCGGTTTGCCCACTCTCCCGAATAATTCGTTGCCTGCGTTTCGAGATGAAGAGTTTTCTTAAGCGACGTCTGGATCCCGAAAGCCGGAGGCTATTTCGAAACAGTGCCTGGGTGTTCTTCTCGAACATGTTCAGCACGGGTCTGGCATTCGTCCGGTCCGTGGTGATTGCCCGTGGACTGGGAGCAGGGATTTTTGGAACCTTTACGATGGTAACGGCGTTCGTCGGACTCATCCAGGAATTTCTGAATCTCAACATCGGTACGGCCCTGATTCGACAAGGCGCGATCTTCCATGCAGAGCAACGAAACGATAAGCTGGTCGCGTTAGTCAAGGTGTCGTTGTGGCTGAGTGCGGCGATGGCGGCTTTGTCGGTCGTCGTGGTAGCCGGACTGGCCTTCTTCAGTTATTCCACCTTCTTTGAGTTACCTGATCTGCATTGGTTCATTGTAGCCTACGCGGTTGCTGCCAGCGTGACCTATTTGAATTCCATCAGCCGGGGATTACTCCGGCTCTATTACAAGTTCAGGGCGACCTCCGTTATCCAGATGATCATGGATGTCGTGGAGACCATCAGTATCACCGTAGCCGTATTGGTGTACCCGAAGGACCTGCGCATCTTTTTCTTCGCGGTGATCGTTGCCCGTTTCCTGAACGGCTTTATCATCAATGCGCTGGCGTTTTGGGAACTTCGGCGCGAGCTTGGCCCGAATTGGAATTTGTCGGTACGTCTCACCCGTCAGGAATTGGCGGAGTTCAGAAAATTCGTGCTCGGAAATTCCATTGGCAATTCGCTCAAAACGATGATCAATCAGGGTGATGTGCTCTTGTTGGGGGCGCTTTCCAGTGCAGTACAGGTCGGTTTTTATTCCGTCTCCAAGAAATTGGCCTATTCGGTCCTGATCCTGACGGACCCCCTGGTTTCCTCCATTTATCCCCAGCTCTCGAAACTGCTTGCAGAACGGAAATTCGCTGAAACAAGGCGAATGTTGTTTCGTATCACCTCCATTACGGTGCTTCCTGCCATTCTGTTCCTGACGGCCATGGCCTTCCTGAACCGGTGGGTGATCGTAACCTTGTACGGCGTGGAGTATGCTCCCGCCGCAGCATCGTTCTTTTATTTTCTCATCGCCTCGGTGGTGGGGGTCATGACCTTTTGGTCCATCCCCCTGATCCAAAGCCTGGGTCTGGTCGGGTTGCGCATCAAAGTCTATGTCGTCACGATCCTGGGCGGAAGTCTGCTTGCCTGGTGGCTGATCGGCCAATGGCAGGCTACCGGAATGGCGATCGCGTTGTTGAGTACCAACTTGTTCAGTCTGGCTTATTTCCTGTGGGCCGCAGACCGGAAAATTCGTTCACAGGAGTCGGAGTCCGCATCCTTACAACTATGATGATCCAATATAACCGCAGCACGTTTCTGCACCACCCGATCGCCCTGGCGCGGTTCGCCTTCGGTGATAAGCAGCCCTTGCACGAGGTGATGCTGTTGCATTCCGCAAAGAAATTGCTGGGCAACCGTTTCGATGAAAAGATCGCGCGTCAGGCGCTCCAGGAAATTCGTTCCTGGGAATTCGTACCGATGAATCAATTGCCCGACGTGCAACTTCCAGGCAACCGACCGACCTATCTTTTCGGCAAGTTCCTCTATTTCATCGTGCGCTGTGCTCAGCCGGAGGTGATGGTGGAGACCGGTGTTGCGCACGGCGTTTCGTCCTGGACCATCCTCAACGCGCTGCACCGTAATGGTAAAGGCAAGTTGTATTCCATTGACCTGCCGAACCAGGATTTGCGGAGTTACAATCCTGAGAATATTCGTCAGGGATCCGGATGGGTAGTGCCCGATCTGCTGCGACAGCGATGGGAGTTAAGGCTGGGTCCTTCACAGGAGTTATTGCCGAAACTGATCGCGGAACTTGGTTCGATCGATATCTTCTTTCACGATAGCGACCACAGTTATGAGAATATGCTGTTTGAATTCAGAGCGGTTTACCAGGCTGTCAAGAAGAATGGGCTCATTCTTTCGGATGATGTCCACAAGAATACTTCGTTCACGGAGTTTGTTGCCGAGAAAGGCATCCTGGGAATACAGTTCGCGACGAAGGGCGGAGCGGCTGTGAAGAATAAGGACTAAGAGAACGAACCGATTACATTTCTGCTGACTGATGCTGCCGATCTATAAACCCTACCTGCCGGCTTCTTCCCTGCGCTACGCGCACGATGCCCTCGATTCGACCTGGATCTCTTCGCAAGGTGTCTATATCGATAAGGCCAAGGAGCAACTGAAGGAGCTGATCAAGAGCCGGTACGTGGTACTGGTCAACAACGGTACCTGTGCCACGCACATGCTGGCGCTGGGCTTGAAGTTCAAGTATCCGCATATCCGTAAGATCATCGTTCCGAACAATGTCTACGTAGCAGCGTGGAACAGCTTTTTATATTCCGGTGGATTCGATTTCGAGATCGTAGACGCGGATCTGTCGACCTGGAACATGGACCATGGCGCGATCCGGGAAATTCCGGAGGACACCGCCTTGCTGGTTGTTCACAACCTCGGAAATATCATCAATGTGCCCGCGCTGCGGAAACGGTTTCCGAAGGCGGTGATCGTGGAGGATGCCTGCGAAGGGCTGTTCGGCAGTTACGACGGAATCCCTGCCGGCACCGGCTCGTTGATGGGTTCCATCTCGTTCTTCGGGAATAAAACCATCACGAGCGGCGAAGGCGGCGCGGTCTTCACACAGGACGAGGAATTATTCGAATACCTGAATTCGGTAAGAGGGCAGGGGCAATCGTCGGTGCGTTATGTGCACGATAAGCTCGGGTATAATTACCGAATGACGAACGTTCAGGCAGCGATTCTCTGTGGACAGTTGGAACTCGTTGCCGACATCAGGAACCGGAAGCGCGAGGTGTTCGATTTGTACCGGGAGCAACTCCGGGAGGTGGATGAAATCCGCTTCCAGCAAGAGGAATCCGGTACGGAGCATGCTCAGTGGATGTTTGCCGTTCGATTCGAAGGGTTTGACCTTGCGACCAAGAACGCGTTGGAGCTGTTCCTGTTCGAGAACAATATCGAAACCCGGCCGATGTTCTATCCGATCGACCGACACGCGCACCTCATCCGGTTCAAGGGAGCGCATGCTGTCGCCAACCAGCTGAATCATCAATGCCTGTTGCTGCCCAGCTTCCCGGAGATGACCCGTGGACAAGTGCTCAACGTTTCCAGAAAGATCAAGGATTTTCTACGCACCCGTGGGAGCCGATGATGGGCGATCAACCGACATCTGGTGCTCCGCGAATCGCAATTTTATGTGGTAGTGCAGGAGGGGACCTTCGTGCACTGCTGTCTGCACGCGAAGCCGGATTGGTCGGATTCAGTATCGTTTCCTGTTTCGCTACGAGTACTACGTCCACCGCACTGGCTGTCTTAGGACAAGCCGGCTCTGATCCCGCCCATGGTGAATCGCTTCGCTTCAAAAGCAACCGGGAAGAGGCTTTCGGCATTGTTGCAAGGGATTGGGAGACGACTCATCCCGAATTGGTATTCTTGTGCGGATTTCCATTTCTGCTGCCGGCAGAATTGGTGAGCGGTTTTTCCGGAAGGATCATCAATTCCCACCCGTCGATACTTCCGGCTCACCCGGGTTTGTTTCGTAAAGAGGAACTTGCCGCTTCACACGATAAGTTTCTCGGTGCAACGGTGCACCGGGTTGATGAAGGCATGGATACCGGCCCGATCCTGGCACAAGCTGCTTTTCCGAACTACGGCCTGCAGGCTTTTGACCGGGTATTACGCACGTATCGTTTCATCCAGGACGTATTGATGGTCCAGGTGTTTCGGGATCTTGTTAGTTCCGCTTCGACACTACCGGCCAGGGTGTGCGGGTCGATCTTGTTCAGTCCCGGGGTGGATGAGGATATTCTACATCACTTTCTTGCCAGACATGAGCTATCCTGACCTCCGCATCATCGTCCTGTCGCCGTATTGCCTGTTGCGTCCTACCACCAACCGCATCTACGATATGCGCATGAGCGACGCTTTGGCCGGTCACGGCGCCGAGGTGGAGATCGTCTATCCGTACACGTATATGCGGGACAACATCCGGCGTGCCGAGATCCCGAAGATGTATGGCACGCGGTTTTCCGTTCGTGAACGCATGCACTGGACGCCTTTGCGCGAACACAGCCCCTCCTGGTGGAGGATCGGCTGGATCATGTTCGCCTTTAGCATGACCGCCTTGCGCCTGCGGTACTTTTCCGGTAAGCGAAAACAAACGCTGGTATTTTCACGCGACCCCAATCTCCTGCTGCCGATCCTGCTGCTGATGAAATGGCTGGGCGGCAGACCCGCGATCAGAACCGTCTTTCTGCTGGCGGAAATGAAGGACCGTAAGTTGTACAAGTGGGTCGCGAAGAACAGCGATTTTCTCCTGGCGGGAGTTTCAGCGACGAAAGACGCGGTTCGGAAACTGGTTGACGTGCCAGAAGACCGGTTCATGCTCGCGCTTGCGCCGGTTCCCGCATATCCGAATGATTGTACCAAAGAGGAGGCCCGTCAGCGTATCGGCTATTCGGAAAAAGCACCATTGGTGGTGTATACCGGCAAGTTAGGATTGAGTAACCGGGAAGTGCGGCATATCCTCGAAGCCGCTGGGTTGGAGCCGAACTATCGGTTCCTGTTTACCGGCGGTCGTGCCAGCACGGTTGAAGCGATCAAGGCCTGGTGTGCGGAGCGAAACATTCGTAACGTAATACTGACCGGGTTTCTGAACGATTCCACTGCTATCCGCGATTATCAACTCGCGGCCGATGTGTTGGTTTCTTATTATACCTCCGAGGACCATATGGTGGAATTCAACTACCCACAAAAGATCAACGAATACCTCTCGACCGGAAACCCGGTCGTGACCCCCGACTTCGCCGCTACACGTGATGTGATCAACGATCGGAACGTGATTTTCGTAGAACCGGACGACAGCAAAGCCCTGCTCAACGGAATCCGGAAAGCCATCGAACAACCGGAATGGGCGGCCGGGATCGCTGCTCAGGCTAAAAAGGATGTTGCGCCGCTCTCTTTCGACGAACGGACCGGTGCCTGGCTGCGCTTTGTGCTGAAAAGGGGTTGAGTCCCTGACAAGTGCTCCTGATGGAGGGATAACTCTGCATGATTCGCAAGGCGGATTGCCCGCTGTACCGTAAATTGCGGAAGTTTTGGAGTTCCGATGAGCAGAGCCTGAAACAATCGAATGAAAGTGGCAGATTACAGCGTCCTGTTATGAGCATGAAACGATCGGAATTCCGGGCCAGGCTGAACCGCTATGTGAATGGCGCGATCTTCAGCACTTCCGATCAGGTGCGATCGCTGCTTTCCGACACCTGGAGTTTTCGGGCGCATGCGGCCCAGATTTGCGAAGACTATCGCGTTCTGGAACCCGCGCTACCCACTCTGCCTGCAGAGGAGGTTGTAATTCCTCCCTACAAATACCGGGATGTTCGGATAGAGGACCTCCGCGGCACACTGGAGAAAGAGTTTCGACGCGACATCGACGGAATCGTCCTGCATGGCAGTTTCGGTAGCGGAGAGCCGGTTGCGTACAGTGATTTCGACGGACTGATCCTGCTGAACGACGAAGTATTTCAAGACGCGCCAAGGCTTGCCGATCTCGCTGCCCGACTGCACCGATTGCGTTCACCTATGTTGCAAATCGACCCCTTGCAGCACCATGGATGGTTTGTACTGACTTCCTCGGATCTCCGTCAGTATCCGGAATCTTTCTTGCCTGTTGAAGTGCTTAAGAATGCTTGCAGCATCTACGGATACAAGGATATGCGCCTTTCTATCTCCAGGTTGGAGCACGATCCTCTGGATCAGGGTTTCAGGAGAATGGCGGATACTTTGTCTGGAAAGATCCGCAATGGGCGCGTCCCTGCGAATTTCTACCAGGCCAAGGTCTTCATGAGCGAAGTGATGCTATTGCCAGCCTTGTATGTGCAAGCCCGCGACCAAAAAGGAATCTTCAAGCGGGAGAGCTTTGCCGCTGCCCGTGCCGATTTCAGCCCTTCGGTCTGGTCTATCATGGATGAATACTCGGCCTACCGGGCCAATTGGAATTTTCAGCCGAGAGGATTCGATAAATGGATGCTGTCAAAAAGCTCCTGGCTCTGGTTGCACTGGAGAAAGTCCCGTGGAACGCCCCTGAGTCGGGAAGTGAAAGCATTGTTTGAGCAGGAAAAATTGCAAGCCCTCGAGACGCTGATCACGGAGATGCGTCGTCGAATCGGAAAATGAGAGGGCCTTCGTTTCAATATTCCGACTTTGTCAGGCCCGCTACACGGGAAGACTATGCGCGCGCTATCGATAACCGCATCGAATGGTTGCGAAGACAGCCCGGTTTGGTCACTGTCTATTCGATCGGCAGTGTCGGGCATCCCGGGATTTCGGATATCGATCTCGTAGCCGTCTTTGAGGACGATATCGCGGTTGCTGAACATCCTTTGGATGGTCTTGATCCGATGTCGCGTTATCTGTTCGTACATACCCTTTACGGAGCAAGGCGATCCGACTTCCTGGCTGCACAGCGTTTTTCGTTCTATCAGAATTATCATCTGCTTTCGGGCGAAAACCTGCTGGCTGGCAGTCAGGATTTACCTCCCGGTCATCGCTCCACGATCGAACGACAGATCGCCCTTGAATTCATGCTTCGGATGTACATCAGCTTGTTTCTCCAACGGGAATACGGGCTGCTTCGTATCCGGACGCTCTTATTGCACGGGAAAGGTTTACTGAACGATGCCCGTTCACTCGGTATTCCACAGGCGGACTGGATCGGGTTGCTCGAGGAAGTGATGATGATGCGTGACCAATGGTTCACGAGAAGTGAAGCCGAAAACAACCGGGCGGTGGACGATTGGTTTCGCCGTTTTGATCCTGCTTATGGAGCTTTTCTGAAGACGTACCTGCAAGCGGAGCCATTTGAAGTGCCGGCAACTTCCGGGTTCAGCTACGCGAAGAATATCCAGGTTCGGTCCGGCGAGGTCTTGCGTGCAAGCCGACACGGTTTTCGTATCCCGTTCGGTAACGCGCTCCTTGGGCGGAAGTACTTCAACCTTCAAAACCGCCTGAACAGGTTCGTGTTCGAAGTTCCGTTCATCAGTAGTGTCAACAACCCGCTGGTGCGCGAGTATTATGCCTTTTCAACCGGATTGAGAGACCGGACACGGCAAAACCTGCCGGGTTTCTTCGCCCTCACCAGTGCCTTTCAGGTTGGCCATGCGAATTCACCATGATCTGGAACCGTAACGAGTATTCTGCCGTATTCGCTTAAGACGGATGAACATCCTTTGGCAAAGTAAGACGGCTACCGTAGCCGAAGCATTCCGGGTTGGCCCGGATCAGATTCCCATGAACGGTGGAAATGCCTACGATGTTCAGGCTGCTCTTGCGTTGAAGAACCACTTTTCGATTGCGATTGATCCTGTTACCATTCGGGGAAAGGAGAATGTGCTGGCGTATTGGTGGAAGATGTCGCGCCACAAGGCAAAGGCCGATCTGCTCATCCTGGAGCCGTTCCCGATTGTTTACGGCCGACGTTTGCCAGGGCAGCGTTCCATCGCGATGATCCATCATATCGATCCGGTGATCCGAAGCTCCAGTCGCTACCACCGTTGGTATTTTGACCGCCTGATCCGCCGCACGAAATCCTGCGATTGCGTGGTCACGGTTTCCCGCTATTGGCAGGACTATTTCATCACACAGGGTTGTAATAAGGTAGAGGTCATTTACAACGCCTTTGATCCTGAACCTTATCGTACCCCCGGATTCGATGCGCGAGCCTTTCGGGTCCGACATGGACTGCCGGAAGACAAACCACTGGTTTATATCGGTAATGCCATTCGGGAAAAGGGCGTTTACGAGGTATACGAAGCCTTGAAGGATCAACCCTACCACCTGGTCATGACCGGTGCTGCCAACCGTGCCGGAGACCTTCCCGTGCAGTACCTGAAGCTCAACCGTCAGGATTATCGTGGCTTGCTGCGAGCATCCGATGTGGTGATCGCATATTCCCGCATGATCGAGGGCTGGAACCGTATCGCCCACGAAGCCTTGTTGAGCGGTACTCCGGTCGTAGGAAGCGGCACCGGGGGCATGCACGAACTCCTGGAAAACGCCGGGCAACCCGAGGTTCAAAGTCCCGAAGAGCTGGTGGCCGCCGTGGAGACTGTACTCAAAGACCGGAGGACCTACGCCGAAAAGGGATATGACTATATCCGTCAGTTTGACCTGGCCTATTTTGAGCGACGCTGGAAAGCCGTGGTCGACCAGGTAATGCAAGGCGGATAAATGGAACGGAAACCGTTTTTCTCCGTAATAGTTATCTTGCTATAATCGTCGCAGCTGCGTTTTCACGACAGCAGCGTATCTGTCCTCATGTGCGGCATCAACGGTTTTTGGAATCTTCACGGTAGGCGCCTGGATCATGCTCCCGAGCTGATGGGTCGCATGAATCAGGCTTTGCAACACCGTGGGCCGGATGATGAAGGCTACTGGGGGACCGAAACGGAAGGTGTACACCTTGGCCATCGTCGCCTGAGCATCATCGACCTCTCGCCCGCCGGGCATCAGCCGATGCTCAGCCCTTCCGGGAATGTGATCGTCTTCAACGGGGAGATCTATAATTACAAGGAACTCCGGGAGCAGTTTTTCCGCGGGGAGCGGCTGCGGTCCGATAGCGATACCGAGATCCTGTTATTACTCTACGAGCGCTTCGGCGAGCGTTGCCTGGATCATCTCAACGGGATGTTCGCGTTCGCGATCTGGGATCCGCGAAAGGAAGAGCTCTTCCTGGCGCGTGACCGTGCCGGTAAGAAGCCGATCTATTACACCTTGCAGGAGGGCGTCTTTGCCTTCTCTTCCGAGTTGCGCTCCCTCTTCGAACTGCCTTTTGTGAAACGGGAACTCGACGAGTCGGCACTGTATCATTTCCTGACCTATAATCTGCTTCCGCCTCCTTTGACGATGTTCAAAGGCATTCACAAGTTTCACCCGGCGCATTGGATGAAGGTGAAACGGAATGGCATTCACGAGTACCAACCGTATTGGGAGGTCGGATACCAGCATATCGGCGCACGCGACGAGCGGGAACTTTCCGCGGAAGTATTGGAAGGACTGCGCAAAGCGGTGTCTTATCGCATGGTTGCCGATGTGCCGGTAGGAGCATTCCTCAGTGGTGGTGTAGATTCCAGCGCCATTGTCGCGTTGATGTCGGGGATGACAACTGTGCCGGTCAAAACGTATTCCATCGGATTTTCCGGTCAGCCCGAATTCGACGAGCGCGTCTATGCCGAAAGGATCTCCAAAAAATTCGGTACCGACCACTACGAGCGGCAAGTCACCCCCGACGATATCCGGGAGTTTCTCCCGAAGATGGTGGACATCTTTGATGAGCCGCTCGCTGACGCGACCTGCATTCCGATCCATTTCATTTCGGAAAAAGCACGGGAGAACGGGACCATTGTCGTACTGACCGGCGACGGCAGTGATGAGCTCTTCGCCGGTTATCGCAACTGGATGCGGGTGGCCGGGTTGTATCCGGCCTTCGAACGTTTTCGGGCAATGCCGGCCATGCTTAAACGTCCGGTTGCCGGTTTGTACGGCTTGTTGGATAGCACCTCTCCCCGCTACGAGATCTTATCCAGGGCGGCGCGTGATCAGGAATTCTTCTGGGGCGGAGCCAAGAGCTTTAAGGAGAGTACCAAGCGTGATTTTCTATCCGAAGACTATAATCGGAGGACGACTGAGCTGGACAGTCATTCGGTCATCGCTTCGTTCCGTCGGCAGTACGAGGAAGCTGACCGGAGAAGTGACAGTAGTCCGCTGGACTGGATGTGCTACCTCGGATTCAAGTTCAACGTGCCCAACTATTACCTCCATCGCATGGACCGGCTGGGCATGGCACACTCCATCGAGGTGAGAACGCCTTTTCTGGACTATCAGTTTGTCAACATGGCGCTGAACATCCCGGAAAAGTGGAAGATCCGCGATGGAGAACCGAAATGGATCCTGAAAAAATCGCTCGAGGGACTGCTTGATCACGATATTTTATACCGGAAAAAGCGGGGATTCAACGTACCCTTGAAGGCCTGGGCGGGTGACCTGATGGTCGATTATATCAGCAAAAATCTCCGGCCTTTCTGCAACGATTTCCCTCAGTTCAGGTATGAAGGACTACACCGGCAGGTGGAACGCCTGAAAGGGGGGAACGAACAGGTGGCCAACACCCTTTGGACCCTCTATTACCTGATGGCCTGGTTCCGCCGGTGGCTGGGTTAACCGATCATGGCCATCCGGAAGATCCTCATCGTTACCAATATTCCGACTCCCTACCGGATCCCGCTTTTCAATGAGGTGTACCGGCAGTTGAAAGTCCGTGGCATCGAGTTGAAAGTGCTCTTTGGCGCTGAGGGATATGCGCGTCGGAAGTTCAGGTTCCAGGCGGAACAATGTCAGTTCCCCTTTGCTTTCCTCGGTTCCTCCTCGGTGGCGTTTGGCGATTCCGAAAAGACCATGTTCTCTTATGGGGGCATCATGAAAGCGATTCGCGCCGAGCAGGCGGATCGGGTAGTGGTCAGCGGCTTTTCACTTGCAACCATGCGGCTTTGGTGGAGATCCTGGTGGACCCGACAGGAGTATATCATCTGGTCCGGTGCCATCGCGCATCCAGGTCGAAACGACTCGTTTTTACGTCGCCTGCAGAGACGATTGGTCGTCAGCAGAGCAAGCGGTTTCCTGGCTTATGGAACACTGGCCAAAGACTATCTCATCGGGCTGGGTGCACGGCCGGATCGGGTTGGCTTAGCCTTTAATACGGTCGATACGACCTTCTTTTCCGAAGAAACCGAAGGCCTTCGAAAATCCCTTACCGCCGGCCCGCCTTTTCATCTGACCTATGTAGGTTATCTCTCCGCCAGGAAGAATGTGGTCAGGGTCCTGGAAGTGGTCAAAAAGCTCAAAGAATCGCGTACTGATTTCGTTCTTGACCTGGTCGGGGATGGCGATCAACGTGAAGAGCTTGAAAATTGGGCAAAAAACAACGGTTTGGAAACCTGTGTGGTATTTCACGGGTATAAACAGAAGGAAAATTTGCCGGCCATTCTGGCTCGCAGTAGTGTATTCCTGTTTCAGACCGACTTCGATATCTGGGGACTGGTGTTGAACGAAGCAATGGCCGCAGGATTGCCGGTCATTTGCTCTCCGCACGCCGGGGCTGCTCCGGATCTCGTCGTGGAAGGTGAAACGGGTTTCATCATGGACTATGCTGATACCATCGGCGTCGCAAATCGGGTGAGTCAATTGCTCGATTATCCCGAACAGGCGCGGCAGATGGGTATCCGTGCAGCGGACCGCATCCGGCAGCGATTCTCTCTCACCGACAGCGCGCGTGCGTATGTCGAAACCCTGCTTGCCGAAGGTTAATGCGGCTCTGATGTTGTTAGCATGCTGACATTTCGCGAGTGGAAAGATCACTGGAAGGAACTGGATTGGACCCGGAAATGGTTCCCGATCTTCCTGTTCCTGCGTCCCGTCGCCGACAACTTCTACTTTCTCAAGGACTACGGCTCCCTTTATTCGCCCATCTATATACTTGGTGTATTGACGCCGATCCTGTGCTTCGTGGCGGTGAACCGGATGAAAAATATCCGTACCGTAGCAGCAGACCAGTATATGCGGATCTGGGCCATCATGATCCTGGTAAACGGGATCGCCTTGCTCACCTATGACGCTTCTATGGATAACTTCGGCAACACGCTGAAGTACTTATCGCCACCCCTGTTGTTCTTTTATCTCCGCCACTTTATCCAGTCAAAGCGCGACCTCGTTTTCATTCTCCAGACGTTTCTCTACTCAGCTGTCTATCCGTACCTCTCGATGGCCCTCGAACTGGTCTTCGGTCCGGTCGATCCGGAATACGTCTCGGCTGGTCGGGGCGGAGGCGCCCGTCTGCGGGGGTATTATGCCGACAGCGCCAATTATTTTATCTACTTCATCAACTCGGTGATCATCAGCGTCTACTTCTTCCTGGATCGGATCTTCACCAAGAGCAAGACGAATCCGATGACCGCCAGCAAACTGCTCATCTTGTTCGCGGCGGCGCTGATCGGTATCATCCAGTTGCGACACGTGACTACCTGGGGAGCCCTGGCGGTGATCATCGCACTGCTGCTTTACTTCAATTCAAAAAATGTCAAGGGGTATGGCGTGTTGATTGTAGTGGGATTGATCGTGGTACCCTTACTGGCAACACTCGTTTACGATCAGTACATCTATCCCCTGATCGCAAAGGAATTCAACGTGTGGGAAGGGGATGTGGACATACAATACGGTTTCAATGGTCGGATATCCCGTTGGGAGCGGTACTTTGAGATCTGGGGTCAGATGCCATCCATCGCTCACTTCTTTGGCGTTGCATTGTCCGGATTCCGGCAGGCGCCGATCATGATGAGTGGAGGTATGCACAATGATTTTGTCCGCATTCTTTTCATGACCGGAATTTTCGGTGTAGCGCTTTATGTATTGTTTATCCTCAGTATTTTCTTTCGCTGGACCATCTATAAAGTGCCCGAACGTTTCCTCATCCTGACCTCGGTGGCGGCCCTGATGATGTATTCCATGACCACGCTCCCGATGATCTATCCCGGGTTCCAGTATGTGTTCTTTTCGGTGTTCAGTTTCGCATTGCTGAAGAAGCAAAAAGCCTACGGGGCGCCGCCTCCCCGACCGGTGTTTCGTCCTTCGCCTCAATTCCCGGCAGGGGGACCGGCCCCATCAACTTCGACCGCTTCCTGATGGAAAAACCGGTTGTTGTCATTCTGGGTAAGATCCCGCCGCCTTACATGGGGCCTTCACTCGCCACGCAGATCATCCTGAAGTCCTCCCTGAATGAACAGTTCAGGCTGGTACACGTCGATACGCGGGCGGTAAAGTCGCTGACCGCGATGGGAAAGTTTTCGTTTGCGAAAATCGGACGAAACCTCGGGATCTACCGTCATCTCTGGAAAACGATCCGGCGTGAGCACCCGGCTTTGGTGTTGGTACCCATCAGTCAGTCGACGATCGGCTTCTTAAAAGACGCGGTCTTTATCCTGATCGCCTTGCTCCTTGGTCGCAAAGTGCTCATCCACCTGCGTGGTAGCAATTTCCTCAACTGGATGAAGGGTAGTAGCGCGATCACACGGACGTTCGTCAAAAGTGTCCTGCGACGAACCAACGGTGTCATCGTACTCGGGAACAACCTGCGCTACCTGTTCGCGGGGATCTATCCGCCTGAACGAATCTATGTGGTCCCCAACGGTGCGGATTATGCACTCAGCAGCCGACCCAAATCAAATCATCCGGTTCGCCTGCTCTACCTGGCCAACCTGCAGGCATCCAAAGGGATCGAAGACCTCGTAGAAGCAATCCGGTTACTGAAAGAGCAGGGAGTGGCGGATTTTCGATTGGATGTGGTGGGCGGTTGGCGATCATCGGCGACCCAACAATCTTGCGAATCACTCGTGCAGACGCATCAACTGCCGGTCAGCTTTCATCCGGCCGATGCCGGTGAGAAGAAATTTCAATTCTTATCCGAAGCCGATATATTCATCTTTCCGCCGAGAGCGCCGGAAGGTCACCCTTGGGTGGTCGTTGAAGCCATGGCTGCCGGACTGCCGATCATCTCCACTGACCAGGGAGCCATCGTCGAGAGTGTGTTGGATGGAAAGAATGGATTCATTGTACCCGTTCGTGATCCGGCCGCTATTGCAGCGCACCTGAAGGAACTGATCCAAAACGACGCGAAAAGAGTTGAAATGGGACAGTTTTCGAGACATTTGTATGAAACGGAATTTACCGAAAAACGTATGGTAGAAAGACTGGCTGCGACCTTTCGGGCCGTTATCGCCGCGTAGTACCACATCGTATGCAACAACTGACGCAGAATCTGAAAGACGGAACCATGCAACTGCTGGAAGTTCCTTTTCCGGCATTGACATCCGGTACGGTTCTGGTCAGAAATCATTTTTCCCTGATCAGCGCGGGTACGGAAGGTAAGTCGGTCAAGGACGCGCGCCTGGGGTACATCGCCAAAGCACGTGCTCGTAAGGAAGAAGTCAAAAAGGTATTGCAAGCGGTCAAGACGTTCGGACTGAAAGACACCTACCGCATGGTGATGAATCGGCTCGATGCGCCCTCTGCGCTCGGCTATAGCTGCGCGGGGGAGGTGATCGCGGTTGCATCCGATGTCCGTGATTTCCAGGTCGGCGATCGCGTAGCGTGCGGCGGTTCTACCGCCAATCACGCGGAGGTGGTGATGGTTCCTGTCAACCTCTGCGTGAAGCTTGATCCGAACGTATCACTGGAACAGGCGGCCTATACGACCGTCGGTTCCATCGCCCTTCAGGGGATTCGCCAGGCGGATCTGCGGTTGGGTGAAAATTGCGTTGTGATCGGACTCGGACTCCTGGGGCAGATCACCATTCAGTTGCTGCGTGCAGCAGGGGTACGAACCATCGGGATCGACATCGACGAGCGGATGGTCCGCCTCGCGGAAACGATGGGATGTGACCTCGCCTTGTCACGGCGCCTCGAACAGTTGGAAGACATCGTGGCTAACTTTACGGGCGGACACGGTACCGACGCGGTAATCATCACAGCCGGCACCGACTCCACCGATCCGGTCGATCTGGCCGGCGCACTTTGCAGGAAGAAGGGCAGGGTAGTGGTTGTCGGAGCGGTCCCGACCGGATTCAAGCGTCCGAATTATTTCAAGAAAGAACTGGAACTCCGCATGTCCTGCTCCTACGGTCCCGGTCGTTACGATCCGGAATACGAAGAACAGGGACTGGATTACCCCTATGCCTGGGTACGCTGGACAGAGAACCGGAATATGATGGCCTTTGTCGAACTGCTGCGTTCAAGACGCATCGACCTGGAGCCACTGACGACGCACCGCTTCGATTTCAACGAAGCGAAAAACGCTTACCAACTGATTCTCGACCGCGCCGAACCCTTTGTCGGGGTTCTCCTGCGATACGATACGAGCCGTCCGTTAAAGACCCGCATCGAGTTTCAGGAACGAAAGAAGGCGGGAAGCGAACCGGGTATCGGCCTGGTCGGCGCGGGTTCCTTCGGACAGAACTTCCTGCTGCCGGCTTTGAAAGGCCTCGGCCGGATGATCCATGTCTCCACCGCCCGGTCGAACAACGCGCGCAACATCGCCGATAAGCATGGCTTCGTGCGGTGTACCGGCGATGCTTCCGAAGTCATCAACGATCCGGAAGTCAACGTCCTTTTCATTGCAACACGACACGATACCCATGCAGCCTTGGTGCTCGATGGCTTGAAGGCCGGGAAGGATGTATTCGTCGAGAAGCCGCTCTGCCTGCAGCCCGACGAGTTGACGGCTATTCAAGCAGCCTATCAGCAAGGACAATCGCGTCTGATGGTAGGGTTCAACCGTCGTTTCGCTCCAATGATCAAAAAGATCAAGCGAACACTCTCATCGAACGCGCCTGTTGCCATCCAATACAGGATCAATGCGGGGCATGTGGCCGCTGATCATTGGATACACAACCCCTCGGTAGGAGGTGGGCGCATCGTCGGAGAAGTCTGCCACTTCGTGGACCTCTGTTCGTTCCTGGCCGCGTCGCCGGTTACCCAGGTTTCAGCCATGACCATGGCCGATCCCGCCAATCAGCAGGATACACTTTCAATCACCCTCGGCTTTGCCAATGGCAGCGTAGCCGGTATCACCTATTTCTCGAACGGCAACAAACAACTGCCGAAAGAATACCTGGAGGTGTTCCAGTCGGGGAATGTTTCCGTGATGAACGACTTCCGGGAGCTTTCGAGTTTTGGAAAGAACAGCGTGAGCGAAAAAGGTGTCCAGGATAAGGGCCACAAAGCGGAAGTGCGCGCTTTTCTGGAGGCCGTTCGGAACGGTCAACCTTCGCCGATTCCCGCGTCAGACGTTTTCAACGCGACTGCCGCCACGTTTGCTATCCTCGAATCGATCGCGACAAAGGGCCAGGTCGTGCGCCTTGATCAATGAAATCCGGGGAAGCAACGGTTGATCTTCGGGACGCCCTGGATCGTCTCGTCGCCTACGTCGAGCGCGAAGGCTACAAAGGCTATGACCCGTACGATACGCTCAACGCGGTCATCCCCTTCCGCTGGTTCGGCCGATGGGGTGAAGTGATCGCTACGCAGATCCAAAAGCGAAATCCCGTCAACATCCGGCCGCTGCTAGGCATTCGGAAAGGACATAATCCGAAGGCGATAGGCCTCTTCCTGCATGCCTACGCGTTGTTGCAACGGAAATTTCCGGAGCGCGATTACCAGAAGCAGATGAGCTTCCTGCTGAATTGGCTGAGCGAAAACAGGAGCAAGGGTTTCCAACATGCTTGCTGGGGTTACAACTTCGGCTGGAGTACGCCGAAAAAGCACCTGCCGGCTTTCGCCCCGACGGTGGTGGCCACCGGTTTCGTGGTCAAGGGGCTTTGGGAGTATCATCAACTTACCGGAGATTCCCTTGCTAAACAACTGATCCTCGATGCGGGGAAGTTCGTGGTCAACGATCTTCCGCGTACGGAACTGAAGAACGGGATCAGCTTCAGTTACAGTCCCTATTTCCCGGATGTCTGCTACAATGCCAGCCTGCTCGGCGCCGAGATCCTCGCGCGTGCTTACGCGTTAAACGGTGACGAAACGGATAAGCGCCTGGCAGTTGCCGCCACCGAATTCGTAGTCGGACAACAACACGCCGACGGACACTGGAAATACAGTTTTGAACCCGATTCAGGTGTGGAACGCCACCAGGTCGACTTTCACCAGGGCTATGTGATCGATTCGATCGCGTATGTGATGCAATTGACCGGGCACCATCCCGCGCATTGGCCCGAAGCCGTGCGCAAAGGTCTGCGCTATTTCCACGATGTGCAATTTCATGCCGACGGGCGCGGACTGTGGCGCATTCCGAAAGAGTATCCCACCGAGATCCACAACCAGAGCCAGGGCATCCTGACGCTGAACCGCTGGCGCGCACTATCGCCGGAGACGGCCCCCAGAGCCAAAACAATCGCCGACTGGACCATCCGCCACATGCAGGACCATAAGACGGGACATTTCTATTATCGACAATACCCCCACCATACCAACCGCATCTCCTTCATGCGTTGGAGCAACGCCTGGATGATGCTGGCATTGGCGGAATTGGTGAATAGTGAGTAGTGAACCCTGCCCGCCGTAGCTTTAGCGAAGGTGCTAGCGAATAGCGAATAGCGAATAGCGAACAGCGAATAGTGAATTGTGAATAGTGAGTTTCGATAGCTGTCTTCGTCCCTCGTCCCTCGTCCCTCGCTCCTCGTCCCTCGGTCTCGCGTCTTCCTCCTGTCCCTGCCTACGCTAAAGCTTCGGCAGGCGAGCCTCGCTACCTCGCATCTTTTTTTCCTCGTCCCTCGGTCTCGGTCTCGCGTCTTTCTCTCGTCCCTCGTCCCACGTCCCTCGGTCTCGCGTCTTCCCCTCGTCCCTCGTCCCACGTCCCTCGGTCTCGGTCTCGGTCTCGCGTCTTCCCCTCGTCCCTCGTCCCACGTCCCTCGTCCCACGTCCCTCGGTCTCGGTCTCGGTCTCGCGTCTTCCCCTCGTCCCTCGCCCCTCGTCCCTCGTCCCTCCCTCTACCATTCCCCCGACTCAATCAGCCGGGTCATGAAGCTCGCGACTTCGATCTTGTCGTGCAGGAAACGCTGGCGCTTTGCTTCCCAGTGTTGACGATCGTGCAACAAGGGTAACCAGATCGTCACTTGTTGATACAAGGCCTCTTCGTTATCGGGGTGAATGCTGACACCCAGGCGATACTTTTCTTCCAGCTCGACCAGGTAGCCGATCTTGCCCGCAAATGCATTGAAGCGAATGAATGGAACGCCCAGCACCCCGGATTCTGCCGACATGGTCTGGCTGTCACCGATGAACAGCGATGAAAAGGCCATGATGTGGTGAATGTCGATCGGATGGATGTTCAAGCGGTAGGGCTCGAACTCGGGAGCCAGCGCGCGTTCCGAAGTGATATACACTCTTCCGTGCGGCTCCAGCAATTCAATGAGTTTACGCGCGATCGCGTCGCTGATCCCTTTGGCGTTGGTGTCGTGGTGCGCGCCCAGCTTGGCGAAGCGCAGGAGAAAGTAGGGCGTGTTTTCCGGTATGTAACGCTGCTTGACGGCGGGATCGGGCGTGAACAGATCGGGGTGGAGGTAGGCCAGTTCGTGGTTGCCGGCATAGGTGATGGTCTTGCCGGGCCGTCCGGTTACGCAGACTTCCGGCGCTAACAGGTGTTTGGCAAACGGATGAGCCAGCTTGTCGACCAGCGGCACGATCGCGGCATCGTCTTCGTTCACGAAGATGTTCGGAATGCGCAACAACCAACCGACATGACAAATCTCCGTCGAGGTCCCGATCATAAGGTCCGGACGGTCGCGGAGGCATTGAGCAACCAGGCGGAGGTCCTGCTTGAGCAATCCCAGCGCGATCGACCACTTGTTGTCCTTACGTCCGTGCGGAAGAAAGTTTCGGTATTCGAGTCCCTCCTTGCGCAACAGGTCTTCGAGTACGTCCTTCTTCGTCGCGATCAGCGTGAGACGATGACCGTCGGCTTTCAGCTTGCGGATCGTGTGCTTGAAGAGATAGAAATGCGCCGGATGGTGCAGATAGATCAGTACGTGCATGCCTTGGCAGTAATTGCGGTCAGTCGGGAAGAGGACCGCTCTTGAACGCTTCGTGATCGGAAAAGTCCTTCACCACTTTGGCGGGAACCCCGGCCGCAAGACAACGGGGCGGCACATCCTTCGTTACCACCGAGCCGGTCGCGATCACCGCTTCGTCGCCGATGGTGATGCCGGGAGCGATGGTGACGTTCGGCATGATCCAGACGCCGCGCCCGATGCGGGTTTGCATGACTTTGCGCGGATATATTTTTTTCAATCGGGTATTCGATGGAATGTTCGCGTGCGCGGTGATGATGGTCCGGTCGCCCACCGAGGTGTGGTCCCCGATGAAGATCTGATCGGTGAAGACGCGGTCGAACATCACTTCGTGACCGATGTACACGTCCTTGCCGATGTTCACACCGCGCCACCGGTGGATGACCGTTCGCCAGCTCTTGATGAAGCAGAAGAAGGCGAGTTTGTCGAGGAAAAACCGCCAAACGAATTTGATCGCGTAGCGCAACTTGCCCAGCGTGCCTTTGTATCCGTAAAAATCCAGTACTTCTTGTGCCGGCATACAGCGTTTGATTAATCGTTCAGAAACCCCTGTCGCTTCGCGTACTCGTGTACGGTGATGAATTCATACCCGCGCGATTGATAGAAGCGGATGAATTGTTCGTACAACGGGATCGCTTTGCGGCCCAGGTTTTTCACTTTCATTTTTCCGCGGACGACATCATTCAGGAGGTATTTGACCGGGTTCCTGGTTCGTCGCGCGATGGTGCGGCGTTCCGTATGTTCTTCAATGAATTCGTTCGGATGCACGTCGAACACCATCGGCTTCCCGTTCGAACGCGTTTCCACATGCAACAGTCGTTGCTGCAGACTCGTGACTCCCGGGAAGAGGCGTAGTGTTGTCCCTACGAAAGGGAACAACAGTGCGGTCAGCGGTATTTCGATGATCGGCCCGTTGCCTTTTCGAAAAAGGTTGTCGGGATCGGTACGATAGGGGAGGCGCGGAGCTTTGAGCCAGTTCAGTTTCTTCATGCCCCCGAACGACAGGAACATGTCGAAACGTTGGGATGCCACCGAACTGTCGGTACGGTAACCCGCTTCCGCCAATGCGCGGGGCGTGTGTTCGTTGACGCGCAGCGCGGGTGCGCGAAACGAGACGACCCGTTGACCGGAGATGTCTTCCAGGACCTTGCGCGAACGTTGCAGGTGTTCGACTTGTTTCGCATACGGCAGCACATCGAATGCTTCATCCACCTCGTGGGTCCAGCCATGCGAGGCTACTTCGTGTCCGTCGGCCAGGATGGCGCGCACGACTTCCGGGAACTTGACGGCCATATCGCCCACGAAGTAAAACGTGCTCTTCACACCGAACTTTTTATAAATGTCCAGCAGGATCGGCATGCCTTCGTCGCGCACCTTCTCGCCGGTTTCGTCGCGCAGGGTGTTGAACCAGATCGAATGTGTTTCCACATCGTTGGTCAGCAGACAATATTTCTTGTTTCTGTTAGGCATTCCGGTAAGCGGGTATTGGGCTCTGCGAACTGGCGGTCTCCAGAGAAAAAAGCCATTCCCCAATTCCATATTATACTAATTCCAGACTGTCCAGGTTGCTCCCGGCTTCGGCTTTCCGTGCAATTTCGGCTTTTTTTCAGGTCG
>WBZT01000732.1_pt1 | contig 25628 bp, 21 predicted proteins | sample 5204241 | NCBI WGS metagenome assembly WBZT01 (sample SAMN12344358, study PRJNA552823) | activated sludge metagenome | biome: Activated sludge suspended growth; feature: Nitrification reactor; material: Wastewater; isolation source: activated sludge from nitrification reactor of wastewater... | reverse complement strand
CCACCACAGGCAGCAGCCACTCCTGTAAATGAGTTTAAGAGTGAAATGACCACTGGCATATCTGCACCTCCAATTGGAAAAACGAATACCAGGCCATACAAAACCGATAAAACCAGTATACAGTAAAACCATATCAGTCCGTCGATTTGTCCAAGAATCATCAAAGCTGAGCTAACCAATATGCTCGCCAATAATCCTAAATTGAATACCTGCTGAAGTGGCAAATTAAAATCACCGATCTTCCCTTCTAGCTTACCAAAAGCAACAATAGAGCCTGTAAAAGAGATGGTTCCAATAACAAGACCTGAAAGAATTATCAGCAAATGCTGGCCGTGCACCTCTCCACCAGTATGCAACAAGTGATTAAATTCGATAATAGATATTAGGGCTGCGCAGGCTCCACCCATTCCGTTGAAAAAGGAAACCATTTGTGGCATTGCAGTCATTTGGACACTTTTGGCCATGTAAACCCCTATCACCGTTCCTACGACTAATGCTGCAAATATCCAGATAAGATTGCCAAGGTGATTGCCCTGTTGATCTGTATAAAGGAATATGGTGCCAAATATGGCTAGCCCCATCCCTATGGCAGCTATTAAATTACCTCTTCGAGCAGAATCGGGTTTGCTTAACATTTTAAGCCCTAACATAAATGTTACAGAAGCTATCAAATAAATAAATTCTAATATATGTCCTTGTATCATTTCTTTTTCTTAAACATTTCAAGCATTCTATCCGTAACCACAAATCCTCCGACAACATTCAATGTTCCCAGTATTACGGCAACAAATCCTAATACCAAACTCAGTGTACCTTCTGCCTGTCCCATTACAATGATTGCCCCAATAATCACAACGCCATGTATGGCATTGGCACCTGACATCAATGGGGTGTGTAAAACGGAGGGTACATGTGAAATCAATTCAATTCCTACGAATATCATTAGGATGATCAGATAAATCATCTGAATATGTACTGATATAAATTCCAACATAATAGTTTAGTTAGTTTGTAATATTTTACCTTGGTGTGTAATCAATGTTCCCTTTGTAATTTCCTCTTCAAAATCCCATTTGAATCCATCTTTATTCGCCAGATGAATTAAAAGATTATATATATTTTTTGCATATAATTCACTTGCATTGGTTGCAAGGGTGGATGGCAGATTACCAATACCAACAATCTTTACACCATGTTTTGTGACGATCCGATCCAATTCGCTTAATTCACAATTACCACCCTGCTCAACGGCCATGTCAACAATAACAGACCCGAATTTCATCTGCTTCACTTGTTCTTCTGTGATCAGGATTGGCGCTTTCTTACCCATTACTAAGGCAGTAGTAATCACCAGATCAGCCTGGAAAAGTGATCGGTTCACAGCTTCTTTTTGTTTTGCCAGATATTCCTCGGTAACCTCCTTTGCATAACCTCCTTCAGCTTTGGCACCCTGAGCATCCACAGATATAAATTTAGCACCAAGGGACTCTGCTTGTTCCTTGGTTTCCGGGCGTACATCAGTCGCTTCAACCACCGCTCCTAACCTTTTGGCTGTGGCAATGGCTTGTAGACCGGCAACTCCCACCCCATAAATCAGAACTTTCGATGGTGTAATTGTACCTGCTGCAGTCATCATGAGTGGAAAAATCTTAGTCATCTCATTTGCACCTAGAAGCACAGCTTTATATCCTGCCAGATTCGATTGAGAACTCAGAACATCCATACTCTGAGCTCTTGAGATTCTTGGTATGGCATCCATCGAGATAGCACTTACACCAGCATTGTTCAGAGTCTGAACATATTCCGGGTTAATTCTATGATACATTAAGGACATCACAATTGATCCATTCTTCAGTTGACCCACTTCATCATTTGTAAATGGATTAATCTTAACAAATATATCAGGATTATGAAAAAGCAGATCTCGGTTAGAAACGACTTCAGCTCCGGCAGCTGTATAGGTTTCATCCTGAAATGATGACCTCTCACCAGCGCCAGATTCAACGAGCACCTCAAATCCTTTGGATATCAGTTGCTTGGTAACAGCCGGTGTGATGGAAACCCTGTTCTCAGCAGGTCTACTTTCTTTTAAAACAACAATTTTCAAAATGATCTAAAATTTGAAGCCGCGAAGATAGAAATTTGCAACCAAATTTTATCCTGGAGGTTCGTATTTAATACTTGCTTAACTTCCTTACCTATTATGTTGAATATTAATGATTTGTGGATAGGCGAAAGATTAAAAATAATAAACCGGGAAATTATTGGAACCTTTGAAGGCAAAATCAATGATCATACAATTCTTCTGAAGGTAGAAGACCAAATGTTACAAGTTTCTAAGGAAATGGTCGAGATGGCTCCCGAAGAAACCATTGAACAAAAACTAATTTTTAATGATTACACTCCAGCTTTAGGTACATCAAATTCAAATTTAACAAATTCACAAATTGACCTTCACATTGAAAAACTTGATCCTGGTTTAGCACATGAAAGATCCGAAAGAATATTTTTAAGACAAATTTCAGCATTTGAAAATTTTATGCAGGAAGCCATTAAATACCGCTTACCACATCTCATCATCATTCATGGCAAAGGTGAAGGAATTTTAAAACAAGAAATTCGCACCATGTTAAACTTAAAATATAAAGCTAAAATAATTTTGCCCATCCATCAGGATGGGGCAACAGAAGTATGGATGTAAGCTTGAAAAACTTGCTTCCTTAAATTAAATATACCCTCTGTGTAAAAGCATCATAACTTGATAAACTGAACACTTTCGCGATGTTTCAAATCAATGAGATGAAGTATGTAATTTCCATTCGGGATATCTTTCAAATCCAAACAAATGGCATTTAGTCCTGATGTCAATTCTAATTTTTTTACCATAAGCACTCTGCCGAATAGATCAGTCAATTCCAATTCAGCTCTACCAAGATTTGCACCAACGATGGTTAGATTGAGTTTTTCTGAAACTGGATTTTCCTGCAAATGCATTATTTGCTCTTTAATTGGTGAAGAAGTGTTGATAGTTAATTTTCGATTGCCATTTGCAAACCAAGAACCCCATTTACCGCCATTTAATACGACTACTTCATTACCACTGGCTTGAATTTTGGTCGAATTCAGTCCAATTGAATTTATAGAAGGATCTCCCAAACTATTCTCTCCATCAAATATTACTTTATTATCTTTTACACTATAATTTGGAAAAGAAAGAACCGGCCGATCTGAAATTATAGCTTCAAAATCATTTGTTTCAATATTGGATCCTACAAGATAGGCGATAGAGTTATCCTCTATATAATCAAACGCTATAACATCCAGACTATTCTTGGAAAATACAGGATTTCCAATGGTTACATTGTCCGGCAAGCTACTTACGAGTTTCTGGATTTTTCCATCACTGAATCCATTTGACTTATTGTCAAATACATGTAAAAATCCAACATCCCAGTATTCATAATCCTCCGAACCGGATCGCTTAATGACATTGCTTGCATCATACATTACATACTCGCCACTATGATCAAAATCCATTACATCTGCATATTGAACATCTCCGGTAACCGTATTGCTGTAACTTGGATTGTACAGCACAAAACTTTTCCATTTCTGCTGATCAAAATCAAAAATATAAATTGTCTTATCCGGCGAATCAAATACCGCTGAAAGTAAAAAACCATCTTTGGATATCGAAACATTTCGATAAATTGGATCCGTGTCTAATAACTGTTCATCATATACGCCTTTGTTTGGATTCAGAAATAATCCATACAATCTCTTATCACTTCCAACAAAATAAATTTCTTGCCCATTGTCTGTAACGGATGGTTTTGATACAATTTGCTTATTCGAAATGAGAACAGGATTGTTTACAAAATCGTATAAATAGACACCATTTTTATTTTCATCAGTACACACGATATATTCTTTACCTGGATTGGTAGACAAAACTCTGTTTCCGGTATTGCCTCCGGTTCCACTTGTTCCTATCCCAACGCGATCAAATCCAATTTTTGCACTCGCCAGTACATCCGGTAAACTTCCAAATAAATCTGTACAAGCTTTTTCAATAGCAACTCTTAAATCCTTAAAATTGGAAGAGCGCGTCAAAAATTTTGTCAACGCATAATAATAAACTTTTTCACCTATCTGTTTAGCTTGTTCAAGACTTCTTGACTTGGACATTTCAAGGACAAAATTGTAAAATGCATAATTTGGAATTCCACTGTTAATATGAACGCCACCGTTATCCTGAGTTCCTTTATATTGTTCATTGACATGTCGTGGCTGATATCCATTATCATTCAAACTTGAGCCGCCATTATGTGGATCGCTAAGATCTCTTAGCGCCCCGGATCTAAAGACTGATGTAATGACAACATCTTCGCCAATTTTCCAATCATCCCGATCGATCATAGCTCCAAAAATATCTGCATAGGATTCATTGATTGCACCAGATTCACCCTCGTAATTTAAATTTGCGGTACTTCCAATTACGCCATGGGACATTTCATGACCTGCTACATCAATACCCTTAGCAAGTGGCGTAAAAGCACTTTTTCCATTACCATAAAACATGGCTTCACCGTTCCAAAATGCATTATCCATTGCACCTCCCCCGTCATTCACATTAATCACTGATATTATATTGCCGCCGGTGCCGTCAATTGAATTTCTATTGTGAGTTTGCCGATAATATTCATAAGCGATCGCAGCGTTTAAATGAGCCGAAACAGAGGTCTTTGAAGGCCACGAATTGTTGCTCGATGTCACAAAATCTGCACTGTTGCTATTTTCAATGTTTTTTAATTTAAAATCGTAGGTAATTAATGTACCAAAAACATTTGCTGGAAATTTTGATTTTCCTGCATTGAACATTGGCCTGGATGCATCTATCATATAATATGTTGTTCCCTCTTTCCAAACATTTATAGTCTTTGAAATATTGAACAAATCCAACGCAGAAGCCGTTTCAGCACCTGTTGGCGCGGCTACATGATGTTGAATTGGTACATCGAATGCAATGTTACATATGTTAGAAAAAGATCGAACAATTTCACCCGTATTTGCATCAACATACAATTCCCAGTTTTCTCTTAGATTGGGTGAAACCCTGACTTGATAAATTAACTGCCATAAATTTTTTAAAGAATTTCTCCATATCACCAGGTTATTTTTCTTAATTCCGGATTTGATCTGATTGTTGATGTTCTGATCCGCCCAGGTAATATTTTTTTGTTTAAAAAATTCTTTGGCCTGAACAAATACCTGCTCCTTTGTTAATTGAGGAACTACATTAATTTCATCTGCAATTTTCCATGCATAACCAGAAGCGTAAACGGATGAATTGGCATAATTGTGGAAAGTAAATTCCGCATTTTGTATCGCAATTCCCTTATACTTTTCGCAGAATTTGATGTGTAAGGTACCATATGGATCCTGATCCGATTCAACTGGTTCGAAGTTATAATAATTTGATTCCAGTCCTAATGTCGATTTAATAACGTCGGAATAATATTCAACTTTATTTTTTTCTCTTGGAACAATCAGATGATCAACCGTAAATATTTTCGGGATGCCTTCATCATTCAGTTGTTGAATATGTATTCCACGCAATGAAAGTCTAAATTGTTCAAACTTTTCAGGCGACGGTTCAGATATAAGAACGGGATCATTCACCAGTGGATTTCTTTTATTCGGACCAAATGGTTTAACAATGGTTTTGTGTGTTAGATCAATGACTGGATTTGAAAAATTCCACTTTTCTTTTTTAAACTGGGCGTTTAATGAAATATTAAACACCAGAATGGTTAAAACCAATTTATAATTTATCATCTCTGAGATTTTTAATAACGGATTGGATATTATTGTAGAATAATTTTAACGAAGCCGGAACATCTGTAGAACCAGGATCCCAGGACATTCTGATAAATTTATCTGCCATTGGGATTTCAATAAAGTTATACAGATTTCCAGGCAAATTATATTCCAGGTTCTTTAATCCTAAAACTTCAATATTTGAATTCCATTGTGTAAGCACGTCTTTTTTAACTTTACGATACTTTACGCCTTCAGAAGAAATGATTTGACCGTCATCCTTAACAATGGTCAAGTGCTCCTTTCCGGCAAAACCTCCCCCATTCCCAATTCTAATAAAATCCTGCGGTCCAACTTTCATTTTTTTGGAAGAATCACATGCCGACAAAATAATACAAATAATTGATACTGCGCACATTATAGTATATTTCATAGCGACATTTTAAATTTTAACTTAAAAATAATGATTTTACACCAAGCGACAGCAGAACTGTAGTAATTTTGTACAAAATAATTAAAAAATATGAATAAATTAGCATTTCTTCTTTTGCTTTGTTTTACCATCGGGTTTGGAACTATTGAGGCTCAAACTTGTAGTCACAGCGCCAAAAAATCTTGCTGCAAAGCAAGTGGAACAGCCTCCGTTCAAAACGATGATGCGTATCTTGCTATGGCAACCGCCGCAGCATCCAAAGATGCTACCATCGAAAAAAGGGCTTGTGCAGAGTCTGGTAAATTTTGTTTTTACAAAAACACCACCGATGCCAATGGAAAAACAGTTTCGAATCAAGTTATTTACGATCAAGCTAGCGCTACTTTCGTGAATGCTCCGGGACAGTGTGCATCTGCACAAAAAGCATGTTGCTCTGGCAAAAAAGCCTGTTGTGCCAAAGGTGCAAAAACTTGTTCCAAAGACAAAGAAATGAAGTCTGAGGAAAAGATCAACAACTAATAAAAAATAAAGATTTCTTAAAGGCTACCCATGGGTAGCCTTTTTTTTTGTTTCAATGAAAAAAACTTCAGCAAAGAATCAATTTTATTTAATTCTTACATGTTAATCAAAGCATTGTTGGAATCATGAGTTACATAAAAATAATCCAGTTTATTCACTCATATTCCTTACTACCAGAATGCAAGTACAAAGCTAACGACAAATTAATGCGTTCAACAAACCGACCTGCGTACTTAATCACCAATCAACCAGCTTCATTAAAGTTAAACTTGACTGAAAACGAACCAATCAATTCAAATCTTTCTTAGGAATTTGAGGATCAAATTAATCCCGGAATACCTTCAAAAATGGATTCTCTTTTAACAATAGTTTAATTGCACCAGTCCCTGAAAATTAATGATACCAGAGATTTATCCAATATTAGAAAATCATACTTAATAATTTTTCAAAGCTGCTCATGGTAACAATTATTCCATCTCACAATATATTTTCAAATCAATTCACCATGAAAAATATAATTTTTTCCATCGCACTGGCCTTTCAACCCATTATATGGACAAACTTACTTGCTCCAAAGTATGGCATTGAACCACGAAAATTAAATTCAAGATATGAAACCGGCAGGTTAGAAATTATTTCTTGTCCTTCATGTAATGCTAAAGTCTATTTTATAACCCTACAGAAGAACTGTTGCAAAAAAACTGTTCAGGTGATGGTTAAAAACAATGACACGGGAGCCATGATTACCAAAGAAATTTTAAATTTGGCTACTGATGCTGTTCTTCCTGACGGTTGTTCCTTCGCTTGTGAGTATTTACCAGTATACAATTAAACTTAAAAGATATCAAAGTATTCAACTTTAGCGATGCTAATTAAATATTCTTTAACTTGCAGAACATTCCTTAGATTTTATTTGGTTCAATCTATCGAATGTTCTGCATGTGCATGGTGAATACTAAGCTGTCTATATTGTTCAACAGCGGGCAATAAGTATACTTCGATGCAAACCTGTACATCGAATCAAGTCAATATTTCAATGAAGTCGCCACTCCTTTACAATGGTACGAATGCCTAAAACGGATACCTGCCATTTTTTAAAAACAGGTAATGAGAATCCCCAGAAGGTGTAAAGCTGCTTGTGTTATTAGATAAAAAATAACAGGTCAAGGCAACAATTGTCTATCATTTATAGTCATATTTGTCAGATGGAAGAGTCAGTATTGGTCAGGCAATGTCTGGATGGCAGTGAAAGGGCTTGTAAAGAGCTTTTTGACAGGCACTCCGCCACAATGTTTGCAATATGCATGCGGTACTCTGATAATCAAGCAGATGCGGAAGACAATCTACAAGATGGCTTTATTAAAGTCTTTCAAAATTTGCAAAATTGGAGAAGTACCGGACCAATTGGTGCCTGGATTCGCAAAATAATGATCAATACCTGCCTAACAAGACAAAAATCCGCTTATAATATGTACGTACAAAGTACTTATGATGATATTCCGGAACCCGGAATAAATCCAGAAGTTTTATCCCAGATTGGCATCCATGAGATTGAAACCCTAATACAGACCATGCCCAGCGGATATAGAACGGTTTTCAACCTAAATATTATTGAAGGCTATTCCTATGAGGAAATTTCCGGAATGCTTAATGTTACCGAGTCTACCTGTCGATCACAACTGTTTAAAGCAAAGAACTTTTTAGCAAAGAAAATTGAAGCCCTTAATCCTAAAATTAAATTATCCCTATGAAAAATGATTGGAATGAGTTTAAGGAATATGTAAATACTGGTAAACATTCGCCAGTTCCAGATCATATTTGGGATAATGTCAAACCTTATATTCCAAAGGCTCAAAATGAGAGTGGATTCATTTTCATTTGGTTTTTAAGTATAATGTTGCTCTTCAGCTCGCTAATCTTCCTAACCTCGAACCACCGGGATTCTAAGCTTCACTCGACAGATGCTATTAGTTTGATCAACCCATCTCTAAATCTTGAAAATAAGGCCAGCAATACTACCGAAGTGAAATCGCAGGATGAAGCATTTAAGAATCAACATTCTGAAATACAAATATCAAACAACTTCACCTCAAAAAATCAATGGAATAAAAAAAGTCTAGTCTCCAATTCTTCAGATTTATTCTCCTATACAACAACTAACCTAGAGAATACTTCAACAGATGAAGCTTCAATTCTAGCCGATCAAAATATAGCTTTGGAAAAAAGAGAATCTTTCCACGTACTTAGTGTGTCAACTCCACTGGCATTCCCTTATACTTTTGATCTTCATTCCATACGTTTACCAAGCAAAAATGAGTGTTATACTTTTTCCAAAAGGCCGAAGAATTTATTCTTTATTGAAGCCTATGCCGGACCACATTTTTCACCTTTCAGTCTTTCTTCAGTCAATGCTGAATTTGCGGAAAATGTTAAATTTAGAAATGCTTCTGAATCTTCTCATATTGGAATATCAGCTGGCATCAGACTTGGAATGCAGGTCGGAAGATTTACTTTCCGTATCGGTGGAGAATACAAGTCCATCTACGAAAAATTAAAGTATCAAAACAATAGTGATACCGATATAATAGAAGTCTTTAAAAACTCGAACCTCATCCGAAGAGACACAATATTTGGTGTACGCACCGTTAAAATTCATAATTTCCATAATTTGATAAATCTACCTATATCGGTTGGTTATGATTTTCCGGTTGGGAATCATCATTTTATTCCTCAGGTGGGCATTAGCTTTAATATTCTGGCCAGACACAAAGGGGCATTATTGGATACTTTATACAGACCTCAATATTTTACATCCGGCAACAATCCATCCAACGAAATTTATAAAACTCAACTTGGCTTAAGCACATTTATTAATCTACAGTATCTGGTTCCTATAACGAAAAAAGTTTCTGCATACATAGAACCCGGATTTGAAATTTTTCATTCTGAATTTAACAAACCAGCTTACCCTATTAATCAAAAATACTTATCTTATAAATGCAATGCAGGTCTTCGATTTAATTTTTACTAAGAAAGCAACAAACGAAACGATTATAAAGTCAAATAAGAAAATAAATTAAAACATGAATCTTTTGATCAATTCATATCATTCGAAACATCTACTACTAAGCTTAATTTTTATATTAGTTAGCTGCAATGATATTGATACATTTAATCCTTTGAGTAATACCATTAACATTGAAAATAATGATGCTATTTCCCTTTTAGTTGATCTTCAATCAGAATTATACAATTTTGAATTCAATGCTGCTGTCGGAAATACTTGTACTTTTCCGGATGGTTCTCAAGTCATTTTTGCGGCCAATAGCTTTCTGTATAACGGGCAGTCTGTTGGTTCAAAAACCATAAAAGTTCAGATTCGAAAAATAATGAAGAAAAAAGATATGACAAAAAACAATACCGGTACCAATTCTGATAATGAAATATTAGAATCCGCCGGAATGTTTTATACGGAAGCCTTTTTTGAAAACAAATTGCTGGAACTTGCACCAGGTGTAAAATACACTATTAAAATACCCGCCAATATTTCAAATCTACCTAAGACTTTAGAAATGTTTTACGGAGAAGAAACCAAATATGGTATCAACTGGAAAGAAGCTGATAATGATCCAAACACACAAAATAATGTTTTCAGCACAGAGTGGAAACTTAAAGATACGATAACAAGGCTTTTTACCGGAATTCAATGTTTTCCGGAACGACTTAAATGGGTTAATTGCGACTATTTTGTAAAGTTTGAAGGAAAACAACGATCTAACCCCTGCATTTTACCTATCATTCAACCAGCTGGAGACCAAATTACACTTGCAGCTTTTTGTGTATTTAAAAATTATAACATTGTAATAAGTCCCTGTTGCTCCAAAGAAAATTTAATTTGCTTTAATCAGTTACCAAACGATGAAGATGTCATTTATGTCTTTATTGGAAAAGGAAAGAAAAATTTCTATCTTGGACATTTAGAAAAGAAAACATCCAAAGATGAAACTTCTCAAGTACAATGTGAAATTGTTACTTTGGAGGAATTAAATCAATACTTGAACAGTCTTTAATATATACTTACTGTGGTTAAACAACAAGCTACCTGAAGCAATTCAGGTGGCTTTTTTTATTCATAATAATTTGAGGTTTAACCCCTTTTGATCCTATTCTTCCTGATACCAATTCATATGAATTAGAATATATAATTGTACATCAATTATTTATTCCGCCTTTTAATCTATTCATTATGACTTTTCTCCTGTTTTTATTTTTGCGATTTTCAGAATTCCTGAATTCTGACATATACTCTATTTTTGAATTCCCCCAAATCACACCTTTTGAGATGAATTCCCGGGATACAAATGTTGAAATTCAATCAAAGAAAACATTTCAGCCAAAGGTATTCATTTACAATTGCCCTTGTGGAGAAAGCATTGTCATTCAAATTTTTTGGGATTCATATGCCAGCAAACCCGTTGTAAGGCAATGGTACAAAAAAGCAAATGGCGTTTTACACGAATTCAAACAAGATGAGGCTGCTTCATTCAACCTAGAACAAATCCATACTTCCTGTGACATTTGTTCTGTTTTTGCACCAAGCTTCAACTTTAGCAGATAAACCATAAAGAAATCAGGTCAATCAATCCGGTCTTTATAATTTCGTTAAAGTATTTTATAAAATAGAGGAACGAAAACAAATATAATATCCTGGCTGAACTAACTTTGCGCATAGGAATTTTCCATCCATGTCCAATTTATTTGCTTTTTATTTAACTTTAGTTTTCGTTATAAAAATTCCAATAATTCAAGCGCAAGAATTCATTTCATTAGACAAACATTGGGAATATCGCTCATCCGATTCTGCCAATTGGCGTCCTTGTACTATTCCCAATACAATACATAATATTCTAATCGAAGAAGGACAGATACCAAATCCTTATTTTAGCGATAATGAACAAAAGGTTCAATATGTCGGAGAAAAAGATTATCAATTTCGAACGAAGTTTATAGTAAGCAATGAACTTGCATTAAAGGAGAAAAAAGAGCTAATCCTGAGATCTATTGATACCTATGCTTCCGTGTATTTAAATAATATCTTACTGGGAACTTGCAACAATGCCTTTAGAATCTGGAATTTTGATCTGGGCGATCTAATTCATTCCGGAGTCAACGAATTAATCATTGAATTACATTCCAACCAAAATAAAAGCATGGAACTATATTCCAAGCTTCCCTATGCCTTACCCGGAGGAGAAAGAGTAGTTACGCGCAAGCCACAGTGTCATTATGGCTGGGACTTTGGTCCAAAATTGGTAAGCCTTGGTCTATTGAGTAGACCTCAAATTATTTCATTTGATAAATTGCAATTATTCAATGCTTCTTTAGTTACCAAAGAAATTTATAAATCACATGCTTTGGTAGAACTTGTTCTGCAAATTGAATCCATTGTACCACAAGAAATTCAAATTCAGTGGTCATTAAATTCAAATAATTATTTGAATAAACTAAAATTAAGTAAAGGGATAAACATCTATCGATTGGAAGCGAAATTGCCAAATCCCAGACTTTGGTGGCCAAATGGAAGTGGAGAAGCTTTTTTATACGATACGAGATTACAATTGCGGGATAGCCAATTTAAAATACTTGGAATGAAGCAATTTCAATCGGGTGTAAGAAAAATTAAACTCGTTAGTAAAAAAGATAAATGGGGCAAGAGTTTTTATTTTAATGTTAACGGCAAACCCATTTTTGCTAAAGGTTCCAATTATGTTCCTCCCGACCTAATGCTCAATTCTGAAAAAGTTAAGCAGGAATTGTTATCGGATGCCTATAGTTGTGGATTTAACATGCTTAGAATATGGGGTGGTGGAAATTACGAATCCGACGCCTTCTATGAAATGTGCGACAAGCTTGGAATAATGATTTGGCAAGACTTTATGTTCGCTTGTGCTCTTTATCCTGGTGATGAAGAATTTGTTCAAAACGTTAAACAGGAAGCCGACGAACAGGTTCAGAGATTATCGAGATTCGCTTGTATAGCCCTATGGTGTGGTAACAATGAAATCAATGAAGCCTGGCATCGTTGGGGTTGGCAAATGGGTTTATCAGAGCCAACAAAGCAAAGATTGTGGAAGGATTATCAAAGACTTTTTAATGAAATTCTTCCCGTCTCTGTACATGCCTATTCAAATGAGAATGATTATTGGGAATCATCCCCATTATATGGACGTGGAGATTCAAGATTTCAAACCGAAGGCGATGCACATGATTGGGGGGTGTGGCATGATGAACTCAAATTTGAATCATTTGAATCCCGTGTTCCCAGATTTATGAGCGAAGCGGGTTTTCAATCCTTACCAAACTATGCAACCGTACAATCATTTTGTCCAGAGAAAGAATTAAATCTTAACACGCCCTCCCTTTTGGCTCATCAGAAACATAACCGTGGCAACCTTCTTATTCAGGAATATTTGCAAAGAGATCTACCAGAAGCAAAGACTTTCGAAAGTCTCATATATCTTAATCAATTGAATCAGGCGGAAGGTATGGGATTAGCCATAAACGCACACCGAAGAGCTAAACCATTCTGTATGGGTACGCTCTACTGGCAATACAATGATTGCTGGCCAGGAATTAGCTGGTCGGGTAGAGATTATTTCGGAAATTGGAAGGCCTTACAACACAAGACTAAAGAATTATTTCAACCTGTTCTACTCAATGTTAAGAGATCCGGTAAAATATTAGAAATTTATGCTATTTCAGATCTGATGGAACCTGTACAATTAGATGCAACAATTGTTTTACAAAAATTGTCTGGAGCCCTTCTCAAGCGGGACAGTTTAAAAGTCACCTTAGAAACCAACCATTCTAAAAGAATTAGTTTGATAGATCTCAACGCTTTTAAATTTGATGAAAAGGACGAGATCCTCAGTATTTTCTGGACTTATCAAGGAATGGAGTCCTATTCAACGTATTATTTAAGTAAATTGAAAGATGTCAATTTTTTAAAACCTGAATTTCACCTAGATGCTATAAAGTCTGTTCAGGGCGGATTTGAATTTAAGCTTAGTTCAACACAGTTTGCAAAAGCTGTTTATCTGAAAGAAAATAAGGATTTGAATTTTTTTCCTAATTTTATAGATTTGGTACCCGATAAGACAGTGTCTATTTATTGCCGAACAAACAAAACCGCCCTAGCGTTAAATGAACTGATTGTTCAGAGTTTATACGATTTCAAATAAAAAAATATGATTGGATTCGAAGAAGAAATTAAGGAAGGAATTCCTACAGTGCTACCGGATTATCGCGTTAGAGATGAACATTTGCCTCATGCTCCAAAAAGAAATATCAATTCTTTGAGTAAGGAGGAAAAAATACTGGCCATCCAGAATGCATTAAGATACTTTCCTCCCCGATTTCATGCTACATTAATTCATGAATTTAAGGAAGAGATCGAAACTTTTGGAAGAATCTATATGTATCGATTTATGCCACAACATCCAATCTATGCCAGACCCATTTCAGATTATCCTGCTAAATCAAGGCAAGCCGCAGCCATAATGTTGATGATTCAGAATAATTTGGATCCACTTGTTGCAAAATATCCGCAAGAATTAATTACGTACGGAGGCAATGGAGCAGTATTTCAAAACTGGGCTCAATATCGATTGGTTATGTATTATTTAAGTGAAATGACCAATGAACAAACCTTGGTATTATATTCCGGTCACCCTTTAGGATTATTTCCTTCGAATGTTCATGCACCACGAGTTGTGGTAACGAATGGTATGATGATACCCAACTATAGTTCAAAAGCCGATTGGAATAAATATAATGCATTGGGGGTGACACAATATGGGCAGATGACTGCAGGCTCATTTATGTATATTGGGCCACAAGGAATTGTTCATGGCACAACCATTACGCTTCTTAATGCTGGCAGGCTTCGTAAGCTTGGAGGTGCAGATCTCAGTGGCAAATTATTCATTACTTCAGGTCTGGGAGGAATGTCTGGCGCGCAATCCATTGCGGCCATGATTACCAAAGCTTGTTGCATTATAGCAGAAGTCGACCAGGATGCCATTCAGCAAAGGGTGCAAGATGGATACATCCTTAGCGATAATATACATACTAATTTAGATACTATTTTTAAGGTTGCTCAGGAAAAACTCATGACAAAACAGGCATGTTGTCTGATTTATCATGGCAACATTATTGAAATTTGGGAATACGCCGCATCCCATCAGATTCATGTACATCTTGGCTCAGACCAGACTTCATTGCATAATATTGATGATTTGGGCTACTGTCCCGTTGGGTATAGATTTGATGAGGCAAAAGCTTTATTGATTCAAGATAAAAATAAGTTTTTAGAGGAAGTTGGTAAAAGTTTAAAAAGACATGTTAAAGCCATTAATACTTTAAGTGACGCAGGTATGTATTTCTGGGATTATGGTAACGCCTTCTTACTCGAGGCCGGAAAGGCAGGAGCTGATATTTGGAAAGACAATAACCACTCATCCTATAAATATCCGTCCTATGTTCAGGACATAATGGGACCATACTGTTTTGACTATGGATTTGGACCTTTCAGGTGGGTCTGTTGTTCCGGAGACCTGGATGATCTCAAGCTGGCTGATCAGATTGCTGGCCAAACCATTGAACGACTCATTCTCCAGGCTGAAGGAAATCAATTAGATCAGTACAAGGACAATTTAAAATGGATCCAAAATGCAGGAACTGAGCTACCTGTGGTAGGTTCCAAATCCAGAATATTGTATGCGGACACCTTAGGGAGAATAGAAATTGCGCTGGCATTGAATAAGGCCATTCACGATCAACAAATTAAAGGTCCGATCGTATTGGGTAGGGATCATCATGATGTATCTGGGACCGATTCACCTTATCGGGAGACCTCCAATATTTATGATGGTTCGAGTTTTACAGCGGATATGGCGATTCATAATGTTATTGGAGATAGCTTTCGGGGCGCCACCTGGGTCTCCATCCATAATGGCGGTGGTGTTGGTTGGGGTGAAGTTATTAATGGAGGATTTGGAATGGTTATAGATGGCTCTGCTGAAGCTGAAAATAACATCAGGTCTATGTTGCATTGGGATGTGATGAATGGCATTGCAAGGCGAGCCTGGGCAAGGAATGAAGGAGCCATTCATACCGCTATTGCCGTAATGAATATGAGTTCTGATCTTAAGATTACTTTACCCAACCTTGTAGAAAAGAAATTCCTAAATAATTTGTTTGATTCTTGATTTGGTTACAAGGATCTTTGTATTTTGGGCAAAAATTCGAAAGATTATGATGAACGAGACTGTAGCTCAAATTATGGCTACCAATCTAATAACTGTTGCCCCTGATGATAATTTAGAACATGTGAGAGAATTATTATTAAATCATCATATCCAACATATTCCGGTTGTAGAAGGAAAGAGACTGGTAGGTATGATCTCTTCATATGATTTGGTTAAAATTGGCGCTGATTTAAAAGACTACTCCAGCACTAAGGTGGTTGATGTTATGACAACCAGACTTGCTAAAATTGAACCAACTGATAAGATAGGCACTGCTGCTGAAATTTTTATGGAACATTTGTTTCACGCTGTACCAGTGGTGAATGATGGTGAGCTTGTTGGCCTGGTAACTACATTTGATATACTTAAATATGAGTATAATAAAGAGTATCCCACCAATAATTAAACCATTTCATTCTTTGTATTGATTCCGCTGTATCTGAATTCATGAACAACACCATATTGATTGCGATATTTGCTTTTTTGTTGATTGCTACGATTGTAAGCTTCATTACCATTTATCGAAACCTCAAGAAACAACTTGAGTTCTCGGATAAAGAAAAAGAAGCTTTAAGACTATCTTATGATCAGATTCGAAAAGAAAAAATCGATTTACAAGATCAGCTGCAGCTTACCCAAAATCAAGAGAGAACTTACAAAGTTGCTTTTGAGGACTGGAAATCAAAGTATGACATGCTGGAACTCAAATATTCCGGATTAAAGAAGGAATCAGAACCCAAAAATTCCTCCGGTACGGCAATAACTGTATCTGATTCCGAATCAAGCCTTTCTTTAAATACTGGATTAAATTCAAGCAAAAAAAGTCCGGTAGACTCTTCTGATCACTTGCACGCTGAGCTTAGTCATTTCACACGGGAACTGCGCCAAATTCTGGATCAACATGTTGAAATTCTGAATAAAATAATAGGTGCTGATCCGGATTTAAAATGGAGTACCTCCCCTGCTAAATCCGACCCCTTACATTGGATTATGGGTATTGATGAAGATACTTCTGGGATTTTAAAAAATCAGGGCATACGTACCTTTGAACAACTGTATGAACTTCCGAAGAAGGACCTTAAAAAATTAATTTTGCAGTTTGACGAAATTGATGAAAGAATCATTGAATCCTGGCCAATGCAGGCAGGCGCAATCATCCGATCCAAGCAAGAAAGCTAATTCTTCACTTGAAGGGCACTGTTGATTTTTGCTTTTATTAGCGACGGCAATCTCAATCACAGACTAACAATTTAACTGTGTTTTATTAATTTAACTTGAAGACGCATAATTTGCATACCTTATCTTAGCAGGGTTACATCTCCTTTATGTATCCGAGGACGATTGGACAAATCCTTCCATAATACTACATAGCTAAAAACACCGTTAAATAAGATATCATTTTTAAATGTCCCATCCCAACCAAATTTCTCATCATTAGGTGGAAAGTCAGCACGTTCAAAAACTAAATTTCCCCATCGATCAAATATTTGCAAGAGATCTATTTGAGTAATAGACGGTGTACTATACACGATGAATCGATCATTGACTGCGTCACCATTCGGAGAGAATACATTTGGTTCCCAAACATCACCTACCTTCTCAATCTTCAAGTTAAGATAGAATATGGAATCACAGCCCTCTACAGAAGAATAACTTTTCATTACAAAAGAATCCGCAGTATAGGTATGCAGATCTTGTTTCCATTGATAGGGTTTGTAACTTACTACTGTATCGTAAAAATGAAAACTTTTATCTATAATTAGATCCAATTTAATAGTTGAATCACAACCATATTTATTCGCACCACGCCAGCTATAAATTCCGCTTTCGCTCAAAAAACTTTGGCTTGCATCCCAATAGAACTCATCACACGCTCTCTTATGAATTTTAGAAAATGAAGAAGGATAGATAGAAATGCTATGCGACAAAATGGAATCGCAGCCAAAAATACTTGAAAATTTTAATTCTTTCATCGTGTCTGCATAATAGGTCTCACCTTTTAGCATTACAGAATCACACCCTTCCAGATGAATATTGGTAGTGGAATTTGCATGTATATTTAAATTTAATTGATAAATTGAATCACATCCATGTATGGTTTTAAACGTATGTGAATAAATTCCGCTTGAATCAATGAATAAATTTTCTAGCTCCCAAAAAAATGTACCACAGTTTGAAATACTGTCTTTAATGGCATAAGAAGGATGAATGGTTAAATTCAACTGTACAATGGAATCGCAACCATGTACGTTGGCTAAATTTTTTGTATAAAAACCGGAATTGGAAATCCAATTATCTGAAGCATCCCAATAATAATCTTTACAACTTTCAACTTTTGAGATGGTTGATGTCAATGAATCAATTTTTAAGTCAAGAAAAATAAACGAATCGCATCCATTCGAATTTGTTAGTGAATCTATATATCGACCTGAAGTTTTATAAATCAATTGAGTGGAGGGCCAATAAAATTGTTGACATACAATCGTATCCAATTTGGTAATATCCGAATCAAACAATTGCAATTTTAGGCTCACCATTGAATCACAACCAGTTTGACTTTGATACAGCATTGAATAGGTTCCACTCTTAAAATAACTTTTATCCGACAATTTCCAATAATATGATCCACATGCTTTTTGAAATTTGGTATCAATATGTGTTCTACCGATGCTAAGATTCAAGACGTTTAAAGAATCACATCCAAATCTATTTTTATCTATGGAAACAAAAACTCCAGATGTAGTATATTCTGTGTTATTCGCCTTCCAATAATACTTGTCGCAAGAAAACTGTGAGACAGCAACAGTGTCTGTTTTATACTTTGGTTTTAAGTTAAAAATTAAGGTATCTGAACATCCATATAAATCTATTATTTCAAGTTGGTAAGAACCTGCAGAAAGGTTAAATTTTGAAGAACTATCCAAAATACTTTGATTGCTCCATTTGAAAATATAAGGAGAAGAACCTTTTATGGAATCCAACACAATGGAGCCATTCAGAGAACCTTCACAATCAGGATTATGTAAAGAATAAAACGCTACAGGGGGAATTAATTTTATTGAAATCGCATCCAGGAAATTGCCAACGGTAGCACCACCAGCCGCACTTACCGAATTAAACCGAATTACGTAATCGGTTCGACCGGTTGTTGGAAAATTAAAATTCACTTCATGAAACTCCCATTTTGTATTTCCTGCTGAAAAAGACCCAAGATTTTGATAAGGGCCACCTTCAGGACCAACTTCTACGCTCATCACATCAATCCCTGCCCTTCCCCTATGCGCAAAGGAAACTTGAACGGATCCGCCTAAACCAGCTTTAAATCTTTGAAACAGGGTAGATACCATGTTTGCATTTAATTCCGCAAACTGACTTCCAGAATAGGCAGGCACACCTCCAAATCCACTTCCCCAGATTTCAATCTGATGGTCCGACGCTGTGGTGTTCCAACAGGCAACCTTCGATTGATCAAAAAATGAAAATCTTCCCGGTGAAACAAGTATATCTTGTTCAAAATCAATATTACACAGAAATTGGCAAGTTGAATATTGCGCCCGTAATCCCTGACATGCAGAACCAACGGCACTTATTAAAACCAAGATCATCGCAAATTGAAATGTAATCCTCATTAAAGCCTATTGCTGACAAAATTAATCATCCTTTGCAAAAGACTTTATATTTATATTTGACTAATGTATTTTGTAAATTAAAAAAACACATCTGATCGCAATCTACGAATAACATTTTTTTCCTCCAAACCATAGGACGACCATAAGGTCTCATTCAAATTATTATTAATGTTGCACGCTAAATGGAATAGAAATTCTTTGTTGGTCAACATTCAAAATCAGAATATAAGATCCTGAGACCAGTGTACTTAAATTAATTTGATCTTCATAACAAGAATGAATTGTTTTATGTACTTCGATAGAATAAACCGTTGATCCATCTAAAGCAATCACTTCTAAAGACTGCAGATCATGCAATTGTTTGGTACAAATTTTTACTTGTCCAAAAGATGAGATTGGATTTGGCAATAGGGATACTTGCACTTCATCAAGCTTATCAACTATTTCAACATCGGAGATAGTCTTTGTAACCGTCCATTGCACCAAACTAAGATTCAAGGTACTGTAATTATCAATTCTTAAAAAGCTACTTGTGTCGATTACATTGGCTGAAATATAATTTGCGCCATTATTCAGCTGATTTTTGGAAAGAACAAAATTTTCATTTTGATTAGAAACTATTTGACCATTAAGGATCCAATAAACTTTTAATGTGTTTGGAATGGGTTTTATAAGTTCTTCTATCTGAAAATAAATACTATCCGATTGAAGGGAAAATTTTGATTCCTGCGGAAGAAAACGAACAATAGGATTTGTTCTCCGATCAATTTCTGCGACGATGGTCTGTCTGCAAACAGGGCAAAACGGACGGTTTAGTGTTTGCATTTTACAATTTTGTGAAGGCTTATACCATTGACCTGAGTTTCCACCGCAACAATGCTGATAAATGCCAACGCCAAAGTCGCCATACCAATTGACCCATTTGACATTGTTAGAATCCGTTGTCCTGGTCATATTAAAAGTTTCTCGGGCATAAGAATCCCCGGCGTAATATTCATCGGCCAATCCGGCAAATGAGTGTCCTAATTCATGAACAGAAACTTCACCACTCAAAGAGTGAGTGGATGAAGTCGCATATGATCCACCTGATCCACCATAGATGGGAGAATTCGCAACAAAAAAAATCTGATCATATTGTGGTAAAATGGTAGAGAGAATACTAATGGCATTAAAACCATTAACCGGAACTACCAATCGATGGATACCTGCATAATCAAAAGTAGTTCCGAAGTAATTATTCGGATTTGTGACGGGATAAGTAGCGCTTTGACCCTGGCAATCCGAAGCGGTGTTAGGATGCTTGACACCTGATTCGGGTGAAGCTACTTTTATTGCAAATACATTGTAATAATTTATATAATTCGAAAATGGTTGTTGTGTAAATAAATAATTCGTAAGTGTTTTTGCATTTATTAAAAAAGTATCCAATTGCCTGCTGGTATATCCATCGCCAAAAATGACAATATTTATATATTTGTCAGGATCACCATGGTACATGATGGTATCTAATTGGTAGGATTGTCCTTTCAACAGAGAACTTGTCAACATTAAAATTACATACAGATAACGCATTACTTCAATTTATTTAAATTAATACTAAGAAGTAGTTGTGATTTTTTACTTCCAAGCATTTCAAAAATTTTACATTCTGTTAAAAGATTATTCCAGCTTGTTCGGATAAAAAATTGATCAGCATCTGTTTCAATTGTTTTTCTCCTGAATTCATTTCCGCTGCTGTACTCATACTCCTTATACAATGGGTGTTCAATGGCAAATTCTCTTACTTTTTTATGACCTGCCCAGCATTCGATCCATAATTTGTGATCAGTCGAAGTTGCCTGCTCGTTATCTGATTTGAGCGTTCCGGGAATCAGGGTATGTTGTTGGAGCGAAATGACAATTTTTTGATTCGGAGATTCCTTTGAGATGTTCAAAAATAAGAAGAGAATGCTGTCTTTGGGTGTTGAATGAGTAGAAGCTTGGTTCTGTTCGAAAACTTTTGATCGGGTACAATGCATCTGAACAAACAAACAAAATAATAAGTACAATAGAAATATTTTACCTGAATTATTCAAGATGGTATTAAAATTAGTTACAAATTTAATTAAAAATATAACTACTGAACCTATTCCATCCGACCTTGTTATAAGCATAAATCTTGCATATGAATATTGGTATATTAGGATCCGGAGTGGTTGGCTTAACCTTAGCGAATGGCTTTATTAAAAAAGGTCATCGAGTAATGATTGGGACAAACACCCCCGGAAAAATAGAAAGTTTAAGAGAAAAAACCAGTAATAATGCCTCGGTAGGTTCCTTTGGCGAAACCGCTCATTGGGCTGACATTATTGTTCTTGCGACCAAAGGTTCAGCATCGGTCTCCGCCTTACATCTTTGTGCGGCTTCCGATCTTCAAGGCAAAACAATTATTGATACCACTAATCCTATCGCAGATGCAGCTCCTGAGGATGGCGTCTTAAAATTTTATACCAGCATGAATCACTCGCAGATGGAAGTACTGCAAGAAAAATTTTCCTCCAGTCATTTTGTTAAAGCATTTAATTCCGTTGGTGCGGCTTTGATGGTTGATCCTGTGTTGGAAGGTGGCAAACCTACAATGTTTATTTGCGGAGATAATATGGAGTCCAAACAAACGGTTGAAGACTTATTGATAAACTTTGGCTGGGAAGTAGAGGATTGTGGTACAGTAAAAGCAGCAAGAGCTATTGAATCCTTATGTATGCTCTGGTGTATTCGCGGATTTCGAAGTAATCAGTGGTTACATTCTTTCAAATTGTTGAAGAAATAAAAACTTCAACCAGTACAGACTGAATCCGAACCAACCGGTCCACTGCAAAATATTCAATCACAACATCAGAAGAGCTAAAAGATCGAACTGTCTTTTAGTCTGCTTTATTAATGCTTACAAAGTCTATTTAGTGATCTTAAACTTATTCTCCTGGTTTAACGGCTTTGGCAGACAATCTTAACTTTCCGGTTTTAGGATCTGTTCCTACCAGCTTCACCCGTACCGGATCGCCAATTTTCAGAACATCTTCAACATTAGCGACTCTTTTATCAGAAATTTCGCTGATATGCAAGAGACCACTTTTACCATTAAAGTCAACAAAAGCGCCGAAAGGAAATATGGATACAACCTTAGCATCATAAATGTCTCCAACGGTAGGAACAAAAGTGATCGCCTTGATCATTTTAACGGCTTGTTCGATGGCTTCTTTGTTGTTGCTGGCAATATTTATAATTCCTTCATTACCGACTTCTTCTATATTGATCTTGGTTCCTGTTTTGGCCTGCATTTCCTGAATAACTTTACCGCCCGGGCCAATTACAGCCCCGATAAAGCTTTTCTCTATGCGCATCTCAACAATTCGGGGAGCATGTGGCTTAAAGTCGGCATTAGGTATGGCGATGGTTTCTTCCATTTTGTTAATAATGTGAATTCTACCTTCCTTAGCTTGCAAAAGGGCCTTCTCTACCAATTCATAAGAAAGACCATCAATTTTCATGTCCATTTGCGTTCCGCAAATTCCATTTCTGGTTCCGGTGACTTTAAAATCCATATCACCTAGTGCATCCTCATCTCCCAGAATATCCGAAAGAATGGCGACTTTTCCATCCTCAGCAATCATACCCATCGCAATTCCAGCTGTAGTAGCTCTTATAGGTACTCCGGCGTCCATCAAGGCTAGAGAACCTGCACACACCGTTGCCATGGAGGATGAACCGTTGGATTCCAGGATATCAGAGACAATACGGACCGTGTATGGAAAATCAGGAGGCATAACTTTTTTCAAAGATCTGCCGGCAAGATTAGCGTGTCCAATTTCTCTTCTTCCGGGTGCGCGCATTGGCTTCACTTCATTCACGGAGAATGGAGGGAAATTATAGTGCAGTAAGAATTTTTCGAAATACAGGAGTAAAGCATTATCAACCATTAATTCATCATCCTTGGTGCCCAACGTAACAGAAGTAAGGGATTGGGTTTCCCCCCTGTTGAAAATGGCCGAACCATGGGTTGCTGGCAAATAGTTCACTTCCGACCAAATGGGTCTAATCTCTGTGGCAATTCTTCCGTCTAACCTTTTTCCCGTATTCAGGATAAATTTTCGAATGATTTTTTTCTTTACCTTGTCAAAACAGATAGCAATTTCTTTTTCCTTTTCCTTAAAGATCTCCTCTCCTTTTTCCAATTTATAGGCTTCCTTTAAGGATTTCAAGATAAGGTCAAATGCTTCTTTTCTCGATTGTTTGTCTAATGAAGATTCTGCAATTTTTTGAATCTGATCAGCAGCACTATTGGCGACATGCGTCATCATTTCCTCATCCGGAAGTGATAGAACCATTTCTCTTTTCTTAGCGGTTTTCTCAGGGATCTGAGCTGCTAACTGATGTTGCGCTGCGATCTGTATTTTAATGGCCTCGTGTCCGGCTTTTATGGCCATCACAAGATCATGTTCTGAACACTCATTGGACTCGCCTTCTACCATCATCAGATTTTTCTCCGTGGCAGCAACAATAATATCCAATTCTGCCATGGCATTTGCTTTGCGTCCGGGATTGATCACAAACTCTCCGTTTATTTTAGATACCCTCACTTCTGAAATCGGTCCTTCCCATTGGATATTGGAACAGGCCAATGCAGTAGAGGCTGCGAGTGCAACAAAGGCATCCGGATAGGTATCTTCCTCGCCGGAGATTAGGTTAATAATAATTTGGGTGTCGTTGTAAAATCCATCGGGAAACAGAGGTCTGATGGCCCTATCTACCAATCTTGAAATTAAAACTTCGTAATCTGAAAGCTTGGTTTCCCTTCTGAAAAAATTACCTGGAATCTTACCAGCGGAGGCAAAGCGCTCCTGATAATCAACCGATAATGGAAAAAAATCAACACCGGACCTAGGCTCTTTCGAAGATACAACACTTGCAAAAATCATGGTGTCGCCGCATCGCACCATGGCTGAACCATCGGCCAAACTACCGAGCTTACCCGTTTCTAAAGTTACTACCCTTCCATCCGGAAGATTGAACGACGTTGAATATGGCGTTTTAAGACCCATAATTATTTTTCTTAATATGATTAACAATATTAAGCTCAATTAGCCTTAGATGCAGATTCCTAGCAGGAAGACCGGATAAAACGCTCAGGCAGAGGAGCTTACAATTACTTTCTTAAGCCTAAAGACTCAAGTATTTTTTTATACCTACTTAGGTTTTTATGATGCAGATAATTGAGTAACTGCTTTCTTTTTCCAACAAGGTGCAGTAGAGTCCTTTTGGAAGAATGATCTTTTGGATTTGCTTTCAAGTGCTCGGAAAGGCCTTGAATTCGAGCAGTAAACAGAGCAACTTGTCCTTCGGTTGAACCTGTGTTAGACTCTGATCCTGCGTAAGTTGTAAAGATTTCTTTTGTTTTTTCTTTAGATAAACTTGACATGGAATAATTATTAATTGTTACCAAATGTGATCACTGAGATCAGTTTTAGCGCCGCAATAATACAAAAACTTATCCATAATGCTATGTTTATCTTCCCTTAATAGTTGCAAATCAAGGGTTAAGAGTCCTATTGAAATGCTCATTCACCCTGAACCCGCCATAATTGCCTTATTTTATTATTATTACTGCTTAAGATCTTAGCTATTATTCACAAAAAAGTGGTATCTTTGCGCCCTTCAGATCGCGGAGTGGAGCAGTTGGTAGCTCGTCGGGCTCATAACCCGAAGGTCGTAGGTTCGAGTCCTGCCTCCGCCACAAAATAAAAGCCGGTACAATGTTCCGGCTTTTTTTATTTACATGTACCTTTTTATCTTTTTTACATTATCTCTTCCTCGTTTTGCCTCCCTTTTTAAAACATCTCGGTTTAGCCATTTACGATTGGTTTGTTTTTTTGCTTCCATTTG